>Ga0209609_10000978_pt1 | contig 16889 bp, 14 predicted proteins | sample LakKivw325mmetaG_FD_184136 | JGI IMG/M metagenome (GOLD analysis project Ga0209609, IMG submission 184136) | Anoxic lake water microbial communities from Lake Kivu, Rwanda to study Microbial Dark Matter (Phase II) - Lake Kivu water 325m metaG... | ecosystem: Environmental > Aquatic > Freshwater... | reverse complement strand
TCCACAGTGCAAATACAGTGTGGAGAGGATTGCAGGTTACTACAACAGTTACCCAGATTACCCGATGCCGATGCCTTATCCCGACAACTGCCAGAAATATGCGGGTAGCCAGCCGGTAACGAATATTATGTGCTGGTCACAGGAAGGCCAGACCACGCAGTGCTCAGCGTCTGGAAGTTTCTGTTGCTGCGGTTGTTATGGGAACCTTACTGGAAATATAACAAACACTAATACAGGACACGGTTTCAAGAACGTCAAAATTATGGTTTTCTATCCCAACACAAGAATTGACGCAGCGTTCCCAACGAAGATAGAAACCACTACGGACTCTGATGGGAATTACAGGATTGATAATATTCCTGTTCCATGCTATGATATTGGGTTTGGATCTGAAGGCTCGACCACAACAGTTAGTGTTTATGCAATTCCACCAAGGCCGTCAATCCCACAGACAAAGACGGTTGCTTTGAGGAAGGGCGACAACAAGCTGGACTTTGCAATAAAGGACTGGTCATGCGACGTGGAGGAGGGGGTTTGCTCAACAACTAGTAATGCCATATTCTTGGGTGATGGCAGCAGTTACTATCCGAAATACAAGCTTGCGAATTGCGAAGCTGGCCGCTGCCCGACAGAATGCAAAGTTGGGTGGACAAAAGAGGCCGAATATTATGATGCCTACCAGACTGATGATAACGGTTACCCAACACACGTTCCTGACTGTAGAGACGGGTTTGGTGGAAACTCCTTTGGTTGCATTACATCATATAGCCAGGGTTGGGGATACTCCTACACTCCGGGTGGGATATGCTGCTGTGCATACGCAGGAAACCTCACAGGAAAGATCATAAAGAGGAATACGTGTAGGGGTTTCCAAGGCGTTAGAATAGTGGTTTCTGCTGTCAAATGCGATGCAACCGGATGTCATTCAGTTGGTACAATCGCAGAAACGACAACAGACAGCGAAGGCAAATTCAAGTTCGTTGATATCGTTGCGACAAAGGTTTTGGTCAGGATGGAGCCTCCAGATCCGTCCAGACCAATTGAAACCAAGAAAGTTTTTACAGATATCGAACCAGACAAGGAGAAGGACATCGGAACATTCTACATGAAGGACTGGTCGTGCAACAACGTGGAAGGGGTTTGCGCGAACAGAGTAGAGGAGGTATGGTATAGAGATGAGGAGGGCGTGTCACGCTGTCTGGACTGCGGTGGGTGTCTCCCATACGACCCGTACGATGGTGCGACATGTAAAATGCCGACGATGTATTATGAATCCGGTTTACCTGCAGAGTCCGTAGAGTGCGATATAGGACATGCCCCAAAGGCGGATTACTTGAGTTGGGGAATGGATAGCTGCTCGAGTAACGGCGGACCTGTGGGTCATCTTGGTGATTATCCACTCTGCTGCTGTGTTGATTACGGAAACGTTAGTGTCAAGGTTTATGATGGGGAGAGGAGCAAACCGATATGCGGCATTACCGTTGTTCTGACAATATCCGGCGATGGCAAAACAGCGAAATACAAAGCCGCAACAAACAGCAGCGGACATGCAAGGTTTGTGAACCTGCCTGCAGGCATTCTGTACGACATAGAGATACCGGAAACTGAGAAGTATCCTGAGGACGCATTGGCATGGCCTGCGGGGGTGCCACCGGTCAATATAGTTGTCCGGCATGTTGAGAAGTATCATGAGATACCGATGACTGCGAAGTGTCCAGAATATGGCAATTATGAATGGAGAGAAACTGGCGGAGTGTTTTGTGGCGGAGGAGAAAATGTTACCCCAACATGTGCAGGATGCCTCGCCAACATGGGCAAATGGGTATGTGACAGTGAATGCAAAAACTACTGTATGGGTAGCAATTCTGTCAGATTTAGTCAGGCAAGAACTGGACAATGCAATGAGAATTGTCATATAAGTCCTGACGGCATAACGCGCTGTTTTGCCAGCGTGGACAGGATATGCTGCTACTGTGATAGGGAAAAGCAAGAAGGGGAGTGTATAAGCCCGTATGTTAACTGCATGCCGCAACCACCGGAAGGGCCCTGGTGGTAATCAGCGTAAGCACATTTGGTAACCCTTAACAATACTCGTTTTTGTTATCAAACCCTCGAGTTTTCCGTTTACCACAGGGATTCCACCGATGCCTTCCCGTATCATTATGGCCGCGGCCTCTGCGGCATCACTGTTCCCCGTGATTGTGATTGGGCCTGGTTTCATCACGTCTTTTACAGTAAGCATCAGCAAAACGTTCCTATCGGGGTGCTCTTTTTTCTTCCTGAATATCGCAATGCTTAGGTCCATTACCGTAAGGATTCCGACAACCTTTTCCCCGGCCAGAACCACGACAACCCTCTTAATCCCGAGGGATGCCATTTTCTTCATCACGTCTCTGACGGGGGTGTAATCATAAATCATTACCGGGTTGAATTCCATCAGGTCCTTTACCCGGAATTTACCCTTCATGCTGTCTGCAAAAAGTTTCACGATACTACCCTTGCTTATTATGCCGACCAGCCTTCCGTTAGAGAGAACTGGCATGCGATCTATGGGTTTGGGGGATGTAAGGAACTTTTCGAGAATGGTTGCGAGGTCATCATCGGGGGACGCTGTTTCAACAACCTTTTCCATGAAATCCTCGACCCTGCACTTGTCCAGGGGTTTATCCGGAGTGCCTGATATTCCCTTGACAAAACTCTCCTTGCTTATGATGCCTGCAAATTTTTTATCTACGAGAACAACGGCGGAGCTGACTTTTTTCTGCAGAAGAAGGTTGCCAACATCGAGAACGCTGTCGTGGGGGTTTACGGTCAATACCTCGCGCGTCATTACGTCGCTTACCTTCATCATACGCCTCTCTCCTGAAGCCGCTCCTTCAGGTCAGCAATCTGAAGACCCCTCATCGGCTCCCCTAAACCTTTAGAGACTTTTGCAAGAAGTTTTGGGTCGTCGTAATGCAGGGTTGCTTGGACTATGGCCTTTGCTATTTTTTCCGGATTCTTGCTCTTGAATATTCCAGAGCCGACAAAATTTCCGTCAGCCCCGAGCTGCATCATCAGCGAGGCATCTGCGGGTGTTGCGATTCCACCTGCGGCGAAATTTACAACCTGCAACCTTTTCAGTTTTTTTACTTCCTTTAACAGTTCCACCGGAACCCTGTACTCGGCAGATTTCTTTTTTAGTGCGCCGTTATTCATTCCGCAAATCGCGGCAATCTCGTCATTGAGCATGCGCATGTGCCTTACCGCCTCGACCACGTTTCCTGTTCCGGCTTCGCCCTTTGTGCGTATCATGGCTGCACCCTCGTTGATTCTACGCAACGCTTCCCCAAGATTCCTGCAGCCGCACACGAACGGGACTTTGAATTTTTTCTTGTCCACGTGGTTGTTTTCATCGGCCGGTGTCAAAACCTCGGACTCATCAACCATATCAACACCCAGTGCTTCCAAAATCTGGGCTTCAGCAAAGTGGCCGATTCTGCATTTTGCCATGACGGGTATTGTGACTGTATCCATAATTTCGAGAATTTTCTGCGGGTCTGCCATCCTTGCGACGCCGCCTGCAGCGCGTATGTCTGCCGGAACGCGTTCAAGAGCCATTACTGCAACGGCTCCTGCAGATTCCGCAACCTTGGCCTGCTCCGCATTCGTGACATCCATAATGACGCCCCCTTTCATCATCTTCGCGAAGCCTTCCTTCAGGAGTTTCGTTCCGGTTCTGGTTTTCACTTCGGTATATATCTGGGATTATTTAAATAAATGATTTGATAACAGGATTTATTCCAAGTTAGTTTATATTATAGAAGATGACCATGCGATTTCATGCTGCTTTAATAATCCCAATTTTAATTGCATCTGGTTTCATTCTGCTCAGCGTGGATGCGGTTTATTATCCGCAGAGCACAATTAGCGACGCTGTGAAGGGTTATTTCGATGTTGGAAGCGGACCATGTACATATGATTGGGAATGTAATGAAGGTCAGTGTCTTAATGGTTGTTTTTGTGCAGATGGCGTATGTTGTCTAATGCCCGGAAGAACTTGTCTGAACGATAGTGATTGTTGTTATAATGCCGTATGTAGTAACGCTTCTATCTACCCCAATAAGTATTGCCACTTTTGCTCTGGTGTGGGCAACACGTGTCCATTCGGCGGTGGCGAAAACATATGTTGTGCCGGTTTGTGTGGTAACGGTCGTGATCCCAATGGTGCATGCGATTGTTTGTACAATTATACAACCAATGATTACAGGTGTACATTCTTAGGTTGCCCAGATAATGACAGTGACGGATTCAACGCGACATGGTGCGGTGGTACCGACTGCAACGACACAAACCCAAACATACACCCAAGGGCAACAGAAATCTGCACCAACAACATTGATGACGACTGTGATAACCTTACGGACTGTGCGGACTATGATTGTTACCAGTGTACAAACTGCTCAACCGGAAAATGTTTTGATGGGGTATGCCGCCTGGACAATGATGGAGATGGTTATGTTCAGGTGCCCGCGGGTTACATGATGTATTATGGATGTATGGACTGTGATGACACCAACGCAAACATACACCCCGGTGTAGCGGAAGTATGCAACAACAATAAGGATGACGACTGCGACTTGGACAAAGACTGTGACGATGATGAGTGTATTGGTAAGACAGGGCCAAACGGGGGCGAATGCTGCCGTAGAAACGGGGTTACGGGGGTGGGGCTCTGTTATTCTTTTTATGGTTACAGTGACACCTGTGACCAGTGTGAAACATGCGGCTCAGACAAGGAGTGCGAGAATTTGCCAGACTACACTGACGACTGCGATGGTAGCTGGGACGAAAACGGTAAGTGTCCGTTATGTGTTAACGGTGTATGCACGCAGGATTACTCAGGAACCTATTATGAACGTCTGAGTGGTTCCACTAGGCGCGGGGATAACTTCTGTGTTGACCCTTCCGAGTATGGATGGTGTTATCAGCTGAATGCAAGATTCAACAGCACCCCGAGCATGCCGCTGGTGAACGGTAACTACACCGTAGAACTTAAGCGCGATTTAAATTACGTCAGCGTCGTGGTGCTCAGCAATTCAAGCTGGTTTCATGGTTATGTTGATGTATACAGCAGTTGCGCGACCGTGTGGGTGGACGGTTACGGCTCAAGGTTAAACCCTGTATCCTTGTGGGGGCAGAACCAGACAGCGCTTGTTAACATTGGTGTTGACCTAAGCGCATCCAATGTGACTTCGTGCCGGATTTCGCTTTCCCTTACAAGGGATTGTTACTATGGCATGACCTACACGTTGGATTACGCAACAATAAACGCAACCCTGCCCGCGCTTACGGAAAACAATTACAACCTCTCGATAACCCCTGCGGTATGGGTTGTGAACCTCACGAACACAAGCAACTCAAACAGCATATGTACAGACACGAAGAAAACGTTCACCATAACCAACACCGGCACCGAAGTCGTTGCTGACATAAATGCAGAACTCACCGAGGGCATGCAGAGTTACTATTTGATAGACAACCCGATAGACAACTTTAGACTGTATCCGAACCAGAGCGTGAACTTCACGCTCTACCTTTTCATAGACAGCAACACAGCAAGCTCGAGCTCGAATCTTTTGGTAACCTTTGTCAACACGCGGAACGTTACTGTTCAGATAAATTACACGACCATCTCTGGCACATGGGCAGAAAAGCCGAATGTGTCATCATACAACTGGAGTGTCATACTTACGGGCAGGGATAAGATTACCTATGGATTTTACGGTAACTATTGGTACCCGTCCAATGGTTACAGTTTGATACAATTGAGGGTTCCGAGGGCGTACAACCTTTCTGAGCTGGAAAATGCATCTCTTGCCTACAACACGAGGTCAGACAACTACGCTTATTCGTGGTGGGGCTATTCTTACTGGTACTGGCCTTACTATCTGTATTTTCCATGTGCTGGGAGTTTTGAGTGTACCTTTGATAGTAGCTCTGTGCAGACGGACATCTATCTGAACAACCACTGGGCGATTGCTGCATGTAGGGCTCTTGATGGGGGTTATGACTATGAGATACCAAACAATTACAGCACAAGCAATAAAACGGTAAGTTGGTGGTGGTACTACGGCATCACATATCCATACTCCTGGATTTCAAATGCATATTTCTTCCTCGCAAATAAAACAGTAACGGACTACATCAATTACACGAACAAGGTGACGACAGCCATTTCCGTGTATCAACCAATCAAGGGCACTTCGGAAATCGCTGTTGGTTTAAGGCTGAGGAGTTTTGACAAGGTTGCGTACTGCTCGGGACTTGCGTGCAACGTCACCCAGCAGAATGAAACCACATGCTCAGACGGAACAGACAACGACTGTGACGGGTTTACGGATTGCTGGGACCTTGACTGTTGTGCTCTTGACAACAGTACTGGTTGTTTGGGAACGTTTTACTGCAAACCCGCAGAGAACTGTAGCAATGGTCTGGATGATGACAATGATGGAATGACGGACTGCAACGACACTGCAGACTGTTGCGCTCTCCCAGTGTGCTCATCCGTTGGGGTGTGTGTTGGCTACAAGGTTTACGATTACCTGAACACCACACTCACGAACCTCACGACCCTGCTGGACGGAAACGCGCTTCCTTCCGTACCCACCGGTTACCCAAGAAAAACTAACCTGCGTGGAACCCACAGATTTGAAATAGTTAACGCAACAGGATACAGATTCATCAAGTGGGATCACTATTTTGATGCGGATTTCTACCTGAACCGAACTTACCTAACCAAAGGCAGCACCTGGCTTGCAGCATCCGGTTTCCAGGGTAACGCGACCTTTTACGTCCCTTATGGTAAAGGGTGCGATTATCTCATCGAGTGTAACGGCACGGCAGGATGTTCATCCGGCGGGAGCCAGGTAAACCCTGCGAGGATGACCCCGGATCCGCCGTTCAGCTGCATCGTGGAAAACGTGACCGGAACCTCGGTCGAGAACCGTCCAATACTACTGTTGAGACCCGGATTCAACATGATTTCCTTGCCGGTTTTACCTGGAAACCTCAGCGTTCTATCCGCGTTATCATCGTTGCAGTTCGGTATCGATTACGACGCGGTTTACCGCTACAACACCACCGAGCAGTTCGAAGTTTTCAGGAACGTCTCCTGGCTGAACCAGTTCACTGAGCTGGAGCTCGGGAAGGGTTATTACATATACATGCTCCGCGCAAAAAACCTCACCATAACCGGAACCCCGCTAACGCAGCAGCAAACCGTAAACCTCACGGGCACGAACAAGTGGAACCTCGTCGGATGGAGCTCTCTCAGCACGAAGAACATCGCATCATCGGTTTCCGGCTTGAACCTTGACACGGATTTCAGCGCAATAGAACTTTACAACGCATCATCCGGAACCTTCATCGGCTACTACGACACGGACGAAGCATACAACACCCTCCACGAGTTTTCGCCGTATAATGGGTATTGGTTTTACGTTTTGAGGAATGCGACGTGGGGGTATGAGACTTAAATCAGGTTAAGATCCAATTCTCTGGCTATGGTCAATGCTTCATTGAATTCCCTGTCCGTCAATCTTCCTGAAATTTCTTTATGCTCATGCGCTTTCCATTCAGGGTGGTATTGATCCATAACATTCACCCTCACATTTTCCAGATTTTCCGCAATCCATTCCAGCACGGGCCGGGAGCAGCACTCGATGTGGTTTGGCAAAACCAGATGTCTAACTATAATTTCGGCTTGCTTTCTTGCCAACAGGTGGTTTCTCGTTATTATTTCCCAATAATTTTTAACATTCGATAATTTTCTAGCACATTTATCGTTTCCATACTTAAAATCTGTGAGGTAAACATCAATTATGCCGTCAAGCAGTTCCATGGAATCTTCGGTGAGATACATGTTCGAGTTCCAAACCTGCGGAATATTCCTTTTCAATTTTTCCAGAACTTGGAGGATGTAGTATAAATTTGGGGTCGGGTCGCCACCAACCCAGTTTACGTTCCTTGCGTTCTGTTCTTCAATCATTTTTGTAAGGGTTTCGGGTTTAATATAAACCCCTGAATCGGGTGATTGTGAAATGTCCCAGTTCTGGCAGTAGACGCAGTTGAACGTGCACCCGGAAAAAAACACCGTGTACGAAGGCACTAACTCGGGTTCCTCGCCCCAGTGTATGAATTCCGATGAAATTTTTGCTTCAAGAACGCCGCAGTGCCCTTTCCCGCCATTTAGCCGGTTTACGCCGCACCTTCGCTCGCAGAAACGGCAGCTCCGCATTATCTCATTTGCTTTTTTTATTTTGTCACTAAGATTTCCGCACGAGAGGTAACGTGCTTCTTCTTTTTTGTCAAGTATTGCGAAATATCTCCCAAGTGCTTTTTTAGCGTCCTCGTCCCTCAATACCAGCATCGAGTCGGGTCTGAACATCGGTAATATATAAGCCGTGAAAAAATATGAATTACAATGGAGCCGGTTTTGACGTATTTCGTTTTGGGTTTGTTCATGGGGCCTGCGGTCGCGATTGCGTACGGGATCACGCAGTTCAACTCTGGTTTTGTCATAACAACGCTTTCGCTGATGTATCTAGTATCAATACCGGTGATGTATGCAATCCTGCAGAAACTGAATACTCAGCACAGATTCAAAAACAAGCTTCTTGAAAAGTTCGCGGAAAACATGGATAAAAAGAAGGAGGAGCTTGCGGAATGGTTGGACGAAATCGCAGAGCACTTTAAGAAGCGTTTGGGTGATGTTGGCTTTTACTTCGGGCTTGCGACGTTTTCGTTTATTGTGGGTTTGTATTGGGCAACGCTTGTCGCTTTTTTTATACGCGTTGACACGAAACGTGCAATAATCTCCGTTGGTTCGGGCTCTGTCCTTGCGGTGATTTTCTGGTGGTACGTGATTATAAAATCGATAAGTTTCATAACGCCGCTACAGTTTGCTTTGCTTTTTTTGGTGCTGACGCTACTGTTGTTTGCTTACAGTGAAATCAAACAGAGGGCCACGATAAAATCAATGGCGTCTTTCGTTAGGAACAAAATAGAGAAGGTAACGAAAGAGACGGAAAAATCAAAAAAAGAGATACTCAAAGGTATCAATACCTGACCTCAAACTCTTCGAATTCACTGCTCGGCTTTTCCCATTCCGTTTCGACGTTTGTTACGTTCGCATGCGGCGGGCCCTGATAACACCACTTTATCATCTCCTTCACTTTTGTTTCCTCGCCCTCGAAGACCGCCTCGACCCTGCCGTCCGGAAGATTCCTAACCCACCCCGTCAATCCGAGGGCGGTTGCCTTCTCCGCAGTGTGCGCCCTGTAGTAAACGCCCTGCACGCGGCCCGAAATCCATACGTGGGCTTTTTTCAGCATTTTTTAAGAACCTCCACAACCTTCCTTGCAAGATTCCCGACCGTTTTTACACCGATTTGATCCTTCATCGCGTCGCCGTCCTTTTCAACCGCAATACCTCCGAAGTGCGCGGTCTCCTTGTCTGCAACCACAATCATCTCATGCAGCAAAAACCACCTCATGATTTGCGATGCGACGAACTCCTGGCCGCCGTTCCTGCTTCGTCCTACTGCAATTGCACCGCCGACTTTTCCGGAAAGTTTTGACCCTGCCCTGCGCAGTGGCAATGTGCGGTCAAACAACACTTTCAACTGTCCCGAAATGGACGAGAAGTAAGTAGGCGAGCCGATGATAATCGCATCAGCGCTTTCCATCGCTTCGAAAATTTTAGGAACGTCGTCCTTTATCGGGCATCTGTGCGGCTCCGGCTTGCATGCATCGCAGGCGGTGCAGTAACCTATTTTCATTTTTGAGAGCGCTATCAGTTCTGTTTCAAAACCCGCATCCTTGCAGATTTTTAACGCGTGCGCAACTAGTTTTTCCGTGTTGCTGTTTTTCCTTGGAGACCCACTTATGCCGAGAACTTTCATTTTTTACACGAATTGCTAAGAACATTATAATGAAAGAAATTATAAAAGCGTATGGTCATGGGAACGTACTGGCGACCCATAAAACGACGCTGGAGTTCACGAAGGAAACTCACCTGACACCACGCGGAGACTGCATTGTTGCAGTTGGTGCTGATAAGGGCTTACTTGAGCTTTCTGAAAATTTCAAGAAATCATTGAAAAACGAGAAAACCAGATTGTCGATAAAAATAAAATGCGGGAATCTTGAGGAAACCATTACCGCGTGCGGACATCCGAATCTGACACTTACACATCCGACTGACATGGTCGTGAGGAAAAGCGATTTCATCTGCCCAAGAACCCTTGCGATAAGGGCGGACAAGGCCGCATGCGATTTGAACAGGAAGTTAGTGAATAAATTAGAGGATGGAAATGATGTTGAGATAATCATAAAAATTTTGGAGTGAATATTTAATCGAATAACTCCAAGAATGTACCATGACTGATGAACAGCCCGAACCAAAACAGGTTGGTGAACTCAGCAGACGTAGGAGAAGCTTATGGCCGATAATTATTGTTTCTGTTGCTGCCGCGGTTGGGGGACATAAGGTTGCAACATATAACCCACAGCTTACCGAGGAACATGTACGGGCAGTTCAGAAAATTGTAAGAAGCGATGAATTTCAGGATAGATACGGCGATTTCCTGCCAGAGGTTATCGGTCACGAGGAGAATGTTATCCTTCTGATACCCAAGGGCGAATACCTAATAAGGGCAGATTTCGAAAGAAACGCACCAAGAAGAAGGACCCCTAGCTCGAGTATTGATGTTCCAATCATCCCCGGTGTTATAACCAAGGTTGAGATACCAAAAGGGTATGTTTTGACTAAGTATGAAAACGTACCTGATGATTTTTACGTAGAGAGTTTGCATTTAGAGCCGGGAACCGTACTTCTTGGTCCGCCCAGGTCAGGGATCAGAGCGCTTCCTTACGAACTCGACACCCCCGAAAAGGTCAAGAGAAGTGTCGAGGAAGACCTTAGGGTGTGGTTTGTGGATTGCGGATTACCGATAGTGCTAAAGGGCGTAAGATCCACACATACAACAGGCACTGTTATTGAACCGCGTGAGTTCAGCCTGTGGCAGAGATGGACAAGACCAAAACTGCAGGAGCGGGAGCCGGATGAAATTCGGCATGACCGGCAATTCGTATATGATATACCCCCGCCGGGCGGAAAGGGCACTGTTGACCGCAGGATAACACGACAGACAAGAAGGATGAGGTGCTGAATGGAAATAGAAGATACATATGCGGAAGCCTTTGAGGGATATTATTCACGAATTCTCGTGACTGCAAAAAGCCGCAAGTGGCTGATGCATACGGTGAATTCCGCAACGGCCTACGCGACAAGCTGCATCGGGTGCGGATGCGAGGCGGGGGTTGAAGGAATCGTTGAAAAAACCAAAACCCCGGACAAAAGATTGGGCGCCCTGGTGCAGTTCTGGGTTCCGGCATGGGGAAAGGATGCGGTAAAAAAACTCGAGCATGAGGTGATGAACCGCATCGGGCAGTGCGTACTCACGGCACCGACAACCGCGGTTTGGAACGCCACGCAGAGTAAAGAAAAATTGCCTGTTGGGAAAAAACTTGGTTTTTTCGGCGATGGTCATCAGGTCGAGCGGAAGCTGTACGATAGAAACGTCGTCATAATACCAAGGATGATGGGCGATTTCATAGTGGAGAAGGAAATCGGCTATGGAACCGGCATCATGGGCGGGAACCTGTGGTTTTTCTGCGAGAGCGAGGACGCTGCCCTGAAAGTTTCGGAACGCGCGGTCGAGGCGATTTCTGACGTTGAAGGTGTGATAACAACCTTCCCTGGCGGTGTTTGTGCATCCGGTTCAAAGGTCGGTTCAAGGTACGATTTTTTGTACGCTTCTACGAATCATCTTTTTTGTCCTTCGTTGAAGTGTAAAATTTCCGACACGCGTGTTCCTGCGAATGTTGAATCTATTTCTGAGGTAATAATAAACGGGATAAATGAAAAATTGGTGAAAAAAGCGATGCGCTCTGGAATCAATGCAGTAAAGAACATGCCAGGTCTCGTAAAGGTTTCTGCTGCGAATTTCGGCGGAAAGTTGGGGAAGTACAAAATTCATCTGAGGTAGAGTGGACAAAATTTCTTTTATTGTATCATGCGCTGAACGTGCCGCTATTCTTGAGGTTGATGCGCACAAACCAGGGAATGTCAGCAAAATGCACAACTTTGATGACACAACATACGAGGATTTCATCAGGGGGGCCAAGGCACTTAGAGCAGGGATTGAAAATGCGGCCAACAATGGTTTTCTTGCAGGTCTGGGAAAAAAAGATTTAAGCGAAATCGAAGTTGGAGGATGCATAAAAAAAATAGTTGAAGACGTAAAAAAATCCCATGCCGGCGGAAACACGCATCTTGGAATAGCGATGCTTTTCGTTCCGATAGCGGGTGCAGCAGGCATGTGTATTGCTGAAGGCGACGGATTTGTGGAACTGAGAAAAAATCTTGTGAGGATAATGGATAACACTACGGTTCAGGATTCTGTGAATTTGTATGACGCGATAAAAATTGCGAACGCCGGCGGTCTCGGAAAACATGAATTTGATGCAAGAAAAGAAAGCTCAAAAGAAGAACTTAAGGAGAAGAATATAAACCTGCAAAAGTTGATGGAGCTTTCATCCGGCAAAGATAGAATCGCGGAAGAACTTGCATCCGGAATGCCGATAATCTTCGATTTGGGGGTTCCCAGCATTAAGGGAATTTTCGAAGAAACAAAAAACATCGAGTTTGCAATTGTCCAGACCTACCTGTTCATGCTATCGAGGTTTCCGGACACGTTGATTGCCAAAAAAGTCGGGAAGGGGAAGGCATTCGAGATTTCAGAGAGGGCGGAGCGGATAATGAGGGCCGGCGGTGTTTTAACGGAGGGTGGAAGGCATGCGATTGAAAATTTCGACAAGTACTTGAGCTCGTTCGGGAGCGAGCTGAATCCGGGAACTACCGCCGATTTGATAGCAGCGTCGCTGATGGTCTGCCTGCTCGATGGCCTTGAACCATGATTTATCTGCAATCCTTGGATTGAGATTTGAATTTTGATGAAATCCGCAATTTTTCGTGTTGGATTTAAATATTGATGCAGATATACTAAACCAAATGATTTACGATGTCATAGTAATCGGCGCGGGTCCCGCAGGACTGTGTGCAGCGATATACGCAGTGAGGAGAAACCTGAAGACATTGGTCATCAACAAGGGCGTCGTAGGCGGACAGCTCCTTCTTGCAAAGGAAGTCGGCAACTACCCAGGTTTTGAAACCATATCGGGCCCGGAACTCGCAAAGAGGATGCACGAACATGCAAAGAAAAACCAGGTCGAAATCGTGCAGGACGAAGTGATAAAAATCGAGGTTGACAACAACAAAATAAAAAATGTAAAAACCATCGAGAATGAATACAAGAGCAAGGCCGTGATTATAGCGACAGGATGCACGCACCGGAAACTCGGGGTTGAGGGCGAGAAGGAATTTACGGGTAAGGGCGTGAGTTACTGTGCGACGTGCGATGCGCCTTTTTTCAAGGGCAGGGCAGTGGCCGTTGTTGGCGGGGGTAATACGGCGGTAAGCGATGCCTTGTATCTGTCAGACATCGCGAAGAAAGTTTACCTGATACACCGCAGGGACGAGCTCAGGGCTGAGGAGGTCGAACAGAAAAAACTCAAGGAGAAAAAGGTCGAGTTCATGCTGAAGAGCGTAATTGTCAAAATTGCAGGAGACAAGATGGTAAACGGTATTCTTGTGAGAAATCTTGATACCAACGAGACCAAAGAACTTGAGGTAAGCGGCGTTTTCATCTCGGTGGGGAACAAACCGTCCCCGGAGTTTTGCGAAGAGTTGGGGGTCAAAAAAACCGATAAGGGATACCTTGAAGTAAACCAAAAACAGGAGACCAACATCGAGGGAATCTTTGCGGCAGGCGATGTTACTGGGGGGGTGTTGCAGATTGCGACTGCCGTCGGCGGAGGATGCGTTGCTTCTTTGAGCGCCTACGAATACGTGAAGAGGCCGTACTGGAGTAAGTAGAATGCTCTCTGAATGCAGGGCCATAACCCGGAGTATAGAAAAGTCCATTTCGAATCTTAAGAACAAAGGTGATGTTCTTTATGTAGGTGCGGATGGTTTGCCAACGACGCGCCTTGACAAAATCGCTGAAGATGCCGCACTCAAAAGCATAAGGAAACTTAAACTTCCGTGTCAGGTTTTGAGCGAAGAGGCAGGTCTGGTAAAGATTTCCAAAAATCCAGAATACACGCTGGTTCTCGACCCGATAGACGGAACTTACAACGCGGTTCTTGGGATTCCGTACTATGCGGTTTCCATTGCAAAATATGAAAATGATGAAGTAACCTTCGGGTACGTGAAAAACCTCTGCAATGGAGATGAGTTCTGGGCTGACAAAAAATCGTATTGCAATGGCAAGCGAATAAGGATAAACGAAACCGAAAAACTGAGCGATGCGGTTGTGTGCGTCGGCAGTCGGCCCATAACTCCGCAGCAGTATGCGGAATACAAAAAATTATTCCTCGGTTGTAAGAGATTGAGAATCATGGGGGCCATCGCGCTGGATTTATGCTACCTTGCGAAAGGCACGTTCGACGTGGTTGCGGATTTCCACATAGGCATGAAGACGGTAGACTACGCCGCTGCGATGCTCATAATAGAAAAATCCGGCGGGTTCATACGCACGCCGGAAAACGAAAAACCAAAAATCGAGTTTAACTTGAAAAACCGCTCCAATCTGGTTGCTGCGACGAACGAGAAACTTTTCAGAGGAGTTATAAAAACTCTTGCTTAGAATATGCTGTCCCGTCTCCAGTGCCTGTTCGACTTCGGGCTGCTCCTTACCTTGCGGTTGGTCTTTGCGAATACCCAAACCGGCGCGCGTTTCCGCACGCGGTTCTGCTTGGTGAGTATTGCCTTCTTTCCAGGCGTTTTGTTTCGTGCCATTTTGAGTTTTAATAAAATACATTCAGGGTATAAAAGTGCGTATGGCGTATATTAAAGCAACAAAATGGTTGCAAAAGTCAAAGAGGATGCAAGAGACAGACTTGGAAAAATCCGGTTGTTCGAATTACAGGAGACAGGAACACTGACCGAACAACACGTGAGACGTGCATTCGAAGAAGCAAAGATTTCCAGATGGATTGTTGATAAAGGAATTGTGCCGCATATTGATGAATTCCGAGAACTTGTCGCTGATGAAACAAGAACTCCGGACTATGTTGCTGATGAGATCAGAGACAGGGGATGGCACGATTATTTTGAATCAGCTACAGGCAGAAGAAAGACTGCGAGAGCAGTTGCACACCTGAAATATATGCTCTCACATCCGGAAGAGTTCCCGGTTGAAGAGATAGCTCAAGAACCTGTTGCGAGACCAAAACTGAAAGGCAGGGTAATTTTCGCATTGTGCAGCCACTGTGATGAAACCGACTGGAGAAGTATAGAGCACGAAATTGTGCCTGAACTTCCCCCAATCACAGGCGCAAACCAGCATCCAACTGTTATTTTCTTTTTAGAGGAAGTTAGAAAGGATGCGTTTTTCAACGGGAGGATTGACGAGGACGAGTTCCGCAGATTACATAGACTCACTACGTCCTTTGAGCAGAGTGAATTCAGCAGGTTGGAGCGAGGTATTGTTCCGACGAGATCCAATTTAAATCCGTTTTGGAAGGTACTAAACCCGTTCTGGCAGGCACAATATGGATTCATCGCAGGTCTTGTAAGACAGGGTTACGTTGTTGATATAAGGAAGGAAGAACCATCGTATGACGCCGCATGGCGGAGTTATCAGACGGATGTCTTTGTAAAGGAAGCGGTTAGATTTGCATTGGATGGTGATATGGAAAAGGCGATCCATTCGATAAATGGGTGTAGGAGGGCATTCGAAGAGTCCGACGGTGAGAGAGACCTGCACGCCGTTCCGGCCCAGTTGGGAAGAGTGATTAACGATGTTATGGAGAACCACGAAAATGGCAGGTACAGGGAGGATGAAGTGACTGTTATAGTGATACGGGGTATTAACCACTATCCAATCGCAGACAGGATATCTATCCCAGAAGGATGGGGTAGAATAGTGAAAACCCATGAAGGGCTACCACCAACGGCACTCACAGACTGTGTTGTTGATTACAACACTTCAAAACGCCACGGGGCACCCGGTGCCATCGACCTGCACACCGCATTGCATCAGGATATCATGACTGCAACTCTGAGGTCGCTCTTGGGGAGCGGCGGTATTCAACATAGTAGGGCACAAATAACAGCGAAGGGTATAGCAACACGCCTCACGGCAGAACAGATTCACAGATTGTTTAGCTCGCTTGGAAACCTGCCACAAAATCTCGTGCTAGGCGAGCGGGTGCTTGAATTGTACTACCGGCTGAATGCAAATTTTCCTGAGGTTATTGGTGATGAGAACAGACAGTTATTTGAAAGGGCAATTGGTGTGGTAACGCATGGTAGGATGTATACGCCACGGAGTACAGATATATAAAAATCATCTCCCCGCGATTATTTTTATCACGTCCCCGTCCTTCAGCTCGTGGTCCTTTCCGATTTTCTTTTTTGTCCTGCAGTCTATCGCTCCGATGAATTTTTGCCCGAGGTCGGTGTGGACCTTAAACGCCATCTCTATGGCCGTTAAACCTTTCGTTATGAGATACGCATCCGGAAGCACGTTGCCTTTCGAGTCAGAAAGCTTGTTCTCGTTTTCGACGGGGTAAACAACGATCTGGTTCAGGATGTTGGTTGCGGCTTCGTTCAGGCACTGCTGGACTCCTGTCGAGCCAAACTTCTTTAGAATTTTTTCCTTTATGAAACCCAGTGCTTTGGTTTGTTTTTCGTCCAGATTTTTTAGGGTTTTAAAATCA
>Ga0209609_10000973_pt1 | contig 16919 bp, 17 predicted proteins | sample LakKivw325mmetaG_FD_184136 | JGI IMG/M metagenome (GOLD analysis project Ga0209609, IMG submission 184136) | Anoxic lake water microbial communities from Lake Kivu, Rwanda to study Microbial Dark Matter (Phase II) - Lake Kivu water 325m metaG... | ecosystem: Environmental > Aquatic > Freshwater... | reverse complement strand
TAAACTCTCCTTTGGCTCTTATCATGCAGGAGAGGGGGAAGAGATTTTAGAGAAAGGCGAATACGGGGTCACCATAAAAACATCATTTTTGGGGGGTGAAAATCCCCTCTCTAAAGTGTCTTCCCCCTCATGCTAAGACTATATCTCCCTATTACGGAGAGGGGGATTAAGGGGTCCCCGCGAAATCCTGATTTCGTGGGGTAAGATTAAGGGGGTGAGGTTAATAAACAATCTCCAAACAGCACAATGTAGGCAGCTTGAAAGCACTTAGGCAACAGTGTAATATAGTGAAGCCAATATGCCCCTGTAGCTCAGATGGATAGAGCAGCGGTTTCCTAAACCGCGAGTCGGGCGTTCGAGTCGCCCCAGGGGTACTAGGTTAATTTTTGTCACAATTTATGATAATATAGATTATTGGCTAGGAGTGTAGCTCAGTCTGGTAGAGCAGCGGTCTCCAAAACCGCCGGTCGCGGGTTCGAATCCTGCCACTCCTGCCATAAAAGGGGAGATTGATGGTTATTGGTCTAATTTTGGTAGCTATCGGTGTTATCGCTCTTCTCATCAAGCTAGGCGTGCTGAGCGGCTCGCTGTGGGGCTATACGTGGCCAGCTATCCTCATCATCCTGGGGCTTAGTTTCCTTTGGGGGAGGTTCTTCCGCCGCGGGCGGAGGTGGTACAGGTGGTGCTTCCCGGGGGAATGGGAAGAAAAGAAGTAACTGCAACCGCCGAGGTGGTGGAATGGTAGACACGCCATCTTGAGGGGGTGGTGAGCGTAAGCTCGTAGGAGTTCAAATCTCCTCCTCGGCACCAAAATTAGGGGGCGACGTAGCCAAGTGGTTAAGGCGGGGGTCTGCAAAACCCCTATTCACCGGTTCGAATCCGGTCGTCGCCTCCAGTTTTTTATTTACAGCCTGTTAAAGTGGCATTGACCCCATTCCCCTGGAGGGGAATGGGGAAGTAGTTTTAAGAGGGGGGCTTCGCCCCCCTCTTTTTTATTCCTCCCCCTCTCCTTGACAAGGAGAGGGGGACTAAGGGGGTGAGGTTGACAAAAAAACCTCCATATACTAGCTTGAACCGCACACCCAAAAGCGGTAAAATAGCTTCAGCTAGTGCCGGGGTGGCGGAACTGGCAGACGCAGCGGACTTAAAATCCGCCGGAGTAATCCTTGTGGGTTCGAGTCCCACTCCCGGCACAAATTAGAGAATAAAGATGCCCTGGTTGATAATAGTATTGGGTTATTTTCTCGGCTCCATCCCCACCGCCTATATTGCCGGGCGTGTTTTGAAGGGCGTTGACATCAGGGGGGTCGGAGATGGCAATATGGGCGCTGCCAATGCCTTTCGCCAGCTCGGGGCTAAGGTGGGGGTGGCGGTTGGTATTATTGATGCCACCAAGGGGGCAGTGGCTGTCCTAATTGCCCAGGCAGCCAGCCTGCCTCTGGTAGCAGTCCTGCTTACCGGAACAGCCACAGTCATCGGTCATAACTGGCCAATCTTTATCGGCTTCAGGGGAGGTCGGGGGGAGGCAACTACTATCGGTGTGCTGCTAACTTTAATAACTCAGCCAATGTTAATAGTGGGAGGAGTGGCAATATCAGCAATCTTTTTCACCAGAAGGGTAATTCTGGGGCAAGGTCCCTTTCTGTTTGTCCCGCTGCCAGTGGTATGCTGGTGGCTGGGGGTGCCGGGGATGCTTACCGCCTACGGCATTGCTCTGCCCTGTCTGGTAGGGTTTACCCATTTCCTCAGGACAAGGCGGGTGGTTGATACCTCAGGGACGGAAGGGGCTTAGCCACTTCCGTTCTATCGCTGACTTTACACTGCGCTCAATATCCTTTGCCGTGAGACCATACCGCTTGAAAAGTTCGGCGGGCTTACCTGATTTGGCATAGGTATCTTTTATCGCCACAAACTCCATCGGCACCGGCTGATGTCTAGCAACCACCTGAGCTACAGCACTGCCTAAGCCACCGTGCTCCAGGTGCTCCTCAGCAGTAACAATCGCCCCGGTTTCAGTGGCAGCCTGAATAATAGCTGCCTCATCAATAGGCTTAAGGGTGGGCATGTTTAGTACCCGGCAGTCTATGCCTTCCCCTTCCAGGTTTCCCGCCGCTTCCAGCGCCACCTTCACCATCAAGCCGATAGCTATTATGGTAGCATCCCTGCCCTGCCTCAAGGTTACCGCCTTACCCAAGGCGAAATGATAGCCCTCATTATAGACCAGAGGCAGCTTGGGACGGCACAGCCTGATGTAAAACGGTCCAAAGTGGGCGGCAGCTGCCTTTACTGCCTGGGCGGTTTCAATAGCATCGGCAGGAACGATAACGGTAAAGCCAGGCAGGGAGCCAATTAACGCCAGGTCTTCAATAGACTGGTGTGAGGTGCCATCCTCACCGACACTGATGCCACTGTGGCTAGCCACCAGCTTAACATTGAGCCCAGGCTGAGCTATAGACATGCGAATCTGGTCAAAGCAACGGCCAGCGGCAAAAACAGCAAAGGTGCTGGCAAAGGGTATCTTGCCTGAAGCGGCTAACCCGGCGGCAATACCAACCATGTTCTGCTCAGCAATACCGCAGTCAAAGAAGCGCTCAGGGAATTCACGGGCAAAAAGCATGGTCATGGTGGAACGAGACAGGTCGGCATCCAGCACCACAATATCCCGGTTCTCTCTGCCCAGCTCAACCAGGGTTTTGCCGTAGGTTTCTCTCTGGGAGACCTCTTGAGACATCTCTACTCAAGCTCCTTAAGTGCGAGCTTTACCTCCCCAGCAGTGGGGGCTTTGCCGTGAAAATCGGGGTTATTCTCCATAAAGCTGACCCCCTTGCCCTTGATGGTATGAGCAATGATGACCGTTGGTTGCCCCTTTACCAGCTTCGCCTGGTTAAAGGCTTGAGTAAGCTGGGTAAAGTCATGGCCATCAACCTCAATAACATGCCAGCCGAAGGCCTGCCACTTACTGGGGAAGGGGTCAAGGTTCATGACATCACGGTTCCAGCCATCTATTTGCTGACCGTTGTTGTCCACTATAGCCACCAGGTTGTCCACCTTGAAATGGGCAGCAGCCATGGCCGCTTCCCAAACCTGCCCCTCATCACACTCCCCATCCCCCAATAGAACATACACCCGGTAATCTTTAGAATTAAGCCGACCAGCCAAAGCCACGCCAATGGCAAAAGACAATCCCTGCCCCAGAGCGCCGGCCGACATTTCCACCCCAGGGGTAAGTGTCCTATCAGTATGACCCTGAAGGCGACTATCCATTTGCCTGAGGGTAAGTAGCTCATCTATGGGGAAGTAGCCACACTCAGCCAGGGTGGCATAAAGTAGAGGGGCAGCATGCCCCTTGCTGAGGATGAATCTGTCTCTGTTCGTCCACTGGGGGGCTAAGGGCTTGTGTCGTAGCACCCTAAAATAAAGGGTGGTTAAAATCTCCACTGCGGAAAGGGAGCCGCCGGGGTGACCGCTACCAGCCTTCCCCGTCATGGTGATGATGTGGCGACGTAGCCTTTTGGCTATAGCCTTCATTTCGGCTTCCGATGCCGACGATGAAAAAACCTCGGCTTTCATGCTATTAGCCGAGGTTATTGAATTGTCTTTCTTAGGCAGTGACATCATTACCCCTTGCCTTTCTTTTAAATTATACTACACACATAGAGTTAGGTCTATATTTTAAAACGAGAGTGTTTATTAACCTAATTAACCTCACCCCCTGTATCCCCCCTCTCCTTAAAAGGAGAGGGGGAGGAGAAGAAAGAGGGGCTGACGCCCCTCTTAGACACTCCTAATTAAGCAAGCTCTCATCGAATAAGGGGAGATTTTAAAAGAGGGGGCTTCGCCCCCTCTTAAAACTATTTCCCCCTTCCCTTAAAGGGAAGGGGGTCAGGGGGATAGGATTACCATATAAAACTAGAGCGGGTCCCCTGAAAAATCAAGAATTTTCCTGGGTGCTGAGGGGGATGGGGTCAATGCCGCGGAGTAACGAAACATGATAATCTGTGTCACTAATCTATCTGAACTAGCTCAATTTTTTAGGCTTGAATTGATTTTTATCTCCGCTTCTGCTTTAATTAGCAAGCGGTAGCGGAGGAGATAAATGGAAGGTTTGACATTACCAGCGAGCAAAAGGGATATATTGGGCAAAAAGACCAGATTTCTGCGCCGTCAGAGCATAACCCCGGCCCACCTTTTCGGGCACGGCATTGAGTCACTAACCCTACAGTGTGATACGGCTAGGGTTCAGCGGATTATAGCCCGGGCAGGAATGACCAGGCTTCTTGCTCTTGACATTGAAGGGGATAAACAACCCAGAAGTGTATTCATCAGAGAAATCCAGAGGAATGAGTGCACCGGGGAACTGCTTCATGTTGACTTCTATCAGGTGAGCAAGAAGGAGAAGATAAGGGTAGAGGTGCCTATTATCCTGGTTGGTGAAGCACCGGCAATGAAAGAAAAGGGGCGCACTCTGACTCACGGCGTCACCAGCCTGAGTATTGAGTGCCTGCCTGATAAGCTCCCGCCTCAGATAGAGGTTGACCTGAGCCAACTTAAAGAAGTGGGGGAGGCAATCTATGTCAGAGACGTTGCCTTTAGCCCGGATATCGCTGTTATTACTGGCGCCGACCAGATGGTGGCGAAGGTCAGCGAGGCACGTGTGGAGAAGGTAGAGGAGGTGGTAGCGGAGGAGGCAGTAGCGGAGGTTGAGGCTGAAGCCGTGGCTGAAGAGGTAGTTAAGGAAAAACCGGAACCGCAAGCCACTGATTGAAGTCAGCCCAGGGGCTTGATATAATCTGGCGATGATTATTGACTTTCACACCCACGTATTCCCGCCTCACATAAAGGGAAATCGCAATAAGTATATTAAGCGTGACCCGTGTTTTGCCCTTCTCTACTCAGACCCTAACTCCAAAATGGCTACCGCCGATGAGCTTATCGCCAGTATGGATGAAGCCGGGGTTGATATGTCGGTCATCCTAAATATCGGCTGGACTACCCATAAGCTATGCGTTGAAACCAATGACTATATCATAGAGTCAGTATCCCGTTATCCCCGGAGACTGGTGGGCTTCTGCACCGTTCAACCCCAGTCACCCCAAGCCGTAGCTGAAATTGAGCGCTGCGCCAGGGCTGGGATAAGGGGGGTTGGCGAGATAAGACCGGACATACAACTATTTGACCTCACCAACGAGGTGACGATGGAGCCCTTGGTTGAGGCACTGAGGAAACACAAGCTAATTCTGCTCATCCACGCCTCTGAACCGGTAGGTCATAACTATCCGGGGAAGGGGGGTATCACCCCAGATATACTTTACCCGTTTATCGCCAGCTTCCCGGATTTAACCATAGTCTGCGCCCATTGGGGCGGCGGCCTGCCCTTCTATGCCTTGATGCCTGAGGTCAAAAAGGTAATGGCGAACGTCTTTTTTGATACCGCGGCTTCCCCCTTTCTCTATGCCCCCCAGGTATATAATCAGGTTGTCCAGCTTGTGGGCGAAGACAAGATTCTTTTTGGCAGCGACCATCCCTTGCTGGCACAGGGTCGTTTGCTCCAGGAGATTGGGGCGCTGGACTTACCTGAAGAAACAAGAAAACTCATACTATCAGGTAATGCTCAGAGACTTCTCGGTATTAGAGGTAAGCCATAGATTATGGAGCAAGTCCGCTGTTTTATCGCCGTTGAGCTATCTGATGAGATAAAAGCTGGGCTTTTCCAGCTTCAGGCTCAATTGAAATCGGGCAACCAGCCTTGGGTGAAGTGGGTTGACCCCTATAGTACTCACCTAACGCTAAAGTTCCTGGGCAGTGTGGCTGTGGATAGGATAGGCGAAATAACCGGAGCCATAGAGGGGGCTGTCCAGGGAGCGTCCCCCTTCCCCCTGGAGGTCAAGGGCTTAGGCGTTTTCCCCAATCTGAGGCGGGTTCAGGTAGCCTGGGTAGGGGTAAGCGGGGAGGTGGATAAGCTAGCCCACCTCCAGCAACGCATTGAGTCCAATCTGGCCAGATTGGGGTTTGCCCCTGAGCTAAGACCATTTACCCCCCACCTGACCCTGGCTCGCCTTCGTGACCGGGCCTCACCGGATGAGCGGCAAAGATTTGGCCAGCTTATCGCCGACACCAAGTTTGAGGCAGCTTATAGTTTCCAGGTAGATGCTATCAGCCTGATGAGGAGCCAACTAACCAGGGAGGGTGCTATCTATAGTCAAATCAGCTCAGTTAAACTAAAATAGAGATTGTTTATTAACCTCACCCCCTTTAGGTTTTATCTGGTAACCCCATCCCCCTTTATCCCCCTTCCCCTTGATAAGGGGAAGGGGGTCAGGCGGGTTCCCAGGAAAATCAAAGATTTTTCTGGGTGCTGGGGGGATAGGTTGCTAGACAATCTCTAAAATAAGCCTTGCCAACAACCACAGCATAGTGTATACTGCGAAAGATTTAAATTCGGTTGGGAGGAGGACTTCATGGAACAATTCAATTTCCCCAAATGCCAGAAGTGTAAGTCTGGAGACCTAGTGCCCCTGTCTGACTTTGGCAGTCAAGGGGCAGCTATTCATTACAAAGCATGGGTTTGCACCAATCCTGATTGTGGTTTTAATCTGAAAATCAGGAATGGCGATGTTTATATCAACGAACCCATTATCAGCGGGACACTGCACACTGCCCGCTCCCACTAAAATTCTAGCAGTTCACCCTGAAGCTTTAAATTAACCGGTGCAAAAGGTGCTTCCTCAGTTAATTAAATTCAAGGGGATGGCACTAGACTTCTTATTTCCACGCTGGTGTGTTGGCTGTGGAAGGGAAGGAAATTTTATTTGCCCGTCCTGCCGGCAGTCATTACACAGGATTATGCCTCCGCTTTGCCCCAAGTGTGGCAGACCCCAGTCCAGCGCTACACTCTGTTCTAATTGCGTTGGCTGGCAGGCGGAGGTAGATGGCATTCGTTCCCCGTTTCAATTTGACGGAGCAATACGCCAGGCTATTCACCAGCTAAAGTATGGAAACATTAGAGCCCTAGCTGAGCTCCTCGCCCAGTGGCTCAATGATTATCTGGTCAGCAACCCTGTGCCCGGGGAGGTTTTGGTGCCAGTGCCATTGCACCACAAACGGTTGAGGGAGCGCGGCTACAACCAATCCGGCTTACTAGCTAAAGAGCTGGGTAAGCTCACCAATTTACCGGTAGTAGATGACTGCCTCATCCGGCAGAGATATGCACCACCTCAAGCCAGAACATCAACGGTAGATGAGCGGCGGAGCAATGTCGCCAACGCCTTTCTCTGCCGTGACCGGAGGCTAGAGGGTAAGCAAGTTCTGCTCATAGACGATGTCTCCACCTCCGGGTCTACCCTTGATGCCTGTGCTCAGGCGCTAAAGGAAGCCGGTGCCACCACGGTATGGGGGCTGGTGCTGGCTAGGGAGATTTAAGATAATCCCCCAAGAGAAGGGGCGAAGGGAAGAAATTTAAAGCCAGAACATACCCCTGAGCTAGTTTAGATAGATTAGCGACACAGATTATCATGTTTCGTTACTCCGCGGCATTGACCCCATCCCCCTCAGCACCCAGAAAAATCTTTGATTTTCCTGGGAACCCGCCTGACCCCCTTCCCCTTGTCAAGGGGAAGGGGGTAAAGGGGATAGGGTTTATAAAAATCAAGGGGGTGAGGTGCAGAAAGTTGAGGTGTCACTAAGGTGTTGAACGAGTACAGTGCCTCCTATCTGCTTTTCTGATATGCTATAATTGGTCGATGTGAAGAAAACTATTTTTATCTCTGGCTCTGGCGTGCTTTATTGCTCTTATAGCCATATTCTTTGTCGATGGTTATATGGGCATCTATGATACCGTCTATATAACCACCGAGGAAATAGGCTGGTAATTCGGATGTTAATCAGTATAGGTATAATTTTAGCGCTGGCTTTTATCGGCTGGCTAATCTACAGGGCAGCCAGGAGAAAGTTAATTAAAGCCCATTTAGTGATGTACGGGCTTTCCTCCCTGGCAGGCATATTTACCCTTGCCTTTTTCCTAACTATGGATATACCGAGAATAATTAAGGTGCTAGTTTGCATTGTCTTGGGTGCCGTCTTAATATTCCTGGCGGCTTATTTACAACGGCGAAGGCAACCGGGCCAGCCTTGATTCTCCTCTTTAGGAGTTGTTGATTTGCTAAGAATAACACCTACCATGGCAGGGGAGCTAAAATACACTATTTCTAATATTGATATGGGGTGGGTAGGAATATTGGGCTCAGAAAAGGGACTGCTGTGCACTACCTTGCCCCAAGGCTCAGCCCAAGAAGCCAAGAAGCTATTAGGTGACAGGGTGAAGGATGCCACCTGGTCTGACGACCTCTTCGCCGACTTAATACAACGCCTGAGTAGTTACTTCGGCGGTCATCAGGTAAGCTTCCCCGACGAGCTTGACCTTTCCCAGGCTACCGCCTTTCAGCGCCAGGTATGGGAGATAACCAGGCTTATCCCTTACGGTGAGACCAGAAGCTATAGCTGGGTAGCTGAGCAGCTTGGCAAAGCTAGGGCAGGGCGGGCGGTGGGGCAGGCTCTAGCCAGAAACCCCCTGCCCATCATTATCCCCTGTCACCGGGTAGTGACTAAGGATGGCAAGCTCGGTGGCTACAGCGACGGACTGGAGATGAAAAAATATCTTCTTCGGCTAGAAGCTTCGGCTAATGATAGATAATCGCTTTATCTAATATTAATGGTAAATACCTTCTGGTCTAGAACCTCTTCTTCCCACGGTCGCTTGTAGACCAGGGTTATTTTGGTTCTTTCCGTCTTCAGTGCCTTAAACCGGAAATACTCCACCCCACCAGCGCCAACCACACCCTGTTTTGCCTCCTCTTTGTATATCTTTTCCACCAGCTCAAGGACACTCTGGTCATAGCTTACCTGCCAGCTATAGCCGGTGGTGAGATTAGAACCGAGGGCAATAACAAACTCCTGATTAACGCCGATGTCTATTGTCTGCCCCGGGTCGGTATAGGTCTCAACCTGCCCAACGCAGCCCGCCACCAGACAGGTAGCTATCACTGCCAGCAAAATCAAAAGCCTTTTCACTAAATCCTCCCCGTTATCAATTATCCACTATATCATAACGGAAAGGATAGGAAAAGGTTAGCCCAATTCGCCATTAAAAGAAGGCAACTCCGGCTTCTTCTATCAAGGCGGCTTCCAGAACAAGAAAGGCAGAAATAACGGCTAGTAGCTTTGGCAAATATCCCGCTTCGCTCTCAAATAACGCTCTTATTCTCAGGTTCAGGAAATTATCTTCATATTTCTCAATCAGTTTTTCATCAGTGAAGCTAAAGTATCTGTTGCCACCGATTATGATATGGTCTAACACCTTAATCTGCAGGATATTGCCGGCAAAGACTAGGTCTCTGGTTAGCTGCTTATCACTCCTGCTAGGAGTAGGGTCGCCTGCAGGGTGGTTGTGGGCGAAAATCAAGGCAGTAGCGTTATGGTTAAAGGCACCTTCTACAATCTCGCGGGGACGGATGGGTATACTCTCCAGTGTTCCCTCAAAGAGGTCGACGGTGTCAATAATCTGGTTTCGGCTATTTAGATAGATAACCTTGAATACCTCTTTCTTAAGGTCTCGCATTGAGTAGCAGAGGTAGTTGAAAATCTCTTTAGGGGATTTATAGACGGGCTGCTCAATAATCTTCTGTTTAAGAATCTCTGCCGGTAATTCGTGTAGGAGCTTGATACAAAATATAGAAAAGGAACTAATCCCAGCTTGCTCTAGCTCCTGGCGAGAAGCGGACAGGAATCCTCGCAGGTTTTTGAACTGTTCAATGCACTGTTTGGCTCGCTTCTTACACTCCTGTTCAGTTAACACCAAGCTTAACAGTAATTCAATAGTCTCTTGGTCAGTAAAACCCTCAAAACCTGACCGGATAAACCTCTCCTGCAGCCAGGTTAGAGGTCTTTGCCCCCTTACCTCGCTTGAAGCCATTTTCTACCTCTTCTGCCGTTTTGTTGTATAGACAACTGTCACAATATAGCACAATCTATGCACAGTTGTCAATATATGTCAACATCAGTACTTAAAGTAACCTCAGCCAGGGATAGCGGCAATTCAACAAAGAATGTAGCTCCTTTCCCCGGTTTGCTTTTGGCACATATCCTTCCACCGTGCTCCGTTACAATACCATGACAGGCACTGAGCCCCAAGCCAGTCCCGCCTTTTTCGGCTCTAGTGGTGAAAAACGGGTCAAAGACCTTGTCAAGGTGCTCGGGAGGAATCCCGGGACCATCATCAGTAAACGAAATTCTTATATGGTCTTTTGTCTGCCGAGTCTTGATAATGAGCTTGCCCCCGCCGTGTGTCTCATTCATGACCTGTTCAGCATTCAAAATGATGTTCAAGAAAACCTCCTGAATCTGTTGAAAATCAACCATTATCTCGGGGAGGCTGGGGGTGAGGTCAGTTACAACTTCAATGTTACTTGTTTTAAGTTCATAAGCCCTTAATTCCAGAGCCTTTTGCAAAATATCATTGATGTTTGAATATTCCTTCTTTGGCTCACGGCGGCGGGCAAAGGTGAGAAGATTTTGTACCACCTTGGTTGCCCGCTGAGCCTCATTATTGATTATTTGCAAATCGTGGCTGAATTCCTCATCGCTACTTTTTCTCAACAGCCGCTGGGCAAATCCCAGTATCCCGGTAAGGGGATTATTTATCTCGTGGGCAACACCAGCTGCCAGCTCACCAATAGAGGCTAGCCGACTGGAGAGATAAAGCTCCTGTTGTAGCCGCTTCTCCTCTTCCTCCGCCCGCTTGCGCTCGGTGATATCCTCCATAATTCCATCAAAATAAATAATGTTGCCATCGTCTCTCACCGCAACCTTTGTATCCGATATAACTATTTCAGTCCCATCCTTTTTCCTGAAAGGTAGCTCCTTTGTTACCTTCCCTTTAGCAGAAGCTATTTCCGCAAGAATCGCTTCTCTTTCTTCTGGCTGCACATACAGGTCAGAAACATTCATCCGCAGCAACTCTTCTCTGGAGTAGCCGGTAATCTCTTCCATGGCTGGATTTACTTCCAAGAATCTTCCGGCAGGTCCTGGTGTGCTTCTAAATACCCCTAATTTAACGTTGCTTACCAGACCTCTATATTTTTCTTCTGATTCCTGCAGTGCCCCCCTTACCCGCTTGCGCTCGGTGATGTCTCTTATTATGGCAACAACTCCCATGGTCTCTTTGTCACTATTCTTGAGCGGGTAATAGCGTACATTCAGGTATCTTTTACCGAGCCCCGGATAGGGGCGCTGCATCTCATACTCAACAGTTTCGCCCCGCAAGCAACGGTCAACGTTTGGCTTGACTGTCTTTCTGAACACCTCCTCGCCAAGTATCTCCACGGCAGTGTGACCAACAACCTGGTTCTGCGTCAAGCGGTTGTATCTCAGAAAAGTCTCGTTAGCGAAAAAATAAACATACTGGCAGTCCACAGCGGCGATTAAGTCCGTCGAACTCTCCACCGCCATCCTATACTTTAGCAGCACCCCCTCCGCCCGCCTGTGCCCAGCTTCTGATGCCTCCAGTTCAGCAACTTGCTGGCGCAACATTGCCACCCCACTTATGAATTGCTCTTCTGTCTTGTAAACCTCCCTCATTTCTCACCTCCGAGTGATACGGAGAAAGCTATGGACGGCAGCAATAATGTCCGACTCACTAAAAGGCTTATTCATAGCCCCAAAAGGACCGTAAGCTAAAGCTCGCGCCATCATCTCACTATCGGGATAGCCGGTTATAATGGTTACCGGTAGCCTGGGCTCAATTGTTTTTATCTGGCGAAAAAGCTCAGCCCCATCCGTACCCGGCATTTTAAGGTCGAGAAAAACCAGAGCAAAGTCCCGCTGTTTCACCAGTTCCAATCCCTCAGCAGCAGTGCCAGCGGTTACCACGCGGTGCCCTAACTCCTCCAAGGTTTCCTTAAACAGTAACTGAACTACCTCCTCGTCATCAACAACAAGGATGTTTGCCTTTGCCGTGACCGAGTTTTGATGCAGCCACCTATCGATTGAGTCCGTATCAAATCGCCACTGGTTACCGACCTTGGTTGCTGGGATTTTGCCCTGTCTTAGTAGCCGATATACGGTCTTCTCAGTTACCCGCAAATAATCAGCCACTTCCTCAACCGTCATAAGCTTTGTCATACTGTCTCCCTTCTCAATTCCGGGACTTACTAAGGTCAATTTGTACTAATTAGTACAAATTGACCTTTATTGTCTACTATAGTCTACTATAGTTCAGGTTAATGTCAAGATGACGTATCCTACCTTTAAGTACTAACGTACTAGTCCAGATGGGGGACAACCTAATGTTTATGGGGGGATGGTAAGTCTTTACTGGTGGTAAAGGCTTGGGGGAAAGGCAGTTTGGCTCTATAGCGACTTCGTTTAGCCTCAGAGGTTCCTGAGGTTTTCAAGTTTAAGAAATCCTGTTCATATTCCTCAATCAGCCCCTCGCCAGCGAAACTATAATATCTATTACTGCCGATGATGACATGGTCCAAGACCCTCATCTGCATAATATTACCGGCGAAGACCAAATCCCTGGTTACCTCTTTATCATATTTACTGGGCTCGGGGTCGCCTGAAGGGTGGTTGTGGACAAAAATGAGAGAGACAGCATCATGTTTAATGGCGGCTTTCATGATTTCTCGGGGGTAAATGGAGCTGGCATTAACCGTCCCCTCAAACAGGTCGGCGATGTCAATAATCTGGTTCTGGCTATTTAGGTAAATAACCTTGAATAACTCCTTCTTGAGGTCTCGCATGGAGTGATAGAGATAATCAAAAATCTCTTTGCCCGATTTATACACCGGCTTATCAACAATTTGCTGTCGGAGAAACTCTGCGGCTACCTCCCGCACCAGCTTGATACCAAAGGCGCTATGAGGACCAATGCCTTCTATCTGCTGTAGCTCCTCAGCCGAGGCGGCCAGGGCTGCCCTCAGAGTTTTGAACCTCTTGATAACCTCCTTCGCTTGCTGCTTGCAGTCCTTCCGCGGTGAGCCCAAGGTCAGGAGCAATTCAATAATCTCGTAGTCATGGAATCCAGCCAGTCCTGACCTGAGGAACCTTTCCCGTAGCCTTTTTCTATGACCGGCTGATGCATCCTTCTTTACCATCAGCCTATTCCTCCGCTTCCGGTTGCAGGCTGGCTAGGATTTCTTGGGCTCGCTGGCGATAGCCATAGGCAACCATTATCCGGCAGGGGAAACTAGAAACGCCCATAAATGATATAGTGTCTGCGGGGTTGACCATAGCTGGAATGCCCTCCTGAAGGAGGATGTCCTTCCATATCTCAGCAGTTAGCTGGTCGGGAGCGGTGGTCAATAGCAGCCACTTTGGTCTAGTCACTCGGCACCACCCTTAGCCCCTCCTCCCCCACCATCTCCACCAGACGGTGGTGGAGTTCGGGGCAGTAGTTGGTGTATATATTGGACAGCCTGAGATTAATAATCTTCTCCCCATTGGTTACACACAGGCTTACCTCATCCTGTCCAGGGAAGCCCCTTAAGGTATCAATCAATTTATGCAGATAGGCGATATCACTCTCCTCATCGCTGGTCTGGCTGATGGTTATTACCAGTCGGCGACTTTCGACCGGTGTAGTGGCTGTGGTCGGCTCAGCTAGTACTGGTTCCCCCGGTTGGGCTGCTTCTGGCTCGTAGCGACGGACATACTGGCAGCTTAGCTGCACCCGGTCATCCCTCAGCCTTACCTTGCCTTCAACCAGTAGTATATTACCTTCCTGCCACAGGTCTCTAGTACCGGCATAGACCTTAGGCCAGACCATTACCTCCACCCTGCCATCGAGGTCTTCCAGCACCACGCTGGCAAAGGGGTGGCGCTCCCTAGTGAACGATTGATGGACTGAGGCTACCATTCCCGCCACCACCACCGTCTGTCCAGCCACCTCAGCATCAATATGACCGCAGAGGGTGGTATTCTCCGCAGCCACCCTGGTGGCAAATGCACTAAAAGGGTGCTCTGAGAGGTATACCCCCATCAATTCCCTCTCCCAGGCTAGCTTCTCCTTGATGGAGATGTCGGCAGCTTGCAGGTCGAGGCTGGGCATAGGAGCTGGCATTGTCTCACCCCACAGGTCAAACATAGCAGCTTGCCCTGTCTCCCGCAGATGCTGCTCCCGCTGGGCTAGAGCCATGATACGACCGAGGTTGTGGAGTAGAGTGCCACGGTCGCCCAGACAGTCCAGGACTCCAGCCTTGATTAAGCTTTCCATTGCCCGCCGGTTCATACCGCGCATATCAACACGGCGGCAGAGGTCTTCAATAGACTTAAACTGGCCACCCCTATTGCGTTCGGCAACCAGAGGCTCAACTGCCCCCAGCCCCACATTCTTAATCGCGGTTAGCCCAAAGCGGATGGCCGGGGTGTTGCCTTCACCCCGCTCTATGGAAAAGGTAACCTGGCTCCAGTTTATATCAGGGGGTAACACGGTGATGCCCAGACGACGGCACTCGGCAACTGCCGTAGCCACCTTATCCAACTGGTCAGAGTTGGTAATCAGGAAGGCGGTGATATATTCCGCCGGGTAGTTTGCCTTGAGATAGGCGGTCTGATAGGCAATAAGGGCATAGCTGAAACTGTGAGCCTTGTTAAAGGCATAGCCAGCGAAAGGCTCAATGAGGGCAAAAACCTCGTCGGCTACCTCAGCGGAATATCCCATCTTCCTGGCGCCGGAAATAAAATTACGCTTCTCCTTTTTCATAACCCCGGGGATTTTCTTACCCATCGCCTTGCGGAAGATGTCAGCCTGCCCCAGGCTATAGCCGGCAAAGGCCTGGACAATGAACAAGACCTGTTCCTGATAAACAATTACCCCGTAGGTCTCCTCAAGGATGCTTGACAGTGCCGGGTGGGGGTAGCGAATGGGCTCAATGCCATGCTTGGCTTTGATGAAGGTTGGGATGTGCTCCATAGGGCCGGGGCGATACAGGGCTATCATAGCAGCGATATCGCTGAAGGTGGTTGGCTTAAGCTCCTTGATATACCGGCGCATGCCGGCTCCCTCCAGCTGAAACACGCCAGCCGTTTCCCCCGAGGATAAAAGGGCAAAGGTCTTGGCATCATCCATCGGAATTTGGTGCAGGTCAATATCAATGCCCCGGCTGTGGCGAATAATCTCTTTTGCCTTGCCCAGAATAGTCAGGTTAGCCAGACCGAGAAAGTCCATCTTGAGTAGCCCAATCTGGGCAATGTCTTCCATGGTGAACTGGGTCATAACCGTGGCTTCACCGTTGCCTTTGCTCACCCGCTGCAAAGGGACGTAGCTGGTCAGCGGTTCTCTGGAGATAACCACACCGGCGGCGTGAGTGCTGGCATGGCGAGCAATACCCTCCAGCCTCCGGGCGGAATCAATCAGGTTGCGAACGATATTATCATCCTCGTAGATGGTGCGCAGTTCACTATTCTCATCCAGAGCTCTATGCAAGGTCATCCCCGGTCGAAACGGAACTAGCCTGGCGACGCGGTCAACATCACTATAGGGCATACCCAGAGCCCGACCCACATCTCTAAGCGCTGCCTTGGCGCCTAAGGTGCCAAAGGTGATAATCTGGGCGACATGGTCTTTGCCGTATTTCTGCGATACATAGGCAATGACCTCATCACGGCGGTCATCCTCAAAATCTAAATCTATATCTGGCATCTCCTTGCGCTCCAGGTTGAGGAAGCGCTCAAAGACCAGTTTATTCTCAATAGGGTCAACCTCGGTGGTGCCCAGGCAACGCAGGACAATGCTGGCAGCAGCACTACCTCTAACCCCAAATAGAATGTTGTGCTTTTTGGCAAAGGAGATAATGTCCCAGACAACCAGGAAGTAATTGGCAAACTGGGTCTGTCTTATTACCTCCAGCTCATAGTCCAGACGCTGCTTTATCTCCGCGGTGGGCTGGGGGTAGTATTGAAGCAGGTTCTGATAACAGAGGTCAGCCAGAAACTGGTCGGCAGTCTTGCCTTGAGGCAGGTCTATCTCAGGGAGGTGAAGGCGGCCAAACTCAAGCTTGAGATTGCACATATCGGCAATGCGCTCGGTATTCTCCAGCGCCTGAGGAATATCCCGATAAAGCTCCGCCATCTCCCCGGGGCTCTTGAGGTAGTAGAAGTCGCCAGCCATCTTTATTCGCTTCTCATCATAGATTGAGGAGTTGGTGCCGATACACAGCAGCAGGTCATGAGCCGAGGCATCCTCCCGTTTGATATAGTGGACATCGTTGGTCGCCACCAGTGGTATATCAAGCTCATTGCTCATTGAGATGAGACCCTGGTTTATTTGCTCCAGTTCAGCAATGGGATGCCTCTGTATTTCCAGGTAGAAATCGCCGAAGGTCTGCTTATACCACAGAGCAGCCTGCTTCGCCTCTCCAAGGCGCCCCTCCAGAACCAGGCGGGGAACCTCACCGGCAATACAGCCGCTGAGAACAATGAGACCGTGGTGGTGCTGCTCAAGAAGCTCCTTATCCACCCTTGGCTTATAATAAAAGCCCTCAAGGTTTGCCTTGGTGGTGAGCTGGATTAGATTGCGGTAGCCGGTCTGATTCTTGGCTAGCAGAATGAGGTGGTAATTGTTTTTATCACTGACTTCGCGACCGAAGCGACTGTTCGGGGCAACATAAACCTCGCAGCCAATAATGGGCTTGATGCCTGCCTCCCTGACGGCAAGATAGAACTCAATAGCGCCATACATCACCCCGTGGTTGGTGAGCGCCAGACTATCCATCCCCAGCTCTCTGGCTCGTTCCACTAGCTGGGGGATGCGGCACATGCCATCGAGGAGGCTATACTCGGTATGGACATGGAGGTGGCTGAACATGGCTTTGCCCTATTATAGCACAGGGTTGGCTTTTTGGAGTATGCTTTTAAGGCATAAC
>Ga0209609_10000971_pt1 | contig 16953 bp, 13 predicted proteins | sample LakKivw325mmetaG_FD_184136 | JGI IMG/M metagenome (GOLD analysis project Ga0209609, IMG submission 184136) | Anoxic lake water microbial communities from Lake Kivu, Rwanda to study Microbial Dark Matter (Phase II) - Lake Kivu water 325m metaG... | ecosystem: Environmental > Aquatic > Freshwater... | reverse complement strand
TCGGTTCCCGGAACGCAGTGGCACCAAGCTGGACTATAACGCTGCCGATGCCACCCTGCTCGCCTTCATCGCAGCGGGCGAGCTGCTCGCCCGCCGGTGGGATGCGGAGCTCGCTCGCGAGCTGCTCGATCGGGCTGCCGTGACTCTCGATCGGTTTGCACAGAACGATCTGCAACGGATAAACGGTGCACCCGTGCTCCACCAGACCGGGCTCATATCCGCCGTACCCTGGCATACCTGGACCGACTCGAGCCGCCAGATTCACGTCCGGGGCAGGCCAGTGCGTGTTCCGGTGCGAATACCCGAGCGGTGGTGTGCGGAGCTGGCCGATGAGCGCGAATTTGAACTGCCGCACTTCTTCTTACCCGAGCTCAACGCCCAGTGGATTGTGATGCTGCGTCATCTTCAGAACCTTACGCTGCGACAAGGCGTGGAAACCGAGCTTTTCGCTGCACTCCTGGAGAAAGCGAAGAGGAACTTCAAAGTACTCTTCTGGGATGAGATGGGGCAGTTTGTGTATAATCTCGTTGCCGGGGATGGGAAACGGGATAGCACGCCAGGCTCGCCCGCGGTCGTTGCCTTCTCGTTGCTCGCTGCAGAAGGCATCTTCTCATCGCAGGAACGTGACCAGTTCATCGCGCGAGTTAAGGCGAACCTGCTCGTCGAGCGGAACGGCCTGCCATTCGGGATCCTGGTGAAGCGGTCGCCAAAGCGCACGTACTACAGCGATGAGGAGTACCATGAGGCGGTCGTGTGGCCGCGTGACACGCCGTACCTCATCCGGCTGCTGCGCCTGCAGGGCGCGCGAGAAAGCGCGACCGTGCAGGGCCTCCTCCAGAGCAACCTCGCGCACCAGATGGAGGAAGGCTTCGTCTTTTATCACAGCGAGCTCTTCAGCCCGGATAACGGTACGATGACACCCGTTAAGAATCCCGTGCAGTTCTGGTCACAGTGGGTAGATCCCTTCCTGGAGCAGTAACCCGTGCCACTCACGTACCTTGGCCATGCGTGCTTCGGCGCTCGAAGCACACACATCTCCTGGCTCGGCGCAAGCTCATGAGCTGCCCTGATTTGCGCCCCACAAAGTGTCCTGGCGCCCCGTTGTGCATTCAAGCTACTTATTCACGGAAACCTATGTATACCTTGGTTGGTACGTGCTCATGGCATTGATGGCATTGGTACACTGTGATACGAGCGCACTCTCTCAGTATCTCACGGCTGAGATCTTCCCCCAGCTCGCGCCACCGCCCTATGGGAAGCTCGAGATACGGCCGCTTTCAGTCCAGAAACCGGTGTACCTCTTTTATGAGCGCAGGAATAAGCTCAAGGTCATCGGGAAGTTCTTTGGCACTGAATCCGTGCCCCCCGAGGAGGCGTGGCGGTGGGCGGAGCAGGGCTATCGCAACTTACAGGAGGCTCGTGAGCTGTACAGAATGAACGACGGCACCTATCGGGTCGTCGCGCCACTGGGTCGAAATAAAGACCTGGCTGCACTGCTCGTGACGGAACTGGCACCGGGGAAGGTCCTCGATTTCTACCTCACCCGGGCCATTTACCGGAGAGAATCGGCCAAACTCTTCGAGAAGTTGACCTTACTCGCTCGGTTCTTCGTGAAGCTCCACCAGAACAGTGAGACTGATCGGCAGGTTTCTCCTGAGCTCGCCCGTAATTACCTCGCGAAACTGCTCGACTCTTTGCAGCAAGGCCCACTCGCGCTCGCGGACCGGCAAAACATCGAGAGATACAGCAGTAAATGGTGGGAAGCGGCAGCGATCTTCGAAGACTGGGAAGTGGTCGTGCATGGTGATGCCACGCCCACCAACTTCGTCCTTCACCGCCATGAGGTGGTGGGGATCGACCTGGATAAGATGAAATATGCGGATCGATGCTGGGATCTGGGCTTCATGGCGGCGGACTTGAAGCACCATTTCCTCTGGCGGACGGGCGACAGCTGGGCTGCAGAGCCATTCATCGGACATTTCCTCTGGGCCTATGCCTCCTCCTACCGTGGCGAGCTCTTCTTCCGTGCCATTACCCGGAAGCTGCCCCTTTATATGGCCCTCGGCCTATTGAGGATAGCGAGGAATCCCTGGCTCGACGAGCCGTATCGAATTCGGTTGATCAAAGAGGCGAAACGATGTCTCAAATACGGGCTGTGATCTTTGATTGCTATGGCACCCTCCTCGATATCCGAACCGATGAGAACAAGGACAGGATCTTTCACTGCCTCTCGCTCTACCTCCAGTATTATGGCGGTACGATCGATGCGGAGAAACTGAAGTCGGCCTATGAGCTCGAGAAGGAGCGGCTGCTCCAGGCAAGTGCCGAGCGCTACCCGGAAATCGATCTCGAGCAGGTCTTCCAGAATATTCTCACTAAAGAGGGGCTCACCAATCCATTCCTGGCGGAATCATGCTGCAAGTTGCAGCGGCTGCTCAGCCGCGAACGGTTCCAGCTCTTCCCCGACAGCCTCCCGGTACTTCGCGAGATGAAGTCCGAGGGCTTTCCGCTTGGTCTGGTCTCCGATGCGCAGCAGGTCTTCTACTGGGAGGAGGGACGGATGGTCGGGATCGAACAGTTCTTTGATTATATGATCGTTTCCAGCGAGTTGGGCTTCAAGAAACCCGATCCACGACTCTTTGCCATCGCCTGCACGCTCCTCAACGTGCCACCCCGGGAGGCGGTATATATCGGTGACAGTGCAAAACGGGACATTCCGGGCCCGAAACAGATCGGCATGAGGGTGATCCTGGTCAACCGTGGTCAGGAAGGAGAGAAGCTCGATGCGGAGCCTGATTTCGTCGCGAAGGATTTGTGGGATGCCTGGGCGTGGGTCAGGGGCGACGGTAAAGCTTAATACTTCTCAGCTTCTTTCTTTCGTTCGTTCGTAAGATACGATTCCTGGAGCTTCCGAGTATGACACCCAAGAGTATCTGCCTCGCCTTCGAGGTCCATCAGCCTTACCGGCTGCGGAAGGACTTCTTCTGGACGAAACAGATGTTCAGCCCGGTGGCGGGCTCCGGCGATCTCTTCGCGCTCTACTTCGAGAACGGGAAGAACCGTGAGATCTTCGAGAAGGTCGCGGTAAAGTGCTACTGCCCCGCCAACGAGCTGATCCTCAAGCTGCTTGATGCGCACCCTGAATTTAAAGCGACCTTCAGTGTCACGGGCACCTTCCTCGAGCAGTGCGAGCACTACCCGTTCGGTAGGGAGATCATTGAGGCGTTCCGTCAGCTCGCCGCGAGCGGGCGGATAGAGTTCCTCGATCAGACCTACTACCACTCGCTGGTCGGCCTCTATGAGGACGAGGGCGAGTTCATCGAGCAGGTGAAGCTGCATCGCGCTAAGATGCGCGAGCTCATTGGCTGTGAGCCCACCTTCTTTGAGAATACCGAGCTGCTCTATAACAACCGTGTCGCGCAGCTCGCAGAGCAGCTGGGCTATCACGGTATTCTAGCAGAGGGGGTTGAGTGGATTCTGAACGGGCGGTCGCCGAACTATCTCTACGAGCCCCCGGGCTGCACAAAGCTCAAACTGCTCCTCAGGAATTATCAGCTGACTGACGATGTCGGGTTCCGCTTCTCGCTGCGACACTGGCCGGAGTATCCCCTGACCGCATCAAAATACGCCGCGTGGCTCGACGCTACACCGGGTCAGTGCATCACGCTCTTCATGGACTACGAGACCTTTGGCGAGCACCAGTGGGAAGATACCGGGATCTTTGCATTCCTCGAGGATCTACCACGGCGGATACTGGCCTATCCAATGGAATTTGCCACGCCGTCAGAGGTGGTGGCGAAGTACCCCTCCAGCGGCGTGCTCGATGTCCCGAATTTGAAGACGACCTCGTGGGCGGACGTGGAGAAGGATACCTCGTGCTTTATCGGGAACACCATGCAGTGGTCCTGCTACGAGTATCTCCGGTGGCTCGAGCCGTACGTGAAAGAGACGAACGACCCCGAGTTGCTGCGGATCTGGCGCTACCTGGGCATTAGCGACCACCTCTACTACATGTTCACCGCGGGCGGTGCTCCGGGCGATGTCCACAGCTATTTCTCGCACTTCGCCCGACCCTTTGACGCCTTCATCGCCTTCTTCTCCGTCATCCACGATTTTGACGCTCGTGTGCGCGCTCAGCTCAAGGAGGCACGGAATCCCTTCGTGCTCCCGGACGGCCGGAAGGTGTGGAGTGTGAAGGGGCTCTGCAACCTCATAGCGGCGATGTCCCGCTCGGAAATTGCAGACACAGTCGCAAAATCCCTGGAAACTGGCGAGCTCGAGCGCTGGCTGCGCGAAGCGGTCGGCGATGATGCGCTGGCGAAGGAAGTACGAGCCGTGGGTGTGACCGCGAAGCGAGAGAATTACACCTCGAAGGAATTGCAGAACAAGCTCCTCAAGTCGCTCTGCCGCTCATTCTCGGCTGAGCAGCGAAGGTAACATTGTTCGAAACTGGCGATTGAATCGAGCAATTACGCTTGGGGTCCTGCGTCCGCTGGATGCTCCAGTCGTTTCTTCAGTTCAATATACCTGCTGCGGAGCGTAATAGGGGTTGTTCCCGCGACCCGGGCCACCTCCTTCTCCTCCACCGGTTCGCCGCTCAACTCCGCGGCCAGATAGATCGCCGCAGCGGCCGTACCCGTGGGAGACCAGCCCTTCGCTACACCCATGCCCCTGCTCTTCCTGATCAGCAGGATCGCCTTCTCGCGTATCGTGCTGCTCACGCCCAGCTCGGAGCAGAACCGGGGGATGAACCGCGCGGGGGTCGCCGGCGGAAGCTTGAGCTTCAGCTCCTTGAGGAGGAAGAAATACGCGCGCCGGATCTTCTTCAACGGCATCTTCGAGACCTCCGCGATCTCTTTCAAGGTCCGCGGCACACCATATTCGCGGCAGGTGATATACAGCATTGCAGAGACCAGCTCCTCGATGCTCCGCCCTTTGATCAGCTGCTCGCCCATCGCCTTCCGATACAAGAGCGCGGTCGCTTCACGAATATCCGTCGGCAGCTTGAGCGCGGACGCCATCCGTTCAATCTCACCGAGCGCGAGGGCGAGGGTCTTCTCGCTGCTGTCCATGCTCACGATCCCGCGCAGCCGCTTCGTGCGGGTCAGCTCAGGCGGCGTGAGCGTGCTCAGCCCCTTATTGTGGATCCGATAGCTCGCTGGTGGGCCTGCCCGCACCCGTTCCGCCGCTTGCTCTGCATCGTACGCGCGCCATTCCGGCCCCTGATCAATCAGCGCTTCCGCTAAGACCACGCCGCACGAGGCGCAGTACAGCTCTGCGTGCTTCGGGTCCAGCACGATCTCCAACGACCCGCATTCCGGGCATTTGCGGATGCGCTCAACCATACACATATATAAGTCTTTATCGTAAAAAGAGATTGCTGGGTCTCCTGTGCCGCGGCCACCCGGATAAGCACAAGTGTGCGTACTACGGAGCTTCTTTTTAGAAGAACCCCCTAGATAGAATACTAGAGGGCTAAAAAGTTGCCCTGGTTCTGAGGGTCGCTCGTTCTGAATAGGGCGTCGCTCCGTCTGGACGGAAATGCTGGGAAATGAGTGGATGTTTGGGGTGAAAGAAAGCCTGATCGATAATGAGCGAGACGAAAGCAGATGAGCCCGGAGATAAGGGGCAGATGCAAACTGCCATAAGGGACCTCACCAGCCAGCCGCAAGATGAGGAGGCGCTGCGGGGGTGTGAGCGCAGATACCGGTTTCTCTTCGAGGAGAGCCCGGGAATCAGCTTGATGATCAGTCGTGACGGCCTTTTAAAAGACGTCAGTAAGTTCGCGTTAGAAGAGTTCGGGTATCACAAAAACGAGGTTATCGGCAGACATATCTCGGAATTTCTCTTCCTGGATAAGAGAGAAGCGGCGGTCAGCGAGTTGGAGAAGGCGTTCAAGGGAGAAGGTACTCCCTGGGGCGAAGTGGAGATCGTAGCGAAGAACGGCTCAATCCATACCGTATTGTTCTCGCCCTCCCGGCTTGTCGTGCATGAAGAAGATGCTCTTCCCTCTATTCTGGTTACGGGCGTGGACATCTGCGAGCGCAAGCACGCGGAAGAAGCGCTTCTCAAGGTTCATCAAGTGGCGGATTTCGAGAGAGCGCGGATAGAAACCATACTGAAGAGCGTGCCCGCCGGCGTGGTAATCATCGAGAAGCCGGACGGCAAGATCACCTACGTCAATAATCGTGCGGTGGAGCTTCTCGGCGCGGATCCCCGGGGGCTGGAAGAGCACTCCATCAAGCTCTACCGGTTACTCAAGCCCGACGGCCGCGTGTATCCATTTGAGGAGCTCCCGGCGAGCCGCGCGCTGCTCCGGGGGGAGGAGATTTACGGCAAAGAGCTGATTATCGAGCGTTCCGATGGCTCTAGGGTTAATATCGTCGCAAGTGCGGTTCCGCTCTATGGCCCGGGCGGCAAAGTAGTGGGAGCAGTGGGGTCCTTTCATGACATCACCGATCGCAAACGTGCGGAAGAAGCCCTCCGGGAGAGCGAGGAACGGTTTCGAACGTCCGCGGAGCATTTACCCGATTGCTTCGGGATTTACTCGGCCATTCGCGATGAGTCGGGTCACATTATCGACTTCGAGATAGAGTATGTGAACCATCCGGCGTGCACGGTCACCCAATTGTCCAAGGATGAGCAGATGGGCATGCGCCTCTGTGAGCTGCTGCCTGCATATCGTGACTCGGGTCTCTTTGATGCCTACTGCCGGGTGGTGGAAACGGGCGTGCCGCTCATCGAGGAGTCTATCATCGAGGATCTCTACGGCACTGAAGTACGCAGACGGGTATTTGATATCCGAGTTGCCAGACTGGGTGATGGCATCGTCGCCCTGTGGCACGAGGTCACTGATCGCGTTCAGGCCGAGGAGGAACTGCGACGAACGAGCAGCTACCTGGAAAATCTGATCACCTTTGCAAACGCACCGATCATTGTCTGGGATCCCGATCTCAAGATTACCCGGTTCAATCGTGCCTTTGAAGTCCTCACGGGACATCGCGCGATGGACGTGCTCGCTGCTCCACTTGAGATCCTCTTCCCTGAGCAATCGCGAGAAGAAGCGATCAATCATATCCGGCGTACGATGGCAGGAGAGCGGTGGGAGACGCTCGAGATACCCATCCTGCGGAAAGACGGAACCATAAGGGACGTGCTCTGGAACTCCGCGAACATCTTCGATGAAGATGGCACCGCGGTGATCGCGACGATAGCCCAGGGCTATGACATCACCGAGCAAAAGCGAGCGGAAGAGCAGCTGAAAGCGTCGCTGCGGGAGAAGGAGACGCTGCTGCGCGAGCTCCACCACCGGGTGAAGAATAATATCCAGCTCGTCTCCAGCATGCTCCACCTTCACGCTCAGTATATCCGGGACCCCACCGCTTTCACCTTTTACAAAGAGCTACAGAATCGGATCAGCTCGATGGCGCTCATTCATGCCACGCTATATCAGGCCGATGATCTGGCGAGGATCGACTTCAGGAACTACCTCCGGGATCTGACGAATGCGCTGATTCACTCCTACGGATTTACCCCGGATAACGTCAGCGTCACGCTCAATGCCCCCGAAGTGCTGCTGAACATCAATACCGCCGTTCCTCTTGGCTTGATCATCAATGAGCTCGTCTCGAACTGCTTGAAACATGCCTTTACCGGCGATCAAGGCGGCAATGAGATCCGCATCGAGCTTCAGCCAGAGGCCGAACGAGGCTATGTTCTGAAGGTCGGTGATAATGGTGTCGGCTTCCCGGCCGAGCTGAACTTCAGGCAAACCAAAACGCTCGGATTACAGCTGGTCAGTACGCTCGTCGAGCAGTTGAAAGGGACGATCGAGCTGGACAGCACGGTGGGCACTACCTTTATCATGCACTTCAGCGAACGAAAATAGGTGACTATGAGCACGACGCGACAAGATCCGGTGATCCTGGTGGTGGAAGACGAGGGGATCATTGCCCGGAGCATTCAAACGATCCTGACGGATAATGGATTCCTCGTCCCCGCGATCGTCTCGTCCGGCGAGGAGGCGATCAAGAAGACCGAGGAGCTGCGGCCTGATCTCGTGCTCATGGACATCGTGCTGGCTGGTGAACTCGACGGCATCGGGGCCGCGGAGCAGATCCATGCACGGTTCGATATCCCCGTCGTTTATCTTACCGCGTACGCCGATCGCGAGACCATAGAGCGGGCAAAGCTGACAAAGCCGTACGGCTACGTCGTGAAGCCGTTCACCGAGAACGAGCTGCACGCCGCGATCGAACTCGCACTGTACAAGCACATGATGGAGCGTCAAGTAGGTCGTCACGCAGTGAACGAGGCCCTCGACCACGCGCTCAGAGCGCTGGTTGAGCGTGCAGGGGTGACGGCTGCCGCCGTGCTCTCGCGGGAAGGAGTGCTGGTGCAGGCCAGTGGCCACTCCAGGCTGATGCCGGGCTCACCGCTCCTCGCCATGACGGCGATGATGGTCCGCATGGCCGAGAAATGCGCACGGCAGCTCAATAAAGGTGATTTAGTCGCGGTGACCGCCACTTCGGAGACCGGCATGATTCGTGCGGAGAAGTGCAACGAGTTCATCTTCCTCCTGGTCGTCGATCGCGGTGTCGCGTTTGAGACTTTAAAGGAAGAGCGAGAGCGAGTCCGGCAAGCAGTAAAGGGAATTGTATGACCTGAAGCTCGCTAGTCATTTCAGCTCACTCACCTCATAGAGCTTTGGATACCGGTACCGCTGCACCACGCTCCATTCCATGCTGGAGGTGACCACATCGTTCCAGAACTTCGGCCTTGCCCGGAGTTCCTGCATCATCAGATCCCGCTCACCAAAGTGCTTCAGTAAACTGTCCCGTATTCCGGTATACACCGCTTCACTATCCGGGTCACCCAGCTTCTTCAAGCGCAGCGTGATCATGGTGGCCTGCCGGTCTGACTCCTCGACCCGCAAGCCGCTCTGCTTACCGAGGTAGCAGGCAGCCAGTTTCGCCACAAACTCCGCCTGCTCCCGATCACCGGCAATCCGGACCGTGGCCTTCGTCGGACTTCGTGCATCGTCCGCCCCAGCGGTTATTGCAACGGTGAACCCGAGGGTAGCGAGCGCCGGGAGATCCGTCACCCCGCGGAGTGGGATCATCTCCGCGAGAGAATTGACGCTCTCCTCAGTAGGGAGGCAGGCATCGGTGCAGCTGAGAAACCAGGTGAGCATCAATCGCGGTATGCAGATGCCCTGCAGCCGTTTCTCTACCCGCCGCGCCTCCTCAAGACTCCCGAATTTCTGGAGCATGAAATCCACGAACTCGATCATCTCGCGAATCGCTGCACTGAGGTTCCCCTCATGCTGCTCCAGGAGAGTCGCAAGCTTCTTCACGTCCTTCTCATATAATGAGATATTCTTCCGTATCATCCCTCCTCTACTGACCTATATGGCCTACGTGGGTATAACCTTTACCCTTCTCGTGACACTCCGTAGCACGAACCAATGACTCGTGCTCGTCGCGGCTAACTGCTCACAAACCCCTTTTTCTGCGTACCATCACCTATCTCTCCTCTAGTAGTAGGGGATGGAGGTGAACAGGGGGGAAGATGAAAGGAGTAATTCTCGCCGGTGGGTATGGCACCCGGCTTCGCCCGCTCACGCTGACGCGGCCGAAGCCCATCATTCCGCTGCTGAACAAGCCGGTAATCGAGCATGTGGTCGAATACCTCGCTTCGTATGGCGTGACGGAGATCGTGGTGACCACGACCTTTCTGCGCGAGATGATTATGGGGCAGTTAGAAGTACGGGAAGAGGTGCAGCTCTCCTTCCCGACCGAGCCGGTTCCGCTCGGTACCGCCGGTTCAGTAAAGAATGCGGGCTTAGATAAGGAATCTGAGCCGTTTGTGGTGATCCAGGGCGATAACATCACGGATCTGAACCTGCACGACCTGATCGAGTATCACCATGATGCCGGCGGCCTGGTAACTATCGCCTTAAAAGAGGTCAACGATCCCTGGCACTACGGCGTTGCACTCCTCGACGAGCAGGGCTGCATCACGCGATTCCACGAGAAGCCGCCGAAGACGCGGTGCTTCAGTAACCTGGCAAGCACCGGGATATACGTAGTAGATCCGAAGGCGCTGGCGTACGTGCCCGAAGGAATATCGTTCGATTTCGCCAGGGATCTCTTCCATCTGCTCCACCGAAAGGAGCGGGGACGACTCTTCGGCTACACGCTGAAACCCGGACAATTCTGGGCTGATGTCGGGCAGCCCGAAGGATACCTGCAGGCCACCGAGTGGATGTTGAGCCGGGAACACCGGGATATACTCCTGGGTGATAACGTTGAGCTCGACCCCGCCGGGCTGAGGGGGCCGGTGGTCATCGGTGACGGGGCGCTGATCGAAGAGGGGTGCACGATAGGACCACGAACGGTACTCTTCGAAGATGTCAATATCGGCCGCAATTCATGCTTGCAGCAATGCCTGGTCGGTGAGGGGGCCATGATCGGTACCGCGGCGGACATCCACGAGGCCACCATTGGCCCACACTGCATGCTCGGCAATGAGGTACAGGTTCATCACAGTATGGTATGGCCGTTCGTCATCATCCCCCATCACGCCACCGTCGACACCACGATTAAGCGGTTTGTGCGGTTCTCCACGCACCGTGAGGCGCGCAAGGGCGGTGCGAGGAGGTCAGATCTTACGCGGCTTTTCCGCACCGTCTCCGAGGAGGAGGCGTTTTACTTCAACCAGGTGCAGGATGACAGAGTCGTTCACACTGGATACGTAGCGCACACCCTCCAGGAGTTTCTGGAGATCCTGAAGAAGGTGGATCTGCGATCGATCGAGTATCATCTCGGCAAGATCGTACGGCCGCTGGAGAACCGCCCCTTTATCTTTTACAACGATTTCGCATCCTGGATTCGGAACGTGCTCGAGGAGGAGCATCTCGCCAACGCGGTTGCCGCACTCGACCCCAGGAACCCGCGAGAGGAGTTAGTCTGCAGTATCCAGGAGTGGGTGAGGGCACGGGAATTGCAGGTCGGTAGAGGAGGCGCATAAAGGTATGCCACTACGGGAGACGAAGAAGCGGCGAGTCATCAGCCTCGCCAAGATGAGAAAGGCCGAGCTCTCGAAGCTCGCTGCGGCGCTCTTTTCACCGAGCGATAAAAACCCCTACTACTGTGAAAGCATGGCCATCGCGAACTTACGCGAATTACACCAGCAGCTCGATCTCTTCACCCCCGAAGCGGCGTTCTGGCTCGCGCAGTGGCTCGAGTATCTCGGTGACCCCGCCACAGCTTCGAAGATCAGAGCGGAACCAGGCCAGTTCAAGCAAATCATCGTGGACCGCTACGAGGAGCTGAAGGAATTTGCACCGTAATGTAATGTACCTGAGCTGAGTCAGCAAGCATGAAGATTGCGCTCTTGAGCTGGGAATCCCTGCATTCCATCGCCGTCGGCGGTATCGCACCGCACGTCACGGAACTCGCCGCCGCGCTCAACCGGATCGGGCATGATGTGCATGTCTTCACGCGCAGGGGGCAAGGCCAGCGTTACGACGAGGCCATCGAGGGGGTCCAGTACCACCGCTGCAATTTCGACTTCAATTCCAACTTCATCGTGGAGATGGACAATATGTGCCATTCCTTCGCCCACCACCTCTTCAAGACCGAGGACGTTTCAGGCCCCTTCGAGATCGTCCATGGGCATGATTGGATGACCGTGAACGCGCTCGCGGAGATACGGGATGCGCGCCGGAGGAAGACCGTCTTCACGCTCCATTCGACTGAATACGGGCGATCCGGGAACGTCTTTTATGAGGGCCAATCACGCGATATCCGCAATTTAGAATGGTACGGCGGGTTCGTGGCTGATAAGATCATTATCACTTCAGAGACGATCAAGCAGGAAGCGAAACGGATCTACCAATTCATGGAGCAGAAACTCGCACTCATCCCGAACGGGGTCTCACTGCAGAAGTTCCTCTGCCCGGATGATCCCTGGAGCGTAAAGCAGGGGTGTAATATCGGGATGCGGGATCCCGTCAGTCTCTTCGTGGGCCGGATGGTGGTGCAGAAAGGCCCGGATCTGCTCCTGGAGGCTGTACCTTCCGTGCTGCTCGAGTTCCCGGCTGCGAAATTCGTCTTCGTCGGCGATGGGTATATGCGCCGTGGCCTGGAGCAGCGCGCGTGGCAGCTCGGAGTCGAGCACGCCTGCCGGTTCCTGGGTTACGTAGACGAGTCTGAGCTTATCAATTTCTACACCGCCTGTGATATGGTCTGCATCCCCTCACGGAACGAGCCATTTGGCATCGTCGCGCTCGAAGCGTGGGCTGCCGGTAAGCCGATCATCGTCACGCATAACGGCTTTGATTTCGTCTGGCACGACGTTAATGGCTTGAAGGTCAACGACTATCCCTCCTCGATCGCCTGGGGTTTGAAGACGCTCCTCGCCGATCGTGGCCGGGCGAATTGGCTGGGCGCGAACGGGCGGAAGACCGCGGAAGGATACGGCTGGGAGAATATCGCACGGAAGACCACGGCCGTGTATGAGGAAATTCTGAGCCACTAGATAGTTACAATCTATTTAAGCTTGAAGACCCTCTACTGCATAGAAAGAAGAGAGCAGAAACGATGAAGAAGGAGGTGAATCGACAAGCATGAACGAGGAGATAGGGAACGTTGCAGGTCAGATCTGGCGTCTGCTCAAGGAGCGGGGCGAATTGAGTATATCTAGCGTCGTCCAGGGAATTCCCGCACCACAGAGCTCCGTCTATATGGCGCTCGGCTGGCTCGCCCGTGAAGACAAACTGCAATTCATCAAAAAGACCCGGGGCATGGCTGTGACGCTGAAGTAACCTGCCACCATGCATTCTCGCGCGAATGCGATGCCCCTTGTACCTGTCGAGGGCGCGTTGGTATTTATGTACACACGCTCTGGTGGGCCATAAGTAGGGGTGGGCGTGAAGAGCAACCATGAGGATCGGGTTCTTCGTCTGGGAATATCCGCCTCATATCGTCGGCGGGCTCGGCGTTTACGCGGAGAATATCACACGCGCCATGGTGAAATTGGGGCATGATGTCGCAGTCTTCACGATGAATGATGGTACACTGAAGACGCGCGAGACCCTTTATGGGGTGGAGGTGAACCGGCCGATCATTGTGGACGCCGCGGGCATCCTCCCGGTCTGCATGACTGACGACCTGAAAGCGTGGGGCACCGCGATCAAGTTCTTTAACGACGTGCTCATTTCGAACATCCTCAGCGCCTCAAAGTTCGCCAACCAGCTCATCCGGGCGGAGGGGTATTCATTCGATCTCATCTGCGCGCACGACTGGCTGAGTGCGATGGCGGGCATTATCGCGAAACGGGAGACGAACCTGCCCTTCGTCTTCCACTTCCACTCGACTGAATGGGGTCGCGCGCTCGATGGCGGTTCCGCGACCGTCACGCACATTGAGAAGGTCGCGGCCGAGGTGGCGGATCGCGTCGTCACGGTCAGCTATCCGATGCAGGAAGATCTCGTCCGCCACAGCATCAGCCCCCGGAAGATCAAAGTCTGCTGGAACGGTGTACAGGTGGATCGCTACGATCCCGCCATGGTCACGCAGGAAGAGATCCGCACAGTGCGCGCCCGTTATGGGATACGTCCGGACGATATGATGCTCCTCTTCATTGGACGGTTGACCGCGGTGAAAGGGGTGATCAACCTGCTCAAGGCGATGCCGACGATTCTCAGCAAGCACCCCAAGGCGAAGCTCATCATCCTCGGTAAGGGTGAATTGGACCGAACCATTAGTGACCTGATCGCTATCCTGAATTTGAAGGAGCAGGTGAAGACACGATTCGAGTTCGTCAGTGAGGAGGAGCGCATTCTGCACTATGCCGCCTGCGATATCTTCGTCGCACCCTCAGTCTACGAGCCGTTCGGGATCGTCGCGCTTGAAGCGATGTCAATGGGAAAGCCCGTGGTCGTCGGCGCCCGTGGGCTCAGTGGCTTTCGCGATTCGGTGATCCCCTCGGGAGAAGACCAGACGGGGATCCACGTCGATGGGAATAATTCCGCTGATATCGCCTGGGGCATCACAGCACTCCTTGACAATAGGGCGAACGCGCGCGAGCTGGGGCGACGAGGACGGCAACGAGCTGAGCGGTACTTTAGCTGGGATAAGATCGCCGCGTATACGCTCGGGATCTACGAAGGTGTGCTGGGTGAGGTGAAGCCGCAGCCGTGAAGATCGCCTTCTTTATCCCGGAATATTCACCTCGGGTCACCAGCGGGCTGGGTCGCTACGCGGAGAATATCTGCCGCGCGATCCGGAACCGCGGTCATGAGCTCACGGTGTTTACCATGAACGATGGCACCCTGAAGACGAGCGAAGTACTCAACGGCGTATCGGTACACCGACCACTCCTGGTCGACGGCGGCACGATACTCCCCGAGGTGCTCACCATGCAGCACCTGCTGCGATTGAGCACGACCTCACGGTACTTCAACGACGTGCTCATCTATAATATCCTCAGTGCCGCGAAGTGTGTGAACGAGCTGGTCAGGAAGGAGGGCAAGTCGTTTGATATCCTCTGCGCGCACAACTGGCAGAGCGCGATCGCGGGAAGCATCATCAAGGAGGAGACAGGCCTACCATTCGTCTTCCATCTCCATGCGATCGAAGAGGATCGGATGACCCTCAACGAGGCCACGGTTATCCGGTCCCTCGAGGAGACGGCTGCTCAGCTCGCGGATCGGGTCGTCACCGTCTGCTATCCGCTCCACGAGTACCTGATTCGCCACGGGTTCGATACTACCAAGCTCCAGGTCTGCTGGAACGCCGTCAACCTGGCGACCCATGATCCTGCTAAGCTCTCGGGTGAAGCGATTCGGGCTCTGCGGAGACGCTATGGGCTCGATGAAGAAGAGCGGATGCTGCTCTTCGTGGGCGATCTCGCACAGATGGTTGATTTCCACATCCTGCTCGAGGCCATGCGGATCGTCTCCCAGCAGCATCCGGAGGCGAAGCTCGTCCTCCTCGGCCGGGGCGAATGTGCGCATCGCATCTCACAGCTCATTACGGAACTCGACCTGGAGGCGCAGGTGAAGACGAGGTTTGAGTCCGTCACGGAAGCTGAGCGAAAGCTCCATTACGGTGCCGCGGAGATGGTCGTCCTCACCTCGCTTCGCGGCCCCTGCAGTATCATCTCGTTAGAGGCGATGGCGATGCAGAAACCAGTGATCCTCGGCTCGAAAGGCTTCTGCTCGCGCTGCGATCACGTCGTCACATCAGGTCGCGATCAGACCGGTGTGCTCACCGACGGCCGTGATCCCCGCGAGCTCGCGTGGGCTATGCTGCAACTGCTGGAGGATAGGGCCGGTGCCGCGGAGATGGGTGCGCGTGGTCGGAGGCGAGTGATGACCTATCGCACCTGGGATGAGGTCGCTGCGCAGACTCTCGCGATTTATGAGGATGCCATCCGAGCTAATCAGGGTTCGGGCTAACCCCGTTCTTACGGCCGACGCGCATTTATAAGGGAGCTCTATCTCTTACTTCTTGTGAGTAACGGGATAGATGGCCATGGACCGACTGCACGGTTCTTTTATTGAGAATTATTTCCATGCCGCGCTCTTCAGCATGGAGATCGGGATAAATTCCAAGATCCCGACGTATAGCGGCGGCCTTGGTGTCCTCGCCGGTGACATCTTACGATCCTGCGCGGATCTGCATGTCCCGATCGCCGCGGTGACCCTGGCGAGTGACAAGGGGTATCTCACCCAGCTCCTGGACGCGGAGGGCAATCAGACCGAGGGTACCATGTGCTGGCGGATCCATGACTTCGCAACCCTCATGACCCCCAAGATCTCGGTCCCGATAGGAGAGCGGGACGTGCGGGTGCAAGCATGGCGGTACCTCATCACCGGCCTGGAAGGGCATCAGGTGCCCGCCTATCTCCTCGATACAGACATCTTCGAGAACCGTGCGGAGGATCGCGAGATCACCGGTCATCTCTACGGCGGTGATTTGCGTTACCGATTAATGCAGGAGATCGTACTCGGCATCGGCGGCGTGCGCATGCTCGCGGCGCTCGGGCATGCCAATATCCGGAAGTATCACATCAATGAAGGGCACTCTGCACTGGTCACGGTCGAATTGCTGAAGCGGCTCAGGAAGGAGTACCCCGATCTGCCGAACTGGGAGATCCTTGAGTTGTTACGCCAACGCTGCGTCTTCACCACCCATACGCCCATCCCCGCGGGTCACGATCACTTCGAGTCATCCCTGGTACGGGAGCTGCTCAGTAGCTACTGTGATGAGCAAGAGATCGAAGCCATCTGTCATGGGGGTGAGTTGAACATGACGCTGCTTGCGCTGGATCATAGCGGGTACATTAACGGGGTGGCGAAACGCCACGAGGAGATATCACGTGACATGTTCCCGGGGTACCCGATCGATTCGATTACGAACGGCGTGCATCACGTCTTCTGGACCTCCGAGCCGTTCCGGAATTTGTATGATAAGTATATCAGCGGATGGCGGAAGGACCCGTTCAATCTGCGGTATGTGATCTCCGTCCCGGTGGAGGAGATCAGGCAGGCGCATCGTGAGGCGAAGAAGCGGCTGATCGACTGGATCTACACCAAGTATGGCGTGGCTATGGATTACGACATCTGCACCATCGGGTTCGCCCGGCGGATGACCCGGTATAAACGACCGTATCTCCTCTTCACCAGGCCTGAGCGCCTGGTGGAGATCACGAAGAAGGTCGGCCCGATCCAGGTCATCCTCTCGGGTAAAGCGCATCCGAAGGACACCGGCGGCAAGGAGCTGATCAAACTGATCTTCGCGGCCATCAAGCGCTTACAATCCGACGTTAAGGCGGTCTTCATCGAGAATTATGATATGGAGATCGCGCAGTGGCTGACCTCCGGCGTGGATGTCTGGCTGAACACGCCGAAGATACCCTGCGAGGCCTCGGGCACCAGTGGGA
>Ga0209609_10000970_pt1 | contig 16966 bp, 14 predicted proteins | sample LakKivw325mmetaG_FD_184136 | JGI IMG/M metagenome (GOLD analysis project Ga0209609, IMG submission 184136) | Anoxic lake water microbial communities from Lake Kivu, Rwanda to study Microbial Dark Matter (Phase II) - Lake Kivu water 325m metaG... | ecosystem: Environmental > Aquatic > Freshwater... | reverse complement strand
TATTGAAAAGCGGCTTCCACCAGTATTCCGTTTTTTGAACCCGAACCATAGAAAATATTCGGATGACGGGGGGTCACTCCCCGGACCAAATACTGGACATAACTAGCTAAGCCTCCTTCAAAATAAAAAGCATAGCTTTGTTTTTGTTTTTTTCTCTCATCTGAAACAATTATTTTTATTCCTTTGGTCAGATAGGCCTGCTGGCGAAGATGGTCTAAAATTTTTTTAAGGTCAAAATTTATATCTTTAAAAATTTCCGGGTCCGGCTCAAAGATAACCGTAGTTCCTGTTTGCCGGCACTTATCCGCTTTTTTAACTTTGCTTTTCGGCTTCCCTCCCGAGTATTCCTGAAAATATCTTATTCCTCCGCGACAAACTTCAGCTCTCATCCATTTAGACAAGGCGCAAACTACCGACACTCCAACCCCGTGGAGGCCGCCGGCGACCTGATAAGCCTTGCCCCCAAACTTTGCGCCCGCATGCAAGGTAGTCATTACCGTCTCTAAGGCTGATTTTTTCGTCTGGGGATGTTTTTCTACCGGAATACCGCGGCCATTATCAGTAACCTTCACTCTGTTTCCGGGTAAAAGAATAACCTCTCCCTGGTTTCCGTACCCCATGTTAAACTCATCAATAAAATTATCAACGCACTCCCAAATTAAGTGGTGTAAGCCGTCGGGCCCGGTTGAGCCAATATACATTGCCGGTCTCCGTCTGACCGGCTCCAGTCCCTTAAGCACATATATATCTTTGGCTGTATAGGTCGGCTCCTTCTTTGAGACGGCCTTTTCTTTGACTTGCTTTTTTGCTTTTTTGGCTGTTTTTTTCATATTCGCGAATTATTATTTTACTTTCTTACCTCCCAATCGGGATTTTTTTCCAAGATATTAATTATTTTTTGGTGAGTTTTTTCAATTTCTTTTGAAGACAGAGTCCTTGTTTCTGACTGATAGACGATATGAAAGGCTAAATTCTTTTTCCCTTCGGGTAAGTTTTCTCCTTCATAAATATCAAAAAGGTCAACATCTCTGATTAAATCTCCGCCAGCTACTTCAATTTTATTTAAAACCTCCCGGACTAAAATTTCTCTTGGAACTAAAATTGCCAAATCTCTAATTGCCGCCGGATATGGAGAAATAGGTTTAAAGTTCTGTTCTTCAGAAGTAAGAGCTTTCAATTTTTCAAAGTCTATATCAAAAACAACAATTTTAAAAGCGTTTAATTTTAATTCATCCAAGATTTTAGAAGAAATTTCTCCTAAAAATCCGATTTCCCTACGATTAACTTTAATTTCGGCGCATTTTTTAGGCTGCCAAATTGAAATTTCAGATTGCTCAGGCGTCGGCCGATAAGAATTGTACCAGATATTACTTATGCCTAATTTATTTAAAAGCAGGTCAACCGCTCCTTTTGTCTGATAGAAGGAATCGCCGCTAATTGCTCCGCTGAGCATGTATTTTTGCGTAATTTTTGATTTTTGGAGGGCGAAGATTTCTCCTAATTCAAAAATTTTAATTTCGTCTGAGTATTTAAAATTTTCTTTTATATTTTTAAGGAGATTAGGGATTAAACTTGGCCTTAAATATTTTTGTTCCAGACTCACCGGATTCTCAACCGTAATTATTTCGCTTTTCTTATAATTAAAGAGCTTTGCTTCTTTTTCTCCGATAAAAGAATAATTATAGACTTCAGTAAATCCGGCTCCTTTTAAAACGCTTTTGGCTGTATCTTCCCAAAAAATATCTAAATTTCTCTTTGGCGGGATTAAAACTGCTGTCGGAAAAAGAGAAGGAATCTTTTGGTATCCGTAAATCCTGCCAATCTCTTCAATTAAATCTTCGGGAATTGAAATATCTAATCGAGCAGTCGGCGCTTCAACCATTATTATCCCTTTAGTTTTTAGCAGAGCAGGGGTTTCTGTTATCTTAAATTTTAATCTTTTAAGGATGCCTAAAATTTCCTTTCTTGAAATTTTTACTCCTAATAATCTCTCAACATAATCCAAATCCAGTTTAATTCTTTTTGAGAAAACCTTCTTTGGATAAAAATCAATTAAATCCTGGAGGATTTTTCCGCCGCTAATTCTCTGAATTAAATCAGCTGCCCTGTTAATTGCTACTTTTGTTAAATTCGGGTCAATCCCATGCTCAAATCTTAAAGAAGCATCAGTTTTTAATCCCAACTTTTTGGAAGATTTGCGAATAGTTCTGGGTCTAAAGTTAGCTGACTCCAGTACCACGATTTTTGTTTTTTTATCTATTTCAGGAATTTTCCCGCCTTTAATGCCAGCGACAGCTACCGGTTTTTTGGCATCAGCGATAACGAGAACATTCTCGTCTAAATCATATTTTTCTTCGTCCAAAGTAATAATTTTTTCCCGATTTTTGGCAAATCTGACTATGATTTTTCCCCCTTCAAGCTTTTTGCCATCAAAGGCATGAAGAGGCTGGCCGGTCTCCAGCATCACATAATTGGCAATATCTACTATATTATTAATCGGCCGCAAGCCGCAAACTTTTAACCTTGTTTTTATCCATTCGGGCGAAGAGCCAACTTTTACATCGCTAATCACTCTGGCAGTATACCTCGGGCAATCCTTTTGAGATTTTACATCAATACTGATAAAATCTTTGGCTTTTAAATTTTTATCTTCTTTCGCTTTTAAATCTGGAAAGGAGGTTTGAAGCTTCAAATCTAAAATCGCTGAAATTTCCCGGGCTACGCCCAAATGGGAAAAACAATCTCCGGCTCTATTGGGTAAAACATCAATATCAAGAACCCAGTCTCTATTGATTTTTTTTATTTCTTCCACTTCAAATGCCTTCATCGTCAAAAGCTCAGCCAATTTTTCCGGTTTGGGCAGTTTTTTCCTAAAAAAAGATTGTAGCCAATTGTATGAAAATACCATAATCAAAATTGGTTTAGAAATCTCAAATCGCCGGAATAAAATAATCTGATGTCGTTGATTTTGTGTTTCATCATGGCCAATCTATCCAAACCCATTCCAAAGGCGAAACCCTGCCAATTTTTTGGATTGAGTCCGGCTGCTTTAAAAACATTAGGATGAACCATTCCGGCTCCCATCATTTCCAGCCAGCCTGTCTGAGAACAAACAGAACATCCCCTTCCGCCGCAAGCCAAACAGATCATATCTACTTCAAAACCAGGCTCAACAAAAGGAAAATATCCCGGCCGTAAACGAATTCCAATCGATTTTTCCCCGCCTGGGGTGGAAAAAAATTGCTGAAAAAAATGTTGGATAATTGCTTTAAAATTGGCCACCGAAATTTTTTTATCAACCATTAATCCTTCAATCTGGTAAAAATTAATTTCATGACTGGCATCCGTAGCTTCATGGCGGAAAACCCGGCCGGGTACAATAATACGCAGGGGAGGATTATTTTTCTCCATATAGCGAATTTGAACCGGACTGGTATGCGTCCTTAATAACAATCTTTGCGAGTTTGGACTTCGGACTTCTGGTTTGAGCCAGAGGGTATCCCATATATCTCTTGCCGGATGGTCTTTGGGAATATTCAGGGCGTCAAAATTGTACCATTCATTTTCAATTTCCGGGCCTTCTACTACCGAAAAGCCCATCAATTGGAAAATTTCCTCGGTTTTGTTTTTAACCTGCGAAAGAGGATGCAAGTGCCCAAGAGCCGGCCTTTCTCCCGGCCGAGTTATATCAATCCATTCTGTTTTGGCAGTTTCTTTTCTAATTTTTTCTTTAATCTCTCGCGCTTTTTGGTCGCATTTAATTCTCAAAAAGCTCTTAAGCTCATTTGCCTCCTTGCCGACTTTTGCCCTTTTTGTTTCCGGCAACTTTTCCAAAGAACGCAAAACCTGGGTAAGCTGGCCACGCTTGCCCAAATATCTCTTAAAAATGTCATTTAATTCCTTCAAATCCTTTGTCAAATCAATAGCTTTTTGGGCCTGATTTCTGAGCAATTTGAGGTCAATTTTTGCCATCATAATGATTAATCCATTATAGCCTATTTTTAAGCTAAAATCAACTGTGGATAAGTTCGGAAAACAAATAAAAAACGCCGATTTTATGGCGGCTATTTTGGTAAATTCTTGTCCGGCGGGATATTCTTAGATTAGCTCAAACTTATTTTGAAAAGAATTCCTGATTTTGCCTGCGGGTGATGAAATTGCCCGCAGGCAAGTCTTATGGAAAATTGGCTTTACTTAAAATCTTGAGCATTATGCCATCGAGGCATGTTCTCGTACGTCACGAATACCCCAATGACCACCGGGATGTTGATCTGCGGTAACTTTTTCAAGTTTAGACCCACAGAGAGGACATTTATATCCAAGACTTTTTGCGCATTCTTCACAGAAACAATAGCCAACGTATCCCCAACCACGACCTTGTACTCTATGATTTATAAGCCCGGCTCGTTGGTAATTTTCTTCGGAAAACCCACTCTCATCCTTCGGAGACCACCAAGCTATCTTTTTTTCAAAATCAATATAGATGAATATCCGGCCATGAATCTCAGAGCATCCTTTTTCTCTAATTCTCTCTCTAATACATTCTTTGATTTCTCTCAGCACTCTTTCATCAGTAGGAAGAGTGCCTCCTGTGATATTACCTTCGTCATCAAAGGTAATATTAGAACAGTTTTTTTGAATATACTTCCAAAAAGCATTTGCTAACAGTTGGTACTTCCACCTATCTTGGACACATTGATACCATTCGGAATCGACATCCCAGGCATCGCCAATATTTCTTCCGCACTTTTGGCAATCGAAATCCCATCTCTCCATTTTTATTTTCCTCCAATCTTTGATTTATTTTTCCCAAAATTGGGTTTTAAAAGACCACCTCCTCCTTAAATTCTATTTTCTTTTTACAAGACTAACGTAAAAAAGTCAACCCCGTTAGAAGTCTGCCCATTCAGTATAAATTTTTATAAAGCAGAGAGCAAAATATTAATATAATGCTTTGTTCTTGCGGCACGCAAAAAATTTTAGAAAATAAAATTTTTGCCAAGGGCTTCTAACGGGGTCAAATGGAAATGCCTATCAAGAGAATTCTTGATAGGCATTTAATAAAGTTCTTTTAAAGATTATTTGCGGTCGCGACGGGATTTGAACCCGTGATCTTCTCCGTGACAGGGAGACGTGTTAGACCGGGCTACACTACGCGACCTGGTGCCGGCGGCAGGGTTCGAACCTGCGACCTTAGCCTTATGAAGACTCTGCTCTAACCGCTGAGCTACGCCGGCGAATAAGTGTTGCGGGGGCTGGAATTGCACCAGCGTCTCGAGGTTATGGGCCTCGCAAGATACTACTTCTCCACCCCGCGGTGATACTTTACCTTATTTTTAAACAAAAATCAACCCCCTCTAAAAAAAAGAATTCCGCCTTGCTAAAAAACCTGTAATTCCCGGAGGGCCCTTTCATAAATTTCCAATACTTTTTGGGCCTGACCTAAGGTTAATTTGTAATCAGGGTCGTGGACGATATTGTTACGAATTTTATGAGCTTCTCGGCTGTTTTCAACACTGGGGAGAACGTCGGTGGTCACCTGCTTTAATCTATCTCCCAAGGTTTCTCCCTTAAAACCCATTCTTTCTAAGATATCGTTCAACATACTATCTGCCTCAATCACCGCCAGTTTATACTCCGATTCACTGCCTGTCTCTAATCTTCCTTTAGTTTTTGACCAAACTTTGGCGATTTTTTTTACTCCATAAGGTTTAAAGGTTAAAAATTCTGTCATATCTTGAAATAATCTGTATTTCAACCAGCTGCTTTTTCTAAGAGAACGAAGGATAATAATAAGCAGAAAAACAAAAACAGCTATAGAAAGAATTTTTAGAATCAGCAAAATTTCCGGCAGGATGGATTTTAAAGAAATTAAATTATCGGGCATAATTTTTCAAAGACTTTTCCCGCCTCTAAAATTTTATTCTCCTCAAAAACCTTTCCAATAATCTGGAGACCTACTGGAAGGCCCTGAGCTTTACCGCAGGGCAAAGAAAGAGCGGGCAGTCCGGCTAAATTTACTGAAACGGTAAAAATATCAGACAGATACATTGTCAAAGGGTTGCTAATTTTTTCTCCGATTTTAAAAGCCGGAGCTGGCGAAGTAGGAGTCAAAATAATATCAACTGCCTCAAAGGCTCCCTTAAAATCTTCTAAAATTTTAGTCCGAACCTTCTGAGCTCTTAAATAATATGCCTCGTAGAAACCGGCGGATAAAGCATAGGTGCCGAGCATAATTCTTCTTCTGACCTCGGGTCCGAATCCTTCCTCTCTTGCTATTAAATAATAATCAAGTAAATTTTTTATTTTTAATTTTTTATTTTTTATTCTGCCATATCTTATGGCGTCGTATCTGGCTAAATTAGCCGAGGCCTCGGAAGGCATCACCAAATAATAAGCGGCGAGACTATATTTGGTGTGAGGCAAGCTTATTTCTTTAATTTTTGCCCCCAGGCCTTCAATTTTCTTTATTGCCCCCTTTACTGCTCTCTCTGTCTCGGCATCCATTCCTTTAATGAAATATTCCTTAGGAACGCCGATACATAATTTTTTAATTTCTAATTTCCAATTTCCAATTTTTGGAATTTCCAGACTGGTAGAGTCCATTTCGTCTCTTCCCTTTATAGCATTGAAAACAATCTCACAATCCCCGACGCTTTTGGTAAGGGGTCCAATCTGGTCCAAAGAAGAAGCCATAGAAATTAAGCCATATCTGGAAACTGCTCCATAGGTCGGTTTTAGTCCCACCACTCCGCAGAAAGAAGCCGGCAAGCGAATAGAACCTCCTGTATCAGACCCTAAAGCATAACAGCAGAGATTGGCGGAGGCGGCGGCTGCCGAACCTCCGGAAGAGCCGCCGGCAACCCGAGTTAAATCACAGGGATTACGGGTGGGGTAAAAACCTGAATTTTCAGTAGAAGAACCCATAGCAAACTCGTCCATATTTGTTTTTCCTAAAATTACCGCCCCTTTCGCTTTAATTTTTTTAATGACCGTGGCATCATAGGGAGCAATATAATTTTCCAAAATTTTTGAGCCGGCTGTACATCTGATATTTTCAACCAAAATATTATCTTTCACCGCCAAGGGAACGCCAGCCAGAATCGGAATTTCTTTCCCTTGAGAAATAATTTTATCAATTCCCTTTGCCTGATTAATTGCCGAATCTTCGCTTACGGTTAAAAAAGTTTGAAATTTTTTGTCTTCTTTTTTAATCTTCTCCAGATAGGCCTCAGCTAAATCTTTAGCCGAGAATTCTCTATTTACCAATCCTTGATGAATTTCTTTGATTGAAAAATCCTTTAATTCCATTAAAGTATTGATTTTACCTTTAGATAGCCATTTTTGGTTTCGGGTGCTAACTTCAACAATTTTTCATTTTTAATAGTCAAAGAAGGCTTCGTCTTCTTTTCCACCTTCGCTTTCATAAACGGAAGCTCGGTTTTTAATTTTTCACTTTTTGAGTCTTCTCTCGTTATATTTTTAATTCCAACCGAGTGACTGGTCGGCGGAGTTTTTGAGATATCAACTTCTTTTAACTTTTCCACATAATCCAAAATCAAAGAAAGCTCTCTAGAAAATTTTTCTTCTTCTTTTTGGGTTATGCCAATCCTGGCTAATTTTGCCACTCTTTGTACCTCTTTTCTATTTATCATAAAGTAGATTAAACTAACTTAAATCTTAAATCTGCTTAATGGGGCGGTTCCAAATATTCTGTTTCCAACAGGACCTCATGTAATTCATCAAGATTTTCTAAAACCAACCCTGCTCCCCTGACCATCGCCGTCAGAGGATCATCAACGATTTTGGTGGGAATTTTTGTTTCTTTTGCCACCAGAATATCTAGTCCCCTCAAGAGACTGCCGCCGCCGGCAAGATAAATGCCTCTTTCCATAACGTCAGCTAAAAGTTCCGGAGGAGTTTCTTCCACCGTAGTTTTTATAGCTGTGATAATCTGGCCAACCGATTTTTTTATCGCCCTTCTGATATCTTCGTCAGAAACTAAAATTTCTTCAGGAAGACCGGTAACTAAATTTCTCCCCCGAAGAGACATTTCTTTTTTTTCTTTTAAGGGGTAGGCTGAACCAATGTTAATTTTTATTTCCTCAGCCGTTCTTTCTCCAATTAATAACTTATATTCTTCCTGGGCAAATTGAATTATGTCTCCTGAAAGTTTATCCCCAGCTGCTCTCAGGCTTTTGGCAATGACTATTCCGCCCAAAGAAATTACTGCTACTTCAGTTGTTCCTCCTCCAATATCAACAATAAAGTTTCCTCCGGCATCCTGAACTGGCAGCCTGGCGCCGATGGCAGCTGCCATTGGCTGTTCAATTAAAAAAACTTCTCTTGCTCCGGCATTTTTCGCCGCATCTTCAACCGCTTTTTTTTCTACCTCAGTTACTCCGCAGGGAATACCAATAATTACCCTGGGTCTGGAATTGAGAATAAACTTTCTTTTACGGACTTTTTCAATAAAATATCTAAGCATTTGCTCTGTAACATCAAAATCAGAAATTACTCCTGAAACCAAAGGCCGAGTAGCCACAATATGAGAAGGAGTTCGACCAACCATCTTTCGAGCTTCCTCCCCTATGGCTAAAATTTGACCGGTTTTTTTATTTACAGCCACTACCGAAGGCTCTGAAATCACAATGCCCCGACCCCTGACATAAACAAGGGAGTTGGCCGTTCCCAAATCAATGGCGATATCTTGAAAAATTGTCCTCCAGATTTTATTTAACATAACAATTAATCAACAATTTTATTAATAAGCTTGGGCGAAAATCCATTGTCTCTCGGCTTTCTTCCCGCAGTAAATGCATTTTCCTCCTTTTTGCGACAAGTTGAAAGGCAAACATCTGATAGTGGCTTTTGTTTCTTTCTTTATTTTCGCTTCGCATTTGGAATTCTCGCACCAAAAAGCTTTCAAAAAACCTCTTTTTTTGCTCATTATATCTTTAAACTCCTTATAATCAAGGACTTCTCTGGTATTCTCTTTCAGATATTTTCTGCTCCTTTCAAACAAACTTTTTTGAATTAAATCTAAATCTTTTTTAACTTCGGTCTCCAAAGAACTAAAAGAAATCTGACGTTTTTGGTTATTATCTCTTCTTACTAAAGTCAGCTTATTTCCTTTTAATTCTTTCTGTCCAACTTCTATCCGCAGAGGGACTCCTTTTAATTCCCACTCATTAAACTTCCGACCCACCGAATACTCCTTTCTTAAGTCTATTTCTGTATTAAAATCTTTTAAAATTTTTTTAATCTCATTTGCCTTTTTAACCAATTTTTCATCAGCTGATTCTCTTTGGAAAATCGGAATAACAATAACTTGAATTGGAGCTAATTTGGGAGGAATAATTAAGCCGTTATCATCGCCATGAACCATAATCAGGGCTCCGATGCTTCTGGTAGATAAACCCCAAGAAGTCTGCCAGGGTATTTTTTCTTTTCCGTCCCGACCCTGAAATTTAATATTAAAAACTTTAGCAAAATTCTGACCCAAATCATGAGAAGTGCAACCTTGAAGAGCCTTTCCGTCCGACATTAACATTTCATATGCAAAAGTGTCCTTAGCTCCGGGAAATTTTTCAGATTCACTTTTTTTACCGAAAAATCCGTCAATGGCAAAGAAATCCTGATAAAGTTTAACATAGCTGTCTAAAGCTCTCGTAGCCTCTTTTAGGGATTCTTCATGAGTCTCGTGAACAGTATGACCTTCCTGCCATAAAAATTCGGTTGTTCTTAAAAATAAACAAGTTCTCATTTCCCAACGAACCACATTACACCATTGGTTAATTAAAACTGGCAGGTCTCTCCATGATTTAATCCACTTCGCAAATGTTTCATACATAATTGTTTCTGAAGTCGGTCTAAGAGCGATTTTCTCTTCAAGTTTTTTCCCTCCGCCAATTGTCACTATGGCTAATTCCGGCAAGAACCCTTTGATATGCTCTTTTTCCTTTTTTAAAAATCTTTCCGGAACAAAAATGGGAAAATAGACGTTTTTAACGCCGGCTTTTTTAATCATTCCGTCTAAAATTCTCTGAATATTTTCCCAAATAGCAAAACCGTAAGGTCTTAAAACCTGACATCCTTTAACCGGAGCATAATCTGCCAATTCGGACTTAAGAATTACATCTGTATACCACCTTGGAAAATTTTCTGATTTTTTAATAAGTTCTTTTTTAACAAACTCTTTTTTCATAAGTATATTACAGACTTAAAACAGCCTAGCAATGTCTTTTATTGTTACCAAAACCATTAAAAAAATTAATATCATAAAGAAAGCGGCAGTTATCTTTTGCTCAATCTTCTGGGAAACCGGTTTTCTTCGAACTTTCTCAATCGCTAAAAATAAAAGTTTTCCTCCGTCTAAGGCTGGAATTGGCAAAATATTGAATAAAGCAATATAAACAGAGATAATGGCAATAAATTGTAAAAAATAAATTGCTCCCAACTGGCCGGCCTGGGCGAATAAAGAAAAAATTCCTACCGGCCCCATTAACTGAGCTCCGGTTGGCAACCCTTTAATTAAATTAGTAAAAGCCATAATCCAGCCCCGAACTACCGCAATTGTCAAATTTCCAACAGCCAAAGTTCCCCGAAAAGGAGCTTCGTACCAAGGATAACTTTTTACCGCCGTTCTGACTAAAGCCAAGCCCATTGCTCCCTCTCCTTCCGGCGGCGAAACTCTCGGCACTATTGATGTCTCAAAAACTTCTTTTCCCCTTTGAATTTTCAGACTTATTTGCTGACCCTTATTAAGTTCTGTAAATTCCTGTACCTCTTTAACCTTGTTAACATTTAATTCTTCATTTGATTTTAGCGAAATAATAGTATCACCGACTTCTAATCCAGCTATTTCTGCCGGTGAGCCTGGCGAGACAGCGGCAATCTGAACTTTCGGGCCTGTCAATCTGCCATTTTCTTCGTCAGAAATAATGGTCGGTGTCCCCAAAGCCATGATAATGCTCAACAAAATTACTGAAATTATCCAGAAACTAACTACTCCGCCCAAAACAATTAAGGCTCTCTGCCAAATTGGTTTTTGGGAAAAACTTTGATTTCCTACAGCTTTCTTTTCCTCTCCATAAATTTTAACAAATGCTCCGAAAGGCAAAAGATTTAAAGAATAAATCGTCTCCCCTATTTTTTTGCCAATTAATCTCGGCGGGTAGCCAATCCCGAACTCCTCAACTTTTACTCCAAAGATCTTAGCCGTAATAAAGTGGCCGAGCTCATGAAGAACAACCAATCCGATTAAACTAATAAAAGCTATAAATAGTGTGAAAATCATCTTTATTATTCCATTATCTCCTGCTTTTTTTTCTCCTCTATCTCTTTAATCTTTCCGTTATATTCATCAATCAATTCTTGGAGTTCGTCTTTTGCCCGAAATTTATCGTCTTCCCGGATTTCCCCCTGTCTAAACCCTTCCTGAATCTGATGCCAGGCCTCTTCCCTCCAGCGCCTGAGAGTCAATCGGGTTGCTTCTAATTTTTCGTTTAAAACCCGAAGAAGATTTTTCCGGTATTCTTCGCTTACGGGCGGCAAGGAAAGCAAAATTTTATCTTTATCAACAATTGGATTTATCCCCAAATTTGATTCCAAGATGGCTTTTTCAATATTTAAAATAATAGAATGGTCCCAGGGCTGAATACAAAGAGCCCGGGGCCCAGAAACCGAAATTGAAGACAGCTGCTTTAAAGGATTTTTTCCTCCATAGCAATCAACAATTAAATCTTCAATCAAAGAAGGTGAAACCCTTCCAGTTCTAATTTTGGCCAATTCCCGGTCTAAAAAATTAACAGATTTTTCAAGCTCGGGTTTGATTTTATTAATAATTTCTCTGTACATCAAAATAAATCTAAAGATTTATGAGAGGTGAAGAGAACTTCGTTCTCTTCTTTAACCTTCGCACTTCGTGCTCGGTTTATTGAGCGTTATCATAACTCTATCGCTAACATCTCCAAAGCTAACTTTAAATTAACATTAGTTTTTGTGATCAAAAAATTTATTTTTTGAATAAGTTGAAGCGCTTTTCCTAATCTGGAAAAAGAATAATTACCGGATTGGAATTCATTAGGCAACTTTTTTCCCGCAACCATCGCCAGTAACAGATTTCTGAAATATCCCAGCCAGATATCTAAAATTTCTCTTGACAATTGAGGGGTTTGAGATAAATCTTTGACATACTGGAAACGCTCTGATAATCCCGCCTTTGAAAATTTAATTAAATCTTTTATAGCTTTCCTTTGTTTTTCCAATTTCTGAGGGTCGGAAATAAAATCTATGACCGCTCCCGGTCTTCCCATAGAAGAAATGGTTAATTCCTCAACTTCTTTTTTAGGGATTCCCCGCTTTTCTAAATATCTTTTAATTTCTGTTTTTTTTACCGGATAGAATTTTATGATTTCGCATCGCGAGAGAATGGTCGGAAATAATCTTTCCGGATACTCGGTTATTAAAATTAAAACGGCTCTGCCTTTCGGTTCCTCAAGGGTTTTTAAAAGACAATTCTGAGCTTCCTGATTCATGCAGTGAGCCCGGTCTATAATTGCTGCTTTGAAAGGAGCTATTAAAGGCTTGAAAGATAACCTTCTGATAAATTCTCTAATCTGAGAAATCTGGATTTCTTCCTCTTCGGGCTGGACAAGAATAAAATCAGGATGTTGTTTTTCTCGGATGTTTTCTTTTAAAAGCCATCTGACAAATTCAAAAGCTAAAGTTTTTTTCCCTAATTGGGCCTGACCTGAAAATAAATAAGCATGGGAAATTCTTCCAGTTTCTGCCGATTTTTTCAAAAATTGCCATTGTTTTTGATGACCAATAATCATACTATTATTTTTTGCTCATTATGCTTTTTTTATAATCCTGTAAGTTTTCCAGGACGATTCCCGTTCCCTTAGCCACGCATAACAAAGGCTCCTCAGCCACAAAACAGGGTATACCAATTGACTGGGCCACCATTTCATCGATATTCCTGAGTAAGGCTCCGCCTCCTGAAATAATCATTCCTTTGTCCATAATGTCGGCAGATAATTCGGGTGGAGTATCTCTCAGGACATGTTTGATTGTCTGGACAATCTCAGCTAAAACATCGGAAATTGCTTCGCAAACCTCATTAGAAGAAATTTTAATAGTTCGGGGCAGTCCTAAAATCAAGTCCCTTCCCCGAATTTCTAAATACTTTTCCTCTTCCTCGGGCAAGGCAGTGCCGATTTTTATTTTTACTTCTTCGGCAGTCTGAGAACCTATGGCTAAATTATATTTTTTCTTAATATAATCTGCGATTGCCGAATCCATTTTGTCGCCGGCAATTCTTACCGAATTGGAAGCAACTATTCCGCCGAGAGAAATTACCGCTACTTCGGATGTCCCCCCGCCAATATCAATGATTATATGTCCGGAACAAGAATTAATGGGAATGCCAGCCCCGATAGCGGCTAAAATCGGCTCTTTTGCCACATAAACAGCCTTTGCCCCGGCTGAAAGACCGGCTTCAATCACCGCTCTTCTTTCGGTGGAAGTAATACCGGCCGGTACCCCAATCATTAATTCGGGCTTGAAAATCCGGAACTTCCCGCCGGTTTTTTCAATAAAATATCTTAACATGGCTTCAGTAATCCGGTATTCGGCAATAACTCCATCTTTGAGGGGACGGTAAATTCTGATAGTATCGGGGGTCCGTCCGGTCATTTCCCTGGCTTTATCCCCCACCGCTAAAATTTTATTTTCAGAAAGAGTTACCGCTACCACCGAAGGCTCGTTCAAAACCACTCCTTTGCCGGGGAGAAAAACTAATGAATTGCAGGTTCCGAGGTCAATGCCGATTTTTGTGACGAACATATTTAAGTTTCAATTCTTTTAATATTTGCTCCTAACTTCTGTAGCCTCTCCTCAATTTTTTCATATCCTCTGTCAATTTGTCCTATATTCTCAATTATAGTTTTGCCTTGGGCCATCAATCCGGCTACTATCAAGCTCATTCCGGCTCTTATATCCAAGGATTCAATTCTAAATCCCTTCAAAGGAGTTTTACCGAAAACAAAAGCCCGATGAGGGTCAACTATTTCAATATCGGCCCCCATTTTCCTTAATTCATCCACATAACTGAATCTATTCGGATATAAAGGGTCGTGGATTAAACTCTTGCCTTTTGCCTGGGTCAAAAGAGGAACAATAATGGGCAGTAAATCGGTTGGGAAACCGGGATGAGGAAGAGCCTGAACCCGAGCCGGCTTCAAATCTCCCTTACCCCAAACCTCAATTGAATCATTTGTCCCTCTTCTGAATTCAACGCCTATTTCTTTCAATTTAGCCAAAAAAAGGTCTAAATGTTCAGATACTATATTATTTACCTTAATTTTTTTTGAAACAGCCGCTCCCATAATAATAAAGGTGCCCGCTTCCAAGTAATCAGGAATAATTCTGTGAGCCGTTCCTCTCAGCTTTTTCACTCCTCCTCCCTGGATTCTTAAAGTATGAGCCCCTATACCTTTTATATTTCCGCCCATACTATTTAACATTTTAGCCAAATCCTGAACATGAGGCTCGCAGGCTGCTCCTTTTATTATGGTATCTCCCTTTGATAAGGCAGCAGTCATCATTAAATTTTCAGTTGCTGTAACGCTGAATTCCTGAAGAACAATTTCTTTTCCGCAAAGACCGGCTGAGTTAAAATAGTAAAAATCGCCATCTTCCTTAATTTCGGCTCCTAATTGTTCAAGAGCTTTTAAATGAGTACTAATTGGTCTTAATCCTATCCGGTCCCCGCCGGGCCTGGAAATTTTAAATTCTTTAAATCTCGGCAAAAGAGCACCGATTAAAAGTACGGAAATTCGGGCTTTGGAAACTTTCTCAAAATCCATTTTTTCCGGGTCAAGTTTTTCTCCCGATTTAATTCTAATTTTCCTTTCCGAAATCCACTCTACCTCTGCTCCCATTCCCTTTAAAATTTCCAAGAAATTAAAAATATCAGAAATCCGGGGAAGATTATCAATCAGGCATTCCTCTGAACTAAGCAAGGTGGCGGCTAAAATGGCGCCGGCCGCATTTTTAGAACCTCTTACTTCAATTTCTCCCTCAAGCAAATTTCCGCCATCAATTATAAATTTCTCAGCCATTATAGTCTATTTTATATTAAAATTAAAAACTTGGCAAATCCTTCCAGAAAGGTTAAAATTATATATTATATGACTCGGAAAACTCGAACCGTTTTATTTTTTATCTGCGTTTTTTTATTTCTGGTATCTGCAGGGGTAGTTGTTTTTTATTCTCAAGGTTACAGATTCAACTTTGAAAATAAAAAGGTTGCTCAAACCGGAGCTTTTTATTTTAAGGTCCTGCCCAAAAGTAGCCAGATTTATTTGAACGGCCAATTAAAGAAGAAAACTGATTTTATTTTCGGTTCGGCTCTAATTGAAAATCTTTTACCTAAAACCTATAATGTCCAAATAAAAAAAGAGGGCTATATCAGCTGGGAAAAAACTTTGGAAATAAAAGAAAAACAAGTTACTGAAGCAAAGAATATCGTTTTAATCCCCGAAAAATTAAGCTTTACTGCCCTGGAGAAAGACGGCCAAGTAAAAGACTTTTTTTTCTCGCCTGATAAGAAAAAAATAATTCTTGAAGAAATCAGGGAAAACGGCTGGCAGATTAGTCTTTATGACTTAAAAAATAATGTTAAAAGCTATCTAATTGCGGAAAAAGATATCACCAAATTCACAGCGGGGACTGAGGCTGATTTTCTCAGTTTAAAGTTTTCTCCGGATTCTAAAAGAATTTTATTAAAAGTTAGTTCAAAAAAGGCAGAGAAATATTTTATTTTGGAGCTTGAAAAAAATCCTCCCCGCCTGATTTCTCTCGGTTTTTTGGGAACTGATATTGAGGATATTTCTTTTAATCCTCAGACTTCCCAAAAGATATTTTTTACCAAAATATCTAAGAAAAAAAATAAGGAAAGTGAAATTTTCCAAACTGACCTTTTTGAGGCCGATTTAGAAAGTGAGAAAATTTCTCAAACTATCTTAAGTAATTTAATAACTTACGGAATTTCCGAAGAAAATATATTCTTTATTTCAAATGAAGGGTTTCTTTTCAAAACAACTGACCTTTCCGGAAAAAAGCAAGAAAAACTTTCTCTTTCTCCCTTTTTTCTCAAAAAAGAAGAAAAATTACAGCTCCTGGTGAATTCTTCTGAAATTTTGCTCAAAGAAGGCGACAATCTTTATTTTTTCATCCAAGATTCAAAAGAATTTAAAAAACTTTCTATCTCGGCTAACAGCTTTAGTTTTTCTCCGGATTTCAAAAAAATTGTTTATTTTAACAATTATGAAATCTGGATTTTATTTCTGAAAGAAAAATTAGAACAGCCACAAAAAAAAGCCGGAGAAGAAACTTTTTTGACCCGTTTTTCAGAAGAAATTGGCCAAGTTCTTTGGCTGACAGACCATTATTTAATCTTTAATACCGGCAACAAAATAAAAATCGCCGAAATTGACGACCGAGATAAAATAAATATTGTTGATTTATTTTCAGAAAAAGAACAGGTAGAATTTAAAAATTCAAAAATATTTTGGTCAAAAGAAACAAAAAAATTGTACATTCTCAGCGAAGGAAATCTCTTTATCTCAGAAAAAATAACACCTTAGAACCATTCTTTGGAAAAAACAATAAAACAGCTAAAAGAATAGCTGTTTTATTTTGTATTTTGGGCTTCAATTATTTTCTTAAAATCCTCCCACTTCATTTCACCTCCTTCACTTATTCCACAAATTTCCTTAAACTGGCAATACTGACACTGCCAATTATCTGGCCAGCCTTGAATTCTTGAAGGAACGATATTTTTGTCAATTTTTATTTTAAGATCTGTGAAATTTTTCAAAAGGGACTGAACAAGATTTGGGTCATAATTTATCAAAAATTCCTTAATATCTTGTTGGTCTTTGTCAATATAAAGCAG
>Ga0209609_10000966_pt1 | contig 17003 bp, 16 predicted proteins | sample LakKivw325mmetaG_FD_184136 | JGI IMG/M metagenome (GOLD analysis project Ga0209609, IMG submission 184136) | Anoxic lake water microbial communities from Lake Kivu, Rwanda to study Microbial Dark Matter (Phase II) - Lake Kivu water 325m metaG... | ecosystem: Environmental > Aquatic > Freshwater... | reverse complement strand
CCTGCCTATCTACACCATTGTTTTATTTTTACTCTTCGTAATATTATTTTATATCTTCCGGGTCGGGGATTGTTTGAGTTATTTTGTCTTCCTGTTTGGCTTCAGTCTTGCGCTACATTTGGTTTTCAGCGCCAAGGCAATCCGCGGCAGAAAAGGGGACTCATTGAAGGCAAATTATATCTTCGGTTTCTCTTTCGTTTATATCCTCAATATATTTCTTTTGGCCTTAATCCTGAACCTCATTTTTAACAGGTTCTCCCTGGTTAACTTTCTGAATAATTCTTTCCAACTCGCCGCTTCTGTATTCCGGGCGGTTTTCCGGCAGTTTTTCCTTTAAATTGACGAACTTCGGAATTGATGTTATGATTTTTAAAAATAAGGCTTGTTAAGGCGACTGGAGGCGTGGCAGAGCGGTTGAATGCGGCGGTCTTGAAAACCGTTGTGGACGTAAGTCCATCGAGGGTTCGAATCCTTCCGCCTCCGCCAGCAATTAATTCGCAATTTTGATGTTTCCTGATGGAGGATACCTTTATGAACAAAAACCCTGACGCGCGTCTAAAGTTCCCCTTAAGAGGCTTTACCCTCATAGAATTGCTCGTCGTGCTCATTATCATCGGCATACTTGCCACCTTAGGCTATACTCAATATGGCAAACAAGTGGAATACAGCCGGCTTAACGAAGCCAAAATAAAGATGGGCGTCATGCGCCAGCTTGTTGCCGAGTATTATTTGAGGCACGACGGTTCAGTGGAGGGCATACAGTATACCGACGTAGGCTCAGACCCGATGCCTGAGTGTACATCCGACAGGTTCTACTCCTACCTGCTAGCGGTGGTTGATTCAACGTCTGTGGCGTTGGGTGCATTCAGGTGCCCTACCTCCTATGGTAAACCCCCGGGCGCCTCTCGGCCATATATTTACTATCAGATATACTATCCAGGCACAGGCCAGACTTCCTGGTATTGTTATTACATGGACGATTATTCAAGCTGTTTTGGTTTACCTGCGGGGGGCGAATAGGAGAGTTGGCAGAGCGGTTGAATGCGGCGGTCTCGAAAACCGTTGTCGTCGTAAGACGACCGGAGGTTCGAATCCTCCACTCTCCGCCAGTTTTCATTAATGAAAACTGGCGGAGAAGCTGAAATAATGTATTTCAGCTTCTTCTTAACGCATAAACATAAGGATTCGAAATTTAATATTTTAAGAGCTGTCAAATCTGGAGAGGTGGCAGAGCGGTTGAATGCGTACGCTTGGAGAGCGTATGACCCGCAAGGGTTCCAGGGTTCGAATCCCTGCCTCTCCGCCAGTTAGAATTGGAGTTAGAGCGATATTCTGCGCCCATAGCTCAATTGGATAGAGCACCAGTCTACGGAACTGGTTGTTGCTGGTTCGATCCCAGCTGGGCGCACTTTTAATCTTAACCCATTCCCAGGTATGCGCATTCCCGTCATCCTGAACTTTCCCTGTTTATCCGCAAGATATGGCTAAAAGCGACGATGTATATATGGCTGAGGCCTTAAAAGAGGCCCGCCGGGCAGCCGAGGAAAACGAAGTGCCCGTCGGCTGCGTTATCGTGTATAAAGGCAGGATTATCGCCCGCGCCCACAACCAGGTAGAACGCCTCAAAGACCCTACTGCGCACGCCGAGATGCTCGCTTTGACCTCTGCCGCGAATTACTTGGGGACAAAGTGGTTGAACGGCGCATCCATCTATGTTACAATTGAACCTTGTAGTATGTGTACCGGCGCGCTGGTGCTCGGCCGCGTGAGGAATATTTTTTTCGGCGCAGCGGACCCCAAAACCGGGGCCTGCGGCTCGGTAGTGAATATCGCAAATCATAAAAGACTCAATCATAAGATACGGGTCAAAAGCGGTATTCTGGGGCAGGAATGCGGCTCCTTACTAAAAGAGTTCTTTAAGAAAAAAAGAAAAAATCCTTAAGAAGGTCTCTGGAGAGGTGGCTGAGTGGTCGATAGCAGTTGCCTGCTAAGCAATTGGTCGGGGCAACCTGACCCCAGGGTTCGAATCCCTGCCTCTCCGTTTTATTTCGCCGTTAAACAAGTAACGCCGTGGAGAGCGAAGAAGTCCTAACCTTAGTTTTTTAAAAGATGTCTTATACTGTTTTTGCCCTGAAGTGGCGGCCGCAGAGTTTTGATGAGATTGTCGGCCAGAACCACATCGTTAACAACCTTAAGAGCGCGCTTGCCAACAACCGGCTTGCCCACGCCTATATCTTCGCCGGGCCGCGCGGGATAGGCAAGACCTCTACCGCCCGCATCCTCGCAAAATCCCTTAATTGTAAAGACGGCCCTACCGTCAAACCCTGCCAGAAATGCGCTGCGTGTCTGGAGATAAGCCAGGGCCGCAGCCTCGACGTCATTGAGATTGACGGCGCATCCAACCGCGGTATCGACGAGATAAGGACGCTGCGCGAAAACGTAAAATTCTCCCCCGCTCAGGGAAAATTCAAAATCTACATCATAGACGAAGTACACATGCTCACCCCAGAGGCCTTCAACGCGCTCCTTAAGACCCTGGAAGAGCCGCCGGAGTTCGTAAAATTCATCTTCGCCACTACCCAGCCCAATAAGGTAATACCGACGATACTTTCGCGCTGCCAGCGCCTCGATTTCCGGCGCATCCCGGTAATGGAGATTATTGCCCAACTTGAAAAGATTGCCGCCGCGGAAAAAATAGAGGTGAATAAAGAGGTCTTATTCGCTATTGCCAAAGCGAGCGATGGCTCCTTAAGGGATGCCGAATCGGTGCTGGACCAGCTGGCTTCTTTCTGTAAGGGCAAAGTCGCCTTAAACGATGTGATTGCGGTTCTGGGCCTGGTGGAGCAGGAAGCCCTCTTTGAGATTACCGACAAGATTATAGCCAAAGACCCCAAGGCGGCGCTGGATTTACTCAACAGTATCATTGACCAGGGCAAGGACGCCGGTGTTTTCCTGAATAATTTTATCGAGCACTGGCGCAACCTTATGATTACCAAAGTTTCCCGCGCGGATTTCAAGCTGGTGGACCTGCCGCAGGATATCTGCGATAGATTATTACAGCAGGCGAACTCTTTTACGCTGGAAGAGATATTCAGCGGTTTCAATACCCTGGTATCCGCTCACGAGATGTCCAAGAGAATCGATTCCCTGCGCATACCTCTTGAGATAGCCCTGGTAAAGTTAAGCTATCAGAAGAAGGATTCCCCCGGCGGCCGGCCTTTAAACCCGGCGCAAAATAAAGAAGTTGACCCGCCGCGAAACAAAGAGGTTGACCCCCCGCAAGCTCCCGTAATTAAAAGCGCGCCTCAATCGGAGGATGCCCCTGCGGCAGAGAGCGCCCCGCAACAGCCAAAACCCGCTGAGATCAACCTGGTGCCTTTTGATGAGATTAAGAACTCCTGGCAGGCGATAGTCGAGCACATCAGTAAGACCAAGATGCACGTCGCTACTTATCTCGGGCACGGCGAACTGCTCGCTCTCGATAATAATACCCTTACCATAGCGTTATCCAGCGCCTACTATAAAGAGTCCCTTGAAAGCAAGGAAAACAAAAACATTATCGAAAAGTCCATCGCGCAATTACTGCACGCTGACCTAAAGGTGAAATTCACCGTCTCAGGACAGGCGGGCCATAAAAAAGAGGAAGGCAGTTCGCTCTTGAAGTCCGCCCTGGAGATGTTTCAGGGCCGGGTAATAAAGGAAGATTAACTTATCGATGTCAACCTACACCGACTCCATAGAAAAACTCATAGACAGATTGACCCAACTGCCCGGCATCGGCAGGAGGAGCGCCGAGCGCATCATCAATTACATCCTCAACGCGCCCCCGGATGAGGTAAAGGCGTTATCCGCGGCGATTTCCCGTGTCAAAGAGAGCGTACGCCTTTGCCGTATCTGCAATAATTTAAGCGAAGAGGAAATCTGCAAGGTGTGCCAGGATATCCACCGCAAAAAAGACCTCATCTGCATCGTGGAAAAACCCAGCGACGTCACCGCTATCGAGAAGGCCGGTAATTACCACGGATTATATCACGTGCTGATGGGGTCAATATCGCCGCTGGAAGGCAAGGGCCCCGCTGATTTAAAGATTGATAACCTTATCCAGCGCATCAAAAAGGATAATGTCGCTGAAGTCATCATTGCTACCGATGCCGACACCGAAGGCGAAATCACCGCCATATACCTTACCAAAATCCTTAAGCCCCTCGGAGTGCGACTGAGCCGCATAGGCCTGGGCATGCCGGTGGGCTCGAACCTGGAATATATGGATTCCGCTACCCTCTATAAGGCGCTGGAATCCCGCCGCGACCTTTAAAAATATCGCATGATTACCATTTCCGGCCTCTCCAAGAACTACGGCAAAAAAGTCCTTTTTGAAAACATCTCCCTTACCATTAATCAAGGGGAGAGGATCGGACTTCTGGGTCCTAACGGCACGGGCAAGAGTACGCTTTTTTCCATCATCCTCGGGGAAACCGAACCTTCGGCAGGGACGGTGGGTATTCTGAAGAACATCCGCATCGGCTACCTTCCGCAGGAAGCGAATTTTCATTCCGAACATACGGTGCTGGGCGAATTAATTGAAGGCGACCGCGAGATAAATCAGCTTAATAAAGAAAAGGATAAGCTCGAAAAGGAAAACCTTGCCGGCTCCAGGCGTTACGGAGAAATACTGGAGAGACTGGAGGCGCTGGGTTATTTCGGGCTGGAGCATAAAGCCAAAAAGATTCTCATGGGCCTGGAATTCAAGGAAAAGGATTTTAACCGGCCCGTAAGCCAGCTAAGCGGCGGCTGGCAGATGCGCACCCTGCTCGCCAAACTCCTGACCTGCCACTATGACATCCTTCTTTTAGACGAGCCCACCAATTACCTGGATTTAAACGCCGCGCTCTGGCTTAAGGATTACCTTACCGGTTTTGACGGCACCTTCATTATGATTTCCCACGATAAGGCCTTCCTGAACGAAGTTACCAATTACACCCTCATACTTGAAAACGGCTCCATCTTTAAGGTACGCGGTAATTACGAGCATTACGAGGCCATCAAAGAGGCGAAGCGCAAGTTTCTTTTGAAGCAATTCAAGGAGCAGGAGAAGAAGCGCGGGCAGCTGGAGACTTTTATCGCGCGTTTTCACGCCCAGCCCAACAAGGCAGCTTCGGTGCGCGCCAAGAGGACGGCGCTGGAGAAGATGCAGGAGATTGTCATTCCGCCTGACCCCGGCGAGAGTATCCGCGATTTTGAGTTTCCCGCGGCCCGCCAGAGCGGCCAGCGGGTAATGGTACTGGAAGGCATAACTAAATCCTACGGCGATATAACGGTTTACCGTGATTTTGACTTTACGGTAGAACGCGGCAACAAGGCGGTGCTGGTCGGCGAGAACGGCGCGGGCAAATCCACGCTGTTAAAAATTATGGCCGGGATTATCCCGGTAGATAAAGGCAGCCGCGAGGCAGGGCATAATGTGGACATCGGATATTTTTCCCAGACCAGGCTGGACGTGCTTAATTCCGATAACACCGTATTAGAAGAGGCCTATTGCGCCGCGCCGGGTTTTATGTCCGAGACCGTGATACGTACGGTGCTGGGGGCATTTTTATTTACCGGCGACGATGCCGATAAAAAGGTCAAGGTGCTTTCCGGAGGAGAAAAGAGCAGGCTGATACTGGCAAAACTCCTGATTAACCCCCCGAATTTACTTTTGCTTGACGAGCCCACTACCCACCTTGATGTGGATGCCGTGGATGCCTTAATCCTGGCTTTAAACCAATACCGCGGGACCATCGTTTTTATCAGCCACGATATCCATTTCGTGCGCTCCGTGGCAAACATTGTCTTTGAAGTGAAAGCCGGCGCTGTCAGGAAGATCCCGGGAAACTTTGATTATTACCTGGAGAAGAAATCCAAAGGGGGCTTTGGGGAACAGGATACTGCCGTCGCTCTCCGCGCGAAAAGGGAGTTCCGTAAAATAGAGTTGGAGAAGTTGAAGAAGCAGGAAGAGGAAAGGAAGCGCCGCGAGGAAGAAGAGAAGCGCAAAACGCATAATTCCGCAGTCCGCGTCAAGATAAGAAAATTAGCCAGGAAGAAAGAAAAATTGAAACTTGAATATTACGCCAAGAGCCGGGTGCTATCCGGCCCGCGGGTGTATCAACGCGAAGAAAGCGAGATTAAAGAATACCGCGAGCGCCTTAAGGAGATTGAAAAATCGATCCCCCGCATCGACGAAGAAATAAAGAAGCTGGATATGATGCTTTTAAAAACTGTTTGACTTGACTGCTCTTTAAGATAAAATAGAATACACAATTCCCCCGTAGCTCAGTTGGTAGAGCGAGTGGCTGTGCGAGCCCGCCAGGGGCGGGCGAGCAAAATGCTTCAAGCGCAGCTTCTCCGGGAAACCGGGGCTGAAAAAGCGGGCTAATTCAGTGAAGCCCTATAAGAGGGTAACACTGAGCTAAGCACCCCTGCTTTCTTGAAAGCAAGAAGGGGTGAAAGTGCAGAGACTATACACCCGCCTCCTAAATCCGCCAAGTTTTGTGGCGGACAAGGAGAAGATATAGTCCACTTCCGAAAGTAATTTCGGGTTAAGTGTAACCACCAGGTCCGAGGTTCGAGTCCTCGCGGGGGAGTAAATTTTGGCACCCAGTTAGGGGTGCCATTTTTTTTGCCAAAATTTACGGAGGAGCGAGGACAAGAAGAGTCTGAGTTTACACTTGCCGCAGGCAAGTGCGGGGGAATAATTGACTTCTTAACCCTCTGTGCTAAAATATAGTGTAGAGGGTTTTGTTTACCCGCTAGAAACACTGTGGTCAGGATGAGGGAAACAAAAGATGGCTGACGCACAAGAAACCAAAAATAAGAATATAGAGCTCCGGCCTTCCAGGGCGGTTAGGGACTTGGTTTTAGTTATCGCCGTTACTGTTCTTGTACTTGTCCTTTCATATTTCTTCGATGTGTTTATAGTAATTGTAAAATTCCTGCAAAAGCATCCTAATAAGATAATTTATGTTGATGAAATCATTATTGGTCTTTTAACTTTAAGTATCACTTTAACTATCTTCGCCTGGCGCAGATGGGTGGAGTTAAAGAGGGAAACAGCCGAACGCATCAAAAAACAGGAAGAACTTCTTAAACTTACTGCTACACAGGCAGAAGTAGAAAGAATTATCAGCAAGCAACTTCGTAGTGACATGGACCAAATGAAACAGGATGTGCGAGAAATGCTTCATATTATCTTGAGCAAATATAAGAGGGGAGTTTAACCAACCGCGTTCGTCCACGAAGGAGAGCCAATCTTAGAATAGCCCTATTGGTACCAATAGGGCTATTTGCTTTTGGGGGGCAAAAAATTTCGCAGGAAGCATAAAATGACCTTGACAAAGTTAATATAATTAGTTATACTTTTTATGTAAATCATATAAAACATATTATTCATAAATTACGTGTCATAAAAGGAGGCATGGAAATGCTTAAATTCCAGGGACCGAAGGTATACGGGACGGTAACGGTCGGAGAGCGAGGGCAGGTTGTAATACCGGCGGAAGTGCGAAAGTTATATCATATTAAAAGTAGTGATAAGCTTATTGTCATTGCGAAGCCGGAAGGGCCTATCGGTCTTATCCCGGCGGACCGCTTAAATGAATTCCTCAGCCATATGAGTGAAATGCTGGCAAAGATTAAAGAAGAAAAAGCCAAATAATGAAAAAACTCATTTTTTTCTCTTTAATTTTCTGCTTTTTCTATTTTCTCATACCGCAGGCCAAAGCCGAAGAAATCCTGACCTGGCAGGATTGCCTTGCCGAGGCAAAGAAGAACCACCCCGATTTAATTTCTGCGGTAGAGAGTCTCAACCAGCAGAAAGCGGAAAAATCCATCACTGCCAGCGCCCTCTATCCGCAAATCGACGCTAATCTGGATGCCTCCACCGCGAGCGCAGACAAGGTTACTACCGATACTTACACCTACGGCGTCACCGGCTCACAGTTAGTCTTTGACGGCTTTAAGACCCTGAATAAGGTGAATGCCGCTAAAGAAAATATCCGGGCCGCCGAGCAGAATTACCGTTTTATCTCCTCCGAGGTGAGACTGAATTTACGCACCGCCTTCATAAATCTCTTAAAAGCGCAGGAATTAATACAAGTGGCAGAAGAAATTTTAAAAATCAGGAGAGACAACCTGATGTTGATAACCCTGCGTTATGAATCCGGCTTAGAACACAAAGGCGCGCAACTTACGGCAGAGGCAAATATGGCCCAGGCAAGTTTTGAGCTTGCCCAGACAAAACGCGATGTAGAATTGGCCAGGCGGCAGTTGACTAAAGAAATGGGCCGCCGGGAATTTAAGCCGATGTCGGTAAAGGGAGATTTTGTAGTGGGCGATAGCGCTAAAGAAAGACCGGATTTGGAGGCATTAGCCAAAAATAACCCTTCTTTGCTGCAGGCCCTCGCGAAGAGAAATGCCGCAGCCTTTGATATTAAATCCGCTTATGCCGATTTTGCTCCCGCGCTTTCCGGCAGTGCCGGAGCCAATAAGAAAAGTGCGCACTGGCCGCCGGAAAATGACAATTGGAATTTAGGATTGGGTTTGACGATGCCGATATTTGAAGGGGGTTTGCGGCTGGCCGAGGTATCTAAAGCAAAAGCTGCCTATAATCAATTGGAGGCCGATGAAAGAAGCACCAGGGACGGCATTATCGTCGCTCTCGAGCAGTACTGGGCGGCTTTACAGGATGCCCTGGAAACAGTCCAAGTGCAACGTAAATCTCTGGAGGCGGCAGACGAACGTTCTAAAATAGCAGAGGCGCAATACTCAACGGGCTTTATTGCATTCGATAACTGGATTATCATCGAGAATGATTTAGTGAAAGCCAAAAAGGATTACTTAGATGCTTTAGGCAATGCCCTGTTTGCCGAAGCAAATTGGATTTATGCGAAAGGAGAGACATTAGAATATGCGCAAAAATAAACTAAAATTATTTTTTATCCTTCTGGTTATTTTCGCTGTCGCCGGCTTTGCTGTAACACGGCTAAAACTTAAGAAGTCCTCTGATGAAATTGCAAAAGAGATAACTCCGAGTATCGGCACCATCAGAATTATTATATCATGTACGGGAACAGTCCTTCCGAAAAACCGGCTGGAAGTAAAGCCGCCGGTTAACGGCAGGATTGAAAAAATTTTAGTCCAGGAAGGAGATAAGGTAAAAACCGGGCAAATCCTGGCCTGGATGAGCTCAACCGAGAGGGCAGCTTTACTGGATGCCGCCAGGGGTAAAGGAGAAGAAACTTTACAATACTGGGAAGGGGTCTATAAACCTATACCGCTGCCGGCGCCCATTGACGCAGAGGTGATTGTCGCGACTACGCAACCGGGACAGACAGTCACCACCGCTGACGCAGTGGTGGTATTGTCAGACCATCTGATTGTCCGCGCGCAGGTCGATGAAACGGATATCGGAAAAATCAGCAACAATATGGAAGCGATCATTACGCTTGATGCGTACCCGGATATAAAAATACAGGCACGGGTCGAACATATCTACTATGAATCGCAAACCGTAAACAATGTTACTATTTATCCGGTTGACCTCATCCCGCAGGAAGTACCGCCTTTTTTCCGTTCCGGCATGAACGCCTCCGTGGATTTTATAACCCAGGACAAGAAAAACATTTTAGTAATTCCTGCGGCTGCGGTATATAAGGAAAACGGAAATAATTATGTTTTAGTAAACAGGACTAACGGCAAAGAACCGCAAAAGGTGCGCGTAGAACTGGGAATAACAGACGATAAAAACATAGAGGTCATCTCGGGGGTTACTGAGAAGGACCGGATACTGGAGAAATCAAAAAAGTACGTTCTTCCCAAAAGCAGCACCACAGGCAACCCCTTCATGCCCAGGCGTCGCTGATAATGATCGAGCTAAAACACATTTTCAAAACGTATCAAATGGGGACAGTCAAGGTTAATGCCCTGCAGGATGTCTCCTTAAGGATCGCGCCGGGAGAGTTTGTGGCGATTATGGGGCCTTCGGGTTCAGGTAAATCTACGCTTATGCATATCTTGGGTCTCCTCGACAGGCCGGATTCAGGCGAGTATTATCTGGGGCAGAAGAAACTCAACGTCCTCTCGGACGTGGAATTAGCCGCGATACGCAACCGCCTGGTAGGTTTTGTCTTTCAGCAATTCCATCTTTTACCCCGGATGAGCGCTTTGGAAAATGCCGAACTCCCTTTAGTGTACGCGGGCAAGCGGCATCTGAAGGAACAGGCAAAAGAGAAGATTGAAGAGGTGGGGCTTGCAGACAGGATACATCACCGGCCCAATGAGCTTTCCGGAGGCCAGCAGCAGCGGGTAGCCATTGCCCGGTCATTAGTCAATGACCCGCTAATCATTTTTGCGGATGAACCGACAGGCAACCTGGATTCAAAAAGCAAAGAGGAAATCATCTCGATATTGGAGGGCTTGAACAGAAAAGGCAAGACCATTGTCGTCGTCACCCACGAAAATGAAGTTGCCGCTCATGCCAAGCGCATTATCCGCGTCTTTGACGGTAAGGTCATTTCCGATGTTACGCAGGGAGCGGCGTTAAAACCTATCGAGGAAAGCCAGGTGGATAAGATAATTGACGTGGTGTTATCCAGGCAAGAGAGAAAGGCCAGAGAGACACAATTCCTGGAATACCTGCGCCAGGCGGGCGGGGCAATGGTATCGCATAAGATGCGGTCATTTTTATCAATCCTGGGCATATTAATCGGAGTTGCTGCCGTGATTGCTATGCTTGCCGTTGGGACAGGGGCAAAAGAGTCGATCGAGAAGCAGCTGGCGTCTCTGGGCTCGAATCTCATTATAGTAATGCCGGGTTCCTCAAGGGTTCATGGGGTATCTTTGGGAGCGGGAGCAGTGACGCGCTTTACCTTTCAAGATGTGGCGGCAATTGAAAAACTTTCGGATCTGGTAAAAAGGGTAAATCCTTCGGTCTCCGGAAGAGGCCAGATCGTGTACGGAAATAAAAACTGGAGCACCCAGGTTGAAGGCGATGACGTTAATTATGCCCCTATGCGCGCCGCGGTTCCGGTGGTAGGAAGGTTTTTTACGGAAGACGAGGTTAGGAGCAGGGATAAGGTTGCGGTATTGGGCGCGACAATGGTAGAGCAACTTTTTGGAGATGCCGACCCTATTGGCGAAACAATAAAGATAAACCTTATAAACTTCAAAGTCATCGGCATCCTTCCGGCAAAGGGTGCAACCGGCTTCCGCGATCAGGATGATATCGTAGTTATCCCAATTACCACGGCTATGTACCGGGTCTTCGGAAAGGAATATATTGATTCAATTTCCGTAGAGGCAACCGGTCCGGACACAATCAATGCGGCGCAGGATACCATCACCGATCTTATAATTAAACAGCACCATCTTGTTACGAAAGATGAACAAGACTCGTTTCAGTTACGCAATATGTCTGACATCAAGAATACGCTTGAGGCGACTACTAAAACCATGTCTTTGCTATTAGGAACGATTGCCGCTATCTCGCTTTTGGTCGGCGGGATAGGCATTATGAATATTATGCTGGTTTCGGTGAGTGAGCGTACGCGCGAAATCGGTTTGCGCAAGGCAATAGGGGCGACGAATAAAGATATTATGATGCAGTTTTTGGTGGAAGCGGTATTGATGGCTGCCATCGGAGGAATCTTCGGGATACTTCTGGGCAGCGCCACGGCTACTTTAATTACGATTTTTGCAGATTGGACGGTCAGGATTTCCGCGTTTTCGGTAACCCTTGCCACTGCATTTGCCGTAATCGTAGGCGTTGTTTTTGGCCTGTGGCCTGCAAGGCAGGCCTCACGGCTCGACCCGATCGAGGCATTGAGGTATGAATGAGGGACGGCGCGCGGGCTACTCCATCATAAATTTTTCTTCTTGCAACCGCGAATATGATTTGGTAAGATTAGAGCGGAAGTTCGGAAGTTAAACCAGGTGGGGAGCCAAAACGAAAGGAAGCGGAGATGCTTAAAAAGATAGCGGTGTTTGTTTTCGCGGGGCTGCTGTTATTGAATATCTATGGTTGCGTTGCCTTATTGGCAGGCGCAGCCGGCGGCGTAGGGACTAAAGTCTGGCTGTCCGGGAAATTGTCGCAGGAGTTCCAGGCACCTTATGATCGGGCCGTTACCGGCGCTAAAAAGGGTTTGCAATCGCTTGATTTGGATATCATCAAGGAAACAAAGGAAGCAGACGTCGCACAGTTTAAGAGCGTATATAGTGACGGCAGGGAGATTTGGGTTGATGTCCGCAAGCTCACCGAAAATTCCAGCAAGGTAGAGATTCGGGTAGGAGGAGTCAAGGCCGATAAGGAAGCCGCAGAAAAGATTTTGAAAGCGATAGACAGATACATCTAATTTTTTCTTTGCGCTTATTTCGGCTTTTTAACCCTCTGTAGTAAAAATACTACAGAGGGTTTTTTATTTTTTAGCTTGACTTACGCACGGATAATGATATCATAGATATGAACATAAGTTCATAACTGAAGGATATGAGACCGAAAAAGACAAGATGGATTAAGTGTTTACCGGGCGAGCGGTGTTTTAAGCCGCGCTGCAAGCCTTTAGGCAGATTAGAAGCGGTATCCTTAAACCTGGATGAATTTGAAGCAGTAAGGCTTTCTTGTCTTGAAGGGCTCAAACAAGAAGATGCCGCAAAAAAGATGAAAGTTTCTCGGCCCACCTTCTCAAGAATTGAGACCTCGGCGCATAAAAAGATTGCCGACGCCCTGGTTAATATCAAGGTAATAAGGATTGAAGGCGGCTGCTGCAAGGTCATAAGGAGAAAGTGATGTTTTTAAGTCTGATTTTTGCCGGATTATCGGCACTGAAGGAATACATTGCCCTGCATGTTTTGACTTGCCTCATCCCGGCATTCTTACTGGCAGGGGCAATGGTGAGTTTCATCTCCAAAGAGGCAATTATCAAATATCTCGGTTCCGCGACTAATAAACTTAAATCATTTTCTCTGGCCTCCTTTGCCAGTTTTTTTATCGCCGCCTGCTCTTGCACGGTAATACCCGTTGCCAGCGGTATTTATTATCAGGGGGCAGGGATAGGTCCGGCATTTATCTTTCTGTGGGTAGCGCCGGCAGCGAATATCCTGGCGGTTATCTATACCGGAAGCATTTTAGGGGCAAAAATGGTAGCCAGCCGTATTATCGCGGCTTTTTCTATGGCTTTTGTGGTAGGTATAATGATGAGTCTTGTCTTTAGAAAAGAAGAGAGCAAAAGAAGGCAATATAAGAGCGACGCAAAAGCAGAGATTATCTCTAAAAAAGACGTATTTCTCTTATTATTGATTCTCGTTTCTTTATTAGGCCCTAATTACCTTATTCAAAAAGGCCTTTATTTGCATAAAGTGATTGTCTGGTTGATTGCTTCCGTAATCATGTTTATATATGCCTTTAAGGTAAAAGCCCCTGATGAGATTAAAAAATGGCTAAAAGAAAGCTGGTGGTTTGTCAGGATTATCTTCCCTTTATTATTGCTGGGGGTGTTTATCGTAGGCGTAATCGGAAAATTATTACCGCAGGAGGTTATCCAGAAGTGGTTAGGCGGCTCCGGAATACGGGCATCGTGGTTAGCTACGGTATTGGGCCAAATTATGTATTTTGCTACGATGACCGAGGCGCCATTCGTAGACACGCTTATGAAATTAGGTATGGGCAAAGGTCCGGCACTGGCGCTTTTATTAACCGGTCCGGGGATGAGCCTGCCGAATATGCTGGCTATTACCAAGGTATTCGGGATTAAGAAAGCCGCTGTTTATATATTATTAGTGATGGCATTAGGCACGCTGGTAGGCTGGTTTTTCGGCAATTTTATTTTTTAAAAGGAGGCAAGAATGAAAATTGAAGTCGTGGGTCCGGGTTGCAGCCGCTGTATAACTACGGAGAAAAATGTTCGTGAGGCGCTAAAACAATTAGGAATGAACGCTGAGGTCACTAAGGTTACTGATGTGGCAGAGTTTGCCAAGAAGGGCGTAATGTTTACGCCGGGGGTTATCATTGATGGCCAGGTCAAAATTTCCGGCAAGATTCCCATCGTGGATGAGATAAAGCAGATTTTATCTGCAAGTTGATAATCTTTCGCAAGCCCACCTTAAAGCCAGCCGCTCTATTAAATAGACAACCGGCTGGATTTCCCCTATAATATTACCCTGTACCAAAGGAATTTTTAGTTGCTTAAATACCCTTTACAAGGAGGAATAATGGATTGGAAAGTATTCGCAATGACGTTCGCCGCGATATTTACCGCAGAGCTTGCGGATAAAACCCAACTGGTAGGCATCGGTATGTCCGCTAAATCCGGCAAGCCCCTTTCGGTATGGCTGGGTTCGGTGGGCGCTTATATTATCGTTACCCTGATTTCGGTCCTTGCCGGCGCTTTCTTAGGCAGGCATCTTAAGCCGGAACTCATCCGTTACGCCGGGGCGGTCCTTTTTATAGCTATCGGCGGCCTGATGCTTGTCGGTAAGCTTTAACTTATTAAAATACAAAGGGATAGGCCTGGGGTCTTGGATTGACTAATCCCCAGAAGTTGCTATAATGAGAGCATAAAATGCCGGCGTAGCTCAGTTGGTAGAGCAGCGCTTTCGTAAAGCGCGGGTCGGGGGTTCAATTCCCTTCGCCGGCTTTATTTAGTAGGTAGTAGTTAGCATGTAGTATGTAGGGAAAAATAAAAACCAATTTTAATGTCTAGATTCCGGGAAGTCTTAAGGAACCGTAATTTCTTCTTGTTGTGGGTGGGCCAGATCATCTCGCAGCTGGGCGACCGTTTAGACCAGATGGCCCTGATTGCCTTTGTCTATTCCCGTGCGCAGGGCTCCACCATCGGTATTGCTAAAATCCTTTCTTTTACCATCATCCCGGTTTTTGTCATCGGCCCCCTTGCCGGGGTCTACGTGGATAAGTGGGACCGGCGCCGCACTATGTACACCTGTGATTTACTGCGCGCCGCCCTCGTCTTTACCATCCCCTTTTTCCTTTTTTCCCTTAAAAGCTTCATTCCAATCTACATCATCATCTTCCTGGTTTTTTCTATCGGCAGGTTCTTCGTTACCGCGAAATTAGCCATCGTGCCGGACCTGGTGAAAAAAGAAGACCTGCTTATGGCGAATTCCCTGGTTAACACCACCGGTATGATTGCGGCAATTTTAGGCTTTGGCATCAGCGGCGTTATAGTAGAGTGGTTGGGCGCAAAGGGCGGATTTTATCTGGACGCGCTGAGCTTTTTTATCTCGGCGGGGTTTATTTTTCTGATTATAACCAAAGCCAAGGTCGCGATGGATTTACGCCGGGTCAGCAAGGAAATTGTGGAGGTAATCCGCAAGTCGGTATTGCAGGAGCTCAAGGACGGATTGCTGTATTTTACGCGGCACAGGGAAATCCGTTTTACCGCGGGAGTGATATTCCTTTTATGGTCGGCGCTGGGCGCGGTTTATGTGGTTTTAATCGTATTCGTGCAGAAGACCCTGCATTCCGCAACCAAGGACCTCGGCCTTTTGATTATGTTCCTGGGTATTGGGCTCTTTATGGGTTCGATGCTTTACGGCCGTTTCGGCCAGCGGCTCTCCCATTACAAAACTATATTTGCGTCCCTGATATTAAGTGGTATAATGCTCGTTGTTTTTGCCCTGATTATCAGCCGTTACCCGGATTTTCGGGTTGCGGCAGGCCTGGCTTTGGCTTTGGGGTTTTTGATTTCCCCGATTATGATCGCCTCCAATACCATTATCCACAAGGTCAGCGCCAACGAGATGATGGGCAAGATTTTCAGTTCCCTGGAAATCATCATGCACCTGGGGTTTCTGCTTTTTATGTTTTTAAGCAGTATCCTTGCCGAGAGATTTTCTGAAGTTATAATATTAGTAGTAGTGGGCTGCATCTTCGGGGTTTTGGGCATCGTAAATTTTATCTACCACCGTAAAATTCCATGGTTAGATTAGAAGAACGCAAACATTATACCGAAGACAAGGCCATTGAGGCATTGCCCCAGCCGAAGCGGGTTTATCTGCCCATGTCGCAACATCTGGGCAAGGCCTGTGTGCCCGAGGTAAAGCCCGGCGACAGCGTTCTCGTCGGTCAGCGTATCGCAAGCGTCCAGGCGCATGTCTCGGCACCCATCCATGCCTCGGTATCAGGCAAGGTCGCCGCCGTTTCGGACTGGCCGCATCCGCTCCTGGGAAGGTGCCAGGCAGTGGTAATTGACAGCGACGGCCAAGATACGAAAGATGCTTTTAAGATAAGGACAGAAGAGGAAACGGGGAAGCTCTCTCCCGCCGAGATAAGAGAGATAATTTTTGCAGCCGGAATCGTGGGTATGGGAGGGGCGTCGTTTCCCACCCACATCAAACTTAATCCTCCCCAGCCGGTGGATGCCCTGATTATCAACGGCGCAGAATGCGAGCCGTATCTTACCGCAGATTACCGCCTGATGATAGAGAAGGCAGCGGAGATTCTGAAAGGAATAAAAATAGCAAGCAGATGCCTGGGCGTAGAAAAGGTATTTATTGCCATTGAGGACAATAAACCCGAGGCAATCGCAAAATTTAAGGAATTGGTCAGCAGGCAAAACAGCGGCATCGGCGTTAAGGTTTTAAAATCCGCTTATCCGCAGGGAGGAGAGAAGCAGCTAGTCAGGAATATATTAGGTAAGGAGGTCCCTTCCGGAAAGCTTCCTTTTGATATCGGTGCGGTGGTGCATAATGTCGGGACATTATTTGCCATTTACGAGGCGGTTTATTACGGCAAGCCGTTGTATGAACGGGTGGTTACCGTAACCGGAAGCTCTCTCGCCCGGCCTGCCAACCTTTTAGTGCGTTTAGGCACGCCGATAAAGGAGCTTATTGATTACTGCGGGCCTTTGAGTGAGGTGCCCTCCAGGATTATTATCGGCGGCCCGATGATGGGGATTGCCCAATACACCCAGGATGTGCCGGTGATTAAATCTACCACCGGGATACTTTTACTT
>Ga0209609_10000965_pt1 | contig 17007 bp, 17 predicted proteins | sample LakKivw325mmetaG_FD_184136 | JGI IMG/M metagenome (GOLD analysis project Ga0209609, IMG submission 184136) | Anoxic lake water microbial communities from Lake Kivu, Rwanda to study Microbial Dark Matter (Phase II) - Lake Kivu water 325m metaG... | ecosystem: Environmental > Aquatic > Freshwater... | reverse complement strand
GGGCGAGGGGCGGAGCGCTGTACAGGCCGACGACCGAAGTGCCGGGAAGGATTTCGGCGGGCAGGCCGCGGAGTTCCTGTTCGAGAATCGTGGCGATGTCCATGCCGCGAGTGCCGCAGTAGTGGTGCCTGGACCCGAAGAACTTGTGGGTCTGCTTGATAAGCTGACCCCCGAGCCGGTCGTTGTCGTCAATCAGGGCGACCTTGGCGCCGAGACGAGAGGCGGCGACGGCGGCGGAAAGGCCGGCCGGCCCGCCGCCGACAACGGCGATATCCGTTTCTCTCAATTCTCCGATTCCTATGGTAGTCTGCCTCTGCCGCGCTGGCGCTCGACTCTCGCGCCTTCGCGCAGAGGTTCCATGCAGACCATGGTGTTGGGCTTGCCGTCAACGACCATCAGGCACGAGGCGCACTTGCCGACCGCGCAGAAGAAGCCGCGGGGCCGGCCGGTCTTCTCGGCACGCCGGAACAGACGGACGCCGTTGGCAGCAAGAGCAGCGGCAATCGTCTCGCCCTGACGCCCGGTCAGGGGCCGGCCTTCGAAGAAGAAGGTCACAGGGCCTTTGCTCTCAAAGGTCAGTATTGGGTGTCCTTGAATCCTCCGGTCCGGCTTGGGCGAACGGCGCGCGCCGGGCTCCGGACTTCGGCCTTCGGAATTCGTCATTCGAGCTTCGAGGTTCTTCCTAGAGGTTCTTCCTGGCATATTCCACGGCGTTACGGAATATAGCGATGCCGTGCGGTTCGCCGACTCGCTCCCGGTGCCAGCGCGGATGCTGCTCGCGGCGGACGAACCGCTCCGGATGCGGCATCAGGCCGAATACGCGGCCGGTCCGGTCGCAGATGGCGGCGATGTTGTCCTCAGAGCCATTGGGATTGTCAGGAAAAGCGGGCGGTTCGCCGGTCAGACTGGCATAGCGCAGGCAGACCTGGCGGTTTTCGCTGAGGCAGGCGAGCGTTGCTGATGATTTCGCGATGAACTTGCCCTCGGCGTGGGCCACCGGCAGGTACATCGGCGAGCTGATGTTGCGGGTGAAGACGGCGGGCGAGTCCTCGACCTTGAGGTAGACCCAGCGGTCCTCGTAGCGGCCGGAGTCATTGGTATCAAGCGTCACGGTCTGCGGTTCGAACGGACGCTCGAAGGCGGGCAGGAGTCCGCACTTGACGAGGACCTGGAACCCATTGCAGATGCCGAGCACGAGCTTGCCGTCGGCGATGAACTGCTCAATCTGGTCGAAGAGGAAGTGCTTGAGCTCGTTGGCGAAGATGCGGCCGGAGGCGATGTAGTCGCCGTAGGAGAAGCCGCCCGGTATCAGGAGAATCTGGAAGTCCCGAAGCTTCTGTTCGCCGGAGCGGAACCGGTTGACGTGGACGGTATCGGCCTGGGCGCCTACAAGCTTGAGCGCGTAGGCCGATTCCTCGTCGCAGTTGGTGCCGGCAGCGAAGAGAACGCACGCTTTGACCACGGGTGCTGAGGATAGCCGGTGCGGTCCGCCTGTCAAGCAGCGAGGAGCACGGACCGGTTGCAGCAGTCAGAATCCGGAAGCGAACGGCGAGAAACTACGCTCTCGGCTCAGGCGGGTGACAGGAGGTGGTGCTTGACACCGGCGCTTGCAGAGCTAGAACTACTCATGCGCTCAGAACCGAGAGCTTGGTGGCCTGAGCTGCTGATCGCGGCCCTGTCCATGAGTCTGGCTGCGTGCGGTACGGCGGCTAGGTCTGCCCGTGGATACGGCGGCGCGGATTTGGTGGTGCGGGACTTGTGCCGGAACCTGGGGCGAAGTAAGGGCCTCGCCGTCCTGAGTCTGTTTGCCGACAGCGCCCGGCTTGACATAGAGGATGTCAGCGTGAGTTTCGGCGGCCGTGGGGACATTGCCAGATTCGCCGAGTACGCGGCGGCAGTGCACGAGCGGCTGACGGCCCGGGAGTTCGAGGTGGCGCAGGACACCGTCCATTGCCGGCTCGAGGAGTCGAATGACTGGCTGGGCCTGCTCGGGGTAAGGCGGGCGTTCTACAACGGCCGGTTCCTTGTTTCAGGAGGGAAGATACTGGGTGCGCAAATCGACCCGACACCAGAGACCCGCGAGGAGCTGTCCGGTAAGCTGGCGGGCTTCCTCTCGTGGCTGCTGACGCAAGACCCCAAAGTCCTGAGAGAGGTGCTGCCGGGCGGCAGGCCCGCGTACGACGCCAGAGTCGTGCCCGAGCTTATCAGACGCCTGCGGCAGTGGCGCTCACGGACGCGCTGACCGACCGCGGTTTTGACCGCATCGGCCGCCTTGACAGTCGTCCCTGCGAGTTCTAGAATCCGGTGATGGACGGCCAATCCCCTCAAATGCCGCCGCGCCTCTATACCGACCTCGCGGCGTGGTGGCCCGTGCTTTCCAGCCCGGACGACTACGCCGAGGAGGCCGAGTTCTACCGTCAGTGCCTGCTCAAGGCGAGTCGGATACCGGTCCAATCCGTGCTCGAACTCGGCTCCGGCGGCGGCAACAACGCCTCTCATCTGAAGTCGCACTTCGAGCTGACCCTGGTGGACGTCGCTCCGGCCATGATCAGAGTCAGCCGCAACCTGAATCCCGAATGCGAACACATCCACGGAGACATGCGGGAGGTGCGGCTGGGCCGGCGGTTTGATGCGGTCTTCATCCACGACGCGGTTGACTACCTGACCACGGTAGACGACCTTGCCCGGGCGATTGAAACCGCCTGGGTCCACTGCCGCCCAGGCGGCGCCGCGCTCTTCTGCCCGAGCTGCGTGCGTGAGACGTTCCGGCCCGAAACCAGGCACGGCGGCCACGACCGGATGCTGCGCAGCATGCGCTATCTTGAGTGGACCTTTGACCCGGACCCGAAGGATGAGACCATCGTCACCGACTTCGCTTATATACTGCGCGACGCTCGGGGCACGCGGGTCGAGTACGACCGGCACATCCTTGGCCTCTTTCCCCGTGCAACGTGGCTTTCCTCGCTCTCGGAACCGGGCTTTCGGGTCTCGGTCGAGCAGTTCAAGCCGTCAGAGCCGAACTCAACCGCTTACGACGTTTTTCTCTGTACCAAGCCCTATTCGGGCTCCCAGCGCGCTCGCCACCCTTTGACCGAGCGCGACTCCAGGCGACCTCGACGCGTGCGGGGCGCGCCCGTGCTGCGCTGACGCGTAGCAGCGCGTCAGACTGAGTCAGGAGAGCGCTATCTGGCCCGGCTTGGGCCGAACTCTTTGACCTTGATGCCGATGATTCCGACCAAGCCGAGAATCTCCGCCTGCTGGCTGAGGTCGCCTTGGGCGAGCTTCAGGTGCAAGGCGTTGGCCGGGCATTCGCCGAGCGTTGCGTCGACCGGTATCCACCGGCCGAGGTAGACCTCGTTCCAGGCATGGTAATAAAACGCCCGGTTCATGTACACCAGCCCGACCGCGATGTTCGTTGGAATGCCCGCGGCGCGGGCCAGCGCGGCAAAGAGCACGGCGTGCTCGTTGCAGTCGCCCTTAAGGGTCTTGAGCACGTCGAGCGCGTTCGGAAACGATGCGGTCGCCTGTTTCTCGACCACGGTGAAGACCCAGGATGAGAGCTTGCGCGCCGCTGCCACCGCGTTACTCTCGTCGCCGACTGCTTCTCTCAGCTTGGCCTTGATTTCCGGGGCGTCGCACTGAATCGCAACCGTTGGCTTCAGATACTCGCTCTCCGCGGCAACGGGGAGCGGAATCGGCTCGGTCGGCACTTCCGAGGTCTTGATTTCGACCACGAGCGGGCTCGTGCTCAGCACCTGCTGGCCCGGCCCATTCAGGTCGTACTCCTTGGGGTCGACCCCGGTTATCTCGAGCTTCAGGCGGTTGACCGTGGCTTCTTCCGGAATCTCGGTGTCCACCGGCACGCGGAACATCGTGAGCACGTCGAACTTCGCGCTTTCGGGCTCGCCCTTCAACACCTGTTCCGCGGTGGTTCGCTCCGACCTGATGCCCGGCGGCGAGGTCTCGACAATGGCCATGCCATTGTCGTCAATCCATGATGTCACCGTGGCCTTCGACATCCTGGTCGTGAACTTGATAGCATCGTATTCCTGGCCCCCGGCTTTGACCTTCTCGCGGCCCTCGACTTTGACCTCGGCCAGCGACACGCCCATGACTGCCGCGTCAAAGACCGGCACCCTGTACGTTGAGTCCTTGGCGAACTTCCGCACAATCACCATCCGGCCCAGCGCCGAGGACGGGTAGACTGGGCCGGTCAGCTTGATGCTCCGCTCTTCCTTGGCACCCGGGGCCTCAATCCAGAGGTCGTTGCCCTGAACCCGACCTTTGACCGCGAACGAGCGGTCCTGTGACGAGAAGTTGAAGCTGAAACTCTCCAAGCTGAGGTCCGGGCCGGTGTATGCCTCCGAGTGTGATTGGACCTGTTGCACTTTACCGGCCATCGCAATGGTCATCTTTATGAAGCTCTCGAACCGGTACCCGCCGAGATAATGGTCGAACCGGTACACCGAGTAGCCGACCTTCTGTCCTTCGATGGTCGAAGAAAGCCATGCCTCGGCGCTGTCCGAGCCCGGTCTGGACGCCTTGGCACCGCCGCACGCAACCGTAAGAACTGCAACAGCCGCGAGAACAAAAAACTTTCGCATGATATGAGAGTAGTGCGGCCGTATTCGGGTGTCAAACCCAGCCGGCCAGGGGCCGGCTCCTTGACAATCGGTTGTCGGGCGATACAATTCCGGCCGTCCAATGCTGACATTCCGCGGCGGAGTTCATCCCCGTGAGGACAAGGAAGCCACCGAACACAGACCGGTAGAGGTGCTTCCGCTGCCCGCGCGGGTTTTCATCACTTTGTCCCAGCATACCGGGGCGCCTTCCAAGCCGGTCGTCAAGAAAGGCGACACGGTGAGGACCGGCACGCCCGTCGGCGAGCCGGCCGGACGGATTTCCGCGGCCACGCACGCCTCTGTCTCCGGCGCCGTGGCCGACGTCGCCGACCTGCCCCATCCGCTGACCGGCCGCCGCGGCCCCACCGTAGTCATCGACTCAGACGGCAATGACACGCCGGACGATGCCATCAAGGAGCGCGACTACTCCGGATTCACGAGCGAGCAGATAGTGGAAACGCTGCGCCTGTCCGGGGTGGTCGGGCTGGGCGGCGCGGCCTTCCCGACCTATTTCAAACTCACCCCGCCGAAGGAGAAGCCGATCGATACGCTGCTCATCAACGGCTGCGAGTGCGAACCCTTCCTGACTGCCGACCACCGGCTGATGCTGGAGCAGCCGGCCGAAATTGTCGAAGGCGTGGCGATAATGTCCAGGGTCCTCGGAGCGAAGAACGTCCTCATCGCCATCGAGGACAACAAGCCCGACGCTGTGGCGACGATGACTTCCGCGGCCGCCCCGTCGGGATTCAGGGTGAAGATACTGAAAACCAAGTATCCGCAGGGTGCGGAGAAACAGCTCATCAAAGCCAGCGTCAGACGCGAAGTTCCCTCCAGCGGTCTGCCGATGGACGTCGGGTGTGTGGTGCAGAACGTCGGCACCGCGCTCGCAGTACGCGATGCGCTCCGCTTCAACCGGCCCCTCTACGAGCGAGTGACGACGGTGACCGGCCCGGCGGTCAGCGAGCCGAAGAACCTGCGCGTCCGCGTCGGCACACCGGTCAGGAACCTGATTGACTTCTGCGGCGGGTACAAGACCGAGGTCGGGAAACTGATCATGGGCGGGCCGATGATGGGCATCGCGGTCAGCACCGATGAGGTGCCGGTGCTCAAAGGCACGTCCGGGGTGCTGGTGCTCGACCCCGCAGCGACTATAGTCGAGGAACACGATTGCATCCGCTGCGGACGGTGCATCCAGGCGTGCCCGATGGGCCTGGCGCCGCAGCGCCTCAACAACCTCATCCGGCGCGGCAAGCTGGAGCAGGCCAAGGCCGAGCACGTCAAAGACTGCATCGAGTGCGGGTGCTGCGCGTTCGCCTGCCCGGCCAAGATTCGACTGGTCCACCAGTTCAAGTTTGCCAAATCCGAACTGGCGGCGAGGGAGCGGAAGCAGTGAGCAAAGAAGAAAAGGCAAAGGCAGAGGCAAAGGTGAAGACGCCGGAATCCGGCTCCGCTCGGCCGTCCTCCTCTGCCTCTACCTCTCTCTTTGTGGTCGCCGCTTCCCCGCATGTCCGGTCTCAAGCCACGGTGAGCCGCATCATGTGGCTGGTTGCGATTGCGCTGCTACCGGCGCTCGGCGGCTCGGTCTACTTCTTCGGGCTGAGGTCGCTACTGCTCGTTGTACTCTGCGTGGCAGCGGCCGTGCTCTTCGACACGCTGGCCCAGAAGGCTTTCGGCCGCAAGCTGACCCCGCTCGACGGTTCCGCGGTCATCACCGGGCTGCTGCTCGCCTACAACCTGCCACCGGGAGTACCGCTCTGGATGCCGGTCATCGGCGCCGCCTTCGCGACCGTCGTAGTCAAGCAGTTCTTCGGCGGCCTTGGCCACAACTTCATCAACCCGGCCCTGGCCGCCCGCGCCTTCTTGATGGTATCCTGGCCCACCCAGATGACGTCGCTCTGGCTCAAGCCGCACGGCGGCCCGCTGTCCGGCCTCGACGCCGTGTCGGGCGCGACTCCGCTCGCCTTCGTGCGCCGTGCCAGCGAACTGGTTCCCCAGGGCATGAACCTGACTGGGCTGCTCCGCCAGGTCAACTCACTGGCCGAGTTGAAGAGACTCTTCTTCGGCAACGTCGGCGGCTGCCTGGGCGAGACTTCGGCATTGCTCCTGCTCGTCGGCGCGGTCTTTCTCATCGTCGTCCGCGTAATTGACTGGCGCATCCCGACCGCCTGCGTCGGCACGGTCATCGTACTGGCGCTCATCCTGCCTAACAACCACCTCACTCCCTGGTTCCACGTCTTCTCCGGCGGCATCATCCTCGGCGCTTTCTTCATGGCCACCGACTACGTGACCTCGCCGGTAACCGCCAAAGGGCGTGTGATATTCGGCATCGGCTGCGGCGTCATCACGATGCTCGTCCGGCTCTATGGCGGCTACCCCGAAGGCTGCTCGTACTCGATTCTGCTGATGAACGTCGCGACCCCGCTCATCGACCGGTTGACCAGACCGCGTCTGTTCGGCGCTCTTAAGAAGGGAGCGGCATCAGCGTGAAGAGCCGGACCTGGATGGTCGTATCGCTGCTTGTTACCTGCCTGGTGGCTGCCTTCGCCCTGTCCGAGGTCTATGCTGTGACCAAATCCCAGATAGACAAGCAGCGGGCCGACGCGACCGAGTCGGCGCTCGCACAGGTTCTGGCCGGAGCGGCCGGCTTCAGGGAGATGGAGAAGGACTCCCTGTGGTACGGCTTGGACTCAGCCGGAACGAAGATGGGCATCGTTGTCCGGTCAGGCGTACGCGGATACGGCGGCCCGGTGCCGGTGTTGGTCGGCCTCGACCTGACGGGTCGAATCGTAGGCATCAAGGTCGCTTCTCCGGCTGAGGGGCTGAAGGAAACGCCCGGACTCGGGCTCAAGGCCACCGAAGAGTGGTTCTGGAAGCAGTTCGTCGGCGGAGACTCGACCGTAGCGCTCAAGAAGGACGGCGGGAAGATCGACGCCATCTCGGGCGCCACCATCACCTCACGGGCAGTGGCCAAGGGCATCGCCCAGACCATCCGTAAGTACTCGGAACACCTAGGACGATGACAGCTCAGAAGCCATCGCGCATCGGCTACCTGATCAGGCCCATCGTCCGGGAGAATGCGGTACTCATCCTCATGATCGGCCTCTGCCCGACCCTCGCGACCACGACCTCCGCCCGCGATGCGCTCGGCATGTCGGCTGCCGCCTCGTTCGTCCTCATCTTCTCGAATATCGTCGTCTCGCTCGTGCGCAAGTTCGTCCAGCCCTCGATCCGCATACCGATATTCATCATCATCATCTCCACTTTCGTGACCATCATCGACTACGTGCTGCAGGCCTACCAGCCTTCGCTGTACCGGGTGCTCGGCGTCTTCGTCCCGCTCATCGTCGTCAACTGCATCATCCTCGGACGGGCCGAGGCCTTCGCCTACGGCCACGGTGTGTTCGACTCATTCCTCGACGGGCTGGGCAACTCGCTCGGCTTCACGCTCCTGCTGGTCACCCTGGGCGCGATCCGCGAGTTCTTTGCCGCCGGCACTATCTTCGGCAAGGTCGTCACGCCCGGGTGGTACCGGAGTGCGCCGATGCTGTTCATGATTTTCCCGCCCGGCGCCTTCTTCGTGATCGGCGTGCTCAAGGCCCTGGTCGCCAAGTTCAAGCTGGACAAAGGCTAACCCGTGAACCTGTCCAAGATCTTCATCGGCGCTTTCCTGGTCAACAACATTCTGCTCATGCGCTTCATCGCGCTCTGTTCTTTCTTCGGAGTCTCGACGTCGCTCGACACTTCCGTCGGCATGAGCGCCGCCGTCATATTCGTCACGATGCTGGCAGCCTGGGTCTGCTGGGTACTCTGGCACGCCCTGCTCCTGCCGCTCGGGCTCGAGTTCCTGCGCACCGCCGTGTTCATACTCGTCATCGCCGGGCTGGTCCAGTTCGTCGAGATGTTCCTGAAGAAGTACGTGCGCGGGCTCTACTCGGCCATGGGCATCTACCTGCCGCTCATCACCACCAACTGCGCCATCCTCGCGGTCACCTTCCTGAACGTCGACTACGGCTACAACCTGCTGCAGGCTACCATCTACGCGCTCGGCGTGGGAGGAGGATACGCCCTGGCCATTCTGCTCTTCGCCGCCATCCGCGAGCGGCTTGATGACTCACCGATAGCGCCATCACTCCGCGGGTACCCGATAGCGTTCGTCGGCGCCTCTTTGATGTCGCTGGCGTTCCTCGGGTTCGCCAACCTGCTCGGGATTTCCGCCTGATCCATGATTGACTGGGGCGTGATCATCCGGGCGCTCCTCGCTCTGGGAGGCGCCGGTCTGCTGATCGCGGTTCTGCTGCTCATCGCATCGCTCAAGCTCGCCGTCAGAGTCGACGAACGCGAGGCTGCGGTCCGAGCGGTTCTGCCCGGGGCCAACTGCGGGGCCTGCGGGTTCCCCGGCTGCGACGGGTACGCAGCCGCGGTCGCCTCCGGCTCGGCGCCGCTCAACAAGTGCTCGGTCGGCGGGGCCAGCGTCGCCCGCAGCATCGGCGAGATAATGGGACAAGAGGCCGGAGCGGTCGAACCCATGGTCGCGGTTCTCGTCTGCCGCGGGGGCAAGGACGTAGCCCCGGCCCGGTTCCAGTACAAAGGCGCCGCCGACTGCCGCCAGGCCGCGCTGCTGCTCGGTGGACCCAAAGCCTGCATCTACGGCTGCGTCGGTCTCGGCCACTGCGCCAAGGTCTGCCCGTTCTCGGCCATCACCATGGGCGAGAACGGACTGCCGGTGATTGACGTGAAGAAGTGCACCGGCTGCGGCAAGTGCGTCAAGGAGTGCCCCAAAGGAACCCTGCTGCTCGTCCCCCGGTCCAAGCTCGTCGTCCTCGTCTGCGTCTCCCACGACAAGGGCAAGGCGGTGAAGGACGTCTGCCGGGTCGGCTGCATCGCTTGCGGCCTCTGCGTCAAGGTCTGTCCGACCCAGGCTCTGACCATGGTCAACAACCTGCCGGTGATGGATTTTGCCAAGTGCATCGACTGCGGCGTCTGCGTCCACAAGTGCCCGACCAAGTCGTTCAGCGACCGCGCCCCGGGCCGGCCCAAGGCCGTCATCAACCCGCGGTGCACCGGCTGCCAGGCCTGCGTCAAGGTCTGCCAGTTCAAGGCGATCGAGGGCGAACCCGAAAAGCAGCACCGGGTCATCGCCGACAAGTGCATCGGTTGCGGCGAGTGCCGCAAGGTCTGCCCGGCCGAAGCGATCGACATGGTCGGCGCCCTCGGCCACGCCCACAAAGGCAGAGAAGGCTAGCGCCCCCTCACCCCTTCCTTCCTCTCTCATCATTCCTACTTCCTGCCTCCTCCCTCCTCCATTTGACATCCCCCGACCGATTGTTACTATCGTTCGCCGGACACGGGGGACCTGCGTCCGGCGACAGAATGCAACCAAGGTCCCGGAACCGCTTGAGAAGCGTGCGCGAGGTCCACGTGTGTTTGCCTGAGCAGTCCGCAGGCTGGTCCCGTACCGAATCCCAAGCAAGAAACGACCGGAGGAACTAGATGGCAAAGCGCATATTCGTGGGCAATCTGCCCTTCAGCGCTACCGAAGACCAGCTGCGCGGCCTGTTCAGCGCGCACGGCGAAGTCACGTCCGTCAGCATCATCACCGACAAGTTCACGGGCCGCTCACGCGGGTTCGCGTTCGTGGAGATGAGTGATGACGCGGCTGCGGCGGCGGCAATCGCAGCCCTCAACCAGCATCAGCTCGACGGTCGGGCCTTGACCGTCAACGAGGCCCGCGAGCGGACCGAGGGCGGGCCGCGCGGCGGGTTCGGCGGCCAGGGACGCGGCCCGCGCCGGGGCCGGGACGAGAAGCGGGACTTCAACCGGCCGCGCTGGTAGAAAAGGAATAGGGACAAAGGGATCAAGGGATAGAGGGATAGAGTGCCGTCACTCGGTCCCTTGATCCCTCTATCCCTTTGCCCCTCTATCCCTGCCCTCGTCTTTGTTGACTTTGGCGCACTCGCCCCTAAGATGCACTAGCTTGCGCTGCCAGACGAATCAACTGAACCGCCGGAGGTCTTACCTGTGAACGTTATCGAATCGGGCACGGCCGAGCTGTTCCAGCCGCCGGACCCGGATGGCTTCCGCGAATGGGTCCACACGCGGAAGAACACCAAAATGGTGGACAAGGTCATGAGCGAGCAGGAGGCGGTCTCGAAGTTCATCGCCGACGGCGACTACATCGGCACCGAGCTCTATGGAACCGTCCGCGCGCCGATGTCTCTGGTGCGCGAAACCATCAGGCAGCAGAAGCGGCACCTGCGCGTAGCCGGCCAGGGCATCCATGAAATCGACCTCTTGCTGGCCGCCGACCTTGTCGATGCCCTCGACATCACCTACATCGGCTGGGAGGTCTACGGCATCTCATCCTGCCTGCGCCGCGCGGTCGAGTCCGGCCGCGTGAAGACCGCCGACTGGTCCAATGGCGGCATCACCTGGCGGTTCAAGGCCGCGGCCATGGGCGTGCCCTTCCTGCCGGTGCGGTCGATGCTCGGTACCGACACCTTCCGGCACTCGGCCGCCAAGGTGGTTGAAGACCCTTTCACCAGGAAGCCGGTCTGCCTGCTGCCGGCGTTGTTCCTCGACGCCGGCCTGATTCACGTCCACAAAGCGGACAAGTACGGCAACTGCCGGGTCGAGGGCATCTCCGGATTCGTGCACGAGATGTCCCGCGCCTCGAAGAAGCTCGTCGTCTCGACCGAAGAGGTCGTCTCAACCGACGAAATCAGGAAGTATCCCGAACAGACCGTCATCCCCTATTACCTCGTCGACGCCGTGGTCGAGGCCAAGTACGGTTCTCACCCGGGCGAGATGTGCTACCGCTACTGGCGCGACGGCGAACACCTGCAGTCGTTCCTTCGCGACTCGGCCGACCCGGCCAAGACCAAGGCCTACCTCGACAAGTGGGTCTACGGCGTCAAGAACCATGCCGAGTATGTCAATCTCGTCGGTATGGACCGGCTGCACGAGCTCGAATCGGAAATCGGGGGCAGATAATGGCGCAGTACAACGAATCCGAGTTCCTCATCTGCCTCGCCTCCAAGTTGATGGAGGACGGCACTACCGCCTTTGTCGGCACCGGCATCCCGATGCTCGCCGCGGCACTGGCGAAAAGGATGCACGCGCCGAACCTCGTCCCCATCTTCGAGTTCGGCGGCACCGGCGCCTCCCTTGAGAAGCTGCCGCTGGGCGTGGGCGACTCGCGCACTTTCCATCGGGCGGTCGCGGCCTCCGGCATCTGCGACATCATGGAGACCGCGACCCGCGGCTTCATCGAGTACGGATTCCTCGGCGGCGCCCAAATTGACCCATACGGCAACCTCAACACCACCGTCATCGGCAAGTACTGGCCGCCCAAGGTCAGACTGCCCGGCTCGGGCGGGGCCAACGACGTCGCCTCCTTCTGCTGGAAGACCATCGTCATCATGCGCAAGCACGACACCCGCTCGTTCGTACCCAAGGTCGACTTCGTGACGACGCCCGGCTACCTCTCCGGACCGGGCGCGCGCGAAAAGGCCGGCCTGCCGCCCGGAACCGGGCCGTATCGAGTAGTCACGAACCTCGCCCTGATGGACTTCTCGCCCGATACCAGGCGCATGCGGCTGACAGCCACCCACCCGGGAGTGAAGCCGGAAGATGTGGTCAAGGCAACCGGCTTCGAGTTGCTCGTCGCCAGAGAAGTAACGACCAACCCCGAGCCCACTGAAAAGGAGCTCAGGCTCCTGCGCGAGGAAATAGACAAGGACCGGTACTACATCTAGGACAAGTCAGAATGCAGAAATCAGAAATCAGAAGTCAGAACTGCGAACCGGCCGACTACCGTCATCCCCGGGTCCGGGTTCGTCCATGCCCGTCCGTGTTCGTCCACGCCTCGGCCACTCCATGATTCTCGCGGAGGAGTATCAGCGGTTCAGGCGGGAGGCGCGGGCATTCTGCCGCGAGGTCATCGAGCCCCGGGCCGCCGCGCACGACCTGTCCGGCGAGTTTGTTCAGGAGAACGTCAAGGCCATGGCCGAACGCGGCTGGCTCGGCATCCCCTGGCCCAAGGAGCTCGGCGGCATGGGCCTCGACTACCAGTCCTACGTCATCGCGGTCGAGGAAGTCTCCCGGGTCTGCGCCTCAACCGGCCTGACCTTGGCCGCCCACGTCTCGCTCGGCACCTACCCCATCTACAAGTTCGGCACAACCGAGCAGAAAGAGAAATACATCCCGCGTTTGAGCCGGGGCGTCTACCTCGGCTCCTTCGGCTTGACCGAACCGAACGCCGGGTCCGACGCCGCCGGCATCGAGTCAGTCGCCAGGAAGACCGCGCAGGGCTACCTCATCAACGGCTCCAAGCGGTTCATCACTTCGGCCAGCCACGCCGGCACGGTCATCGTCGCCGCGACCCTCGACCGCAAGCTCGGCCGCAAAGGCGTCACCTGCTTCATCGTCGAGACCGCGACGCCGGGATTCAAGGTCGCTTCGGTCGAGGACAAGCTGGGTCTGAGGGGCTCGGACACGGCCGAACTCGTGTTTCAGGACATGCTGGTGCCGCCCGACAGCGTGCTCGGCAAAGAGTGCGAGGGCTACCGGATATTCATGGAGACCCTGGACGGCGGCCGCATCTCCATCGGCGCCTTCTGCCTCGGCCTGGCCCAATGCGCGCTCGACACGATGACAACATGGTTCAAGGACAGGAAGCTGACCCAGCTCGAATCCAAGGCGCTCGCCGACATGGCGGTCCAGGTCGAAGCGGCGCGGCTGCTCGTCTACGATGCGGCGCAAGTCAAGGACACCGGCGTGCGCGTGGACAAGGAGTGCGCTTTTGCCAAGCTCTTCGCCTCGGAAGTCGCCACCTGGGCCTGCGGCGTCGCGATTGACGCCATCGGCCTGCCGGCCGCCTCGAACGACCTCGCCGTGGCCCGGGCCTGGCGCGACGCCAAACTCGGCGAAATCGGCGAAGGCACGTCCGAGGTGATGCGGATGATAATCGCCAGGGAAGTCCTCAAAGAGGCGAAAGAAACCTGCCAGACATGACCAAGCCCGAATGACGAAACTCGAAATCCGAATCAAGCCCGAATGCACGCAGTTTTGGAATTCGGACTTGAATCGTCATTCGTGCTTCGGACTTCGAGTTTTGCTTGCAGCCAATCGAGCTTTTCTCCACAGGAGGTATCAATGGACCTGAGTTTCACCAATGACCAGTTGATGGTCCGCAACATGGCGAGGGAGTTCGCCACCAAGGAACTCGAGCCCAAGGCTGCCGAAATCGACGAAAAGGGCGAGTTCCCGCACGACTCAATCAAGAAGATGGCGGAGCTGGGGATGCTCTCGATGACCATTCCCGAGAAGTACGGCGGCGCCGCGTTCGACTTCATGTCCTTGGCCATCGCCATCGAGGAAATCTCCCGCGCGTGCGCCTCGACCGGCGTCATCGTCGCGGTCCACAACTCGCTCGCCTGCTGGCCCATCGTCAACTGGGGCACCGACGCCCAGAAAGAGAAGTACCTGCCGAAGATGGCGACCGGCGAACTGCTCGGCGCGTTCGGCCTGACCGAGCCCAATGCCGGGTCCGACCCGGCCGCGATGGAGACCACGGCCTCGCTCAAGGGCGACAAGTACATCCTCAACGGCTCCAAACGGTTCATCACCAACGGCGGCGTGGCCCAGGTATTCATCGTGTTTGCCAAGACCGACCCGGGCGCCGGCGCTAAGGGCGTGACCGGCTTCATCGTCGACCGCGACGCCAAGGGCTTCACGCTCGGCAAGCACGAGAACCTGCTCGGCCTGCGCGCTACCGCCAACTGCGAGCTGATGTTCGATGACTGCGAAGTGCCGGCTGAGAGCGTGCTCGGCGGCGTCGGAGCGGGCTTCAAGGTCGCGCTCGGCACCCTCGACGTATCGAGAATCGACATCGGCGCCCAGGCGGTCGGGATCGCTCAGGCGGCGATGGAGAAGGCAATTGCCTACTCCAAGGAACGGAAGCAGTTCGGCAAGCCCATCTGCGAATTCGAGATGATACAGGGCAAGCTCGCCGACATGGCCTGCCGCATCATGGCCTCGCGCCTGCTCGTCTACTACGCCGCTCACCAGAAAGACTCGGGCAAGACCCGCTTCAACCAGGAATCGGCCATGGCCAAGCTCTTCGCCGCCGAGACCGCGGTCGAGGTCACGCGCGAGGCGGTGCAAATCTACGGCGGTTACGGCTACACCAAAGACTACCCGGTCGAGCGCTACTTCCGCGATGCCAAGTGCATGGAAATCTACGAAGGCACCTCCGAAGTCCAGCGCCTCGTCATCGCCCGGTCCCTGCTCAGCTAGAACTCGTCCTTCCTCTCCTGCGGGAGGCCTCCCGCTTCTCTTCCGCCTGCAAGTAGCGCGGGCCGGGTTTTGGAGCGAAACCCCCGCCCGCTTCGTGGACGAGCCACTCAGCCGCGTGTCGGAATTCCGAGCCTTGGCGTTCTTGGCGGCCCGCCTTCTTAAGTCGGCGGTCGGGGAGGTAGCTGCTCGAACAACCGGACAAGTGGCTCTCCCTGTAGCGGGGAGAATGACCTTCCGGGTTACGGCCAGAGCTACAGGGAGAGCTCATCCGAGAGCAGCCCTGGGAGCAATCGTCAGGGTAACCCGCAGGGTAACCGACAGAGCAACCGTCGGGGCAACCGTCAGAGCTAGTCTGACAGCAACCCGGAGAGTTGCCGGGAGAATAGACCGGACAGTAACCCTCAGGGCTATCTTCCCGGTAACCCCGACCGCTATTCTCAGGGTAATTCTCCCGATTACCGAGGGAGCTATTCCGTCCGTCACGTCTCCGGTTGCGGTGTGCGCGGCCAAGACTTTGAATCACCGATAGATACACTTGAAAACCGGGTAGACGCACTGTAGGCTTATACGTCTACAAGCTGGAGGTCAGACCATGGCTCATCACTCCGAGACCGCGTTCTATTTCGGCCCTGAGCTCAGGGCGAGACTCCGCGAGTTGCGCAAGCGCCGGGGCCTGTCGCTGCGTACGATGGCGCTTTTGATGGGCAGGCAGCGTTCGGGCGCGCACGTGCAACTCGCACGGCTGGAGAAGGGCGAGGTGAGGTATCCGTCGGTCAATCTCATCGCGGACTACCTGCGGGCGTGTGGAGCGGGTTTCGAGGACCTGCTCGACCTGCTGAAGCAGTACACGTCGCAGCCGCCGGTGCTGAAGCAGAAGGGCGATGCGGCGGTGGCGGAGCTTCTTAAGAGCCTGCCCAAGGCCGAGCAACTGGCAATGCTCACGTGGGAGCGAGGCCTCGTCGAGGCGCGTGAGGCCAAGGCAGCGGCCGCGCCGGGAAAGAAGAAGCCTAAGCCCGAGACTGACCGGCAGCGCGTGTTTCGCATCATCTGGTCTTTCATCCATGCGAACTGGAACGAGGTGTTCGAGCAGAAGCTTTACGAGGCGATGCTTGGGCTCAAGGACGAGGTGCCGCGGAGCCGGCGGAAGGACGCGTGCAACTGCGGCCGCCGGTTCTTCGGAATCCTCGCCCGGTACTACCGGCGTGAGGCGCGCCGGACGAGCGCACTGGTACGGGTCGAGCGCGAGGCGAAAGAGAGCGGGTTCTCGAACCGGGTCGTGGCGATGCTCCGCGACGCTGCGAACCAGGCCCATCGGGAGCTGCTGCTGTCGGGAAGGCTCAACTGGGAGCCGACACAGAAGGACATCCTCAAGAATCGTGGAATCGCGCCCAAGGTAGAGAAAGCCGAGACCCGGCTGGAGATGGACGAGGGTGCTCCGTGGTTTATCCGCAACAAGGCCCTCAGCAACATGCGTACAGCGGTCGCGCTAGCGGTCGACGCGCGGCTGGACGAGCTCAAACTCGACTTCTTCACGGTCAAACGACACTACGTGACGTGGATTGATGAACTGCTGCCGATTGCGGACGAGCATGGGACCGACTCGCCGGAGTGGAAGGCGAATGTCGAGAAGTGGGCGCCGAAACTGCACGACCCGGAATTCGCGCGCGAAGCCGCGCAGATGGTCGCTGACATCTACAACCGCTGGAAAGTCAAGCTCCCGCCCAAGCCCGCGAACCCAGCCTGACCGCCCAGCGCCGGCTCCGGCGCAACGCTGGCAAAGGAAGCCCAGGTGCTCTTGGAGAAGTGGCAGGCTCGCGGCCTGAGGCCGGACGTCCTCGCGGCGATACGCTTCGAGGTCTTCAGCGTCCCGGGGCCGACGCCTTAGCGGCAGGTTGCTGCCCGTTCTTAGGCGGACGTAGCGCCAAGGGCTGCCCGCAGGAACACGGGCAGCCCCCGGTCATGAGGTCCTTCGGTCTATTCGGTGAGGATCACCTTCCTGCTGAAGCGCTGGTTCTCGGCTGCGAGGGTGCAGAAGTAGACGCCGCAGGCGCAGGTGCGGCCTTTGGCGTCCTGCCGGTTCCAGACGAGG
>Ga0209609_10000964_pt1 | contig 17015 bp, 14 predicted proteins | sample LakKivw325mmetaG_FD_184136 | JGI IMG/M metagenome (GOLD analysis project Ga0209609, IMG submission 184136) | Anoxic lake water microbial communities from Lake Kivu, Rwanda to study Microbial Dark Matter (Phase II) - Lake Kivu water 325m metaG... | ecosystem: Environmental > Aquatic > Freshwater... | reverse complement strand
GGGCCCATGGGCCAGATGCAGGTGCAGCGGGCGCTGGAGATGTCTGATGGGCCGCGCACGGTCCTGGCTTCCAACCTCCGCTCCGGCCGGATCGAATCCCTGGCCTGTCGCTTTGGCCCCTATGCTGAGCAGCAGGGCATCGAGTTCGTCTGTCTGACTCGGGAGGAGGTAGGGGACGAGGTTTACTTCGCCGAGCTGGAGCGGCTGGCGGGGGAGGGTGGCTTCGATGACATCGTCGTGCTGGCCCCCAGCGCCCGGGCAGTGGAAGAAGCGGCTCCCTATCTGGCCGCAGGCGGGGTGATGAACATGTTCGCCGGGATGCCGCGCTCCACCCTGGCCCAGGTGGACCTGGGGGAGTTGCTGGCCCGCCAGGCGCGCATCATCGGCTCCAGCGGCTCCAGCATCGAGGACCTGGAGTACACACTCCGCAAGGCGGAGCGCAGCGAGCTGCGGCCCAATGGCTCGGTGGCGGCCATTGCGGGCATTGAGGGGGTGTGGAAAGGAATACAGGCCGTGGCTGAGGGCCATTTCCCCGGCAAGGTGATGATCTATCCTCAGGTCGAGGGGTTGGGGCTGACGCCCTTGGACGAACTTCGTTGTGTGCTCCCCCAGGTGGCGGAGAAGTTGGAGGGCGGCGTATGGACGCGCGAGGCTGAGGAGGAGCTGTTAGGGGGCCAAGAGGTGAGGGCGTGAAAGGGGCGGTGGTCTTCGGCGCGGGGATGGTGGGCCGAGGCTTCCTGGGCCAGCTCTTCACCGAGTCAGGCTACGAGGTGACCTTCGTGGACATTGACCGCGAACTGGTGGAAGCCATTAACGCCCAGGGTGGTTACTGGCTGCGGCTAGTGGATAACGAAGGGATCCAAGAGCTGTGGATTGCGCCAGTGCAGGCCATTGAGGGGAGGGACACAGATCGCGCAGCGGCGGCGCTGAGCAAGGCAGAGCTGGCGGCCACGGCAGTGGGCGCGCGGGCACTGCCAGCCATCGCATCGATCTTCGCGCAGGCCATTGCGCGACGAGCTGATGCGGGGTTGGAATCCCCGCTCAACACCATCGTCTGCGAAAACCTCAAAAACGCCAGTACGATCTTCCGAGGGATGGTGCGAGATGCTTTGGAGTCCCAGTATCGCCCTTTCCTGGAGCAGCGAGTGGGTTTTGTTATGGCCACCATCGGGCGCATGGCGCCCATAATCCCCCTGGAGGTGCGCCAGCAGGACCCAGCGCTGATGATCGCCGAACCTTACAAGGAGCTGCCTGTCAGCCGTGAGGGGTTCGTGGGGCCGATACCCGAGATCGTCAGCCTCCGGGCCGAGCTCCACTTCGAAGCCTGGGTGGCCCGTAAGCTGTACCTGCACAATGCCGGCCATGCCATGCTGGCCTACCTGGGCTACCTCAAGGGGCTCACCTACGGCTACGAAGCGCTGCATGACCCCGATGCGCGGCCCCTCTTCGACCAGGCACTGGATGAGTCGCTGCATGCCCTGGTGAGGGAGTTCGACTTCGACGAGTCGGAACTACGGGCTCACATGGCGGACATTGTCCGCCGTCTCGACAACCGGGCCCTGGCCGACACCATCTTCCGCCTGGCGCGAGACCCTTTGCGCAAGCTGGGCCCTGAGGACCGGCTGGTGGGCGCGGCGCGGCTGGCGCTCAAGCAGGGCATCATACCTCAGGGGCTGGCCTGGGGGATCGCGGCAGGTCTAGCCTACGATGACCCCCAGGACCCTCGCGCCATTGAGCTTCAGCACCTCCTAGCCACTGAGGGTCCTGTCCGTGTGCTTCAATCCCTGTGCGGCCTTGACTCATCCGAGGCAAAACAACTGATTGAGCTCGTGCTGGCCCGATATGCAGCTTTGAAACAGGGTGTATTTCGATTGTGATCTACACTGTCACCCTCAACCCTTCGCTGGACAAAGCGCTCTTCTTCCCTCGGCTCGTGCTGAGGGAGCTCAACCGCGCGTGTCAGGTGCGATTGGATGGGGGGGCAAAGGGTTCAACGTCTCACGGGCGTTGCTGGCCCTGGGTCTGCGAAGTGTGGCCCTGGGCTTTGTAGCCGGTGCCACGGGGGAGTATCTGCGCCGAGGATTGGACAGGCTGGGCAGGAAGATCAGAACCCAATGGATTTGCTCACGTCGCGCTCATGGCTGAGGTCCTGAGCCTTGGCTCAGGTCTGAACAGCCGGTTGACCTATTCTGATGATGGTGCAGGGTGCGTTTAGCACGCTTAAGCCGTTCAGCCCGGGGCTTCGAGCCCCGGGCTTGCTTACCAGGACAGGCTAAAACTCAACCTGCTCTAGCTTCCAGATCGCGGTCAGCCCTATCAGTGCTATAACGCCTGCCACGGCGTAGGCCTCCACCACGCTGGCCTGGATGACGAAAAGGGCCAACACCCCCGACACGCCGCTCACCAGATACAAGGCCATCACCGCCTCGCGTTGGCTCAACCCCAGTGCCACCAACCGGTGGGACAGGTGGTCCTTGCCAGGGGTGGTCATCGGATTGCACCCTCGCCGCAAGCGAGAGATGGTGACCAAAGTGGTGTCGAAGATGGCCAGCCCCAGCACCAGTACCGGCACCATCCAGGTCACCACGGTGGGGCTTCCGGGGAAGCGCAACTTGATCCCCACTGCAGCCAATATGAAACCAATGAACAGCGCACCCCCGTCACCCATGAAGATCGAAGCGGGGTTGAAATTGTAGATCAGAAAGCCCACGCAGGCTCCTAACAGCGCTGCTGAGAGCCCCCCTACCAGGTACTGTCCACTTCGGGCCGCCATCAGCAGAAAGAAGGCGGAGGCAATAGCCCCCGCTCCCCCTGCCAGCCCATCCATGTTATCCAGCATATTCATCGCACTAGTGATGCCCATCACCCAGAAGACCGTCACCAGGATGTTGAGGAGAGGATAGGGCAGAAAGGTAACCTGGACACCCGAGGCGATAAGGATCAACGCCGCAAGGGGTTGACCTACCACCAACTTAATGAGTGGATGTAACATCCCACGGTCATCCCACAAGCCACAGAAAGACACCAGGGTGGCGCCGATGAGAATGCCCACCGCTTGCGAGACATAAGACCGGTTTCCGCACAACAGCAGGGCGATGATGAAGGCCAGGTAGATGGCTGCTCCCCCCAGGCGGGGCATGGGTCTGGCATGGACCTTACGAATGCTGGGTTGATCCATTGCCCCCAGGCGGGGGGCAGCCCACCGCGCCAGAGGGGTGCCCCCGACAGCACACAGAAGGGCGCTGGCGAAGATCAATATGTAGGCGATCATGATCATTCTCCTTGGACTGAGGCTTAGGCTGAGATTTAGGCTTAGCCTTGGCCTTAACCCAGTGGTGACTATGGGCTGATCTGTTGTTGCAACTGAGCGATGAAATCTTCCAGAGTGGGTTTCTGATCCTCAGGAGCCAGCTCCTTGGCCAGGGATGCCTCGGCTAAGGCCTGATCCAGTTGCCCCAACTGATGGTACAGCAGCGCCAGGTTCTTATGGCTATTGTAATCCTGCGGGACAAACTGCACCACGATCAGGTTCTCCTGCACCGCTTTCTCTAACTCTTCCTGCCTGGCGTAGATGTAGCCCAAGGCTGAGTGGGCCTGGATGGAGTTGGAGTCCAGTTCCAACACTTTGTTGTAGGCTTCGGCCGCCTCCGCCCATTTCTCCTCTTTCAGATACTCCTGCCCCTGGGCCAGATAAGCCTGCAGGTCAGCCATCGTCTCGGAGGGTGCCTCCACCTGTCCACCCAACTGGTTGACCAGGGCCTCCAAGGCTGGCTTTTGGTCCTCCGGAGCCAGTTCCCAGGCGCGGTATGCCTGGGCCAGGGCCTTCTCCCCCTCACCCAGTTGGCCGTACAGCAGGGCCAGGTTCTTGTGGCTGTTGAAATCGTCGGGCGACCTCTCCGTCACGATCAGGTTCTCCTGCACGGCCTCCTCCAGCTTCCCCTGCTGGGCGTAAATGTAGCCCAGAGCGGAGTGTGCCTGGAGGATGTCGGGCCGCAGTTCCAGGGCCTGGCGATAGGCCTCAACAGCCTCGTCCCACTTCTCCTGATTCATGTACAGGTCCCCCAGGAGGAGGTAAGTCTGCTCGTATTCGCGATCCAGGCTGAGCGAGGTTTGATACTTCTCCAGCGCCTGCTCAGGGTCGCCTTTGAGGATGTAGACCAGTCCCCATTCATTCCACAGTTGGGCATTATGGGGACTCAGTGAGGTGGCCTCTTTGTAGTAGGCCAGGACCTGGTTCAGCTTCTCCTCGCGCTGGGCGGGATCAGAGGCCATCTCCGCCCAGGTGCGGTGGAGACGGGCCAGGTTGGCCGAATGGTCGGTGTTAAGGGGGTTGATCTCCCGCGCCCGCTCCAATACCAACCGGCTAGCGTCCAGAAGTTCCCAACGGCTCATCTGGGCCATCTTCTCTGGCTCCATGGTCATCACATCGCTCATGGTAAGCTCTAAGGCCACCCCAGGCTGGTCTGGAGAAGTGTCCTTAGCTTTCTCCAAGAAAGCGCGGCCCAGGAACAGGTAGTAGAAATCCTCGTGGGGAGCTAACTGCAAGGCCTGCCGATAGAGAGGGATACTCACCGCCCATTGCCTTTTGTCGTCATGGGGTTGGGCCTGTTTGTAGATGACGTCAGCCATCACCACTTGCAGGTTGGTGACATACACTAGGACCACCATCCCCAGGATCAACAGGGGATACAGCCACCCGTTGCCCCGCTGCCATCCCAGTTCCGGCAGCCTTTCTCCCTTAAGCAAAACAGCCCCCATAGCCAGCAACAGGGCCAGGAGGCAGAGGTAGTAGTGGGGCAGGACACCGGCCACGCGACCGGCAATGCGCAGGATATCCTCCACCGTCCGCGCTGTTTGCCCTACCTGAAGCTGATAGTTGTGGGTGATCAGAAAAAGGAGGAAGGCCACTGCTGATACCAGTACATAGGCTCCCAGAGCTGCCCCCCAGTTTGCCCCTTTCTTTGGGGTCCATTCTGCGAGGAACAGGGCACCGCCCACCAGCCAGGTGAGGGCAAAGAGCCAGAGGATGCTGTGGTGGCCAGCCGAGAGATCGAACTGGGCGGTGATATAGTCAAACCCCATGGTCACCAGGATCAGGCCCATGAGGAGGGAACGGCTGAGCAGATCGCTGTCCCAACCCCGCCTCTGTGGCCAGGCATAGGGAGCACTGTCCCTTCTGTTTCGGTTCGGCCTGCGCCGGCCCCTTCGTCTGAGGGATGGTCGCTCCACCGGGGCCGTAGCAGGCTTCTGCCCCTCAGGGTGGGTAAGGGGCTCAGCGCTTCGGAGATAATATCCAACGACCACCATCAGGCCGGCGTAGGTCCAGAAGGTGGTGCGGGTGGCGGCGATGGCGATCCCAAAGTGGATCTCCACGAAATGGGCCATCATGGCCGAGATGAGCCCAATCAGCAGCAGTTGATAGGGGCTGCTCGCCGTCGTCTCCTCCTGGCGAAACAGGAGAGCGCGCAGGACGAGATAGCTGGCCAGCCCCAACATGGTGCCAAAGGGGAGCCCCACGCCGATGAAGTAGACCCCTTGCCAGAGGCTGAAAAAGATTGCCCCGGCCGCTCCTCCCCCGATCCAAAGCCCGATGAAGAGATCGCGCTGACGCCGTGTGGCGATGGCCCCCACCCACTTGAGGCCGTGATAGAAAGCGAAGGCGAACAGGAACATGTACACCACAAAGCCGATCAGCCCGGTCGTCACCAGGGCGTCGAGGGTCTCATTGTGGGAGCGGTCCGGCGAGGCGTTGCGGGCTTCGTAGTGGGCCAGATCGGGGGGGTAGAAGCGGTTATAGGCCACGTACATAGCCTCCGGACCGTAGCCGATGAGAGGGCGGATCGGGTTCAGTGCATCCTTCTGGCCGGAGGGGTATTCAATAGGAGGATGGGGGGAGATCAACTGCATGGCCCCCTGCCAGATCAGCACCCGCACCTTGCCTGTGCCAGTCTCCGTCTCCAAGAAGTGGCTCAGTCGCTCTAGATAGGGCAGCTCCCTCAGTGGCTCTAGAGGAGTACGGGGTAGGTTCAGAAATACGATGAAGAGGCCTGCTATCACAGCCGCTGTGATCCACACATACATCGCCATCTTCCATCGCCGGACCAGTGTCAGAAGGAGCACAAAGAAGAACAACCCTCCCATCAGGCCCATCCAGGGGCCGCGACTCTTGGCGAAGAGGATGCAGATCAGTTGCAGGGCTAGGATGAACAGATAGCTGGTGGCCAGGATGATGTGCTGCCAGTCTGTTTCCTCATCGGCGAGGATGGCGGAGAAGGACTCGACAACTCGGCTGAGCGTCAGAGGCACTATCATGATCAGGTAGGCGGCCACGAAGATGGCGTTGCCCATGTTGGCTGCCACCCGTCTTGAGACATCCCCTCCCCAGGGCAGGGGGTCCAGTCCATAGTGCTGGATGAGGCCATACATGGAGATAGGGAGGCTGACCACGATGGCCGTGGTCACCAGTCGGCGGACCTGAGATGGATGGCGCAGGTTCTGGAGGATGAGAAGGAAGAGAACCAGATAGGCCGACGTAGTGTAAGTGCCCTGCAGCCGCTGATAGGAGCCCCACAGGCTCACCTGGTACGTGACCGAGCCCAGGGTGCTGATGAGGTAAACCCCTGCCAGGAACAGGGTGGGAAGCATCAGAGGGGTGTTTCGGATGCGATCCCAAAGACGAAGAGAGGAATGACCTTCAGAAGGTGTTGCCCCTCGGACCTCCTCCAAGGTCTTGATGAGCCAGGCGGCGATCATGACCAGGGCAATGGACCGGAGCAGGGTCAGCTTATCTGGCTCGAACACGCGGCTGGAGTAGACATTGAAGAACAGGGGCACGACGGTGATAGCCATCAGCCATCCTGCTTCGATGATATGATCACAAAAACGACTGAGTTTGGTCTGCATAGGAACGATGGCCATGTGATAGAGCAGGAGCCCACCCCGCTTGGGCCTGGATGGAGCTACCCTAATCTTGTCTCAATTCGAGCAAAAGGTCAAATCGTCGGAGACTGAAGTCAGAACACCCTCACCCACTTGGGGTCCAGAAACGGGTTTCGGATGAGGACAATCTGATTATAGCGCAATTCGGCCTGGATGTCCAGTATCATGACTCATCGGGCCTTTGACATCAGGAAGTGATACAGGGCCATGGTCTCCTGCGCTGCTCTCTCCCACGAGAAGCGCTTCGCCTGCTCAACCCCTCGCTCCCGCATCTCCTCCTGCAGCACCTCATCCACCAGCACCTCATGTATGGCCTGGGCTATCTCTTCTGTGCTGGTGGGGTTGACATAACGAGCTGCCCTGCCCCCCACCTCGGGCAGACTGGAGGCCCGAGAGCACACCACCGGCGTCCCACAGGCCATGGCCTCCAGAGGCGGCAGGCCAAACCCTTCATACAAGGAGGGAAAAACAAAGAGCGTTGCTGCCGAGTAAAGGGCTGGCAGGTCTTCGTTAGGTACGTGGCCCAGGAGGATAACCTCGTGCTCTAACCCCAATTCCTCCAGCCGCCGGAAGAAGGGTCCGTAAAGCCAGCCCTTTCCCCCAACGATGACCAATCTCCAGCCCTCAGCTCCCGGTTTTTGCCTTAGCAGGGCCAGGGCTTCAACCAACCGCTGGTAGTTCTTGCGAGGTTCGAGGGTGCCCAGGCTGAGGATAAAACGCTCTGGCAGGCTGTACTTTCGCTGCACATGCCTGATCTCTTCTATCGGCTGAGGCCGGAATCGGGGATCGGCCGCCTCATAGATGACGGTGATCTTGTCGGGATCCACATCATACAGCCTTACCAAGTCCTGTCGAGTGGAATGGGAGACAGCGATGAGGTGATCGGCCCGGCGGATAAAGAGGGGCATGGCCAGATTGAGGAAGGCGTAGTTGAGAGGTTTGTGGTAGTGGGGGAAGAGACGAAAGACCAGGTCGTGAATAGTGAGCACGGACGGAGTATGGCGCAGGGGCATGAGCAGGTGCTCGGTGGCGTGGAAAAGCTCCGCTCCGGGCAGCAGCCGGTCGAAGCCGAGGTGAGCCCATTGTCCTAGCCAGACAGCCATGCGCCAGGGCTTGTACCCAGCCCGCACCGTGCGGATAGGAACTTCATTCAGGCCCGGGGGGAGATGAGTCGAGGGGGTACGATTGTAGAAAAGGGCGAACCGCCCCGGCTCCCGAGCGAGAAGGGTTTGGGCCAGGCTCTCAGCATAGCGTCCCAGCCCGGCCCGGCCGTGGACTGCAGCAGAGATGTCCAGATAGATAGCCATGCAGCGCTTTTATCATTTCTCTACCTCGATGCCAGAGAGGTTCACTTCTCCTCATAGATAGGCCTGCACCGTCTCGGCGAAGGCATCCATATCGCCCCACTGCTTCTTGAGAAGGCCATACCCCCTGGCATCGTCTATCCGAGTGCAGTGGACGGTCAGATTGCAGAAGCAAGCCATTTCCAGCAGTGTTGACATGTGTTCTCACTACTGTTCCCATTGCTCGTTTCTTGACCTCGAGGGGTATTATATGCCACAGGGAGGCATGCTGCAAGTAGTCTCTGCGGCTGTACGGGGGGAATGTAGAGTTTGGTGATCAACAGGTGCAGGGCCTTTTACCTTCTCTGGCGGCAATTCCCGACCAACCTCGTCCCGCAACGGCACTGCCTTGCTGTGCTTCTTGGTTTCCAGGCTGTAGCAGAGCTACCAGGTGCGCTCTGCCAGGGCCAGTTGTGCCCCATGTCTCCGGCCCGCTGAGAGACAGGGAACAAGTCGGCATACACTGAGGCGACATCCACAGAACCAGGCCACTTTTACATAGCTGCGGCAGGAACTGCCCTCGCTCATCCCCCGGCCGGTCCTTCCAACTCTCACCGCCCACTGGTTCGTAGTCATATAGACCACACTCGCGCTCAAACCTCAGAGCAAACCGGTGCTGCTGCGAAAAGCCCCCCATTTGGCAAGCAGACAGGGGTTTGATATAATAATCCTTGGTGCAAGGATGCTCTTTGATAGATCTTCAGCCAACGCGCAGCAAGGCAAGAACCGGAGGGATTTGATCCCGCCTATGGGTTTTATCACCCTGATCACCGATTTCGGCCTGGCCGATGGTTACGTCGGGGCCATGAAGGGTGTGATCCTCAGCATCACCCCTGATACCACTATTGTGGACATCAGCCATGCCATTCCGCCTCAGGATATGCGATCCGCAGCCTGGGTCCTCTACACCGTCTACGATACCTTCCCCGAAAGCACCATCCACTGCGTGGTTGTGGACCCTGGAGTGGGAAGCCAGCGGCGAGCGATCGCTGTCCAGGCGGGTGCCTATACCTTCGTGGCCCCTGATAATGGGCTGCTGAGCTATGTGCTGGCCCAGGAACCGCTGCCCATGGCGGTGGAACTGACCAATCCCCGCTTTCATCGCCATCCAGTGAGCTACACTTTTCACGGGCGGGACCTCTTCGCACCGGTGACCGCTCACCTGGCCCAGGGGGTTCCTCTGGCTGAACTGGGCACTCCAATTGACCAGCTCGTCATCTGGCCCCTCCCACGCCCCATGCGCCGCCCGGAAGGTTCTCTGGTAGGACACGTTCTCCACATAGACCATTTTGGCAACTGCATCACCGACCTCCGACTCAGGAGTGAGGAGGATACACTGATACTGACGAACCTGCCGGGCGAAGGGACCGAACCTCTCCTCATCCCCCGGCATCAGGTGTGCATCGAGGTGGGCGGGATGGCGTTGTCGAAGATCTCCTACACCTATGCAGACGGTCCCCTGAGTGAGTTGTTGGCGCTGGTGGGGAGCAGTGGTCATCTGGAGATCTCCCTCGTGGGCGGCAGCGCCGCCCAAGCCCTGGGCCTAAGGGTGGGCGATCCCATCATTGTGGATCTCAAAACCTGACAGTGCGCCCCTTGGAAAGGTCTATCCGTGCCTTTGGAACAACTGATCATTGAGGGGGGCTACCCCCTGCAGGGGACAGTGGTGCCCAGCGGCAACAAGAATGCGGCCATGCCCCTGCTGGCGGCCAGCCTGCTGACCGATGAGCCGCTCATCCTGCGCAATGTGCCCTGCATAGGCGATGTGTGGACGGTGATTGAGCTGATGGCGGATCTGGGTGTGGAGATTGTGGAAGAGAGCGAGCATCGTATCAGCGCCCAGGCCCGCCAGGTGTGTAAGACCTCGCCCGATGTGGAGCTGTTCTCCCAGGCTCGTGGCTCGGTCACACTCCTAGGCCCCATGCTGGCCCGATTGGGCCGCGTAGACCTGCTTCCGCCAGGGGGTGACCGGATTGGCCGACGCCGCCTCGACACCCACCTGCTGGCCCTGGAGGCCCTGGGAACGAAGTTGACCTACGACGGTGGCTTTACCCTGGAAGCTGACAGTCTGCACGGCGCCGACATCCTCCTTGACGAGGCGAGCGTCACAGCCACTGAGAATGTCATCATGGCCGCCTCTCTGGCCAGAGGCACAACTGTACTGCGCAACGCCGCCTCAGAGCCCCATGTCCAAGACCTGTGCTACTGCCTGAACCGAATGGGAGCGCGGATCTCAGGGATCGGCTCCAACACCCTGACCATTGAGGGCGTGGACCGACTGAGGGGAACGGAGTTCACCATCTCCCCCGACTACATGGAGGTGGGCAGTTTCCTAGGCCTGGGCGCGGTCACACCGGGCGAGATCCGCATCAAGGATGTTATGCCCGAGCACCTGCGCATGATCTGCATGATCTTCGGAGACCGGCTGGGGGTGCGCATGCATCTGGAGGGACGCGACCTGGTCATCGAGGAGGAGCAGGACTTGAGGATCCGGCCCAACGTGGATGGTACGGTGTCTGAGATTGACGATGCGCCCTGGCCCGCCTTCCCCACCGACCTGATGAGCATCGCCCTAGTGGTTGCAACTCAGGCCCAGGGCACAGTGCTCATCCACGAGAAGATGTACGATGGACGTCTCTACTTCGTGGACCGGCTCATCAGCATGGGGGCTCAGATCATTCTCTGCGACCCTCATCGGGCCGTGGTCGTGGGCCCCTCACGGTTGCAGGGACAGCCGCTGTCCAGCCCGGATATCCGGGCCGGCATGGCCCTGGTGATCGCCGCGTTGTGCGCTGAAGGGCGCAGCGTCATCGGCAACATTGGCCAGATTGACCGGGGCTACGAGCGGCTGGACGACAAGCTGCGGGCTCTGGGGGCCCATATCGAGCGCAGGTAGGCACTGAGTCGAGGAGGTGAGCAGATGAAGGCATACGAACTTCCGATTAAAGTAACACCAGAGGGTAAACTTGAACTACCTGAAACGTTATCGGCGTTACTGCCCCGTGAGCAAGTAGTTCGCGCGATTATCCTGGTCCCTGAGCCAACAGATGCTGAGGAACAGGCGGCGTGGTCTCACTTGGCGGCGGAACAATTCTTTGCTGGATACAGCGAGGCTGACTCCATCTATGGTAGAATGTAAGCGGTGCAGAACTATCGCTCAGGCGAGCTCGTTTTGCTATCCTTCCCATTTGACTTGTTGCCCCGTTGACTCGCTACCCCATTGCCTCGCCAGAAAGGACACCTATTGCATTTCGGCAATCTTTCACTGCACCTCATCTCCGATGGCCTGATGTGGCTGGATGGGGGCGCGCTCTTTGGCCTGGTGCCCCGAGTGCTGTGGGAGCAGGTGGTCGAACCGGATGAATGGAACCGCGTCCCGGTGGCGCTCAACTGTCTCCTCATCGAATCGCAGGGACGGCATATCCTGGTGGACACGGGCCTGGGCGACAAGCTATCGGACAAGCAGCGACACAACCACGGGCTGCAGCGGCCCCACGGCGGGCTGGTGGATGGACTGGGGCGGTTGGGCCTGAGGGTGGAGGACATTGACCTGGTAATCAACACCCACCTCCACGGCGACCACTGCGGGGGCAACACCACACTCCGCGATGGCGAGCTAGCCCCCACCTTCCCCCGTGCCGAGTATTGGGTTCAACGACTGGAGTGGGACGAGGCCTGCCATCCCAACGAGCGGACCCGGGCCACCTATCTCCTGGAGAACCTGCGCCCCATCGAGGAGGCGGGTCAGCTCCGGCTGATCGAGGGCAATGCACAAATCACCGATGAAGTCCGGTGTGTGGTCCACCCCGGCCACACCCGCACCTACCAGAGCGTGGTCCTCGAGTCCGGAGGGCGGACGGCCATCTACATCGGCGATCTGGCCCCCTTCGCCATTCATCTGGAGTGCATCCAATGGCTGCCAGCATTCGATGTGCTGCCCCTCGATCATCTGGAGAGCAAGCGGGCGGTGCGGGATTGGGCACTGGAAAGGGGTGCATTGCTCATCTTCCAGCATGATCCTAACCTCTCCTGGGGGCGGCTGACCTGCGATGAGGAGGGGAAGTACCACGTAGTATCCATGAGAGAGCAAAACCAGGCCCATGAGAGATGAACGCAAACGCAGGGAGAACGAGAGAAAATTCGGTGCTTGGGAGGAAATACCTCATGGTGGTCGTTGCTACTTTTATGAAGTTCAAGGGCGCCATGGTTGGACAGCGCGCTACGTCAAAGAGGTGGATGCCTCAGAGCGAACGCTAAGGTTCTACCAAGAGATCTATGATGAGCAGGGGCGATTAGTGGAAACTCATGAGAAGTATCCCGTGAACAAGGGACATACAGAACTCAGGGAGGCAAGGGATGAAGATGACTCGGCAAGAAGTTGCTCAGAAGCTCATTGATTACCTTCATCATCGTATCACATTGACAGAGTTAGTAGATTGGGCGGAGTCGGCCATGATGGAGGCAGATTTCGAGGAGCAGGACTTTGAAATCTTGCGGGAGGTCGTCAGCCGTGTGGGCCTGGCCGATGTGAGGGCCTTTGGGATGACCTGGGAAGATTGCGAAGATTTCTTATCACGGCTGGGCTACCGAGTCAGTATAACCGTTTCAGAGACCCCAGCGATGGCATACTCAGGGAGTAGCTACCCACCACAGGTATCTTCATGAGGTAAGTTCTGAACGAAGGAGACTGCTATGGCCCACATCCTGGCCTTGTTGATGAGTGGCCGCCGGAAGGGATACACTGCCGGCCTGTGGCAGGCGGCCATCGAAGGGATGGAGGCCGCCAAGGACGTGAGGGTGGAAGCCATCCACGTCCACGATTACCAGTTTGGCCCCTGCACCTCTTGCTTTGCCTGCGTTCGCCAGCCAGAGGGCTATTGCGTGCTGGATGACGACATGGGCCGCCGGGGGCAGGGGGCGCTCTTTCAAAAGGTGCGGGAGGCCAACGGACTGCTGATCGCTGAGCCGGTGCACATGTGGGGCTCCTGCGCCCAGACCCATCTCTTTATCGAGCGGCTCTACCCCTTCAACTGGACAGGGGAGCTGTCGGGCCTGCCCGCCGTGACCATCTCCTGTGCCAGCAATCAGGGGATGCAGCACCTGGCCACTCGCACCCTGGCCCGCTGGTGCTTCTGCTCCAAGTTCCGCTACGTCGGCGGCCTGTCGGTCCACACCACCTACTATCAGGAGGCGCAGAACCACGCTCGTTACCTGGGGGGAAAGCTGGCCCAGGCTGCCCTGCAGGACGAGGCAGGGCGCAAGCCCCTATCGGATGAGGAGGCATGGCTGAGCTACATGGACAAACCCTGGAATGCGCTGCTCCCTTACCTGGAGAACCTGACTCGGGGGACGCTGCGGGCCGAGGACTCGCTCATCGAGTATGGGCTCAGCCAGGGGACCTTCCAGCGGGAGGAGGCCCGACAGTGCCTTGAGCGGGCGCGGGAGCCGATGCAGCGGGCCATCGCGGCCTGGCGGCTGCAGGACTACGAGGCCGCGCAGCGCCACCTCCTGGCGGCCAGCGCGCTATGGACCCGCGCCACCTGGTTGGAGTTTCTGGAGGAGGATGTGATCAGGGCCAAACAGCCCTCGGTCTATCGCCCTCTGCCCGATGAGGACCAAAGCCTTGCTTGCTCATTCCGGCCAGATGAGGTATCATAATAGAGCAGAGCAGTCCTCAGTCTTCGTCTGTTGAGTGCTGAGGGACAGTAAGGGTACAGTTGAACGCTATGGGAGGGAAGGAGGTGATGACCAGGTAAATCAATCGCTGAGGAAGACCGATCAGATAGCTCTACTACAAATCTCTGATAGGAGGAACCATGCTGAAGATATTGAATGTAACCGTGGTCCTGGGGCTGTTGCTGGGCCTGGGGGCCACAGCAGCCAGCGCGGCCCCAGCAGCGCAGAAGGAGATCACCTACACCATTAAGCTGGGGGACAACCTGTGGACGCTGGCGGAGAAGTACCTGGGGAGTGGCCCCGCCTACTGGGCCATCGTGGGGGCCACCAACGCCAAGCATGAGGAGGATGAGAGCTTCGCCAAGATAGACTTCCCCAGCCTGATCCACCCCGGCTGGAAAATCCTCATCCCCAGCGCTGAGAAGGCAGAGGCTTTTCTCAAGGCCAAGCCCATCAGGGTGGGTCAGGTGACGGATGTGGGCGGCATTGACGACCGCAGCTTCAACCAGACGGCCTGGAACGGGGCCCGGCTGGCCAATGAGAGGCTGGGCTGTCAGATCGCCTACCTGGAATCCCAACAGCAGGCCGATTACGAGCGCAACATCAACGAGTTCCTGCAGCAGCGCTATGACCTGATTGTCACCGTGGGCTTCCTGCTGGGCGACGCCACTGCGGCGGCAGCCAAGGCCAACCCCGATACCAAGTTCGCCATCGTGGACTTCGCCTACGATCCGCCCATCGAGAACGTCCGAGGCCTCACCTTCGCCACCGATGAGGCCGCCTTCCTGGCGGGGTATCTCGCCGCCGCTATGAGCAAGACGGGCAGGGTGGGCACCTTCGGCGGTATCGAGATCCCGACGGTGACCATCTTCATGGTGGGGTTCGAGAGCGGCGTCAAGTACTACAATCAGAAGCACGGCACCAATGTGGAGGTGCTGGGCATGAAGCTCTTCACCGGCAACTTCGAGTCCACCGATGATGGCCGGCGCATGGCCGAGTCGCTGATGGACGAGGGCGCGGACGTTATCATGCCCGTGGCCGGCCCCGTGGGGCTGGGCACCGCTGCCGCCTGCCAGGAGCGGGGCACCATGATGATCGGCGTGGACACCGACTGGTACGTCTCGGCACCGGAGTACAAGGAGGTCTACCTCACCAGCGTGCTGAAGAACATGGATGTGGCGGTGTTCGAGACCGCCCTGGCGGCACAGGCGGAGACCTTCGAGGGCGGCACCTGGGTCGGCACGCTGAAGAACAGGGGCGTGGGCATCGCCCCCTTCCATAACTTCGAGGACCAGGTGCCCGGAGCGGTCAAGGCGGACCTGGAAACCATCAAGGCGGGGATCATCGCTGGCACCATAGACACCGGCTAGTAACCACTCCGTGGCTCAGCCATGGCGGTGTGGGATAGGCAAGTTTCAAGTTGAAGGTTACAGGTTGCAGGTTAGGACCTTCAACCTGAAACTGCTGACCCCCACACCGCCAATAACCTAAAAGGCAAACGAAGTTTCAAGTTAGGACCTTCAACATCAACTTGAAACTACTGACTAAAGGGAGAGACATGGCTCCGGTCCTGGAACTGCGCGGTGTCACCAAGGCGTTTCCCGGCGTGCTGGCTAACGACCACATTGATTTCTCCCTGGAGAAAGGAGAGGTCCATGCCCTGCTGGGGGAGAACGGCGCCGGAAAGACCACGCTCATGAATGTTCTCTACGGACTCTATACTCCCGATGAAGGGCGGATCCTGATCCGAGGTCAGGAAGTTCACATCCACAGCCCCAGTGATGCCATCGCCCACGGCATTGGCATGGTGCACCAGCACTTCATGCTCGTTCCGGTGATGACTGTGGCCGAGAATGTGATGCTGGGCGCAGAGGTGATGCGCAATCACTTCTTCCTGGACCGAGCCAGGGCTGCCCGTCGCATCCGCCACCTTTCGGAGCAGTATGGCCTGGGAGTAGACTCCCGCGCCTACGTGAGAGACCTGCCCGTCGGGGTGCAACAGCGGGTGGAGATCATCAAGGTCCTCTATCAAGAGGCCGACATCCTGGTGCTGGATGAGCCCACAGCGGTGCTCACTCCCCAGGAGGCGGAGGAACTGTTCAAGGTGATGCGCTCCTTGGTCCAGCAGGGCAAATCCGTCATCTTCATCACCCACAAGCTGAAGGAGGTCTTCGCCGTCGCCGACCGCATCACCGTGCTGCGCGATGGACGGGTGGTGGGGACGACGACGCCGGAGGAGACATCGGAGCGGAAACTGGCGGCCATGATGGTGGGCCGGGAGGTGATCCTTCAAGTAGGGGCGGTTCGCGAACCGCCCCTACCCCATCAAGGAGAGCCGGTCCTGAGGGTCGAGGGGTTGCAAGTGATGGATGACCGGGAGAATGTGGCCGTGGATGGCGTCTCTTTCGAGGTGCGCGCCGGTGAGATCCTCGGTGTGGCAGGGGTACAGGGCAATGGCCAGACGGAGCTGGTGGAGGCACTCACAGGGCTGCGGGCGGTGAGGGAGGGAGAGGTGTACATCCTCGGTGTGCCCACAGCCAATGCTTCCCCACGCCGCATCTTGGAGCTGGGTGTAGCCCACGTGCCCGAGGACCGTCAACAGGATGGGCTGGTGCTCAGCTATCCGGTGATGGACAATCTGGTGCTCAATACCTACTACCTGCCCCCCTTTGCCCACAGCTTCCTGATCAACGAACCGGCGGTGATCAGTGCTGCTGAGGAGCGTGTTCGGCAATTTGATGTCATGGCCACCAGCGTCTTCGCCCCTGTTTCTACCCTGTCGGGCGGCAACCAGCAGAAGCTGATCGTGGCTCGGGAGTTCTCACGCCCCATCCGGCTGCTCATCGCCTCCCAGCCCACCCGAGGGTTGGATGTGGGCGCGACGGAGTACACCCATCGGCGGATCATAGAGAAGCGAGATCAGGGCTGCGCGATCCTTTTGGTCTCGCCGGAGCTGGATGAGGTGATGGCCCTCTCGGATCGGATCGCCGTCATGTATGAGGGGAAGATCATGGACATCCTGCCCGCGGAAGGGGCCAACCGGGAGGAGTTGGGACT
>Ga0209609_10000963_pt1 | contig 17022 bp, 12 predicted proteins | sample LakKivw325mmetaG_FD_184136 | JGI IMG/M metagenome (GOLD analysis project Ga0209609, IMG submission 184136) | Anoxic lake water microbial communities from Lake Kivu, Rwanda to study Microbial Dark Matter (Phase II) - Lake Kivu water 325m metaG... | ecosystem: Environmental > Aquatic > Freshwater... | reverse complement strand
TTCACTTCCGCTCAGTTACCCTTCTATCGAACCTACACCTATATATAATAGTAGGATATAATAGTAGGCTCAACCTATGGGTAAATGCTCTATGTTTTGAGGCGTACTAGGGATCAAGAGCAATGAGGCGAACGGGAAATATCCTTTCAGTAGCAGCTGTAACAGTTCTCATACTCACGGTGGCTTCGCCACTCATCCTGGCTGAGGAGATTCGTATTGATAGTCTTGGTACCTCGCAGATCGGGAAAGAGGTAACCATCTCGGGGGTGGTCATTGCGATCGCCAGTAACGTCGAGCCGTCAAAGGAGGTCAGTGTCGGCATCCAGACCTTCGAGCCGGGCGATACGGGCGTGATCACCATCGATGACGGCACGGATTCGATCCAGGTCAGCTGTGCTCCGGCGCTCTTAAGCACGTTTTATAAAGGGCAGAGGGTACTGGTCTCGGGCATCTACGCCGGCATGGGCCTGATCCACGCGGATACCGTGAGCGTGGATGCAGAGGTAGGCTACCGGGATGTGACAATCAAGGAACTCAAAGACTTCCCCGGATATTACTTTGATCAATCAGTCCGCATTCGTCGCGGCGCTATCACGCGCATCGTGCTCACCGCGGGCAAGACTGAGCTAGAAGTCGAGGATGATACGGGCACACTAACGGTGGATTACGGTGCGGAGCTCAAGAACGTCTCGGTCGGTGACGAGGTAGGTGTCGAGGGGAAGTTCTACCGGAACAAGCTCTTCGCGTTTACCGTGAGCACCGCTGCGGCTGAGCCTGAAGTGACACCGGAGCCGAGTCCGACGCCGAGCCCGACCTCAACCCCAACGCCAACACCAACACCGACCGCTACACCGAATCCAACCGCGACACCTCAGCCAGCAGCGAAACTCGGTATGCCGATCTATCTCTCCGCGATCATCATCGCGGGGGTGGCGATCATCGGCTCGCTGCTTGCTCTGAAGGTGCGAGAATTGCTCATACTCAGACGCTATGGTAAATAACAACCGCTTGAAACTGCGGCTCAAGACGGACAAGAAGCTCGAGGAGCCGAAGGTAAAGGATGAACGAGCTGTGGCGAGGAAGCAGATGCTGCGGGCTGTTGGCGAAGTGAAACGCATCGACCAGGCGGAGAAGCTGCAGCAGAGAATCGTGGCGAAGAAGCAGCAGACGCTCGCGAAAGCTGAGCAATCCGGGGACGCAAACGCGATCGCGAAGGCACGAGCAGCGGCGGAAGAGGCGCTGGCTGTATTGCAGAAGATCCAGACGAGCAAGCGAGCGGCAGAGGCTGATTTGAGGCGGGCGATCGCCGCGCTGAAAGGCGAGGTCGTCGAACCGCGCGCAACTGACCTTGAGGGAACAGCGGCCCTCTCCAGTGCGAGCAAAGACGTGGAAAGCGCGCTGCCATCGGAGCCGGCGCGCGGCTACGACAGCGAGAGCTGGCTGACCGAGCTGCAGAAAAGCGCAGATTACGTGGAGTTGTACCCTGTGAATGCGCCATTTGCATACGTGGTGATCCAGGCCACTAGCCCGCCGAAATATGCCGTGCACGAGGTGCCCCTTACCGAGGGCGAGCAGGAGTTCCTGAAGGAGATCAAAACGTATCTCTACGAGACGTTGGATATCAGCTTTTCCGGGTTAGTGAAGCCTGATGAGTTCCTTCGAGAGCGGGTGAAGGAGGTCGTTTTGAAGTTTAACCTGGAAGGAGCGCTGAGCCCTGCGAGTATAGACAAGATCATGTACTACATTACGCGCGACTTCGTCGGCTACGGGCGGTTAGATCCGCTGATCAGGGACAAAATGGCCGAGGATATCTCCGCAGACGGGCCGGACATTCCGCTCTACGTCTATCACCGCAATTACAGCTCGATCGAGACGGATATCGTCTTTACGAAGGACGAGTTAAACGCGCTTATTTACCGGCTCTCGCAGCGCTCCGGGCGGCATATCTCGATGGCCAGGCCGCTCCTTGACGCGTCGCTCCCAAACCATGATCGCTTGCAGTTGAGCATCGGTGCCGAGGTAACGACGCGCGGGTCGACCTTTACGATCCGGAAGTTCAGGGAGGTGCCCTTCTCGCCGATCAACCTGGTGGTACACGGGACGTTCTCCTTGGAGATGATGGCGTATCTCTGGATGGCCGTGGAGCATGGCGCGAACATCCTGATCGCCGGCGGTACGGCTTCGGGTAAGACCACGGTGCTCAACGCCGTCGCGATGTTCATCCCGCCGGAGTGCAAAATTGTCTCGATCGAGGATACACGCGAGATCAATTTGCTGCACCAGAACTGGATCCCCGCGGTGACGCGCCAGGTGGAAGAGGGCGGCCACGCTATAGAGATGTACGACTTGCTCAGGACCGCGCTCAGGCAGCGGCCGGAGTATGTGCTGGTGGGTGAGGTGCGCGGCGTGGAGGCGCACACGCTCTTTCAAGCGATGGCGACCGGGCACATCACCATGTCCACGATGCATGCGGAATCGGCCGATACGGTGGTCAAGCGGTTGACCAAACATCCGATCGACGTCCCGCTCATGCTCCTCGACAGCCTGGATATCATCGCGATCCAGCGGCAGGTAAAGGTGGGAGACCGGAGCGTGCGGCGCTGCACGAAGATCCTCGAGGTAACGGGGATCGATTTCGAGGAGGAGACCTTGAAGACGAACGAGCTCTTCGTCTGGCGGCCTGATACCTTCGAGTTCACCGGCGAATCGAAACTCTTTGTGAAGATCATGGAGAAGCTGAATATCAGCGAGGATGAACTGATCGCGGAGTTTGCACGGCGGCACCGGATTTTAGATGCAATGCAGCAGCGGGGAATGGATGACTTCCAGTCGCTCAACCGGGTGTTACTGGACTACAGTATCGATCCTGAAGCGACGGAGAAGCGGATCGTGGTGGAAGAGTACGAGGAGCGATGAATGAGCACCGAAGGAGAAGCGGTAGCGCGCGAGGGGCTTGCATCGGAGCTCTTCCGTGGCTTCTTCCAGGCGCGCCGGGAGAAGTACACGAAATTACGTGAGAACCTGCTCAAGGCGCGGATCTTCGTGCCCGTGGAGCGGTGGTTATCCCGGGCGGTCTTCTATTCGCTCATTGCCGCCGCGAGCGCAGGAGCGATTTACATCCTCATGAAGTTCCTCGTCCTCTCGTTGATTGCGGAGTTTTCACTCAACACGACCGAGCTCGTTCTGAGTTTCCTCTTCGCGCTGGGCACCTTTGGGGCTTCCTACACGGGATTCTCGGTTTACCCGCGGGTGCGGGCCTGGGAGCGGAAGGGTGCGATCGATCTCAACCTCCCGTACGCTATTGGCTACATCTCCGCAATGGCTTCGATCGGTGTTTACCCCTACTCGATCTTCAAGAAGCTCGCCGGAGCTGAGGAGACGTATGGCGAGGTGAGCAAGGAGGTGCAGCTTCTGGTGCGGGATGTGGAATTCCTGGGCTTCGATTTCATCACCGCACTCAAGAAGCTCATCGCCACCACGCCGTCCATACACATGCGGGCGTTCCTGCAGGGCGCGGTCACCACCGCCCTTTCTGGCGGCGAAATGGGCTCGTACTTCGTGCGCACCGCGGAGGAGTACATGGAAGAGCGGCGGAAGAAATACCAGGATTTCATCGAAACGCTGGGCCTCTTCGCGGAGTTCTATGTGATCGGTCTGGTTGCCTCACCACTCCTGCTCGTCGTGGTCTTATCGATCATGGCCTTCCTCGGTGGCGCGTCTCTTGCGGGGCTGGCAGCAATCATCTATCTCATTATCCCGCTCGGGTCCGCGGCATTCATCTTCTTGATCGGATCGTTATCGGAGTGATCAGAATATGGCGGATGATAAGCTACTAACGGCGATTGAACGGAGTCGGAAGGGCCGGAAATTCGCCCAGATCTTGCGCGACCCAATAAGCCTCATCAGGGAGAAACCGCTGCGACTGGGGTACATCTCCGGCACTATCGGTGGCTGCCTGATGTTCCTCTCGTACCTCTACGCGTGGGAATTTGTGGCGCCGTACGATGCGTACATTCTCGCAGGCATCCTCTCGGTCGTCCCTCCGGCCTACTACCTCTATGCGGAGCAGAAACGGGTGAGGAAGGCGGACGACGAATTCCCCGGTCTACTTCGCGATCTCGCGCAGGCGAAACGTGCGGGGCTCACCCTGATCGATGCCTTTACGCTCACCGCGGAGGGCAATTACGGGGTGCTGACGAAGGGGCTGAGGACGCTCGCGTACCACCTCACCTGGGGCGTCTCCTTCGAGGATGCACTCCAGCTGTTCGCCAAGCGGTATCCCACCAGGATCATCAAGCGATCGGTAAAGATCATTATCGAAGGGTACGAAGTGGGCGGCGACGTCGGCGAGATTCTGAATGTCGCCGCTAACGACGTGATGGAGTTGCGTACGCTGGAGAAGCGGCGCGTCTCGGATATGGGGCAGTACGTAATCATCTGCTACGTTACCTTCTTCGTCTTTCTGGGTGTCTTGATCGTGCTCTACCAGTCGTTCATTCCGATGATGGTTGAAGCCGGGGAGAAGTTAGCAGGCACGGGTATGGGCAGCTCCTTCATAGCTCGCATCGATGCGACCCGCATGAAGATGCTCTTCTTCCACTGCGGCGGGATCATCCAGGGTATCTGCTCGGGTTTGGTAGCCGGGAAGCTGGGTGAAGGTCGCGTTATCGCCGGGCTGAAGCACGCGACGGTCTTAGCCTTAGCCACGTTCATCGTCTTCGCTCTCATGAAATTCATCCCACCGATGACCGCGCCCCTCTAACTCGCTCCAGCCCCGTGCTCGGTTCGGTGCGGGAAAGCAGCTACAAACTCACACAGGCATCGTGCGTAGCACCTGACGAATCAAGTAACCCGAAGATCCTTAAAATGGAGTGTTATCTCTCGTTTCGCGGATGCCGTGGAGTCCGCCGCGTGGAGCACGTTGCGCTGGATGTCAAGTCCGTAGTCGCCGCGTATACTCCCCGGCTTCGCTTCTTTCGGGTTGGTCGAACCGGCTATCTCCCGGGCTCGATTGATCGCATCCTCACCCTCGAGCACGAGCAAAACCGTTGGCCCTGAGATCATATAGGTGACCAGCGACTCGTAGAACTCCTTGCCACGATGCTCCTGATACTGCGCTTCCGCCACCTCCCTGCTGAGCTGATCGAGCCGCAAGCCAAGGATTCTGAATCCGCGCTTCTCAAATCGCCCAATGACCTCGCCGACCAGCCCGCGTTCGACGCTGCCAGGCTTAATCATCAGAAACGTCCGTTCTTTTGCCATGCTGCCCACCTCACTTCCCGCTCGTGCACCCGCTGTGAAGGCGACACACTGCTTCGCATGCTCGGCAGGGGGACCTCAGGGGTGAGAGATTATACGTTGAGTATGGCGCTTTAAGAAGCCTGAGGGTCGTCCTGCGATATAGAGGTACACGCGAAACCCACTCGCGCGCGAGGCGATCAACAATAGCTCCGACACCACTCCACGTTTCGCCGCAGCTCATCATAATCCATCTCCGCACGTTCCCGGTCCTTCCAGAAGGTCTCGAGCAGGAGATACTGGCAGGAGGTCGAATGATGAAGGAGCTCGAGCACCGCGCGGAGGTCCACCTCACCCTTACCGAGCGCTAGATGGTCGCGATTACCGCTACGGGCGTAATCATGGAGGTGCGCTACCAGTACCTTCGACCCGCACCGCTCTACCCAGGGGGTGAGGTGCTCGAGGAGATGCCCTCGCGCGCATCGTGAGCGAGCATGGCACTCCTCTGCCTTGATCGCGTGCCCGATATCGAACGTGAAGTGCAGCTGCGGATAGTAGCGCGTTAAAGCGTCGAGGAGCAGCTGCGCACGGTCGAACGGCACGAGATCGTTCTCCACGGTGGGTGGTACGCCGAATTCGGCGGCAGCTCGCGTGATCGCGTCGCAGCGTGCCAGCCCTTTCTGGTGGATCTCCTCGTGCACGTCCGCGAGCTTGAAGGTGGGCACGCGAGGATGGATGTGGAAGTTGTAGTAGATCGAGCGAGGCTGAAACGCCGCGGCGAAGGCCGTGCACTGCCGCAGCACGTGCAGGCTCGCCTCCGCGAGCTCATCCCGGGGATGTGTCACGGGCGTATCGAGCGGTGAATGGAAGCCGATCTTCAGGTCGAACTCCTCCAGGAGCCATGCCAGCTCGCGCTGCTCCGCGGCTCGCATCGAGCCGGGTAGCGGATAATCCAGCGAGAACTCGAAATACTCGAGCCCAAGCTTAGAGAGCGCTTCGATCGTTTCCTTAAAAGGCCTGTTCCCGTACCAGACCGGCGCACCGAGCAGCATGCTCATCTTCTCTCTCCCCACTGACAGGCCACGACCTACCCGTCTACTGCTCCCTTTCTTTTCGCTTCACGAGCAAGGTTAAGCCGTCACGAGCCACGATCTCTACTCTCGCGCCTTCCTGGATCCGTTCCGCTCCGGCTGCCGTTCGCGCGTTCCAGATCTCGCCCCGGATTTTGATCGTGCCCTCATCCTCAGTGATCGCGGTCTCGGCCCTTGTCACCCTCCCGATGAGCTCCTCACCGCCCACCTTCGCCTTTCGCTTCCGCACTTTCAATACCGCGCCGACGGCGAAGAAGAAGAAGGCGGCGGAGGCCACCGCGACGCCGAGGACCGTGAGGACGAACCCTTCGAACCAGCCTGATTCCGGGCCGACGAGGAACGGCTCTTTCGGCAAGATCAGGGCGCCGATGATCAGGCAGATCGCGCCGCCGGTCGTGAGTATCCCGAAGGTGGGTGTGAGCGCCTCGGCAATGAAGAGGAGGACGGCAACGATGATCAGGAGCACCCCGAAGACGTTCACCTCGAAGAGCCCGAGGCCGTAGAGCGACAGGACGAGGCAGATCGCACCGATCATCTCCGGTACGTAGGTGCCGGGCGACATAAACCCGAAGATCAGCCCGTAAATGCCCACGAGGAGCAGAATGACCGCGATCTGGGGATCGCTCAGCGTCTCTAAGAGCGATGAGCGGATCGTCTTCGCCTTCACCTGCAATCGCGCGTCCTTCGTTGCCAGCGTCCGGTTCTCGCCCGCGATCGTGACCACCATGCCATCGAGCTTCGTTAAGAGATCCGAGTCATCCTCCGCGATGAGGTCAATGATGCCCCGCTCCAGGGCGAGCTGCTCGTTGAGCACGTCATTATCCGTGACGAAGCGTTTGGCCTGCGTTGCGTTGCGGCCCCGGGCGGCGGCGATGCTCTCCATGTGGCCGGCGTAGAAGTTGATCGTCTTATTATCCGCCGGTTGCCGGCCTTCTAGCCCGATCTCAACGGGCATCGCGGCGCCGGTGGTCGTGCCAGGTGCCATCGCGGCGATCGTGCCTGAGACGAGGATGAACGAGCCAGCAGATGCCGCGATCGCGCCTCTTGGTGCGACGTAGGTGATCACCGGCACGTCTAAATTCAGGATCGCCTCGGTGATCTTGAGCGTGGAGCTGACGAGCCCGCCGGGTGTATCAAGCTCAACCAGAACGGCCTCGGCACCCTCGCGCTCAGCCTCCTCCAGGCCTTCAATGAGATCCAGGGCGGTTCCCTCGGTGATTGTGCCCTCGATCTTCACGACGTACACGACGTGGCCGCCGTCTGCTGCTCCCCCGTATGTAGCCAGCACAGCCCCTAGGATTGCGAGGCTAAGGAGGGCAAAAAGACACACCTGAAGATCTCTCGTGGCCATCGATCTGTAAACTCCCGGTAGGTATACGCGATACTTCGATTAAAGCCCGCTGGACAATTAAAGCTTCGCATGGCCGCGAGCAGCTGTGAGAAGATCGTCGTGGCCGCGGCGGTTTTCCCGAGCCATCATCCGGTAGCCATTTACACCGAGCAACTAATGTATGAAGCAAGGAGAGCGGGGAAGATGAGTGACAAATCAGATGATCTCCTCGAGGACGCGGAGAACTTTACTGAGGAGGCGATACGAGAGCTCAAACGTGCGGAAAAGGAAAAAAATACCATTCTTATCAGAGATGCATGCGAAAAAGGGTGGAATGCGATAATACAGGCCACAAATGCGTTGTTCCTCAAGAAGAATCTACCGCTCGCGAGAAGCCATTGGGAACGTCGTAAACGATTGGAAGAGTTGGAACGCGTAGATCCTTAAGTAGCGAATTTAGGCTTGATGGACCGATTTTCCGCCCGAGACCATCACCTCCACGAGCAGGGGTTCTATGAAGGAATCCTTGACCTCACCACGGTGAAAATAGAGCTCAAGAAAGTTGAGAGGTACGTCAACGACGTAAAAAGCTTGTAGTGGTAAATAGAACCCCGCGATATGACTTAGCTATCTCCTGACCAGAGGAACTTTAAAAGTATGAATCCACTGAATACAGTAAAAGGGATGGTAAAAAGGAGCGTAAATAAATGAGGTGGCCACCAAAGAAGAAGTAACGTTGGAGCTACTGCACAAAGACTTGGAAATCGTAAAGAAGGATTTACGGGAGATAAAAAAGCATATGGTTGATATATACAGTGTAATGACGGAAGACGACTATGCGGCATTGCAGGAATATAACATAGAAAAATCAAATGGTTTATTCAGAGCTCTAGTAGGAGATTATAGGATACTTTATGAAATTGATTATGGGAACAGCTTGCCAGATATAATAAAATTTGATAAAAGGCCAAGGGTTTACGATTGAACTGTAACGAATTTTTAGTTCTTCTTTTGATAAACCCTTTCGTTTCAAGAAAAGGTTTTTTCACATGTAATCGCTCAGTGCCTTCTGCTTCGCTTCGCTGACGGGGAAGAGCGATTGCACATCCCGGTCTAACAGCTCCAGCCGCTGCCTCGTATACGCCGAGAGGTTGTACTCGGCCGCGATGCGCATGGAGACGTCGAGATACTTCTTGATGCTGGCCGCGTGCACGGTCGGCTGGATCTTGCTGCCGCACTTCGTGCAGACGCCGCTCAGCGGTATTCGCCTGAACTTGGCGTTACATCTGCTGCAGCGCATCTGCTGCGAGCCGAACGCGCGGAGATTGCCCTTGATGTCGCGCAGGAAATGGTTCTCGATCACGTTCTCCGCGACTTCGCGCGCATTCACCGCACGGATCAGCTTCGCCAGTCGCAGCTGCGCCTCCATCTTCTCCACCATCGTCTCCAGCTCCTTATAGAGCGAATTCAACGGCCCGGCCGCGATATCCGTGGTCTCGTGTGTGTATCCAAACCCATACACATCTCGTGGCGTCTCGATCTTGCTCGCCGCGGTCTCGATCTCCACCTCTTTGGGATGCTTGCCCGCGCTCGCTGCCTCATAGAAGGCCAGCGGATAGTCGCGTGCGGTTGATACGTTATGTGCCTCTTTATCCACCTCCTTCGGGTTGATGAACGGGATAAGCACGAGCGGCGCGTCCATCTTGCCCCCGCGTTTCTCCGGCAAAAAGGAGAGCGAGAAATTGAGTAGCGCATCCAGCAGGAGCAGGACGGAATCTTCGTCGCCATCGCAGTTAGCGCTGAGCACAAAGTTGTTGAGTAAAAAATTGTGATGATCTTCAACTTCAAGATCGTATAAGAACTCGAAGTCTGAGCGAATTGTTTTTAGCTCCTTTATCTCGTCCAGGATACAATCCCCGAAGGGAATGCCGCGAGCTCTCCCCTCCTTTGCAAGGGCTGAGGCCAATGCTTCATTCTTGCGCTGCACGAGAAAACCTAGTGATTCGCTGAATTTCCGCGCGTAGCTTGATCTCATAGAAAGGTAATACTGATGAAAAACTGGCCGTTCACCTTTCTGCTCATAGAATCGCCGTGCCGCACCGCCAGCAGGTCTCCGTTCGTACCGCAAGCGGTAGAAGATGCCAAATCGGAGCAACTGCAAGCCAATATCCTGCAGGAGTTGCGCGCTCACCGAGGAGCACGTGACCGTGAGTCTGTTCTTCTCTACCGAGCCATCGCCCGAGAAATACGCACGCAGCAGCCACTTCATCTGCTCGCGCGGTAGATTACCCAGCAGTGCGGGAATTCGCTTCTCCCTTGCTCGTGCACCAAGCCGGAAGACATTGATAAATAGATGGTAGAGGAGCCGATGTGAGATGGTAAGCACCCCGCCTTGCCTGCTCGGAACAATCCCAAAAACGTCCCGAACGCACTCGTCCATATCATCCAGCAGCTCCTTCTCCCACGACGCCATACTTATTTGATAACACTCATGTGGAACCGCTCTCGCATGACCTTCCGCAAGATAATAGCCGATAAGCCGCATGAAACGCTCATCGAGCTTGATCATTCGCGGAATAGAGGTAGTGTCTCGTTTAACGCCGAGTGTGCATGCTCGTGGGAGTGTGCTCCAATCTCGCTCTGCCAACCTGAATAATGACTCCAAAACGTGCAACGGTATACTGTCCCTGTAGATATAATTTGCTAACCCTTTTTTACCAAGCCCTAGTTGCTCAGCAGCGACTTTGAGTCCGCCCAGCTCATGTACTACCGTTTCTACAACTCCGCGTGCTCCTCTCACCATAATATCACGTGAAATGGTATCCAGCCCCGAAAACGCCACTAAGAGGTCGAGTTCTTCAAGCTCCTCTCCTTCCAGAGCGAGTTTCGCGGGTAGTACGAGCTTATCGCCGTCCGCGATCTCCAGAAGGTTCTTGGGTCTGACTTTGCCGTTCGACCAGACCATCATGCGGTGCTCAGGAGATGCAACCATTTCCCTGCCCGATTTCGTCTTCACTGCAACGAGATACGCGGGTGCCGGAGTTTTGAGCACTGATAAGATATCCTTCAGTTCAAACTGCCCGTTCTCCGGATTGAGTGCGTACGTCTTCCTTCCTTCCACGCTCTTCCGGGTGGTCCCAAAATCATCAACCACCTCTTCTTTCGCAGGTGTAGCACGATAGAGCGACTCCAATGCCGTGGTTCCCAGTCCATCGGAATCACTGAGGATCACCGCAGTACCTGGCGCCAGGCAGTTCCGCCGTTTCGCCGCATGGAAGAACGGGTGCGCGTAACAGGCCGACGCGCGTGTGAAGCCAATAATCCGTCCGAGTATGCCCGCGGAGGTATGGGGCGCGAGGCCGAGCACGAGGTGCCCAATCAGATCCTCGGCGCGTGTGGCGTTGTAGTGCGGTGCGAGCCCATAGAACTGTGCGAGGAGCGCATCCACGAAGTGCGTGACCTTCAGTAGGTACGAGGCCGCGTCGGTCGAGATAATGATATCCTGCTGCTTCAGCTCCACGAGCTGCTCGGGGCTCTGCAGCTCCGCGCCATTGATATCCTGAGAATAGCCCAGCTCCCGTGCACGATCGACGCTCAAGCCGATCTCCTGCGGTTTGAAATGGGTGAGTGGTAAATTGGTGAAATCGTACCGGATCGTGCCATCCTTGAAGACGACCACGTCGTGCTTCGCCCGTAAGATCCCCTTGCCGAGATGCTCTGCCACCTTCTGCTTCGAGATGAGCCCCTTCACGCATTTCACGTCCACCGTGTTCGTGAGGTTGCAGTCCTCCCCGAGCCGGCTCATGGTCTCCTGGTAATAGCTCCAGAGGTCCAGGCTCCGCGTCGCCTCCTGGTGCCTCGCTCGTGACTTTGCCGCGGCCGCCGCGGCCGCTCCCGTTGCTGGTCTGCCACGACCGATTGCCTGGAGATCCACCTCGATCTCCTTACCTTTCAAAGCTTCACGCAGCGATCTGTTCTTACCACCGCATTCACCGAGCGGGAAGAGCGCGTGCGGCGCGGGTTTCATCCGCCGCTCCTTCGATTTCTCCGGGCGACCCATCCGCATGCCAACGCGCGTCGGCGCCTTATTCCGCGTCATCACCCGCACCGATTCGTCTCTGCATAACGCGTCGGTGAGCCCCAGCGAGCGCAAGAGCGCTTTCGGCTCCTCGACTGCTAAGTACCCCAACTTCACGGTGGTGCGGTGCAAAACCAGTAACTCCTCCAGAATACGTTTTACCTTCCCTCCATCATCGTTCGGGATCACAAGTGCATCGTGCTCGAGCATTCCTCTTCTGGAGATGAACTCGGTGAGATACTCGCGGTCCGCAGCGGTGATGTCCTCCCACAGGTAGGTATAAGCGGGATGGAGCGGTATGCCATGCCGCGCGGCGAGTTCAAGTGCCTCTGACTGGCCTGGTATGGTCCTCTGCCAGTTCGCAGCCTCCTGTGGCGAGTGCTGCTCAAGCTCCTTCAGCCACCACTCGTGCGCGTACGCACCGGGCACCAGCCGATGCCCGGTCTCCAGGAAGTCGCCGTAATCAATCAGGATCTCGCCCAGGTCAACGATCTGCACGATCGCCTCGCGAAGGGTAGCGGTCAGCTCGAATGGCTCGCCCGGCTGAGTATCCAGGCGCACGAGCGAGCCATCCTTCAATTTCACCGTCGGACCTTCAATCGAATCGACCGGAACCACGCAGCCCGCCTTACCGGGCAGTTCCGGCTTGATCTGCGTTCCCGCGGCGATGAATTCGAGCAAGGACATGGTCACAGGGTTAAGCCCGACTGCCTCGAGACCCGTGTTGCGGGCACGCCCATAGCGGAGCCGGAACGCGCCTTTCGCCGAGGGATGCCCGAATACCGGCCGCCCGGCGATCAAATCCGCTAAGAAATCCTTCTTCCGCTGCTCCGACTTCGTCGTCGCCAGTTTGGTGATCCAGTCCCACCCTTCGAGGCCGAGCCGATCAACGTGCCGCTTGATCTTCGGCGCCTTCATCGCAACCCCTTCGGTGAGCACGAGCACCATACCGCCGCGTACTTTATCGGTCGCCACCCGGTCGAGCCCTGCATACCCACCCACCTCGACCTCCTCCGTCGGATCGCCATCAATGCAGATCGGGCAGCTTCGCACGATCTCCTGGATCTCCTCGTCACTCGGCGTGTACTGCAAGCCACTGATCCGCGCGTAGACCGAGACCTCCAGGACGTAGCGACCGACCTCCTCTTCCCGTGGATGGTACGCCGCAAACCCCATCTGCCGCCGGATATAATCAGCTGCGAGCACGGAGAGCGCCTGCGCGGTACCCCCTGCGCTCCGGATGGGCCCTGAATAGAAGACCTTGATGTATTCGCTCCCATCATCGTTGCGGTCCGACGTGACGCGTGCGATCCCCTCGATCGGCGCGGCTACCACACCTTCGGTCAGGATCGCCACCGCCGTGCGGACTGCCTGCTCGATGATCATGATCCGGTTTGCAGCGCCAAACCGGCCGGCGACGAAGTCGTTCCCGATGCGTAAGGCGATCTCCTCGCGACCGAGCCCCTCCTGCTCCAGCTCGCGTATCCGTGAGCTCAAGCCCTTAATGCCGATAAGCGCTTCCACGCGTTCCGCGAGGTCCTTCGTGATGTGGATCTCCGGCGCTGGCGCTGGATCGAGCGCCTTTCGACGCGCCTCTTTCGCCAGCTTCAGCTCGGTCGCTAAGCCCTGCAGTAATGTCTTCCGGTACTGAGCAGTGGAAACCATCACTAGGAGTACGTAGGGGGACGGCGGTTATAAGAGTTCCCGGGCAGCTTGTGGCCTGGGGTGGGGTGGAGGAAGTTGAGCGGCGTGGAGCTACTCAGCAGATAACGGCAGCGTGAAGCAGACCGTGCAGCCCTTGCCAAGCTCCGATTCGATCCAGATCCGCCCGCCATGCGCCTCGATAATCCGTTTTACGATCGCGAGCCCAGCGCCCGTCCCTTCAGTGCTCTTATCAACCCTGTAGAATAAATCAAACACGTTATCCTGCTCGCTCTTGTCGATGCCAATCCCATTATCCTTGACGAAGAAGACCGTCTCTCTTCCATCCTTGCGATGCCCGATCTCGATCTTTGGGTGCGGCTGCGCGCCCCGGTACTTGATACTGTTCGTAATGAGATTCACGAGCGCCTCCTCGATCCGCATCCGGTCAACGTGTACCACCGGGAGATCCTGCGCGACCGAAACCACGATAGCGTGCGCGCGTAGGTCGCCCGCAGTCTGCATGAGCGCGCCTTCGACAATCGTTCCGAACGGCATGTCCTCAGGCGGGTTCGCGATCCGCCCGATGCGCGAGAGTTTCAGGGTTGCGCTCAGCAGTTCATCCATCTTTGACGCGGCTCTGGAGATGTACTGCAAATTAGTCTTGACATTCTCGCGATTGCCGTGCTCTATATCCTGCTGGAGCATGGCGGTGAAGCCCTGGATGGTGACGAGCGGGGACCGCAAATCGTGCGAGACCGTATACGTGAATCGTTCGAGCTCGCGGTTCTTCGCTTCCAGCTCTTTTAAGAGCCGCGCTCGATCCACTTCCGCCTGCTTGCGGTCGGCGATGTCTACGAAGGTTGCCTGTACAGCGGGCTTCGCGTGGTACTTGATATGGCGGGCGAACATCTCCAGCCAGCGCATCGTCCCGTCCTTTCGAATCCCGCGATACTCGTAGCGCGGAGGCACCGGTTTCCCTGCCAAGCAATCCTGAAAGCGTCCCCAGACTAACGCTTGATCCTCAGGGTGCACAATCGCCCTCACTTCCTCGGGTGAAAGGGACAGCAGTTCCTCAACAGTATATCCGAAGATCTCGGCGAAGGCAATGTTGGTGAAAACGATGCGAAAATCTTGAACAACTACGAGTCCCTGCAGTGACTGCTCAACCCATGTCCGATATTTCTCCTCTGACTCCCGCAGCGCTTCTTCCGCGCGCTTGCGCGTGGCTTCTATTTTTTCCAATTCAGCAATTCGGTGGCGTAGCTGTGCCAACTCATGGAGGTGTTGTTCCTCTGTTTTCTCGTCATCGTTCATCGCGCACCACCCCTAGCTCTTTCTCGGATAGTCTATTCTTTACCAGCCAGTACGTGCTCAGCTCCCGTAACAGCTCGGAGAACTCGCCGAAGCCAAGCGGTTTTACCAGGTAACTGTTCGCATGGTTGCGGTATGCGATGACGACGTCATACTCGCTCTCCGAGGTGATGAGCACGACCACGGGAATCGACTTCAACGCTTCGGACTGCTTGATCGCCTTGAGCACCTCCTGGCCGTCGACGCGCGGCAGGCGCAGGTCAAGCAGCACCAGATCAGGGCGCATGCTCATCTCCTGAGCGGCGTACTTCCCCGAATGGAAGAGGTACTCGAGCGCCTCCTGGCCGTCGTTTACCACATGGATTTCAGCGTCCACGCAGACCTCCTCGAGGATGCGCGTGATGAGCGTCGCATGCGCCTCATCATCTTCAATAAGCAAGATAGTACGAGCCTTCTTTTGTCGAGTAGAGCTCACAGCAGCCTCCTCCCGAAAGCTGCTATGAGCCCCCTCACAGAACCGGACGTGAGGTTTTCCCTCATCTGGCTCTTCAGAAGAACCTCCCTATGGTTTTCTGGATAGGTTATGGGTCCTGTTTTGTTGCCATCCTTTACCCGCCTCTTTGTGCGGTGAATGTATCCCTGACCCAACGGTTCATCCGCCAGCTCCTTCCCTCCACGGGCATTACCCCGCTTCTCCGGTACTATGGGCTGGTCCGACTCCCAGAGTGCCATCTGCACTACCTTACCGTTTATAGGCTTGAGAGCACATACTCCTGTAAGGAGAGCACTCGGGGCCTCCCGAGTTCCCCTACTCGCCCTTTGATACCGTGCCACGGTCTCAGACCCAGTCGGGCCTTCATCGCCTCGCCATGTCTCGAAGCTCCATGCTCTATTCCAAGACCGAAGATTCGAACCATCGGCGATGAAAGTGCTACCTTCCGTCCCATGAACAACGTCGACCTCTGACACAAGAGTTATTTCGGGGCTCAATCCCTTCACGTGCGTCGCGGCCCAGTATCCCATTCCCCGGGCTTCACCACAGCCCGTTACCAGACTGGATGCAAGGTTCAGTTCTGAGGTGGTGGCTACCCGTTCCTCAGGTTGGATTTGCACCAACTGGCTCGTATGAATTTTGCTCGGCGCACCCATTACACACTCCCCGTCTTTTGATGTGTCATGGGTCGTATATAGCTTAGCAATATAAATATCTTAACACAATATCAGTACTTCCGAGCAGCCCTACTCAGTATCCAGTACTTCCGAAGACCCTTACTTCCGAAAGCTATTTATAGGTACAACATCTCCTCCATAAGAGAGGCTAAATGAATCCGTTTAAGCCGAGTTTGGTGGGGTTAGGGATTCGCGAGGGCACTACCAATTTTTTTGGGGATGCTCTCAGAGCTATTACGCTGGAATGGTGGTATCATTAGGGTGCCTGATGGCGCGGAATACAGCCTGCAAGACACGCTCAACGTAATTGCGTACGCAGCAACGTCAACGAGCAATTCGCCCGAAGCGGCGGTAAATGAGCTGAGACAGAAGAACCCCGAGGCTTCTGTTCCTTCCGCAGATACCGTCTTCAACTACATCAGAATCGCGAATAGCGTTGAGGGGATACTCGCCTTCTTCAGAGCGCTCAATTCCTGCATTCTTCCGCAGCTGAATATACCGGACACGCCGCAGAACTTTGCCATCGACTTCCACAATGAGGGCTATTACGGTGACAAGAATGCTGAAGGCGTGAGAGGGATCAAGCCGAAGAATGGCACCTCATGGGGGCACGTGTATTTCTCGATTGACTGGCTGGGCAGCCCTGCGCACACCCTCGACATCGTGAATGTCGCGGGATTGGAGAAGGATTATGCGGCGCTCGTGGAGGGTGTGGTGGGGCGAATAAGGGAGATGGGGCTGCTGATCAGGGCGATCCTGGCGGATCGCGAGTTCTTCAATCTCGCGGTGATTTCAAAGTTCTCCGAGCTTGGTGTTGACTTCATCATGGCGGCGAAGGCGGATAAGCGCATCAAGAAGCTCCTGAGGCGGCACACAGAAGAACAGGGGCTCAAAGCGGGTATCTTCACGTACCGCTTCCGGGATGAACGCAGCCCGGATTTTTATCTCGTGGCGATACCCAATCGCGAGTATGATCCGCGGAAGCGCGCGGGGCCGGAGAATAAGGAATTTCTGCTCTTCGCGACCAGCATCGCCTTCGATTCGCCGGAAGAGTTCGTCAGACAGATCCCTCAGAGCTATCGAGCACGATGGAAGATCGAGACCGGCTACCGGGTGAAGAAGGAGTTCAAGATACGAACGTGCACACGGTCGTACGTCGC
>Ga0209609_10000962_pt1 | contig 17022 bp, 10 predicted proteins | sample LakKivw325mmetaG_FD_184136 | JGI IMG/M metagenome (GOLD analysis project Ga0209609, IMG submission 184136) | Anoxic lake water microbial communities from Lake Kivu, Rwanda to study Microbial Dark Matter (Phase II) - Lake Kivu water 325m metaG... | ecosystem: Environmental > Aquatic > Freshwater... | reverse complement strand
GCTACGGGAACGAACCGTCCGCCCGGGGCGGCGGGCTCGAGGAGGAAGAACGACCCCCCGGACGCGTCGGGGGAATAGCCGTCGAGGGCGGCGACACGGCGGCAGATCTCGCCGAGGATCGCGGCGCGGTCGGGGCGGGCGAAGTCCGGATGGCCCAGCCGGGCGGCCAGTCCGGCGAGGACGGTTCCGTCCGGGCGGGCGGCGCCGGGGGCTCGGACGGCCGGCGCGTAGGTCCGGACCCGGCCTTCGGTATTCACCCACGTCCCCCCCGTTTCCGCAAAGGCCGCAGCCGGCAGGACGACGTCGGCCCGCTCCGCGTTCCGGCCCCAATGCGTGTCTTGACAGACGAGGAACGGCGGCCTCGACCGGCCGAGATCGGGCACCGGACCGGCCAGGTAGAGCGCCTCGAAGTCGCCGGCCTGAAGCCCTGACCATACCGCCGCGAGCCCCAGCCTCTCCGCCGGCGGGCCCAGCGCCAATCCGAGGGCGTTGATGCCGGACTCGTTCGCGCTCCGCGAAAGCGGAAGGAGCCGAGCCCCGGTGAGCAGGGCGATGTTCCAAAGCCATTCCAAGGTTTCTGTGCCGTCCGGCCCGGCGACGGCGGCGGCATCGAACAGGATGACGGCGGTCTCCGCCGAGGCCAGGGCCCGGGCCGCCTCCGCAAAGGGCCGCTCGATCCGGCCGGAGGCGGTCTTGCGGGCGGCGGCCGCCCGGGCGAAGGCCTCGAAGCCTTCGACCTCGGAGGCCCCGCCGGACTTGGCCACGAGCAGATGGGCCGCCAACCGGGCCGCCGCGGCCGGCGGGGAGCTTCCAAGGCCGAGCGCTACGGCGGCCCGGACGACGGGGCTTTCGGCGGCGGCCCCCGCCGTGATGAACGCCGCCCCGCCGCGGACGGCCTTGACGACCTTCAGCCAGGCGATCGGGTGGTCCTCGATGAGGTCGATGTCCCAGGCCAGAACGGCGCCCGCGCTCTCGATCCCGTCCAGCCGGCGGGCGGCGGGGAGGGCGAAGCCGTGCTTCATCGCGAAGCCCAGGAGCGCCCCTTCGACCGTCCCGGCCGGCTCGCACGTCATCGCCCCGGCCTTGAGGACGTCGCGGCCGAAGAGATGGAAGAGATAGGCGTCCTCGAGCGGGACCTGCGAGGGCACCACGAGCGCGGTGCGGTCGGCCGCCGCGCGGCGAAGGCCGGCCGCGGCCCGGTCGAGAGCCTCTTCAATGGGAACGGCCTCGAGCCGCCCGTTCTTCAAGACATGGGCCTCGACGATCCGGCCGGGCGAGGCGACGGCGCCGCGGACGAGGAACCGGCCCTTGACGCAGGCCTGGCCGAGGTTGGGCTCGGCGTGGAGCGGCCTGGCCTCGAGGATCCCTTTCTGATGGAGGCCCAGCGCGAGAACGCAGCCCTGGCCGCAGAACGGGCAGACGATCGCCGCTTCGCGCTCGGCCCGGACCTGAGGCCGGACCGCCCGTTCGACCAGGGCGCCGGTCGGGCAGACATCGACGCAGGCGCCGCAGAAACGGCAGCCCGCTTCGAGGAGCGACAGGCCGGGCGCCGGGCCGACCTCGGTCCGGCCGGCGCGGTGCAGGAACGACAGCACGGCCGCGCCTCGGACCTCCGTGCAGACGCGGACGCAGCGGCCGCAGAGGATGCATAAGTTGTAGTCGCGGTCGAAGAACGGGTCCTCCCTGTGGACGTCCAGGTTCCGATAGACGGCCGGGACGGAGACCTTGTCCACGCCGACGTCGGCCGCGACCTTCTGGAGCTCGCAGCGGCCGTTCTCGGGACAGAGGACGCAGCCCGTGACCTCGCCGGTCTTCCGGATCGTGGCCTTGAGGTCGCTGCAAATCTCTTTCTCCGGGCAGACGAGGCAGGCATAGGGGTGCTGGGCGAGGATGAGCTCGAGGATCCTCTTCCGGAGCGCGACGATCTCGGGCGTCCGGGTCCGGACGACCAGGCCGTCGGCGGCCGGGGTGGCGCAGGCCGGGACGAAATCCGGCCGCCCTTCGATCTCGACGAGGCAGATCCGGCAGCCGGCGAACGGCTCCAGGCCAGGGTGGTCGCAGAGCGACGGGACGGCGATCCCGGCGCCGCGGGCCGCCTCGAGGATGGTCGACCCGGCCGGGCAGAGGACCTCGCGGCCGTCGATCCGCAGCCTCATCGCGCCCCTCCCGCCGCAGGGCTGGTCTTGCGAACGGCCCCGATCCGGGCCGGGCAGGCGCTGAGGCAAAGGCCGCACTTGATGCAGGCGTCCTCGTCGATGACGTGGACCTTCTTGATCTCCCCGGCGATCGCCCCCACGGGGCAGGCCTTCCTGCAGAGCAGGCAGCCGACGCACTTGGCCGGGTCGATGGCGAAGCGGATGAGCGCCTTGCAGACCAGGGCCGGGCAGCGCTTGGCGAAGACGTGCGCTTCGTACTCATCGCGGAAGTAGCGGAGCGTCGTCAGGACGGGGTTCGGGGCCGTCTGGCCGAGGCCGCAGAGGGAGCCGCGCTTGACGGTCGCCGCCAGCTCTTCGAGCCTGGCCAGGTCCTCGGCCGTGCCGTCGCCGGCCGTGATCTTGGCCAGGACCCGGGCCATCTCGCCCGTCCCCGCCCGGCATGGCGCGCACTTGCCGCACGACTCCTCCTCGGCGAAACGGAGGAAGTAGAGGGCGATGTCGACCATGCACGTGTCCTCGTCCATGACGATCATCCCGCCCGAGCCCATCATGCCGCCGGCCGACTTGAGCGATTCGTAATCGACAGGGAGGTCGAGGAGGGAGGCCGGGATGCAGCCGCCCGACGGCCCGCCGATCTGGATGGCCTTGAAGGCCCGGCCGTTCGGGATGCCGCCGCCGATGCGGAAGACGATCTCGCGGAGCGGCAGGCCCATCGGCACTTCGACCAGGCCGGTGTTGGCGATCTTGCCGACGAGCGAAAAGACCTTGGTGCCCTTGCTCGTCGCGGTGCCGAGGGCGGAGAACCAGGCCGCGCCACGGCGGATGATGGCTGGGACGTTGGCCCAGGTCTCGACGTTGTTGATGACCGTCGGACGGCCCCACACCCCCCGTTCCGACGGGTAGGGGGGCCGCGGCCGGGGGGTGGCGCGCCGCCCCTCGATGGAGGCCATGAGCGCGGTCTCTTCGCCGGAGACGAACGCGCCGGCGCCGCGGACGACCTCGAGGTCGAGGTCGAAGCCCGTCCCCAGGATGTCGCGGCCGAGCAGGCCGTAGCGACGGGCCTGGTCCAGGGCTTTTTCGGCGCGGGCCAGGGCCAGCGGGTACTCGTTCCGGATATAGAGGAACCCCCGGGACGCTCCGACCGCGCGGGCCCCGATGATCATCCCCTCGATGACGGCGTGGGGATCGGCTTCAAGGACGGACCGGTCCATGAACGCGCCCGGGTCGCCTTCGTCGCCGTTGCAGACGACGTAGCGGGTATCGCCGCCCGCCCGGCGGGCCGCCTCCCATTTGCGGCCGGTCGGGAACCCGGCCCCGCCCCGGCCGCGGAGGCCGGAAGCGGCGATCTCGGCGATGATCCCCTCGGGCGTCATCTCCGTCAGGGCCTTGGCCGCGGCGGCGTAACCATCCGTGGCGATGTACTCGTCGATCTTGTCCGGGTCGATCCGGCCGCGGTTGCGGAGCACGATGAGCCGCTGGTGCTTGAAGAATTCGATGTCCTTCATGCGCGGCACGGGCTCCCGTTCGCCCGGCGGCACGTACATCAGCCTCCGGACGGGCCGTCCCTTGAGGAGGTGTTCCTCGACGAGGAGGGGGATGTCGGCCGGCTGGAGGCGCTGATAGAAGACGCCGTCGGGCTGGACGAGGGCGATCGGCCCGCGCTCGCAGAACCCGTTGCAGCCCGTGGCGACGACCAGGGCCTCCCGCTCGAGGCCGCGGCGCCGGATCTCCTCTTCGAGGGCCCTCCGGACCTCGAAGGCCCCGCACGAAACGCAGCCCGTTCCGGCGCAGACAAGGAAATGGGTCCGGTAGGCCGGGCGCATGCGGGCATCATAATCCCGGCGCCGGCGCAAGGCAAGACGGAGGCTCAGAGGACGGGCAGATAGCGCCGGACCTCGTAGTCGCTGACCTGCTTGTCGAACTCCCCGGAGACGCTCCGGCCGTACTCCTCGACCTCTTTGAGCTTGTTGGCGACGAGTTTGTCGAAGATGTGCGGCCCCAGCGCCTCCCGGACGACGCCGCTCTTCTCCATCGTCCGCACGGCCTCCTCGAGCGTCCGCGGCAGCGTCCGGATCTCGAACTTCCGCTGCCGCGTGCCGCTCATGCGGTAGATGTTCTCCTCGACCGGGTCGGGGAGCTCGTATTTCTTCCGGACGCCCTCGGCCCCGGCGGCCAGCATGACGGCGAAGGCGAGGTAGATGTTGCAGGCCGGGTCGGCCGCCCGGAGCTCGATGCGCGTCGCCTTCTCCTTGCCCGGCTGGTACTCGGGGACGCGGATGTAGGCCGAGCGGTTCTTCTGGCCCCAGGCGATATAGACGGGGGCCTCGTAGCCCTCGATGAGCCGCTTGTAGGAATTGACCCACTGGCTGAGGACGGCCGAGATCTCGCGGGCGTGGGCCATCAGCCCGGCCATATACCGTTGGGCCATCAGGGACAGATGATAGGGCCCGTTCTTGTCGAAGAAGACGTTCCGGCCGTCCTTCCAGAGCGACTGGTGGACATGCATGCCGCTGCCGTTCTGGCCGTTGACCGGCTTGGGCATGAAGGTCGCGTAGAGGCCGTGCATGCGGCAGACCTTCTTGACCATGTAGCGGAAGATCATGGACGTGTCGGCCATGTCCACGGCGTTCTCGTAGCGGAGGTCGATCTCGTGCTGACTGGGCGCGGCCTCGTGGTGGTCGTACTCGGTGGCGATGCCGATCCGTTGGAGCAGGAGCTGGACCTCCTTGCGGATGCCGCCGTTGCGCCCACTGAGGAAATAGCCGCCGGCGTCCGTCATCGCCGGGGCCTCGCTCGACGGGAAGATGAAGAACTCGAGCTCGGGCCCGCACTTGAAATCGTCGATCCCGGTCTCCTTCCGGACCCGGGCCAGGACGCGCTTGAGGGCGGCCCGGCTGTCCCCCTCATAAACGGAGCCCTCGGGGGTCAGGACCTCGCCGAACATGATGGCTTCCCGCCAGCGGATATCGCCGGCGAAGCCTTCGTAGGCCCATGGCAGGACCCGGAACGTCCGCGGATCGGGCTTCAGGACCAGGTCCGACTCCTCGATGCGGACGAAGCCGGCGATCGACGACCCGTCGAAGCCTTTGCCTTCCTTGAACGCGGCCGCGACCTCGCCGGCCGGGATGGTGAAATCCATCTGCCGGCCGAGGATGTCGGGGAAGATGAGGCGGATGAACTGGACCTCCCGTTCCTGGCGCAGGACGTCGAGGACGTCTTTCTCGTCCCTCGTCCCGAAGGCCTCGGGGGCGGCGGAATGGACTTTGGATGGGGCCATGGACCGGACTCCTTTCTCGGGCCCGGGCCGCCGGGCCATTCCTTGATGTGTGATAAATAAACGAAAATGGAGACGATTGTCAATATATATATAAATTTACTTTACAAATGGATTGATTCGTATTAATATCGCACATATTTGGAGGCGTGCCCCATGATCGACGAGCTGGAGCGGAAGATCGTCCGGGTCCTCAACGAGAACGCCCGGCTGAGCTTCCGGGAGATCGCCAAGGCCTTAGGCACCTCGGCCACGTCCGTCATCCACGCCGTCAAGAAGCTCGAGGCGGCCGGGGCCATCCGCGGCTACATCCCCGTCGTCGATCCCGAGTATTTCGGCCTCGGCTTGGCCGCCGTGATCGCCGTCCGGATCTCGAAGGGCCGGCTCATCGAGACCCAGAAGAGGATCGCCCAAGACCCCCACGTGGCCGGGGTCTACGACGTCACCGGCGACTGGGACTGTTTCATCGTCGGGCGCTTCGCCGACCGCGAGGACCTCAACAGCTTCATCAAGGGCCTGCTGGCCATCCCGCACGTCGACCGGACCGTCACCCACATGGTCCTAAACGTCGTCAAGGACGAGCCGCGCATCCCGGTCTGATCGCGGCCCCTTCCGGGTGTCGGGCCCCCGGGGGCCGTCCTTGACAGAATCGCGGGTTATGCCATAATCCCATTTTTAGGGATGGGAAGGAGAAACCCATGGTCAAGACCGTCCATTCGCCCATCGGCCATCATTATATCGTCGAGGTCTCGGGCTGCGATCCGAAGATCATCGGCAGCGTCGAGAAGGTCCAGCAGATCCTGGTCCGGGCGGCCGAGATCGCCGGCGCCCATGTCTGGTCGATCTCGTTCAGCAAGTTCCCGCCGGCCGGCGTCAGCGGGGTTGTCGTCATTTCCGAGTCCCACATCTCGACCCATACCTGGCCCGAGATGGGCTACGCGGCGCTCGACATCTACACCTGCGGGGCCACCACCAAGCCCGACAAGGCCGTGATCTACGCCGTCGAGGAGTTCGGCGCCGAGACCTCCCACATTACCGAGATCACGCGCGGCATCGACGAGGGCGACGCCGTCTTCTATCACAGCTTCATCACCTGGGAGGAGCGGCTGAAGAAGCTGAAGAAGGACCGCGAGAAGGAGAAGGACTGAAAGGGGGGACGGCATGGTCATCGAGTTCAGCGTCGTGCCGATCGGCCGGGGCGGGGAGCTGGCCGGACCCGTGGCCCGCGTCCTCGACCTCGTCGACCAGAGCGGCCTGCCCTACCAGCTGACGGCCATGGGGACCCTCGTCGAGGGCGAATGGGACGAGCTCATGGGCCTTGTCCGGCGCTGCCATGAGGCCATGCGGGATTCCGGGGCGCGGGTCTACACCCATATCACCATCGACGACCGGCCCGGCGCCTCCGGCCGGATCGCCGGCAAGGTCCGCGACGTCGAGCAGGTCCTCGGCCGGACGCTCAAGAAATAGCCCGCCGGTTGCGTAAAGTTCCTTGACGCCTTCCCCTGGGGGAGGGGTTCGCGTCCCCTGGCGCGTCTTTCGGCCCCTGGGGCCGGCGGGCGCCGCCCGCTTGGCACGAAACCCGCTCTTTTTCTGTCGGCTCTTCGAGCGCTGATGCTATAAGCTGATGCTATAATAGGAGCCGGCCGTGAGAAAAGAGGTCCTGGGCGCCGTCCTTTTGCTCGTCCTCCTCCATCCGGGTCCGTCCTCCGGGCAGGCGGCGGCCCTGGCGCACGTCCCCGAAACGCCGGCCGTCTTTGTCGAGCGGCTGCAGGGCCTGCTGCGGGCCAGGGACATCGACGGCTATCTCCGGATGTTCCTCCCCGCCGCCCGGGACGCGGAGCGCGATCGCCTCTCCGCTTACTTCGACGAGCTCCGCATGACCGGGGTGACGCTGCGCGCCGCGGGCGTGCAGGCCGGCCCCGACGGCGCCGTCCGGGTGTTCGTGCAGGCCTTCCTCGGCAACGATTTCTCGGCCGTCATCGAGTCGTGGACCCTCAATCTGTCTCCGACCCCCGCCGGCTGGACCGCCTCCGGTCTGGGCGTCACCGGGGCCATGACCCGTCTCTATAAGCTGCGCATCCCGTCGGGCCGGGCCGTCCGGGCCCGCCGGGTCGAGGTCCGGCACGTCGACGTCCGCTTCACCTTTGTCGATGCCGCCGTCTTCTACGACAACCTGCCGTCGCTCGAGACCGGCCTTGTCATCGTCGGCCGCGGGCGGGTCTCCTTCACCCCGAGCGACGCCAACGAAAAACACCAGCTCGAGCTTCTGTACAAGCGGGACCGCCTCGAGGACGACATCGACTCTCTCTTCGTGCGCTGTTCGCCGAGCCTGTTCGCCTCGAACGTGACCGTCGAGACGGACTCCGGCGGGGCGCCGGTCTCGGCCGCGGACGAGGCCAAGGCGGCCGCGGTCTTCGACCGGAACTACCCCCGCTCCTTCACCATCGAAAGCTCCGTCGACGGCGGGCGGCTCTCGTTCCTGCCGCAGGGTGACGAGAGCGTTTTCGAGTTCAAGGCCCGGAAGCGCGGCGAGCTGTCCTATATCTATTACCCCTACAGCGGCGACGAGGTCGGCCTCTACGATCACGGCAAAGAGAGGACGGTCTGCCTCTACGCCCCGCAGGAGCCGCCGAGCGACGTGCCCCTCAAGAGGATGGCCCTGTCGCTGGCCGAGCGGTTCGACGTGACGGACTACACCCTCGACCTCGGCTACACGCCGTCCTCCTCGCGCCTCTCGGCCCGGGCCCGCATCGAGGTCGTCCCCAAGGTCGACGCCCTCGACAGCCTCAAGTTCCGCTTCAATCCGGACCTCGAGATCCTCAAGATCGCCGACGCGGAAGGCCGGGAGCTCTTCTACACCCAGGACAAGGTCCGCCAGTTCCTCTATGTCTATTTCCTGGTCCCCCGGGCGGAGGGCGTGCCGACGTCGGTCGAGGTGTTCTATCGCGGCCGGGTCCTGCCCGCGACCCCGACGACCGACGTCCTCGCCTTCGGCCAGGCCGGCCTCAACGACAAGATCCCGTTCCGCCCCCACTACGAAACGGCATTCTACACCCACGCCGGGTTCTGGTACCCGGGCCCGGCCGAGGAGGATTACTTCACGGCCCGGCTGACCGTCACCGTGCCCGGCGAGTGGCGCTGCGTCGCCAACGGCGAGCTCGTCGCGAGCGGCCGGCGCGAAGACCTGGAGGATGTCGCCGCCGTCGAGCACGCCGGCAACGGCGTCTACACGTTCGTCTCCCGCGCCCCGGTGAAGTACCTGTCATTCATCGTCGGCAAGTTCGACCAAAAAAGGGAACGGCCGGGGACCGTCCCCGTGTCGGCGTTCGTCTCGACCGAGATCATGGACTCCCAACCCGGGCTCGTCGACCAGGCGGCCGACATCCTCGATTTCTACACGGCGGCGTTCGGCCCCTATCCCTATGAGAAGCTCGGCATCGTCCTCCGGCTTTGGCCGGTCTTCGGCGGACACAGCCCGGCCTCGTTCATCGTCATCAACCAGGTGCCGTGGTTCGGCATGGACGGCTTTCCCGTGCCGGTCGATACGCCCGTCGACCTGTCCGCCTGGGAGGGATATTTCCTCGCCCACGAGATCGCCCATCAATGGTGGGGGCAGGGCGTGTCGTTCGACAGCTACAAAGACCAGTGGCTGAGCGAGGGGCTGGCCCAGTTCGCGGCCGCGTCCTATCTGCGGCGGCGCTACGGCGAGGGGGCCTATGCGGCGATCCTCAAAAAGTTCGCCCGCTGGACGGAGAAGAAGTCCTTCCGCGGCCCGGTCATCATGGGCTCCCGCCTGAGCTATTTCGATTTCGCGGCCTATCAGGCCATCGTCTACGACAAGGCCGCCCTGGCCCTGTTCATGCTCCGCGACCTCCTCGGCCCGGAGACGTTCGAGGCCGGACTCCGGAGGTTCTTCGAGGCCCACAAGTACCACGCCGCCCGGACCGGCGAATTCACCGCCGCCATGGAGGCCGCCTCCGGCCGGGACCTGAAGGAGTTCTTCCGGGGCTGGCTCTATGACTGGCAGCTGCCGGACGTGCGGATGGCCTGGACCGAGACGCCCGTCGCCGACGGCGTCCGGATCGACCTCAAGGTCACCCAGGTCAAGGGCCGCTTCGTCTTCCCGCTGTGGGTCGAATGGACCTGCCAGGGCAAGACGGGCCGGACGCTCGTCGTCGTCGACGAGCCGGCGAAGACGGTGTCGTTCGTCCTCCCGGGCAAGCCCGACCGCCTCCGGATCAACCCGGACCACGCCGTTCCCGGGAAGTTCAACTAATCCGGCTCTTAGTCAATTTCAAGGATTCCCTCTCGCGGCTGCGAGGGGCGGTTGCCTCGAGGATCCCCGTTGCTGGAGAGGGGGGCCGGCAGGGAGCGGAGGGCGATGGATACCGGAGCGACCTGCAGAATCGCGGCCGCGCACTCGAGGCTGCGATTCAGATAAATATCCGGAAGGAGTGCTCTTCTAAGATAATTCGCAGAAGTCCGGCTCCGTGTATCTCCGCCGTCCTTCTGCCGTTCGCTCACTCTCGTTCGCTTCCGTCGGTAGGCCGGGGAGCTAGAGGCAATGCCCCGATCAAAGCCGGAGAGAGGGCTTCAATTTGGGAAGCTGGAGGTGTCGATCCCCAGCCGTTTGATCATCTCATTGAGCGTCGTCGCCTTGACGCCGAGGAGGGCCGCGGCCTTGTTCTGTACCCCCTTGGTCTTCTTGAGCGCGGCCAGGATGATCTTCTTTTGGAAGGCCTGGGTCCGGTCGCGGAGGTCGAGCGATTCCTCCGCGGCCAGCACGGCCTCGTCGTCGACGCCGCTCCGGTTGAGCAGGAAGGGCGGGAGCGAGTCCCGGGTGAGGACCTTCGAGCGGGCCAGGACGACGGCCCGTTCGATGAGGTTCTCGAGCTCGCGGACGTTGCCGGGCCAGCTGTGGGCGTCGAGGATCTCGAGGACGTCCTCGCTGACGCCCTCGATCTCCTTCTGGTTCTCGCGGCCGTAGACCTCGAGGAAGTGCTTGACGAGGAGCGGGATGTCCTCCTTGCGCTGGCGCAGCGGCGGGATCACGATCTTGATGACGTTGAGCCGGTAGAAGAGGTCCTTGCGGAAGGCCTTCTCCGCGATGAGCTCTTCGATGTTCGTGTTCGTGGCCGCCAGGATGCGGACGTCGACCTTGATCGTCTGCGTGCCGCCGAGGCGCATGAACTCCTTCTCCTGCATGACGCGCAGGAGCTTGGCCTGGGTCTCGAGGCTGATCGAGGAGATCTCGTCGAAAAAGATGGTCCCCAGATCGGCCGCCTCGAAGAGGCCCTTCTTGAGGGCCACGGCCCCGGTGAAGGCCCCTTTGACGTGGCCGAAGAGGTGGCTCTCGAGCAGGTCGGGCGGGAGCGAGCCGCTGTTGACCGTGACGAACGGCGCCTCGGACCGGTTCGAGTTGACGTGGATGGCCCGGGCCACGAGCTCCTTGCCCGTGCCGCTCTCGCCCTCGAGCAGGATCGTGCTCCGGGTCGGCGCGGCCGCCTTGATGAGCTCGAAGACGGCCTTCATGGCCTGGCTCTTGCCGATGATATTGGCGAAGCCGAAGCGCTGCCGGAGCTCGTCCTTGAGGCGGACATTCTCGTCCTGGAGCCGCTTGCGCTCGAGGGCCTTCTCGAGGACGACGAGGAGGTCGTCATGCTTGAACGGCTTCTGGACGTAGTCGAGGGCGCCGATCTTCATGGCCGAGATGGCCGATTCGACCGAGCCGTACGCCGTGATGATGATGACCGCGGCCTGCGGGTCGATCCGCTTGATCCGCCGCAGCGTCTCGATCCCGTCGATCCCCGGCATCAGGAGATCGAGGAGGATGACGTCGAAGGACTGGGAGGGGAACTTGGCCAGGGCCTCCTCGCCCGAGCCCGAGATCTCGACCTCGTAGCCCTCCGAGGTCAGGAGCTGGGCCAGGACATCGTGGATGACCGGCTCGTCGTCGATGATATGGATGATGCCTTTGCTCATGATGCGGCCCTCGCGGCCGGGGCGGCCGGCTTGCGGGCCCCCTCGCCGCCGATCGGCAGGGTGATGGTGAAGGTCGAGCCGCGGCCGACCTCGCTCTGGACATCGATGCGGCCGTCGTGCTCCTTGACGATGGCGTAGCTGATGGACAGGCCGAGGCCGGTCCCTTTGCCGACGCCTTTTGTCGTGAAGAACGGATCGAAGATGCGGGAGCGGTGCTCCGGTTTGATGCCCGTGCCGGTGTCCGAGATGCGGACGACGGCGGACCCGGCCTCGGCCGTCAGGGCGATCCCGAGCTGGCCCCCGCCGGGCATGGCGTCAAGGGCGTTGAGGATGATGTTGATGAACACCTGCTGGAGGCGCTCGCCCTGGGCGTAGAGCGGCGGCACCGCGGCCAGGTCGAGGGCCAGGCGGATGTTCATGGTCTTGAGCTTGTAGTCGATGAGCGACAGGATCTCCTCGAGGCTCGACTTGAGGTCGACGCGCTGGAAGGAGGCTTCCGACGGGCTGCGGGCGAAGGCCAGCAGGTTCTTGATGATCTTCGCCACCCGGTCGGTCTGGGCCTCGACCTTCTCCAGGATCTGGGCGTAGTGCGTGTCGGTCAGCTTCTTCTGCAGCATCTGGATATAGCTCGAGATGCCGGTGAGCGGCGTGTTGATCTCATGGGCGACGCCGGCCGAAAGCAGGCCGATCGAGGCCAGCTTCTCCGAGGTCAGCAGCTGCTGCTGGAGGCGGATCTTGTCGGTGATGTCCTCGAAGACGATGATCGTGCCATAGGCCTGGAGGGCGTTGTCGAGAAGCGGCGTCCGGGCGACGTCGAAGATCTTCTGGCCGCCGCCCGGCGTCTCCAGGGTGATCTCGCTGAGGAGGCGGAAGTCGGCCTGGCCCTCCTCCGGAAAGAGGGCGCTGGCCGAGGCCGGGCCCAGGATGTCGTGCAGGCGGCGGCCGAGGGCCTGTTCCTTGCGGACTCCGATCTGGTCCTCGAGGACGCGGTTCCAACCGATGACCTGGCCGGCCTCGTCGATGACGGAGACGCCCACGGTCAGGCTCTCGATGATGTTCTCGCTGTAGTCCTTGAGCCGCTGCATCTCCATGGCCCGGACGGACTCGCGGCCGTAGAGGTCGGCGTTCTCCAGGGCCAGCGCGGCCGGCCCGGAGATCGTCGTCAGCAGCTCCCAATCCTCGCGGGAGAAGAACGACCCGTCGTGCTTTTTGCCCATGGCCAGGACGCCGACGACCTTGTCCTCGACCCGGAGCGGCAGGACGTGGAAGAAGCCCGCCGCCGAGAGCTTCTCCAGGGCCGCCCTGGCCGGCTCCGATTCCGAGGCCGAGATGAAGCCGATCCAGTCCCGCTCCCGGAGGGCCCGGACCAGCCAATCGTCGAGGACCATCCGCCCCGCCGGCGTCCCCGCCCCGCTCCGGGTCTTCAGGACGACAAAGGCCTTGCGGTCGCTCTCGTCGGCCAGGAACAGGCTCAGTTGCCTCAGGTTGAGGGCGTTGGCGATGGCGTCGATCAGGGATTGGGCCAGCCGGCCGAGGTCGCGCTCGCGGTTGAGATCGCGGGTGATCGAGAGCAGCGTCCGGCGGTACTCGTAGCTCCTCTTGTAGATGGCCCGGTCAAGGAGCGTCTGGAACATCCGTTTGAGCGGCGTGAACAGCGTCGCTCCGAGGACGATGGCCAGGGCGCCGAGGACGATGGCGTTGAGCCGGTTCTCGGAGAAGAGACGCGTCCGCGAGCTGACGAAGAGATAGAGCGAGGCGATGACGAAGAACGAGAAGGTCAAGGTCGCCGCCTTCTTGAGGAAGACCTCGATGTCGACGAGCCGGTAGCGGGAGATCGAATACGAGAAGGCGAGCGGGATGAGGGCCTGGAGAAGGACGGTCAGCTCGGCCCCCGTGGACGGCCGGCCGCCGAGCAGGAAGGGCACGATATAAAAGACCAGCGACGGCAGGACGCCGAAGCTGAGGCCGAGGACGATGATGCGCAGCTGCTTCCGGAGCAGGATGTTGGGGGCCCGGAAGGTGCTGTGCGTCAGGATGGCCAGCGTGATCAGGGCGAAGACGGCGAAGTGGAGGAGCTCGAGGTGCTCGAGCGTGTCCTGGGTGCGCAGCACGGTCGCCTCGCTCCAGGGCGCCGGGAAGGGGACGAACATCCGGAGCCGGACGAGCCCGAGGGCCGCCGCCGGGGCGTAGAGGCCCAGCCTCAGGCTCGGGTGCCTCTTGAGGAATCGCTTGCGCAACGGGAAGATCATGAAGAAATGGAGGAGGAGGGGCGGGAAGGCCAGGAAGCCGAGCTTATCAAGGCCGTGAAAGACCAGATCCAGGGCCCCCATCTCGCCCGTCGGCGAAAAGATCATGAAGCCCGCGAAGGTCAAGGCCAGGAGATAGAAGAAGACGTAGGGCAGCGACATCAGGCCGCGGGAGTTGAAGTAGACGATCAGGGCGATCGCCAGGGTCATGATCCCGACCAGGACAAGGTAATAGTAGATCGGGTTGGGCGCCTTCCGCTGCGGATAGAAGGTCGGGTAGATCTGCATCCCCTCTTTATTGATGTCGTAGGTGACGCTCTGGTCAGTGGCGGCGGCCTGCCAGAGGGCCTTGAGGACGTCGCTCTTCGTCCGGACCGGGACCTTGTTGATGGCCGTGAGGACGTCACCCTTGCGGATGCCGGCCCGCAGGAAGGCTTCGCTCTCAGGATCGACCCGGACCGCCCGAAGGCCGTTCTCGGCCGTCGCCCAGACGACGCCGTCCGTGACGTCCCGCCACTGGGCCTTGCGGACGACGTTCATCGCGCCCAGGGCGAGGACCGCGGCCAACGGGACGATGACGAAGATCAGCGATCTCTTCATCGGTCATCCAAAAAATTGAATCCCCGGCATAAAAAAAATTTCCTAGTCCAATACGTGGCGGGAGCCGGACCGGACGGCCCAGGCCGCCGGACCCTGATTGAACATCCGGCGGGCCGCGGGATCGTCCTTGAGGCCGAGGGGATGCGTGCTCCGCGAGAGAAAGCCGCTCATGTAATCGTTGGCGGGCTTTTGGTATTCCCGGGGCGGCGGTTCCTGGGAGGCCGCCTGCGGATCGGGACCGGCCGTTTGCGGCCAGGCGAACAGGCCGATGGCCGCCAGGGCCAGCGCGCCGACGGAAATCCTCCAGGCTCTGGTCACGGCCTCATAGTTATCCCTTATCAGCCGCTTTGTCAACCGGGAGCGCCGGGCGGCGGGCTTTCATCTGTTTCCCGGGACGGCCCTTGGCCCCTCCCCGGGTAGGCCGGCCGGCCGTTCATTGACAATAATTGCGCCCTGGAATAGATTAGGGACGATTCATCGATTGGATTTTTGCCAAATGCCGTACTATCTCTGCCGGGTCGCGGGAGAGGACGGTCGCGTCGAAAGCCGGTCCGTGCTGGCCATGGCGGCCGACGAATGCCGCCGGACCTTCGAAGCCGACGGCCTGCTCGTCCTGTCCGTCCGCCGCGACTGGAACAGGCTCGGCAACCTGGGCCTCAGGAGCCAAAAGGTCAAGGCCAGGGACATCATCCTGTTCAACCAGGAGCTCGTGGCCATGATCAAGGCCGGCTACCCGATCCTCAAGAGCCTCGAATCCATCTCCGGCCGGATCAAGAACGTCCATCTGAGGGAGATCCTGATCGACGTGGCCGGGGAGGTCAAGAAAGGCAAGGCCCTCTCCGAGGCCTTCCAGCCGTATGAGAGGCTCTTCTCCCCGGTCTACACGGCCAGCCTGATGGCCGGCGAGAAAGGCGGCAACCTGCCGGGCTCGATCGGACGTTATATCCAGTACGCCAAGATGGTCAACCAGACACGGTCCCGGATCAAGTCGGCCATGACCTACCCGACGGTCCTCATCGCCTTCTCGTTCATCCTCATGGGCATCCTGATGAACTTCGTCATCCCCCGCTTCGCGGAGTTCTACAAGAGCTACGAGGCCCAGATGCCCCGCATCACCCGGATCATCATGGGCCTGGCCACGGGCCTGAGCCGGCACTGGTATCTCATCGCGGCCGCGCTTGTCGCCGCCGTCGTCGCCTTCGTGGAGCTCCGGAAGCGGCCGGATTTCCGCTATCAGGCCGACAAGCTCAAGCTCCGCGTGCCGTTCGGCGGGTCGATCTGGCTCGAGTCCGGCATCAGCCTGTTCAGCCGGACGCTCGGCCTCCTGCTCGAAGCCGGGATCTCGCTTCTGGCCTCGATCCGCATCGCCATCCAGGCCGTGCCCAACGCCTGGATGGTCCGCGAGCTCGCGGACGTGCCCGACCACATCAAGAACGGCGAGGGGCTGTCGGACTCGCTGGCCCAATCGCGGACCTTTCCGCCGCTCGCCCTGGACATGGTCCGGATCGGCGAGAACTCGGCCAACCTCCAGGGCATGCTCGGCGACATGGCCGATTTCTACGACGAACGGGTTCGTGGTAAAATCGAAACACTCGTCACGTTGGTGGAACCGGTGGTCATCATCATCATGGGGCTTGTCGTGGCCGCCATGCTGCTGTCCGTCTATATCCCGATCTTCAACATCATCCGGGTCGCCCGATGAGCGCGCGGGAGGCGAAGGGGGTGAACAGGGACCGGGGCGCCGGCGGCGAACGCGACGTCCGGGCCCTGGCCGAGCGCTACCGCGTCCCCTACATCGACCTCGAGGGCGAGCGCCTGGACCGAAACCTCATCCAGTCCTTCCCGGTCGAGTTCATCCACCGCCTTTCGTTCGTCCCGCTGGGCGAGGAGAACGGCGTCATGAAGATCGCCGTGTCCGACCCCTCGGACATCGCCGCGATCGACGCCATCGAGGCCTTCCTCGGCAGGAAGGTCAGGGTCTTCGCCGCCTCCAAGCGGGCCATTCTCGAGGCCCTGCGGAAGAGCGAGACGGCCATGCAGGTCCTGCGTGACGCCACCGAGGGCTTCGTGACCCAGGTCGTCGAGCGCGAGACCGGCGAGGACGAGGAGGTCATCTCGATCGAGAAGCTGGCCGACCAGGACGACTCGATCATCAAGCTCGTCAACACGATCATCTTCACCGCCGTCCAAAAGCGGGCCTCCGACGTCCACATCGAGTCCAAGGACGAGGACGTCAAGATCAAGTTCCGCATCGACGGCGTGCTCGGCGAGGCCATGGAGGCCATCGACAAGAAGTTCCAGTCGCCGATCATCTCCCGCATCAAGGTCATGTCCGATCTCGACATCGCCGAGCGCCGTGTCCCCCAGGACGGCCGGTTCCGGCTCAAGATCAAGGACAAGACCATCGACTTCCGCGTCTCCATCATGCCCTGCATCTACGGCGAGGACGCGGTCATCCGCATCCTGGACAAGGAGATGATCACCCAGGCCATCCGCGAGCTGCGCCTGGACGTCCTCGGCTTCTCGGACGAGATCCTGAGGAAGTTCCGCAAGTACATCGCCCAGCCCTACGGCATGGTCCTGGTCACCGGGCCGACCGGCAGCGGCAAGACGACGAGCCTGTACGCGGCCCTGACCGAGATCAAGTCGCCCGAGGACAAGATCATCACCATCGAGGACCCGGTCGAGTACCAGGTCGACGGCATCACCCAGATCCCGGTCAACGAGAAGAAGGGCCTGACCTTCGCCCGGGGCCTGCGGTCCA
>Ga0209609_10000961_pt1 | contig 17024 bp, 8 predicted proteins | sample LakKivw325mmetaG_FD_184136 | JGI IMG/M metagenome (GOLD analysis project Ga0209609, IMG submission 184136) | Anoxic lake water microbial communities from Lake Kivu, Rwanda to study Microbial Dark Matter (Phase II) - Lake Kivu water 325m metaG... | ecosystem: Environmental > Aquatic > Freshwater... | reverse complement strand
GTGGTTCGGATCGGTGAAATCCACCACGGAACCGGTGGCGGGTGTCAGGTTATCAATCCAGTTCGAGAAACCCAGTTCGTTATAAGGATCATAGAACAGGACCACACTGTCACCTTGGAAAGCATGGTAATCGGCTGACAGGGAACTGGCGACCGGATCCACCCGATAAGGCGTTTGATAAGAAGCCGGGGTTTCGTCGTAGTTGACATCCTGCCGCCCGAGCTTTTCGATGCCGAGATAATCATTTTCAAACGTACCGGCCGGGAAAGTCGTATCTTTAAAAGCCGATATAAAACCGTAATCCTGTCCGGAGATGAAGAGCTTACGCGGCGTGGTGGCGGTTGCCCCATCCATCCAGGCTTTGTAAATCGCTCCGAGGTCATCCGGCTGATTGACCGGGCCACCGCCCATCACATGCACTACCACCTGATAGTTGTTCAACAAATCCACTGACAAGGGGCCGTAATCGGCCTGCCAGGTGTCGTAGGTGAACTTGTGATCGGGATCCGCGCCGTACCAGTAATAGGTCTTGGCGGTGCCGATTGGCAGGTGGTCAGCATCGAACACAAAAAGGGTTGGATTGACGGCTTCGTAGATGATATAGGTATAGTCCCAGGAATCCTTGGCATTGCCCAAAACATCCACGGCGGTAATGTAATAATCCACCGTAGTGCCCGGTACCTGTCCCGGCACCTGAGCTGACCAGGCATTGCCCGTGCCATGGGTCATTGTCACATCTACATAATCGGCGCCATCAATGCTGTAATGCAGCGTGGCGGAAGCCACACCGGCAGTGCCGCCGCTGGGATTATCATCAGTGATCTCAGCTTCGATGGTGATCGGGGTCGTGACCAGATAAGCTGGTTTGTCAGTGACGCTCGCGATTACCGGCGGACGATCACCCGTCCATTCGACATTCAGACGCCAATCCCAGATATAACTGCGGATGTGCCAGCCCCAGTCATCCGTGGCGGCATTGCCATCACGTCCCTCGGCATTAGCCGTCTGGGCGTAGAACTTCAACCCGGGTTGTGGTTCGAAGGCAATCGCGCGGGACAGGAAACCCATCCGATAGGCCGTACCATCGCCCCCGGTCGGGAAACCGTTGAAGCGGATCAGCACCATCAGGGTCTCGCCTTTTTCAAATTCATAGGTATCCTGCGAAGCATCCAGATCAACGGTCACGAAACCACCATCATTCGCATTGGGTGGCAGGGAAACCGTCATGGCCCCGATGAAGGGGGTCAGCTGTTCGCCCAATGGATCATAGATCTTATCAGCGATCGCGCCCGTGGCGTAGGTGTTGATCGAGCCCTTGACCCATTCTGCAGGAGTTCCGAAAGCTTCCTTGCCGGTTCCCGTCTGGTAGTACCCTAAATGGCAACCCTTGGTAAACCCATCCTTGATTGCCTGGGTATTGATTTCCGGCCAGGCGTACTTGGAACTGTACACCCATACTGCCATACCACCACCGTTTTCGTCCGGCAAATCGGACATATCAAAGGTGATGGAATGCAGTTTACCATCGGTCTCGGGAACGAAATACTCCGCAAAGTAATCGTCCGTCCAGCCGCCGAAGTTGGAGTTACCACCATCGGTCCAGATCAGGGTATCTGGCGTGCCGAGCGGGTAGACCACTCCGCGGGCTTTCTCGAGCACCGGTGCGGTCAGGTTCAGATTCTTCTTGACCGGCAAAATCTCGTTCTTTCTTTCCGAGAATGTGCCAGTCACCGCCGCGGACAATCCCACGCAGGCGATCAGAAGAACTGCAACAATTAGTAACAACCTTTTGTTAGTCATTAAGACCTCCCTTGTTTAAGTTGAACTTGTTCTCACTCATTAATTAGTATCCGCCAGCGAATCAGAATCCAAAGCGGACACTTATCCATTGGTTGTTGTCAAAATATTTAGTCGGCCGCAGGGCATAATCCAACATGATGCGCGCGTTGCCGCCGACGGAGAGCTTGACCCCTGCGCCCAATCCGGGGCCCCACATGAAATCGTCACTCAACGCAACGAATTTATTATTTTCAGGATCCTCGGCAATGGCATAGGAGCCGCGCAGATAGAACATCTTCATGAGCTCGGCCTCGACTCCGACCCGATACTGATCAAAGGAAAAATTGTCGTTTAAAAAAGAACCGCCCACCGTCAGCTTGACTAAATCGGTTTTCAGTACACCGTACGAAATCCCCAATTCCATCTGGGTCGGGAGTTCGAAGGAAGCCAGCGGGACACGCCAGGGTTCCTGCCGCGTGCCCGGTTCGGTATTTGGCGGGGTGATGTTCTGCTCTAAATCAGGACCGTTGAACAGCATGTCCGGACCGAGGTTGCGCAGGACCGCACCCATCTGGAAACCGCCCGGGCCGGTGGAATATTGCACGCCGGCATCCACGCCGACCCCGGTAGCCGAGGTGCGCATGACTTGTTCGGAGATCACATTCATTTTCACGCCAAAGCGAATACGGTCGGTCATCACCCGGGAATAGACCATACCCAGCGTCATATAGCGCGGGGAGTAATACTCACCCGTGCCATCCGGTGAAGTGGTGGTCGTGATGGGAATATCGCCGAAATCAATTGATTTCAACGTCGCGCCGAAAGCGCCAAGGCGTCCGAATTTCGACATTACCGCCGCATAATTGACATTGATATCCGCAATGTAATTCATGCGCGAAATGATGGCTTCGCCACTGCCCGGTATATCTGCTACGCCGGCCGGATTCCATTCCGCGGCTTCAATGCCCCGGATAATCGCAGTAAAGGAGCCGCCTAACGCCGGTCCGGTGGAGCCGACCGGAATCAGTAATTCCTGAGCTCCCGATGTCCCCCTGCGCCGGGAACTGCCGGCCTCCAATAGGGTGACACTACTCAACAGGCTTAACACCACCAAGATAAAGGTCAGATATGGCATTATTTTCTTCATCGTAGTAATCCTCGCTTTCATGACCTAATAGACATCCAGGCGTTCTTCCGGCTGAAAGACCGCGATTTTCAAGACCTTATCACCCACACCTTTGACATTCACATGGATGATATACATCCCGCTGGCCACCGGAATACCATACTGGTTGCGCAAATCCCAGCGCTCGAAACTGGTACCGGCGAACGCTGAAGTATTGTGATCAATCCTGGTCACCAACTGGCCTGCCAGACTGAAGACACGGATTGTCACATCCTGTTCCGGCAAATGGGTGATAGTCACAAACCGCTCGATCGGCTGTTTTTCCTCAACGTTATAGGCAAAATAGGGATTGGGGAAAACATTGATTTTTTTCAGCTGACTTTGCTTTTCTTTCTTGGTCAGATTGGTAGTCAGCGGTGTGGCTTCCCAGGCATACTCGTCCACCCCTGCTTCGACCGGATTCAGGAAGTAGAGCCGCACCGTGTCACCGACCGAATAGATGGAGGCACTACTGAGATAGATCAGCCAGCCGGTGTGTTTATTGTAGCGCCCGGCGAAAGCCCCGGTGTTCCAATCTTTCGGGATCAAAGGATAAATCGAATCCTGGGCGGCAGAGTAATCCTGATACACAAACACCACCCAGTCGTTCTGCAGGGTTTGAGCCGTTGCGTCACCTATCAGACTATCACTGTTATTGTCCACCACGGCTAAACATATCTGTTTGTTGCGTTCCACATCCCAGACCTCGAACGGTACGGTGCCCACGAAGGCTTTCGCAAAAGCGTACTTATCTTTTTTGCGATAGTAGACCGCCTTCTGTCCGGCACTGGTAAAACGTAGTTCAATATCCGAGCGTAACAGCACGGGATCGGTGATGCCGCAATTATTGACATCGCCGAAACCTTTTACCGTGGTCATCAGGGCATTACTGCCCCCGATATTCTTGGCGTTGCCCTCGACCATCACATCGTGCTTGACAGTTCTTTTCAGGCGGAACCAGTACACTCCCGAAACATTGTAGCGCGACCAGAATTGCCAGTACTTGGTCTCGCCGACCAAAGTATCGATCTTAACCGGCTGGCCATTGATGTTGGCAATCGTGTCCACTCCATCGGTATAGGGCGGGTAGTCAACGGAATCTACCAGGGTCGGGATAACATTGCTGGTCTGCGCCCATTTATAGTAGAGGATCGGCGACTCGAAGCTAACATCTTTGACGTTAAACTGGAAACCCTTGATCGGTTTTGAGGTATAGGAGGTCAATTCTGTCTCGTTTTTGATCAGGGTGTCCACCAGCGTTCCGGACGCGTCTCTTTCCAGCAGATTCCAGGAACCCTGCTTCGCAACGGAATCGTAATTAAAAGTCACCGCAAAAGTATTGCCATTCAAATCCAGTGGATTGACGACCTCGGCGGTCACAGTTGCTTCGCCGACGCCGGCCGTATGCTCGACCGGCAGGGCGTCCCCGGTGCTGGTCGGCAATTTCTGTCCCAAGGCCGGTTCATGCGGTCGAACCAGGATGGATTTCTTGGAGCTTTCCACTACTTTGGGAGCGGCGGACGGATTGTAAGCGTAGGTGGTCACGGCAAAGTAATAGGTGCGTCCATTGATCAAAGCGCTGTTGCCGCGAATGGCATCCGAACGAATGTCAATCAAACGGCTGACGCCATTGTCACCGCCAAAGGCAACCGGTCCCTCTAAGATTAAACCGGTTTCGATATCGAGTCCGCGATCCATGATTACGCCCACGGCGTTGCTAATGTCGAAGGTTTTAACCAGTTTCCAGGGACCATTGGGCGACTCGCCCTGATAGACATTATAGCCCTCGAATTCATATCCGAGATACTTGTAGTTCTCGATCAGGTCGGCGTCCTGTTCCCAGGACAAAATGATCTGCTTGTCAAGTTCACTGACCTGCACCACAGGAGCGGGCGGACTGGGCAGGTTGAACTGGGTGTTATAGGCGTTTTGCGCATATTCATCAAAGAACTTCATGGCGGCAATCGAATTCAGATTATTGGTGCCGGCGGCGATAACGATCGCTCCCACGATTTCCTGTACACCCGGTTCGCCCACCTGCGGAATACTATCGCCGTTAACATCGCTCCAGGTCGCCATGGTGAATGGACCGGAATTCATTAAAAAGCGTCGGTCGCCAGGTGGTTCACCGCCGTCGAATTCGGTATCACCGGTCCGCGTGATGGGGTCTCCGGGATGCAGGACTGTAACAATTCGTCCCTGCGGATCTTTCCACGGTGCGCCGGTGGCTGTCAGACCGGACATGTAGTTGTAAGCTTCCTCGGCCGTTTCGGGATCGTAATAGACCGCGTGACCATTGATGTATTTCACGAAGGAGGTCATCGGCAGGTTACGATAACCCGGTAGCAGTTGCCCGGAAATCAATGCGGTATCGCCCGGGGAAGGGACAATAGGTCCCTGGAAGAAGTCATAGCCTACCGCCGGGGGGGTACTGCCGTAATCGGCGTCGACCGCAATGCCGTTATAGAAATAGCCGACGCTGAGGTTAGTATCGCAACCGACGTAATCATCATTGGCGTCACCCAGATCGGCATCCGACCACATCGAGACGTAAGCATCCTGAATGGTTTTACCGCTTTTATTGATCAACAGCCACTTGATAAACATGACGTTGCCTAATGGATCGGCGCGGTCGAAGCCGAAGACTGTGGTCTGAATTTCGACGCCCAAGGGTTCGGTATTCCACAATTTGGCGTGGATGGCGGCGCTGTAATCATTGAATACGCTCCAGTGCGTTTGATCGCCATAAAACAGCGGCGGATCCTGCTTTTCTACCAGCTGACCATCCGGTCCCTGGTAGACGCCGTCCCCGCTAAAATCCTCGAACGTTTCGCCGTCATCGTAAACACCATTGCCATTGGCATCGGTAAAATATTCACCGTCATGGGCGGGCGCACCGTCCTTAACCGGCCATAACTTGTATTCCCTATTATACTTCGGAGAAGTCTCGTCGGGTGAATCGCCTTTGTTGATTGACCAGACCTGGTAGCGCGGACTGTTGGGATTATCGGCATAACCGACCTTGGTCCCCGTATCATAGATGATACGTCCGGGTTGGAACTCGGAGGTGTATTCCGAAGCGGCGGAGCGCACCTGGCCATCCACTTTACCCGCCAACCAGAGCCCGGATTGGTAAACCGCTGTGCGCCCGGAGCCTTTCGGCCATTCCAAACCGGCATCTCCGGTCACGTTGTAACTGACGATTTCCCCGTTATTGCCGGTCCAACAGCGAATCTGGTTCGCGTCGAACAGGATATATTCGAGCGTACCGGGTTTTAAAAACATTTTACCACGTGTCTGAGGGGCAGAGGCCCAGGTGGCACTGATTATCCCTGCCAGAAGTACAACGGTAGCTAAACCAAGATATTTTTTCATGTTCATTACTGTCCTCACTTTCATTGCCCAAGGTCAAATTTGACCCCTAACCGGACCGTGCGCGGCGTTTCGAAGTTAAACGGACTCGCCTGGCGCATATTGTACAGGTCAACATGGTTAGCCGGATTGGCTTTCCAGGTTTTCCCATCATCCTTATCAAACCAACCGTCATAATCGGGTAGGCCGGTGCCGGTATAGACAGTTCTGACATTTTTAGTGTTCAGTAAATTATCAATCCACAGATAGACCGTCACATCGTTATTCTTGATCGTAAAGCTCTTATCAATTTTCAAGTTGAGCTCATAGATAAACGGCATGACTCCGGAATTGAGGGCCGCGGTCGGGATATCTGAAGTCGAAGGGAAAACCGTACTCTGTTTCACCGTAGGTGTATAGCGCCGACCACTGCCGAAAGTGAACAGCAGGTTCACACCGGCTTTGCCAATCTTATCCTTTTCAGTCGTCCGAAAATCCAGGTTGATCGAACCGGTGTGACGCTGGTCGAAGTCCAGCGGACTGACAAACGTCGGGTAGTTGCCGCTCTGCCAGGCGATTTTGTACTGGCTGGTCGCGGTGGAACCCGTACCGCCGGCATATTGCAGAGTATAGTTGACCATCGCCTGCACGTAACCAGTACGGCGCAGATTGAATGAAAACGACAGCCCCTTGACCGTACCATAATCACCATTGACGTAGGTGGCGTAGACCACCGGACGCGCGCCGGCAACATTGCGGACCTGGACATAACCGGCCATCTGTTTGTAGAAAGCGGTCATGTCAATGCTCGCGTTCATCCCCAGTTGTTGTTTGAAGCCCATTTCATAGGAAGTCGTTTTGACGGGTTCCAAATCGGGGTTACCGGAAATCGTAAAGTTGCCCTGCTCTAAATTGGAAGCAAAGCGCAGAAAACTGATGAACATGCGGTTGAGCTGGGGTTGCTGGACGTATTTACCATACTGCGCATGGAAGACGGTCTGGTCGGTCACCGGGAAGGCCAAGCCAATACGCGGACTGATGATGTGATAATCCTTTACTACTGCCATCTGCGTGCGTCCGACCGTATCAACCGCCGAGCCGTTCGGATCGTAGGTTTTGATGGGTGATGAATAGATCCCATCCTCATCCATATATACCTGCTCTGCAATCAAGCCATCCGTACCCAGCACGATGCGCGTTTTATCGCGAAAGCCCAAATTGTTGGGCGAGATGTAATCATAACGCAAACCGACATTCAGGATCAGATCAGTCATCTCGATCTTGTCCTGAATAAATAGACCGCCGACTTTGGGCGTCCGGGCGGCGTCGCGGTTTTTATTGATGTCGGAATTAATATAATTTTTCCCGTCAATGGTGAAGCCCATGTTTTCCACATAGGCGTTCTTGTAGGCGTTTTTCCAGTAATCAGCGAGATAATCCGAATAGGAGCCGAAAGCTTGCAATAACGGATTACTGCTGACCAAAGTATCGAAAGCGGCCTGCGTATACGGTGGATTCTCAATGTAAGTACGCCCCAGTCGTTCTGGAGCCGCCACCCGATAATAGCGGATGGTATGGTCGCGGTACTCGAAACCCAACCGCAGTTCATGACTGCCCATCTGGGTTTTCAGATCGCCGTTGAAACCGGTATAGGAGAATTCATTCTTCAGAAAATCAAAATACTGCGTTCCGGGCGGGAAAAAAGTCGCATATTCGTTGCGCACCCGGGGATTGGATCCGTTTTGCGGCAGGTACGGATTGACGATCAGCCACAGATCCCCGTCCGTGTACTTGTAATCATAAACAGCGGTATCAGCCACCGTACCTCCGAAAATTTCCTCATATTTATCCAGCGGCAGTTCCCGGATCCCGTAACGGAGCAATTTGTCCCAGTGTTTCGGGTTGCCATTAATGTATCCGTCCGCAAAGTGGCTGACCTGCATATTGACCAGCGTTTTGGGATTGACGGTCCAGGTCAGGCGGGCGTAAGCCGCGTTGGTGTTCGTTTGCCACTTCGGAACGGCTTCCGGACAGAACACCGCATATTGCTCGTATAAATTACGGTAGGTCTCGTTGGTGAAGTTGCCCCCCAATTTGATCTTGACAGGCGCAAAATCAAACATGACATTACCGGCGCCCATCCACTTCTTGGACCAGTTGTAAGGCAGGGGCCCATAGACCGCTTTCCAGGAATAATCACCGTAACTGCGCAGGCCATCACCGTCCAGATCACCCAAATATTTGCCTTCGGGATGTTTGCCGACGGACATCCGCCGGTCCAGCTGATCCTGGTACTCGAGGTTGCCATAAAACCGGATTTTATTACCCATTACCGGAGCCGGGCCACCGACGGATAGATTGTAAAGATTGTACCCGTAACTGTACGTTCCTAAAAAGGCTTTGTCGGTGCTGAGAATTCCATCTGTAATAAATTCACCCGAGACCTGGTACTTGTCACTACCGATCTTGGTACTCATGTTGACGATACCGGAGGTGGCACTGCCATATTCAGCATCGAAACCGCCCGCCTGGTAAGAAACTTCTTCCAGGGCCGAGCCGGAAATTTCTCCCGCTTCCGGGCGGGTAATCCGGTTGTAATCATTGACCTGATAGACACCGTCCACATAGTAGACGACCTCTTCAGTACGCCCGCCACGCACATGCAGGACATTACCGATTTTCACCACACCGGTTTGCAAAGCCGCGACATCCGTGGCACTGCGCACCGGCATGTTGGCAATGTCTTCGGAACGCACGACCCGGCGTTCATTGGTGGCGGACCTTTCGATGATCGGTCGCTCCGCCACGACGATTACCTCTTGTCCGACGATGGTTTCGCGTTCCAGGAGAAAGTTCACGTCGGTGGTCAAATCCACCGAGATGCGCACATTCTTAATGGTCATTTTCGCGTAGCCGATGTAGCCGGCCTCGAGATCGTACAGACCGGGGGGAATGTTGAAAATATAGAAATGCCCGTCAATATCCGAGGCGGCACCCATCGTGGTGCCCTTGATGACGACATTGACACCCATCAAAGGTTTGCCGGTCTCCTTATCGACCACGGTTCCTAAAATTTTACCGACCGTTCCGGCGAGTAACACCGATGGCAAAAAGATGACCATCAGCCAAGCCGAGACTCGACGCACCATTTTAAACCTCCTTTTGTGTTAGTTCTTCCTCACTAAAAAAAACGTTTAACGGTTCCTCACTTGTGAGTAATGTATTAATAATCGTTTTTTAATGTCAAGCTTTTTATCGAAGAAACTTGATTATTTCGCCTTGACGGGCAAAATCTGATCAATTATTCCGTAAGCCCGGGCTTCTTCGACTGACATGAAATAGTTCCGATCAGTGTCCTTGACAATCTTTTCATAGGGCTGGTGCGTCAGATCGGCTAAGATACGGTTGACTTTGTCCTTCAGACGCACGATTTCACGGGCGTGAATTTCAATATCACTCGCCTGTCCCTCGACTCCTCCCAGCGGCTGGTGAATCATGATCCGCGAGTTGGGCAGGGCGGAACGTTTGCCCGGCGCGCCGCTGGCTAACAGGATCGCCGCCATGCTGGAGGCCATGCCGATACAGATCGTGGCAACCGGTGGCTGGACGTAATTCAGGGTATCCAAAATCGCCAGTCCGGCTGTCAGCGAACCTCCCGGACTGTTGATATAAAGGTAAATGTCTTTACTGGAATCTTCAGCGGCCAAGAAAAGCATTTGCGCGATGATCATGTTGGCCAGGTGGTCATTAATTTCCGATCCCAGGAATATGATACGTTCTTTCAGTAACCGGGAATAGATGTCGTACGAACGTTCACCATGTCCGGTCTGCTCGATGACAAACGGAATATACATTTGATCTTTGACCGTCATACACAGCCTCCTCAGGTTAGAGTTGCGGTATGTATTACCTGTTTCTTTTCTTTGATGAATTGTTTTAGGTGCTCGATTACCTTGCGGTCGGCAAGGTCCATTTCAACTTCAAGCCGGTTGGCGCGTTTGTGGTAATATTGATCCACCTGCGCCTGCTGGTTCTCCGGAAAACCCTGGCGGATGCGGGCGATAGCGTCGTCAATTTCGGCCTCACTGACCTGAATCCCGGCCTGTTTCCGGATTGCACGCTGGATCAGATACCAGCGTACATTTCTTTCCGCCGCCGGACGCCGTTCATCACGGATTTTTTGCTCGTCCAAAGTCTGAGGTTGATTCTTCCGGGAATTTTTTAGGTTCTCAATGACCTTATCCAGGTACCATTGCACCCGAAATTCAGGCACTTCCAAATCTGCATTGTCAACGAAATAATCGGCGATCGCCCGCGCCAATTCGTCTTCCGCCTGGCGCTGCCAGTCATTCTGCAGTTTCTCTTCCACTCGTTGGCGAAGTTCGGTATAGGTTTTCAGATCCTTGAAGTGCGCCTGCACGAAATCATCGGTCAGTTCTGGCAGAGTATGTTGTTCGACCCGCTTAACGCTGATCGCGTAACGTTGCGTTTGTTTTTTTTCGTTCTCGACGGAAATTTGCACCTCTGCCCCGGCTTGAACCCCCCGCAGGTTCGCCGCTCCCGGACCGCCAAACATGCCTTCGCCGACCTTGATCAGGCGACCGGGTAACTTGCGTCCCACTAACGGCACTCCCGTTGCGTCCAGCTCCTGGATATCCGCTAAAAGGTAATGCCCTTCCTGGGCGCCAGTCGTGATTTCCTGAATTTCCGCCGCCTGACCGCGCAAATCTTCCAAGTAGGCATCTACGGAGGCGGGATCGACGATATATTCATTACGCACGACCTTAAAACCTTTCTCATAAGGCGGTAAACCCACTTCCGGGTCCATTTCCACTTCCACTTTATAAACAAAGGGCTGTTCTTCGTCGTAGTGCAAATCTATTACCTTGAGATCAAGGTATTCCTGAATGCCCTGTTCGGTCAGGGCGCGCGGCAGGGTGTCTTCAATGATCCGATTCCCGAACTGGGACTTGACCTGCGGACGTAGCTGGCGCCAGGCCACGCTTTCCGGCACTTTACCGGGACGGAAACCATCCACTTTCAGTCGCTTTCGCAAATCCTGAAAGATGGCCTGGTACTGGTCAGCGATTTCACTCCATTCCAGATTGACTTGCAGGGTGCGTTTCACCCCACTTAATTTTTCGACATCAACTTTCATGCTTTTCCTTTATTAAAAATTTGTGCGCATCACGTGCCGCGGGCGAGATTTGAACTCGCACCCCGGGAAGGACTGGATCCTAAGTCCAGCGCGTCTGCCAATTCCGCCACCGCGGCTCAAAAACCACCCCAAATTTATTCACCGGCGCGCCACTTTCCAAAGCCGCGTCACCGGAGTTTGTTCTGACCTTTACTTCAGCAAGACTGCCTTGCGGATCAATTTTTGCTCTCCGGAAGTCAGCGCAAAGAAATAAATACCGGAGGGGAGGATCGTTCCGTCGTCGGCCCGTCCGTCCCAGTTGACCCGGTGATAACCGGCCAAGCGGCGCTCCGCGAGTAACGTGGTGAGTCTCGCTCCGTGGATATCATAAACTTCCATCCGCACGAACGCGGCCTGGGGCAAGGTAAAATTAATCGTCGTATGCTGGTTAAATGGATTGGGGAAATTGGGAGTTAAACCAAATTTTGCCGGCGCCATGTCCAACTGACTGAATCCCGAACTGCCAGCTTGCACCATCAGATCCGCCACAGCGGTATCTGTAGTGAGTAAATAGTTGCAGGTTCCATCGAACGCCCAAAAACAGATAACCGGAAAATGGTATTGACCCGGAACCGCCTGTTTATCAATATCAACAACCACCTCAATCGGCACAATCTCGTATCTTAGAATGACCGGAGCAAGTCTTAAGGGCCCTGTAGAATTAGCGCTTATCCCGATGACGCCACTGGTGTCCTGCTGGTATTGCAGTGACCATTCATAGGGCAAGGGGACAGCGACACTGCGCAGATGCAGGATATGCGCTGGATCGGCTATCTCTATCCCGAAGCCCCAGACATATTCATCAACCGATAACTGCAGGCGCCAGGTATGGTTGAGAGACCCAGCTGTTAGCGTATCCGGCGCGCCATACAGCAAGGCTTGCCCGGTAGAGACCGTCACCTTTCCGGCCAGATTTTGCTCATCAATGAGTTGTCCGGATGTATCTGCCAGTATCACCTCTTCCAAATGATATTCATAGATACCACTGGGTATCCCAGAGTCAACCGCACATTTTACCGTAAAAAACGGGCTGTATTCCGAAGCGTGACCAATCTGCGCACCAGTCAGCACAGTATCGAGTCCCAAAATCTTGAGCGAACCATCCGCCTGGCTTCCCGAATATAATTTCCACTGCGGGTTCCAATAAGAGTAAGAATCCATGGGTCGCTCAACTTCGGTTGGTCGGATAAAACCGTCGAGGGTCGGTACACGGCACTGAAACCCGGCACAGGCGTCGGAAGAGGTCAGTTTTATCCGCAGGCAGCCCGCGCTGTCAGGCGGCAGAAAACTATTCAAGATGCCAATTTGGCTCTCGGGCCGCAGTACAGCTCTGGTAAGGATGACCGCCAGAAACATTCCTGCGAGTTTTAAACCCGTCTTGTTCACCACTGTCCGGCTCTCCAGCACGCGGCTATTGACCGGCGCCATGGCATTTTTTATACTTCTTTCCACTCCCGCAGGGACAGGGATCGTTGCGCCCGACCTTTTCCTCGACATGAATCGGACGCGGGCGGGCACGCTGTCCGTCGCTGGTAAAAGTCTGCTCCGCGCCCGCATTTCCGGCTTCGAAACCCATGCCCATCGCTTCCGGGTGCATCAGCCGCACGCCACTCGGACGCCGAACCGGATGGGGAGCAGGAGCCGGTCCGCTGAACTGCGTACGGAAACAGAGCTTCAGGGTCTGTCGGTTAATGGCGCTGATCATCTCGACAAAAGCCTGGAAGGCTTCGCCTTTATACTCGAGGAGCGGGTCTTTCTGGCCGTACGCCCGCCAGTTGATGCCTTCCTTCAGCTGATCCATCGCGTATAAATGATCGCGCCAGTGCTCGTCAATGGTGCGCAGAGCTACGAAACGCTCAAAGAAGCGCATCTGCTCCACCCCCAGAACTTTTTCCTTGTTTTCGTAATAATGGACGGCCTTTTCGATGATCAACTGCTTGACAGCGGTCGTGGTAGTGTTGGACAATTCGCGGACGTGCAGGTCAATTCCTAAGGTGTTCATCAATTCCGCTCGTGCGTCTTCCCAATTCCACTCCTCGACCGGCAGTTTGGCATCAAAATACTTGGTAAGAAGTTCATCCGTCCATTCTTCCAGAATATCCAGCACCTCGCGTTTGAGATCGGAACCTTTCAGGGCATAATTGCGCCGGTCATAGATAATTTCGCGTTGGTGATTCATGACGTCATCATATTCAAGCAAATGCTTGCGGATGCCGAAGTTGCGCTCCTCGACTCGCTTCTGCGCCCGGGCAATCGAGCGTGTCACCATGCGGTGGGTGATTACCTGCCCTTCCTCAATGCCCAACCGGTCCATGATTGCCGCGATGCGTTCGCTGTTGAACAGGCGCATCAGGTCGTCTTCCAAGGACAGGAAAAAGCGCGACTCGCCCGGATCGCCCTGCCGCCCACTGCGTCCGCGCAATTGTAAATCAATGCGCCGGGATTCGTGGCGTTCGGTGCCGATGATGTACAGACCGTTTACCTCGGTAACGCCTTTCCCCAACTTGATATCGGTACCGCGCCCGGCCATATTGGTGGCGATCGTCACTGCACTGCGCTCACCAGCCCGGGCGACGATTTCAGCTTCACGTTTATGTTGCTTGGCATTCAGCACGTTATGGGGAATGCCGCGCCGTTTGAGCATCCGGCTGATGGTTTCCGACACCCCGACGCTGATCGTGCCGACCAACACCGGTTGACCGCGGTGGAAGGCTTCCTCGATTTCCTGCAGGATGGCGTTATATTTCTCGCGGCGGGTTTTATAGACCTGGTCCTCATGATCGCGCCGGATACACTTTTTATGCGTCGGGATCACGACAACATCTAATTTGTAGATGTCTGCAAATTCGGCGGCTTCGGTCTCCGCCGTGCCGGTCATGCCCGCGAGCTTGGCATACATGCGAAAATAATTCTGGAGAGTGATGGTGGCGAAAGTCTGAGTCTCAGACTCGACTTTGACCTTTTCCTTGGCTTCGATAGCCTGGTGCAGACCGTCGCTGTAACGGCGCCCCGGCAGGATGCGTCCGGTAAATTCATCCACAATCAACACTTTGCCGTCCTGCACGACATATTCGACATCCTTCTCGTAGAGCGTATAAGCCCGCAGGAGTTGGGCGATGTTGTGGTAGCGGTCGGAAATTTCGGAATGGTGGGCATCCAGCTCGAATTTACGTTTTTCTTTTTCGGTCAGAGATAACTGTGAATCCTCATCAATGCGGATGAGCTCTTCGGCCATATCGGGAATAATCAGCTCGTTGATGCTGATGCCCAACTGGTTGGCTAATTTTTCCTCGCCCTGCGGCGTCAGGGTGATGCTGTGATTTTTCTCATCAATAAAGTAGTACAAATCCTTGAAGAATTCGTCCTGGCTGATCGAAGTACCGGTTTTCGGATTGGTTAGCAACAGGTAGGCTTTCTCACCGTTCTGCAGCATTTTCTGGTAGCCTGGTTCTTCTAACAGCTTGCGCAGACGCCGGTTTTTCGGCATGCCCTGCGAGGCTACGAACAACTGCCGACTTAGTTCTTCGCGCTGCTGGTCCTTGATCTGGACCGGATCATCGGGAAAGGGCGCCAACAGGCTGGTCACAACCTCACGCTGGTATTTTACCAGGGTCCCCACGGCGGGATTGAGGAGGTCAAATTTCTCGTGGCGCGAGCTCTGCACCGGGCCCGAAATGATGAGCGGCGTCCGCGCTTCGTCAATCAGAATATTGTCCACTTCATCTACGATGGCATAGTAGAATTCGCGCTGCACCTGTTCCTCGGAGCTCAGCGCCATGTTGTCGCGCAGATAGTCGAATCCAAATTCGTTATTGGTGCCATACGTGATATCGCAGGCGTACTGCCGGCGTCTTTCGTCGGCGTCCATATAATTCAGAATACAGCCCACGGTTAAACCCAGTTCGGTGTAGATTCGTCCCATCCATTCGCTGTCACGTTGCGCCAAATAATCGTTGACCGTCACGATATGCACTCCGCGACCGGTCAGAGCATTCAGATAAACCGGCATCGTCGCCACCAACGTCTTGCCTTCGCCGGTTTTCATTTCGGCGATTTTGCCTTCGTGTAACACTATCCCGCCGATTAATTGCACATCGTATGGGACCATGTCCCAGGTGATTTTTTGTTCGGTGACTAACCATTCCTGTCCGACCAGCCGGCGGCAGGTTTCCTTGACCATGGCGAAAGCCTCCGGCAGGATCGTGCGCAGGTAAGCTTGTTCCTGTTCATTGACAGCCTGGCGGAGCTCTTCCGGGCTGACTTCGTGCGCACGGGCTTCCTCCGTGGCAGTCTGGCGGATTTGTCGCAATTCCTCCTGGAAAGCCGCCGTGCGGGCGCGCAATTGTTCCTGGGGTACATCGCGCAGTTCGGTAAACCACCGGTTTATCTCCGCCACCAGCGGGGTGATTTTTTTAATTTCGCGCTCGGAAGCTGTGCCGAAAAACGCCGTCAGAAAGGCTGTGATTCCCATTTCCAATTAGTCCTGTTGTTGCCGGTAATTCATGATTTGTCGGTGTTGTTTGGCCGACCGGATTTCCTCTTCTTCCGGATCCGGGGTTTATGACGCTTATGCTCTGATTCCTCGCCCGGTCCCGGCAGGGACAGCTTATGTACGATCTGCTCACTGATCTGGTGCAGGACAGCATCCAAAATGCCGTTGACAAAGGCGCTGCTGTCGTCGGTCGAGTATTTTTTAGCTATTTCGATAGCTTCAGAAATCGAGACCTTGGGTGGAATATCGTCGAAATACAGAAATTCAGTGATCGCCATGCGGATTATCAGGCGATCGATGATGGCGATCCGCTCAAAGTCCCAGTTCTGGGACTTATTTCTGATGAATTCATCAATCTGAGTTTTGTGGATACTGGCAGTCGTAAAAAGGGCTCGGGCAAAAACACGTAACTCTTCCGCCATCTTCATGGCGTTGATCACATCATTTTCGACCTGAGCGATAGAATACCCGGTCATTTCCTCCGCATACAAAGCCTGCAGAGCAATTTCACGGGCGGTGCGTCTTTCTCTCATTTTCAGGTGATTCCTTAACCATAACAAATAACATTGCTCAAATTTACACTATTTTCTGCTAATTAGAAATTGCAGGGCTTATTCGCCAGGTAGCGCTGACCACCGTGACTCTCACCAATATTTCAGTTGGCAAACCAAAGAATTTTAAGGTAAATTTGCGCACTATTTGATATTCCATTCTTCGCCAAATAACCTATGGGAAGGATTTTCTCGATGGCCACATCAGAAAAAAAAGCATCACGTTCGGGTGCCTCATCAGCACGGCGTTCGCCAGCTTCCGCGGGCCGAATAAAACCGCATTCGGAACTCGACTCGCCAGTCGAAGCCTATTATCTGCAACTCTCCGGAAAAAAATTACTCTATCCTCCGACTGAAAAAATTCCCGTCATCCAAGTTGCCAATTTCCCCATGCTGGGCAAACTCACCGCTTTCCGCTTCCTCGAATGGGTACAGCAGAATCCCGGCGGAGTGGTAGCCCTGCCAACCGGCAAAACGCCTGAGCATTTC
>Ga0209609_10000954_pt1 | contig 17065 bp, 16 predicted proteins | sample LakKivw325mmetaG_FD_184136 | JGI IMG/M metagenome (GOLD analysis project Ga0209609, IMG submission 184136) | Anoxic lake water microbial communities from Lake Kivu, Rwanda to study Microbial Dark Matter (Phase II) - Lake Kivu water 325m metaG... | ecosystem: Environmental > Aquatic > Freshwater... | reverse complement strand
ATTATGTATACTATATTGATTATCAAATAATAACCAACAATTATTTTTTAATATAGCACGTTTTAAAAAATGCGGTTGTGGATAACTTTTAATAAGGAAATTGTTGGCGGCCATTTTCAGAAAGGTCGGACACTGAATTTCATACAGGGATCGGCCGGACGAATAAAAAAGTTTGGAAGCGAGGCTTCCAAACTTTTTTATTCGTCAACCTTCATCTCTTCCAATTCTATCTCAAGGGTTGATTCTTCTTTGTCGCGTAAAATAGTCAGAACAACCTTCTCCCCGGGATTTTTCTGTTGAATTAAATAAGTTAAATTTTGGTCCTGGTTCAAAACAACGTCATCAACCTTGATAATCACATCGGCATTTTTAACCCCTGCTTGAGCTGCCGGACTATTCTCTTCCGGCGAACCGTAAACAATGGCTCCGTTAGCTAAATCTTTAAACAACGGACTGGTTAATCCAGGCGCTTGTTCAAGACGCAGATAATCAATGCCCAAGTAAACCCGACTAATCTTTTTATCTTGTAAAATCCGGTCTATTTTACCGGCAAAATACCAAGCCGGAATTACTCTTTCTCTGACAATCAAACCAATTAATTTTCCGTCTAGACCAAAAATCAAAGAATTGGGAACATTGGAGATTGAAGTCTCAAAATCCAAACGCAAAAAATCGGAAAATTCATCCGTTGAATAAACCAAATCCTCTGTTTTATAAATATCTCTCGCTTCGGGCTGACTGACTTCCGTTAAATGCAAATTTTTAAACTTGTCCAAAATAAGTATTTGACGCCCCGGAGTTATTTCGTCAATCAAGACAAAACCAACAGGTTTTAATTTTTCGTTGGCCGCAACCTTTAAAAAACTGACGCCGGTAACCGGGTCTTGAATAATTTCCTCAACAACAAAAATCTTATTATTATTGTCAAGGGCCACATATTTTGTTTGTCCGTCTAAATCACCGCCGCCGATTAACCATCCATCACCAGTGACAGGCACCCCCTGGATTATTATCTGCCAAGGAGCGTAAATCTGTTCTAAAAAAGATAACTGTCCATTCTCCGGAATTATTTTGGCCTTAAAAATTCTTAATGTTTGCCCAAATAAATCCTGAGACAATTTTTGTAAGCGCAAATCATTGGTCACGGTAACGTTTTTTTCAGTAACTAAAGTCGTCTCTTGGGTGGGGAGAAACTTAGCCAAATCTATTTTTTTGCCCCAGGGAAGATTGACCGAAGAATTGGTAAAAATAAAAAAAACAGCCAAACCACCAGCGATTAGACCGCAAACAAGGGAGATAAAAACAGTTAACCAAAGTCGGGGCTTAACAACAGCCGGTTTTTGCAAACGGTCAAATTCTTTATTCTGATAAAAATTTTCTACCTCTTCCTCAACGTTGTTCTGATAATTTTGTCTTCTTTCCCAACGTCGACTTTTTTCAACCTCAACATCCTCCCTCTCTTGTCTGTTTTCTTTATTTAGGTCGTCAATAATAATTTTTTTTGTGCCGTCACGCTCCGAAGTTTTTGCCTTAGAACGAGTTTGCTCTACTTCGGGACGCTCTGGCGCAAGCGGTTGTTCTTCTGCCATAGATTAATTATGATACCGTATATTATAGAAACTATCAAGGCATTAAGATGAAAGCCAAAGGGTAAAAATCTAATAACTAAATAAATCTCGCTTAAAACCAAACTGATGGTAATTACTTTTTTAAAGTCCCTTTGCTCGGACCCGGACTGACCGGAAGAATAAATCAGCCAAAAAAACAAGACAAAAACCAAAATAAAATCCAGATAAGAAAACAGCCGAAACGGATCCCAGTCCATTAAAGTTCCTACGCCCGACAAAACCCAATAGCTAATCATAAAATTGATTAATCCGGTTACTTTTTCCAAGCTATGAGGCTCATAAACGCGAATCTGGTGGAGAAAAGAATAAGCACATTTCAAAAAAAGACCGGAAAAAAAACAAAAAACAATAATAAAAACATATTGCCAAAACCGATTACTTAAAAAAAGAAAAAACAGCAAAGCGCTAACCGTTAAAACAATTATTTCAACCAAAAACGGCCAGCCTTTTTTAAAGTATCCCTTGACTGTTAAAAATCCCGAAAGCGACGATAAAATAAAAATAATAAGATAAACAACGGTTGTCTTAACAATGGTCGGATTTTGAAAAACAAAAAGCAATAAAAACAAAAAAATAATAGGCAGATAAATATATAATTTGTCCATTATTATTAATATTTTAACGATGATTTAGACAAGACCCATTGTTTCCGGGCTGATCTCCTCCCATTCTCCGTTTACCTCCTCTTTATAAATTTTTAATTCCACCACCGGCTCGCTATTTGAATAAACAAAATCAACCGCCGTCTTCCCGCCGATTCTCTTGGTGTGAAGCACTTTTTTGTCAATAACCCGAGGCCGGGAAATTTTTTCCAGTTTTATCCGCCCCAAAGGGCCCTTGAACTCCACAATCTCTTTCTGCCCAATTATTTTTTCCCCGGCTGAAGTCTCCGCCACCTCAAAATCTTCACTGTATTTTTTATCAATACCAAACCTTTCTTCAACTAAATAAATTAAATTTTCCCATTTGGTCGGATTCATCCCTTTAGAAGCAAATTGCGATTAAACTTAATCTGCTAAAATTAATCATTGATAAAAACCTTATTTTTAGTCATCACCCGCCTAAAGCAATCGGGGCACCGAGACTCGAACTCGGAATCTCACGCACCCGAAGCGTGCGCCTTACCATTAGGCCATGCCCCGCAATTCACCCGGTAAATTATAGACAGCGGACGTTGCAGGGGACGCCCAAGACAAAGTGGACGGTATAGGATTTGAACCTATGACCTCTGCGATGTGAACGCAGCGCTCTACCGCTGAGCCAACCGTCCACCACATTTTAATAAACGCCTCGCTATCGTTTTAAAAAGCCGAAGCCATTTGATACATCGGCAAAATAATAGCCGCAACCATACCGCCGACAACCACGCCTAAACAAATAATAATTACCGGCTCAAGCAAAGCGACTAATTTTGACAAGATATTTTCCACCTCCCGGGCATAAAAGTCGGCAATTTTTTCTAAAACCTCGTCCAACTGCCCGGTTTGCTCGCCAATAGCCATTAAATTCGAAAGCATTTTCGGAATATGAGGCGCTTCTAAAAATGAACTGCTAATTGAACGGCCTTCTTCAACATCTATAACTGCCCCAAGAATTGTACCTTTATAAACCACGTTCCCAACCACTTCAGCCACTATTTTTAACCCGGAACTAATGGGAATGCCGCCGATAATCAAGGTGGACAAACTCCGGGTCAAACGAATAAGATAAACCCTTTGGAAAAGCGGGCCAAAAACCGGTAAACGAAGCATAAACCTGTCTAAAAAATTTTTCCCGGGCTTACTCTTAAACAAAAAATATAAAACAAAAATCAGGAGAATAAGAACAATCATGATAAAAACAAAATATACCTGAAAAAAATCACTAATACTCATTAGAATTCTGGTCGGTAAAGGCAGGGCTATCCCCGCCTCTTTTAAAACGCTGGTCAGCTGCGGAATAACAAATTTTAACATTAAAATCATCACTCCAACCACAGCGACAATAACAAAGGTCGGATAAATCATTGCCCCCCTAATTTTAGCCATTAAATCAAAATTCTTTTCCTGCTCATTAGCCAAGTAATTTAAAACTTCGTCAAGCTTGCCGGCTGTTTCCCCCGCCCGAACCATATTAATATAAAAATCATCAAAAACTTTGGGGTATTTAGCCAAGGAAGAAGAAAATCTTGTCCCTCCCCGAACATCGTCAGTCACCGATTCAACAATACGCCTGAGAAACGGACTACTTGTCTGTCGGCCTAACACTTCAAGAGATTTAACTAAGGGCAGGCCGGCCGAGACCATAACCGAAATCTGGCGGGACAGAAAAACCATATCTTTTGACTTGACTCTTTCCAGAAATTTAATCCGAAGAGGTCGACGCCAAAGAGGCAAAGCGCTGCTTTCAGTCAAAGAAATAATAATCATCTCCTGAGCAGATAGCGCTTCAATAGCCGCATCTTGATTTAACGCCTCAATGGTTCCCTCAACCGTTTGTCCCTTAGAGTTTTTTGCTTTGTATTCAAAAAGCATAAAAACAAAAAATAGTCCAAATAACCCGAATGTATCCGAATGCCACGAATATAAGAAAAAAATACCTTTGATATTTGAAGCATTCGGATACATTTGCCTGGCGGACCCTATTTGCGCAGGCAAGCAGCGGGCAGATAGTTTCGGATTATTTTATCTTCTTAACAACGACCTAAACACTTCTTCGTTGGCGCAATATTTAAGAGCCTCTTCAGCCATCACCCCGCCTGAAGAAACAAGGTCGGCTAAATATTGATCTAAAGAAATGGCTGTTCTGTCTTCACTGGCTTGCAAAATCCCGGCTAACTGATGAAACTTGCCGCCGGCGATAATACTCTTAACAGCTGGGGTGGCCGATAAAATCTCTAAGGCCCTAATCCGACCTCCCCCGATTTTAGGCACCAGACGGGAGCAGATGATTCCGCCCAAATTTTCGCTTAGAAAATATCTAACATTATCTTCTTCGTCAGCTGGATAGAAACGTAAAATTCTTTTTAGAGTTTTTATGGCTGACTCTGTATCAATAACGGCAAAAACCAAACTGCCGGCCTCGGCAATAGCAAAAAGTTCGTTCATTACTTGGGCGTCTTCTATTTGACTAATCATAACCACGTCAATGTTTCTTTCCCGGATAGAGCCCAGCCCGGATAAGAAAGAATCGACATCTTTCCCCACCTCACGCTGCTCAACAACACTCTTTAATCCGCTCAATACCGTTTTAATCGGTTTTTCAATTGTAGAGATAAATTTAGCTTCGCGTTTATTAATATCATTAAGCAAAGAAACAACTAATGTTGACCGCCCTGAATCTCGCGGGCCGGTGATAAAGACAATCCCCTTTTTGATCTTAGTAAATTTTTTAACCACCTCTGGCGCTTCTAATTTGGCTAAATCGATAATTTCTCGCGTCAATAATTTTATCCGCAAACTTAAAGCTCCTTTTTGATAATAAACGCTTATTTGACTATTCCCGACCCGGCCAATTTCTTTTATTACGGTCACCTGCTTTTTCTTCTCTAATTCCCTTTTCTGGTCTTCATCTAATAAATCGGATAACAGCCCCTCAATAAACGAAGCGGACAAGACATTCTCTTTGGCCAAAGATTGCATCTGACCATCAACTCTGACAAAGGGCGGCTGAGCAGTTAGTAAATAAATTTCCGACGCTCTCTGCTCCGCCGCTTGCTGACAAATCCTATTAAAAGTTGTTTCAATTTGAATAGACATAAACTCCAATTCCTATAAAAATTGAAAATTTAGGTATTAGAAATTCCGTGGCGGGATAACGGCTATTCCCTCGCCACCCTTAACACTTCCTCTAAAGTAGTTTCTCCACGCAACGCCCTGATATAACCATCTTTAATCATCTCGGTCATTTTTTGTCTTTTGAATTCCTGTTTAACTTGTTCAATTTCGCAGCCGCTAACAACAATTTTCTGCATTTGTTCAGTCATCTCCAGAGCCTCAAAAATACAAGTTCTGCCTCGATAACCCTCATTGTCGCACCTTGAACAGCCGGTCCCCCGATAAAACTTTAAACGGCCGTTTTTTTGGCGAAAATCACTTAAATTAACCGTCTCAACCTCCTTTAATTCCTGTTCTATCTGCCTTTCTGTTGTCAAAGGCAAAACAATCTCCTGCTTGCAGTGCGGGCAAATCTTTCTGACCAACCTTTGAGCAACAACTAAATTCAAAGACGAAACGACTAAAAATGGTTCGATGCCCATATCAATCAAACGGGGAACGGCGCCGAAAGCATTATTGGTATGCAAAGTAGAAAGGACAATATGGCCGGTCAAAGCCGCATGAGTGGCTAAATCAGCCGTTTCATTGTCGCGAATTTCTCCGACCATAATAATATCCGGGTCCTGACGAATAATTGAACGAAGTCCCGAAGCAAAGGTGTAGCCAATTTCCGGCCTGGTCTGAGACTGATTAACCCCTGACAAAAAATACTCAATCGGGTCTTCTAAGGTAACAATATTGACCCCCGGCTGGTTAATCCGCTTCAATGCCGCGTAAAGAGTGGTCGTTTTGCCGCAACCAGTCGGACCGGTGATTAAAACCAAACCATGCGGCCGAGTCAAATTTTTCTCTATTGTCCTTGCCCCGTCGCCCCAAAAACCCAAGTCCTCTAAACTAAAAACTCTCCTGGCCGGGTCGAGAATCCTCATTACGGCTTTTTCCCGGTCAAGGAGGGGAAAAACCGAAACGCGCAAATCAACTCTTCTTTTAGAAACCACAATGCCAATACGGCCGTCTTGAGGAATTCGCGTTTCATCAAGTTTCAAATCAGCCATAACTTTAACCCGAGAAATAATAGCTGAATGAAGGTGGCTGGGCAATACGGCTGTCTCCCGTAAAATCCCGTCAATTCTGTAACGGATTCTAGTCTTGTCAGCCAAGGGTTCAATATGGACGTCGGAAGCGGCGTTATCTACGGCGTATTTCAAAATCGAGCCAACCAGTTTGGCAATCGGCGCCGACCGACTAATTTCCTCCAAAGTAACCGCCTCTTTTCCGGCCGGACCGACCGGAGCAAACCGGGCTTCAGCCGCGCCAACCGCCTCTTCAACCTCAACAGCCAAACCAGTATACTGAGCTAAAATATTCTTTATCGCCGAGGTTGAAGCAACATAAAGCTCCACTTTTAAATTTCTTTGCCGGGCAATAAAACTTACCGCTTCTCTGGCTTTAAAATCTCCCGGGTTAAGAATAGCCACTTTTAAAACATCCCCTTCCTGAGTAAAAGCAACTATTTGATAATTTTCAGCTGTTTCTTGAGGAATAATTTGTAAAACCTTGCGGTCAACATTTACTCCGTATAAATCAACCACCGGCAGATTATATACCTGGCTTTTTGCCTGAGCAATTTCTTCTTCGGGAATTATTTTTTTTGTTTCCAAAAGAACGTCCGGAGCCAAATCTACCTCCCCGGCTTCAACCAAAAAACTTTGATATTGGGGCTGAGAGAGCCGACCTTTATCAACCAAAAATTTTAAAATTATATTTTTTGTTTCTCCGGGCATAGGCGCTAAGAAAATCTTTTATCTTTTATATTTTATTTTTTACTTTTCCCCTTCTTCCTCCCTGACAAACGGCACAAACGGATTGGGACGTCCTTTCTCCACCGCTGTTAAGGGAGTAAAAAAATCCTTAACATAAACCATCTCTCTGAACTTGGGATTATCAAGAACGGTTTTAAGTTTGTCTATTTTAGGTATTGGCTGCTGTAAATAGGCCGGCCTAACTATTAGAAAAGTAGCTATATCCGAAGGCTTCATTTTAGTCAGGGTAATATATCTAATTAAAACACAGCCAGTAATTATAATAATGGCGATAAAAATTAGTAAAAATGCGTGTTCTCGTTTGAGTTTCATCCCTTACTTAGAAATTATGTTTTTTAGGCGAAATATAAAATTAATTTTATCATTATTATAGACTTTTGTTATTCGAGTATACTTTCCCTTACCCAGGGTCAAAAAAATCTGAACGTAATAATTTCTGGGAGAGAGATTAGTCCAAATAATAACTTTTAATTGAGAGGGAAAAAATGTTGCCCATCTCTCCTATATCTATTTTTTCCACGTCCATAATCCGAATGTTTTTTTCAATGAAGTCTAAATATTGTTTGATCGTCTGGTAGCTTCCGCCCTTAAAAGTAAGATTTGTTGTCACCACCCCCTGGCTATAGTCAACGCTAAAACCAACCAATTCTAACCCTGATTGAACGTCCAAAATATCAACTTGTTTCAAGGCGGCGGGCAAATCCATTTTTTCAGCCACTACATAATTCAATTTTTCCAACTCAGCCTTATTAATACTGCTCGCCTCTTTTTCCCAAACCTTTAATTTCTCAAAATAGTCTTTTTGCTCGTCTAAAATCTGTTGATAAGTAGCTAAATCAAAAGGACCGCCATTAGCCGCTCGGTCTTTTCTAGGTTTAACAACAAAAAAATATTCAAATGAAAAAACAACTAAAACCAAAATAACAATTAAAATCCACCAGTATTTAACTAAAAAAGTATGATACCACTTTGGTTTGAAAACTGTTTGTGTTATTTTTGCCATCTGAAATTACCTTAACATCTTAATATTTTAACACGACAGTATTTGTTTTTCACTAACGCTTTTTTACTTACGGAACACTCCGTCAACCAGGGTTAGACTGAAAGAAGCGCTAACGCCTTTGGGCAACTTTCTAATTCCCGATGTTTTCACCTCCTTAATGAAATCGGGGGCGTTAGAAAAAACAATATCTTGTTTGGCCACGGAAACTAAATCTCGAGCTGTGGCGTTTAAGTGAATTACCCCTTTAGTGTCAGCGCTAAAATCGCCGAAATAAATATCAGGAATAGTATAACTTTCCAATAAACTAAAAAATCTGGTCCAATAAATATGATTGTTCAAAATATTCTCAACCCGGGCTGCTTTATCTTCCAAACCAATAATCTCATCTCTCTTGCCTAAATAAGAAGCGCTCTTTGCTTCCAATAATTGTATTTCTCCTTGAATCCGACGGACTTCCATACCGATTTTTTCAAAATGCCAACTGGCGTACAACCAAACTATAATCGCGGTGGTTAAAATAACGATCAGGGCGGCTAAAAAAAACAAAAACCTGGAACGGATAATTCTGGGGATAACCACAGCCCGCTCCGGCATTAAACTAATTTCAAGACCTTCGGCTTCGGTTTGTCCAACCTTGTCGCCAACCGATTTTTCTTTTTCTTTATTATTCTCCATTTTAATTTAACTCTCTTAAAGCCAACCCTATGGCTACGGCAAATCTCGGAGCCACCTCTTCTAAGGCCGGCTTTAATTCCTCCGCATAAGCAACCCGAGACCAAGGATTGCCGACCAAAACACGCAAATTAAGTATTTTAGCCAAATAATCGGCTAAATTAGGCAAAAAAGCCGAGCCGCCGGAAAGAACCACCTGTTCAACCGTCTTTCCGGACTGATCCTGATAAAGTTTAAGCGAATAATTCATTTCGTCAACTACCGGTCTGAGGATGCCTTCAATAACTTGAGGTATTTTTGACCCGCCAGCCATGCCAATATCTTTTTTAAATTGTTCAGCTCGCCTAAAGTCAATATTCAAACTGTTGGCGATGGCCCGGCTAATGGTTATCCCCCCGACATCAATGCTCCGATTAAAGGCCGGCACCCCTTTTTCAATAATAACAATATCTGTAGTTAAAGCGCTGGTATCAAGAATTATGGTCGTGGCTTGACTTTTGCCAATTAATGAACGCGCCAAAGCAAATGACTCTGTTTCCAAGGACAAAAGTTCCAGGTCGGCTTGTTTAAAAATCTCAACATATCTCCTGACTAATTTCTTTGAAGCCGCTGTTAAAAGAATCCGATAATTTTTTCTTTTTTGGCTGATTTGAATAGTATCAATAATCCGCCAATCTAAGACCACCTCTCCAATCGGCATGGGAATAAACTTTTTAGCCTCCCAATGAACGGCCGCCTCAAGTTCTTTTTTATTCATTATGGGCAAGGTGATGACTGAATTAAAAACGGAAAAATTGGGCAAGGCGGTTACCGCTTTATAAGTTCTAATCCCAGCTTGAGTATATAACTTTTTAAGCAAAGCGGCCACTTTTTCTAAAATAACCTTCGGGTCGCCCTTAATTATATCTCCCAAAGACCGTTCAGCATAACCATAAGTCAAAAGAATCGGCACTCCTTGTTCTTTAGCTAACTCCACCAATTTAATGCTGGTCGATCCTATATCAACGCCAAGAAAACTATTTTTTTTCCCTAAGCCAAGAAAAGACATAATTATCATCAAAACATTTTAACATTCTCTCCATCTCCTTATTCCTATGTTATAATGTTATAATGTTCCCATGTTCCAATGTTCTAATTATATAATAAATCCCTATTAAAAACAAGCAAGGATGTGGATAAAACTAAAAAAATTTATTCTTGATATTTTATTCCCAATCCATTGTCTCGGCTGCGGGCTGGAAAAACGTCTAATTTGCCAAAATTGTCTAAACAAAATCCCTCTGCCCCCCCAATTTTTTCAGCCGGACTTACCCCGCCATATAGACAAACTTTTAGTCGCTCTTGATTATCATCATCCTCTGGTTAAGAAAATTGTTAAAATTTTAAAATATCCGCCCTACGCTTCTTATCTATCCAAAGACCTGGGACAATTGCTGATCAAATACTTGCAAAGCCTGTCTCCGACATCTCCTCCTCTTCTCCAAAATAAAATAAAAGAAGAGGCGGGGGGAATTACTTTTTACTTGACAGAAAATAATTTTGTTCTGGTTCCTATTCCTCTCTCCAAAAAGAAATTGGCCTTCCGCGGATTTAACCAAGCCGAATTGATTGCCAAAGAATTAAGCCAAAAATTTAACTGGCCTCTTAACCCAAAACTTTTAAAAAAAACGAAGAGCACTCCTTCGCAAACCGGGCTTAATTTCAGTCAGCGAAGAATAAATGTGAAAAATACATTCGCCGTCAATAACTCGTTCAGAAACGCCGCGCCGAAAAACATCATTCTGGTTGACGACATTGTTACCACCGGAGCCACCCTTGAACAAGCGGGAAAAATATTACGTCAAGCCGGAGCGGAAAAAATCTGGGCTATTATCCTGGCTAAAGGATAACCCTATACAGAGGTCCGGTCTCTGTTAATTTTTATTCCGACTAATATAAACAAACCGACCAGAAACATTAAAATTGAAATTATCTGCGCCAGTCTTAATCCCAACAGCATCGGCTGGGAATCAATCCTTAAAAATTCAAGCCAGAACCGGCCGAAAGAATAAAGAATTAAATAAAAAGCGACGACTTTCCCCGCCTTACCCTCGCCCCTCCGGAGGCCTGCCCTCCGTAAAAAAATTAAAAATAAAAATATTAAGAAATTCCAAATCGATTCATATAAAAAACAAGGGTGAAAATATTGAGCAGATAAAAATTCAGCCGGCCGATGCGATAAAAAAATCGGAATGCCCCAAGGGAGATTGGTCGGCCAGCCGAAAACTTCAGAATTAAAATAATTGCCCCAGCGGCCGACAGCCTGAGCAATAATCAAGCCCGGAGCAATCAAATCGGCCAAAAATAAAAAAGAAAGCCGGTGTTTTTTAACATAAATTAAAATAACAATCAATCCGGCAATCACCGCGCCGTAAATCCCTAATCCGCCCAGCCAAATCTTGAAAGCGTCAAAGGGATTTTTTAAATAATAAGGCAGTTCGGATAAAAGATGATAAAGCCGGGCGCCAATCAAACCAAAAATAACTAAATAAAAACTTAAATCCTGAATCAAGGGACGGATTTCCAATCCGCCAGGTTGTGACTTACCCAATTTTACGGTTATAAAATAAGCCAATAAGATACCTAAGACAATTAATAATCCATACCAATAGATATTTAAAACCCCCAGTCGCAAAATAATCGGCTGAGGTTGGTAGGTATGCAAAAAATTAAACAAAAACATATTGAATAACGAAATGATCATTTATTTCGTCATGGGCGGTCCTGCTTCGTCCAAAACGCTAATCGGTTATTCGCATTGTCCACTATTTGAAGAATCTGTTTCCCTTCCGCCAAATCCCGGACCGGGCGTGCCGCTGGAAAAGGACTGGGAACACTGTTCCGGCGCCGAATTAAACGCCTGACAAATCACTGACTTATAATTCTCCGGCGACCGGGGATTAATATTAACCACTTGCCCGTTAATGACCGTAGTCGGCGAACCGCGGACGTCATACTTAGTATTTAAATCGTCATCCACGCCAAATCTGGGATACTGACCGTTAAGCCAGGTGTTTTGGTCATTGTACTGGACGCTGACCTGATACTCTTCGTCAGTGGCGGAAACGCAGGACGCCAGTTCTTTTTCGTTGATTTTCGCCGAAGACAAACATTGTTCAGATTCCCCACTTTGGACAAAACAACTCAAATATTGACTGAACTTTTCCGGCTCTTGCTTTTGAACGCAGTACTGGGTCAGATTTTCATCCAATTCTTCTTTCCCGTGCATGGCGTAATTGACAAAATGTATCTTAATATCGGCTTTATCTTTTAACAAATCCATTACCGGCAAAAGCGCTTTCTGGGCTTGAAGACCATAAGGACAATACGACATCACAAACAATTTTACCTCTGGCTTATCCAATTTAGGAACCGCCGACGGTTGAGAATCTCCTTCTCCCGCCGACTCATTTGTCTGCGCTAAAAACTCCCGGGTGTCAACCGCATCAGGGAATAAAAGACCGCCATCGGTTGAAACATAAGAGTCATATTCCCGCTCATTGATTTTAATGGTGAACTTGCAAAGACCGACCTTTCCCAAACAATCAGCCGAGATTAAAGAAGCGGGCGAATCCGGCGCCAAAAGATTTTCATTGATAAATTTAACCGCTTTCTGGGCTATTTCGTCAGCCGGCTGGCGAACTAAAATATTCCCAATACCAAATCCGCCGGTCAAAACAGAAACAATTAAAACCAAAAACAAGACGCTGGAAATAATTTTCCAAAGACCAAATTTACAGCATTTCTTTGTTTTTTCCAAACTCTTTATTTCTTCCATAAAAAGGTGAATTACAAATTAATTTCAATTCATTATATTATGAAATCTTTTATTTTTTTTGTCAACATAAAAGTTTGGAAGCCTCGCTTCCAAACTTCTTAATTAAAATAATTTTTCAATCATCTTGCCAATTTGCAATATCTTATTTTCCTGAAAATAATCGCCAATTATTTGACCGCCAACGGAAAAATCGCCTATTTCGCCCACCGGCAAAGAAAGCGCCGGTAGGCCGGCCAAGTTAGCCGAGACCGTGTACACGTCGGCTAAATACATACTCAAAGGGTCGTTAATCTTCTCTCCCAATTTCCAAGGCAAAACCGGGCTGGTCGGCGTTAATAAACAATCAAATTTCTCTTTGGCGAAAACGTCGGTGAAATCTTTTCTAATCAAAGCGCGAACTTTTTGCGCCTGCAAATAATAAGCGTCGTAATAACCGGCGGAGAGGAGATAAGTTCCCAAAATAATCCGCCGCTTAACTTCACTGCCAAAACCCCGACTCCGCGATCTTAAATAAACATCCAAAAGATTTCTTGCTTTGCTCTCGGAAAAACCGTACTTAATCCCGTCATAACGAGCCAGATTTGTCGAAACCTCAGCCGGCATAATAATATAGTAGCAAGCCAAAGCGTATTTAGTATAAGGCAAGCTGGTCTTCTTTACCTTTGCTCCCTCTTCTTCCAATTTCTTAATTAATTGTTCAATTGTTTTTTTTATCTTCGGGTCTAAACCGGCGACAAAATATTCTTTAGGCAAACCGATTTTAACGTTTTTCAATTTTATTTCCGCAAGATTCCCGCCTTCCACCTCAAGACTAGTGGCGTCTCTATTGTCTTTCCCCCGAATTGCTTGAAATAAAATAGCCGCGTCTTCCACATTTTTGGTTAAAACCCCAATTTGGTCAAGTGAAGAAGCCATAGCAATTAAACCGTAACGCGAAACGCAACCGTAACTTGGTTTTAAGCCAACTAAACCGCAAAAACTGGCTGGCTGGCGAATTGAACCGCCAGTGTCAGAACCCAAGGCGCCCAAGCACATATCAGCGGCCACAGCCGCGGCCGAGCCGCCCGAAGACCCACCAGCCACATAAGCCGGATTTAACGGATTTTTGGTCGGGCCGAAAACGGAAAATTCGGTTGAACCGCCCATGGCAAATTCATCCAAATTGGTCTTGCCTAAAAAAATCGCGCCGGCGGTTTTCAATTTTTCAATAACCGCGGCATCGTAAGTGGCTTGATAATTTTTTAAAATTTTGGAACCGGCGGCGCAAGGCAAATCCCGAATCAAGATATTATCTTTAATCGCCAGAGGAATGCCGAACAAGGGGCCGACCGCCGACCGACTGGCGATTTTTTTATCCGCTTCTTTCGCCCGCGCCAAAGCCGATTTTTCAAAAACCGAAACAAAAACGTTAAGCCGCTTGTTTTCTTTTTTAATTTCCGCCAAGCAGGATTTAACCAATTCCTGAACGGAAAACTCTTTTTTCTGCAAACCGCGATGGACGGCTGAAATTGTCAATTCATTTAAAAACATAAAAATATTAAAACACAAGAATAATAAAACAAATTATTTTCTTTAAACCCTTCTGTTTTCACGCTTTTGTGTTTTTATGTTTAGAATCTTCTTCGTTTTTATCAATCCTTTTTCTTGCCGCGGCGCCTGTTGAATTAACTTCTCCGCCCCTTTTCTGCTTCTCTGTTTTGATTCGTCCTGACGAAAAACATTTACCAGGCTTGCTTCGCCTTTATAATGGGACAACCCGGATTTGATATTTTTCATTTTCGCTTTTCTTAATTGGCCGACATAAACCAAAATCTCGCCAAGTTGCTTTTGGTATTTTTTCATCTCCGTTGGAGTCAACTCCAAACGGGCCAATTTGGCAATATATTTTACTTCATCTTTGGCAATAGACATACAATTATATTACTATCTTATCATTCTTAAAAACTCCTCTTCGTTAATTATTTTAACTCCCAATCCTTTCGCTTTTTCGTATTTGGACCCGGGCTCTTCGCCAACCACAATAAAATCGGTTCGTCGGCTGACCGTCTCGGAAATCCTGCCCCCGAGAAATTGAATCTTCTCCTTGGCTTTTTCCCGCGACATCGACTTTAGGGTGCCGGTCAAAACAAAACTCTTGCCTTTTAATGTTTGTCTTGCTCTCTCCGGACGATGATTCCTTATTTCCACTCCGGCTTTTTTCAATTTTTCCAAAAACCGCCGGTTGTCCTTATTTTGAAACCAATCGACAATACTCTGCGCCATTTTCGGCCCGATCTCGGGTAAACTTTGCAAAGTTGATAGATCAACTCTAGCGAATTTTTCAAAACTGCCAAAATGTCCAGCTAAATCAGCCGCGCTCTGCTCGCCAATATGACGAATACCCAAGGCCTGAATAAAGCGAGCCAAATCTATTTTTTTACTTTGATTAATCGCTCTGCTCAAATTAGCCGCCGACTTTTCCGCAAAACGCTCTAAAGGCTCCAAATCTCCCGCGGTTAAATTGAAAATATCAGCCGCATCTCTAATCAAGCCCTGATTCATTAACTGAATAACGATTTTAGGACCCAAACCCTCAATGTCAAAACTCTGCTTGCCGACAAAATGGGAAATCCGCCGATGTTCGGAAGCAAAACATTCTTTATTTGGACAATAATAAGCCACTTCGCCGGGATGGCGAGTCACCGGGGAATTACAAACCGGACAGTTATTGGGCATTTTAAATTTCTTTTCCTTGCCGGTCCGCAAATTTTTCAAAACTTTAATCACGGCCGGAATCACGTCCCCGGCCTTCTCAATAATCACCGTATCGCCGACGCGGACGTCCAGACGGTCAATCTCGTCCTGATTATGAAGGGTCGCTCGGGAAATAAGCGTCCCCATCACCCGAGTTGGCTGCAAATGAGCCACCGGCGTCAAAACCCCGGTCCGGCCAATCTGAACCGAAATCTCTCTGACGACCGTCGCTGCCTCTTCGCCGGGAAACTTATAAGCGCGCATCCAACGAGGCGACTTGCCGACAAAACCCAATTTTTTTTCCAAAGCGACATCGTTTAAAACCACCACCACGCCATCGTAATTAAAAGGACATTTCTCCCTTTCTCTCTCCCATTCAGTATGGCAGTCCCGGACATCCTCTAAGTCCCGGCATAATTTCGCCTTAGTATCGATTTTAAAGCCCAACTCCTTTAAAATTTGATGAACCTGCTGATGGGTTTTTTGCCCTAAATCAGTGATAATTTCAAAGACATAACAATCAAGCCGCCGTTTAGCCGTTATTTTCGGGTCTAATTGACGAATTGACCCGGCAACCACGTTTCTCGGATTGGCAAACTCCGGCTGCCCAGCCGCTTTTTGCCGGCGGTTAAGCTCGGTAAAATCTTTTTTTCGCATAAAGACCTCGCCCCGGACAACGACGTCAACCGACTTTTGTAAACGCAAAGGTACGGCGTCAACGGTTTTGATGTTTTGAGTCACGTCTTCGCCAATCAAACCATTGCCCCGGGTGGCGGCCGTCACCAAAATCCCTTTTTGATAAGTCAAAACAATGTCTATCCCGTCAATCTTCCGCTCGCAAAAATACAAAGGGCCGTCCTCCGCAGATACAAAAATCTGACCTTTGTGTTTTTTTTTAAAATAATCACTCATATAATCCTCCCAGTTCCGCAGTTCTTGAAAATCAAATATATCCTCCATGGAAAGAACCGGTTGAGAATGGCGGATTTTGGAAAATTTTTTCAAAGGCTGGCCGCCGATTCTTTGAGTCGGTGAATCTGGTGAAACAAATTCTGGGTATTGTTTTTCCAATTTAAATAACTCGTGTTTTAAAGAATCCAAAGCCGCTTCGGAAATTTCCTGCCGGTCCAGAGCATGATACAAATAGCGATGATGATTTATCTCCTTTTTCAGCTTTTCAATCCTGTCGCGTATTTCTTTTTTGTCCCGCGCTTCTTTTTTAATTATAGCCATATTCTCATAACAATTACATTTAACAGGCCCAAATAGGCCTAAACAGACCTAAACAGGCCTGACCGGTGGTCCAATTTGACAGGGTCCGACCCTGTCACGGTTAAACAGGGTCGGACCCTGTCAAATTACTGTCAAACTACCCTGTCAATTAGAATTAGTTATCGTTAAAAATCAATCTAAAACTACAGAGCCCAAAATTTCACAAATCGTCTCCGCACTTGGTCTTATTTTTTCCATTTCCACAAATTGCTCCATAATACCTCCTTTATAAATCCATTTAGTATTACGTTTGCCCAAATAATCCATATAACTTGACCAAGGATAATTTTGTACCCTTTTGATTGAATCTTCTTCTTTTTCATTTTGATATAATCCCTCTGGATTATGAAAATGAATATAAT
>Ga0209609_10000953_pt1 | contig 17066 bp, 19 predicted proteins | sample LakKivw325mmetaG_FD_184136 | JGI IMG/M metagenome (GOLD analysis project Ga0209609, IMG submission 184136) | Anoxic lake water microbial communities from Lake Kivu, Rwanda to study Microbial Dark Matter (Phase II) - Lake Kivu water 325m metaG... | ecosystem: Environmental > Aquatic > Freshwater... | reverse complement strand
GACCACATGGAAGCCAGCTTTCACCCACCGGGACAGGGGGGCACAGCCGATGGGCTCCCTGATCGCCTTCCTTATCTCCTCCCCCTCATCCGCAATCCCCTCCACCCGTCGAGGGCCCAAGTCAAAACAGAAGTTGCCCTCCGGAATGGCCAGCGATATCCGCTCTGAGCCATAATGGATCTCCACTGTCTTTCACTCCTTTACCCAGTCTGCGGCAGTTTCCTCCGCTGTGCTTTGAAAGGCCTCACTCCAGAAGGACAACCCGTCCCTCCTCGGCGGAGAGGTAGGCACTGTAGATCACGTGAATCACCTCTCTGCCCAGTTGGCCATCGGATAGGGGAGCCCGGTCGAACTTCACCGCCTCGACGAAATCCTTGAGCTCCAGTTGGTATCCGAGGAACCACTCCTCGCTGACGCTGGGGAAGCTCCAGCCGGCCTTGGTCTCCAGCTTCTCGACGATATACTCCCCCTCGAAGATGGCGGGGTCGGGAGCGTATGCTTCCAAGAGGTTGCTGCGGGAGAGGTTACAGTGGATCCGGGCATTGGACAGGAAGATGTCCAGTGTGTCCTTTATCCCCCCAGACAGACATCAGAGGCGAAGATGATCCCCTTCGACCCGTCGCTGAAGGTCAGGATCGCCGTCGCCCAGTTCTCCACATCCTCCCAATCGCTCACCACCCATGTGAGAGCCGTGATGGCTCTCCTCGCCCCTGAGCTCAAAGATGGTGCTGCCGCTGGCTCTGATCAACCTCTTCGCCTTCTGGATGGCGGGGGCGTAGACCCAGTTCTCGGCGTACATGAAGCTTCATCCCATGCTCCTGGGCCCCGGCGATCATCTCATCGGCGTTGCGCAGGGCGAGCTTCAGCATCCTCGCCCCGGGGGTCCTGCCCACCACCTCCTTCCCTCACCGAAGTACCCAGTCAGCGGCTTTTCGCAGATGATGAGCTTCCCCGCCTGGGCGGCCTGCAGGGTGAACTCCTTGTGGACATGGTTGGGGATGCAGAGGTCTATGATGTCCACATCCTCCAGCTCGAGGAGACTGGGGTAGTCGCCGAGAACCTGTCTCACCCCATGCCGCTGAGCGAACGCCTCAGCCCTGGCCTGGGTGCGCGAGGTGACTCCCACCAGCTCGATGCCCAGGCCGGTCAGTTCTCGGTACACTCGGGCGTGCAGGTCCGCCGCGAACCCGGCTCCGACGATCCCGGTGCCAATAGTATCCATACTCTTTCTCCTCACCCTGATTGGAGTCCCATCTCCGCCAACAGCCCCCGGACGTAATCGAGGGACTCCCGGGCACAGCGGTCCAGGTTCTCCTCACTGCCACCGCCTACCAAGGGCGAGCACATCTCATAAGAGAGCGCCCCCTGGTAGCCGACCTCATGAAGGGCACCGATGAACTCGTGGTAGTCTATGCCACCCTGCCCAACCGGGACAGCCACCAGTTCCAGGCCGCTTTCCTTATAGGTGACCGTCTGCGGGATGTACTGGTACCTTGCGCGCCTCACGAAATCCGTAAGGTGAGTATGCACCATGAGCTGACCCACTCGGAGCACTGTTTCCCTGAGCGGCAGCCCATGCTCGACGATCATGGGAGCGTCGAGTACGATCCCCACATTGGGTTCTCCGACATCCTTGACGAAGTCGAGCAGGCTGTCGGGATGGCTGGGATGCAGGAGTGATTTTGGATGCCCAGGGTCACTCCATAGTGAGAGGCTATCCTGGCTGCCTCCTTAAGGCCCTGCACGCAGCGATCCCACTGCTGACGGTAGGGGATATCGTCGTAGAAGAAGCCTGTGTAGGTCCGGACGAGAGGGCAGCCCAGATCACTGGCCAGCTTGATCACCTCCTGGATGTAGACCAGTTCCTTTTCGGTGTGTGCCATATCCGGGTGGCCAGATGGGCCGGACCAATCATGATAGCTGGCCATGCAGGCCAGCTTCAGCCCTTCCCCCTGCAGAATGTGCTGGATATCCCTTCTCCCTTCTTCATCCAGGTCCAATGGAGAGGCATGTGGCCGCTTGGCCATTAACTCCACCGCCCCGTACCCCAGCTCCCTCGCCTTCTTGAGGAAATCCCACAGGGGAAGCCTGACCTGTCCTCCCCAGGTTCCGGAGTAGCCCACCGAGTGCAAAGCCAGTTCCATGGCCTTCTACCCTTTCTGAGGTGTTGTCATCATCGAGCCGAGCTGCTTTCCCGAATCTAGAGGTGCTGCTGCTTCAAGATCTCCAGTGCCTCGCCGACGGCCTGCAGGGTGTTCTCTATATCGTCTTCGCTGTGGGAGTAGGAGATGTACCAGCGCATGCCGTTGTAGGGCATGATCCCCCTTCTCAACAGCTCTCTAAAGGAATACATCAGCCTGGCTCGATTTCGCTTCTCATCCTGGCCGACGAAATGCAGTACACAGGGTGTCCACGGACATCCTCCCGCTTCCACATCCAGATCCATACTCCGCGCTATCTCGTTGACGCCCTCTATCAATCGTTGCCCCAATCGCTGGATGTGGGCCACCACGTCTTTCTGCTGGAATTCATGAATTGTAGCCAGCGCTGCAGCAAGGCTCATGGTCTCCCCGCCAAAGGTCGAGGTGATCGCGGCTCCATTCCATTCCCCCATGACCTCTTTTCTGCCTACGACGACGGAGATAGGGAATCCATTGGCCACCCCCTTGGAGAACACAGCCAGATCAGGAAGTACGCCAAATCGCTCCTGCACTCCACCGATCGCCACTCTGAAGCCGGTCACGACCTCATCAAAGATCAGAACCACTCCGTACCGCTCGCTGAGCTCCCGAACTGTCTGGAGAAAAGGATGGATGGAAGCCCATTGCTGTGGCGTATAGACCGGTGGGGTTACGATCACCCCTGCCACCTGATCCTGATTCTGGCGCAATGTCCCCTCGAGACGGTCCACATCCTCATAGGGCAGGGTGATTGTGAGTTCCGACACCGACGCGGGTATCCCCTTTGCTCCTGAGCACCAGTCATGCCATCCGTGATAGCCGAAGCTCACGATCTTGTCCCGGCCGGTGTAAGCCCGGGCCAGACGTACTGCGGCCGCCGTCCCCTCCGCCCCTGTCTTCAGAAAGCGCACCATCTCGGCACATGGAATGACCCGGATCAGCTCTTCGGCAACCTGGACTTCCAAAGGGTGAGCGCTTCCATAGGCAATCCCCTGCTCAAGTTGAGATACTACCATCTTATTGACCGCTTCATAGGCGTGTCCCAGGATGACGGGGCCACATGCCAACTTATAGTCGAGGTATTGATTCCCGTCCAGGTCGAAGACGTAGGCCCCATGCCCTCTTTGGATGTAAGGGGGATAGAGACCCCTCAACTCCTCAAGTGGACGCTTGGAGTTAGTCTGCGTGCCAGCCGGAATGATGCTCAAGGCCCTGTCATATAGGGCCTCAGACTTAGGGACTCTTGAATATGTGCTCATCCCTCTTTTCTCTTGTTCCCAACGCGGATCGCTCGTGAATCAGAGCCCCGCTAGGGCATATCGGGAGGAGACATTGCCACCATCCCCTGGCATCCTACTGCCCTCTCGTCAATCCGCTCTAGCAGCTGCATGAGCCCTACGCCGTACTCGAAGTTCGTGTCCGGCTCCCGGTCCCCTTTGATGCAGTCAATGAAGTGCCGGCTTTCCTGGAAGTATCCGTAGGTGCGGTGGAAAGCATCACTGCCGGCCAGCTCGGGGCCGCTCAGCGACTCCGACTCGGGGTGGAGGAAATCCGTCCCTGTACCGCCATCGCGCAGTATTTGCGCCTCGTCAGGGGCATGTATATAGGCAGCTATGCCTCGGCCGTGGACCTCGAAGCGCTCATGGCGCGCCCCTGACGCATAGTTGGCGCAGAGCACACCGCATCCCCCATCGGCGAAGGAAAAGAGGACGGTGTAGACATTGGTACATTCGGAATCGAATACTCTGCGGCTGTTAGTTCCTATCCGATCTACCTGTCCTCCCAGAAAGATGAGCGTATCTACGGTGTGGATGATGTCCACGGGCAGCCAGCTATAGCTTTCATAAATGGGCGGCATGCCCAGGTGGTATTTGTGGAACTCACCGACGGCTAGCGTGATGGGTCCGCGTTCTGCCACACGTCTTCTTGCCTCCACGACCACTGGTGCCCAGCGACGGTTCACCCCGAACATTGTCTTGCAGCCATGTTCTCTGGCGGCCTGAGCCATCCGCCGGGTATCCTCGAGGCAGAACCCGGGTGGCTTCTCGGTGAACACATGCTTCCCCTGGGCCAGGCAGTCCAAGACGATGGGGGCCAAGGGCTTGGGAGCCATGATGACGTAGACCGCATCCAGCTCCACCTCCTCCAGCATCCGACGATAATCAGTGTAGCGCCGCGAGATGCGGTACCTATCCCCAGTCTGTCGGAGCCGCCCTTCATTCAGATCGCAGACAGCAGCAATCTCCACATCGGGCATCTCAGAGAGCGAAGGATAGTGCACTTGGTTGGCCATGCCTCCTGCACCAATGAAGGCCACCCTCACTTTTGTCATCTTTTCCCTCCTCAACTGTTGAGCCTGCTGACAGGCCACCTCGGTGGCACTAATGAGCTTTGAAGCGTCCATTCTTATCTCGTCATGGTCCGCCCCAGCAGCGCTCTGATGGCTTTGTACTCATGGGCGATGATCTCCGCTGAAGAAAGAGAGGTTGTGGGAACCTCATATGACAGTTCCGAGGCCACCGACGTGGCAAAGAGCTCACACTCAACTGACAGATACCCATCAAAGCCCGTGTCTCTTAGGTATTCCAGGATCGGTGTGTAATCTATGACACCGTCGCCCATCAGTGTGCCAGGTGCCCGGCCATCGTCCCCCCACGATGCGTGATCCCTCACGTGGACGATGTGGACATAGCGCGCTATCTTTTCCAGGGCCTCTGGGCCGTAGTCCGCCCGCGCCAGATAGAGGTTACCCACATCGTAGGTCACCACCAAGTTGTCGGCCCCGGCCATCCCCAGATACTTCCTGGTCGATTCCGCCGTTTCGATCAGCGAGCGCCCATGCATCTCTAGCACCATGTAGACCCCATATCGGGCGGCGTAGTCAGCCACCCTGCGGACCCATTCCATCTCCAGCTCCCAATCCTGGTCTGTCGCCTGATCAGGGGAGACTGAGGCAGGAATGTGGCGCACATAGCGACAGCCGAGGAGATCCGCGATCTGGACGAATCGCTGGAATTCCTCGAACCGCCCCTGCGCCTCCTCCTTCCCCACCTGGCCGTACTGTCCTATATAGGAGGGGATATTCACAATCGGCAACTTCAACTGAGTTGCCAGCTCCTTGACCTCCCTCAGCCGATCCAGATCGATATCCGCCGCGAGATGGGGACTACGGCCGATCAGCTCGATACCCTCGTAACCCACCTCTGCAGCGAGTCGCATGGCGTCCTCAAGAGGATGATCGAGTATGACTTTGGAGAACAGGGATATCTTCATTGGCCACCTCCCAGGCGTTCAATCCCTCTACTCAAGTACAGGTCGGTCTCTTCCTCAATGAGCGGTGCGACCGCGCTGTACGGAGCTCAGAAGCTCACACCGCCACCACTACTCAACTGGAGGGCATACCGTTCAGGGGCCGTGCCTTCCAGATCTGCTGCTCTTGTCTTGCCATCCTACCGTCCGCCCATCCCGGTCATGACGATGCCCCTGACAAAGTACTGTTGGGCGAAAAAGAACAGGACGATGATGGGGATGGTCATCATCGTTGAGGCCGCCATCATCAGATTCCACTTAGAGTAGCCAGAGCTCAGGCCTCGGAAGAAAGCCAACCCCACGCCTAACATCTGCTTATTCAGGGTGGTGATATAGATCAGAGGCCTGATAAAGGCGTTCCAGTCGCCCATGAAGTTCAACACGGCTATGGTGGCCAGAACAGGCTTGGACAGCGGCAGCATGATCTGCCACCAGATGCGGAAGTTAGAGGCTCCATCCATTTTGGCCGCCTCATCCAGGTCGTAGGGGATCGTCCGGAAGAACTGGCGGAGGAGGAAGATGTTGAAAGCCCCGCCCCCAAAGAAGGCCGGTACGGTGAGGGGCAGCCAGGTATCAATCCAGCCTAGCATCCTGAAAAGAATGAAGGTAGGAATCAAGGTCACGGCGTCAGGCAGCATCATGGTGGCCAGGAGGACAACAAAGAGAAGGTCCCGCCCCGCGAAGTGGATGCGGGCAAAGCCGAAAGCGACCAGCGACGAGGAAAGGAGCACACCCAGCAGGGAGATGAGGGAGATGATGATGGTGTTGCGGAAGAAGATATAGAAGGGGAGGACACCAAAGAGGGTATTGGGATAGTTGCTCCACACGATCGGATCGGGTATCCATTGCGGGGGGAAGGTGAACTCTTTCCCAGGGGCCTTCAGTGAAGTGGAGACAAGCCAGAAGAAAGGGATCAGAAAGGTGATGCCTCCGGATAGAAGGACAACGTGCATCACGGATTCGAAAACCGCGTGTCTGACCCTCTTACTCCTGATCCGAAGTGCCAAGGAGCCCGCAGAGATTCGGGCTCCTGTGATGGATTGTTTGGTCTCAGTCATATCATCGTGTCCTTAGGCCTCTTCATAGTAGACCCACCTCTGGGCAAGCTTCAACTGGATCACCGTGAAGATGAGGATGATGACAAACAGCACCCAGGCCAGGGAAGAGGCATAGCCCATCCAGAAACTCTCAAAGGCCATGCGGTACAGATAGAGGACGTAGAAGAGGGTGGCGTTGACAGGGCCACCACCCGTGGCAACGTAGGCTGTGGAGAAAACCTGGAAGGTGCCGATGATGCCCATCACCAAGTTGAAGAAGATGGTCGGGGTAAGCATAGGGATGCTGATATGCGTGAATCGGCTCCACAGGCTAGCGCCGTCTATCTCGGCGGCCTCATATAGAGACTGGGGTATCCCCTGCAAGCCAGCAAGGAAGATGAGCATGGTGGATCCCGTCCCCCACATCCCCATCATGATGAAACAGGGCTTGGCCAGAGCAGGATCGGCGAGCCATCCCAGAGGAGGCAGGTGGAGTGACTCCAAGACTACATTAGCGAAGCCGAAATCCGGGTTGAAGATCCACACCCACAGGAGCGCGGTGGCAACGGTGGGCGTGATGGAGGGTAGGTAGTAGATAGTGCGATAGATGCTCACGCCGTGGATCTTCACATTCAGGGCCAGGGCAACGACCAGAGCGGTGATCAGAAAGGCAGGAACACCCAGAAAGGTGTAGTAGGCGGTGTTCTTTAGGGAGATCCAGAAATACCGGTCGTGGATCATCCTGGAGAAATTGGCGAGCCCGACCCATTGGGGAGGACTAAGAGCGCGGTAGTCAGTGAAAGACAGGCAGAGGGAGGCGACCATCGGTCCGGCCGTGAAGATGAGGAAGCCTAGCAGCCAGGGCATGATGAACAGATAGCCCTCAATATTCTTCCTGAATCGAAGGCTCGTCCCGCGCCCGGGCCTGACGGATGAAATAGACAAGGTGCACCTCCTCTGCGCCGATTCAGGGGAACTGGGGAAGAGCGGTCCAGTCCGAGACGTGCGCTCTTCCCCAGCCATCCCAATGTCCGGTCATGCCCCTGCCAAGAACTCGTCCATAGCCTGACAGCCCGCTTTGGCGGCTTCTTCCACGCTCTTCTGACCCAGGAGTATGGCATCCCACTGTTCGCGCCAGGCTGTCTGAATCTCCGCATACCTGGCTGGCAGCGGGAAGGGCCTGACATGATCAGCGGCATCCCGGTATACCTCAGCATCCTCCCAGGGCAGGAGGTTGTCCAGGAAGGCAGGACTGTCGAACAGCGACCTCCGCGATGGAATCGCCCGCTGCTGTTCAAACTCGAATCTCTGTCCCCCCAGCTCGCCGGGCTTCGGACCACACATATACTTGACGAATTCCCAGCAAGCTTCAGGGAATCGGGTCGTAGCGACTATAGCCTGTGCATTGGGCCCATTGCGGCAAAAGCGGCCTGCTGGCCCTTTGGGCACGGGTGCAATGCCGACCTCCCAGTCCAGTCCTTTCATGCCTGGGACGTCGGCCCGGATGCCGCAGTCGTCCATTCCGCACTTGCCGCTCAGGAAGCCGCCCGGCAGCCCTTCTTGCTGATCCGGCAGGGGGGCGACGTTATACTTGACGAACAGATCGGTCTGGAACTTCAGTGCCTCTATCGCTGCGGGTTCGGTCAGGAGACACTTGGTCATATCCTCGTCCCAGACATTGCCCCCGAAGGACCAGATGACGGCGCAGAGCCAGTGTAGGGAATTGGTGGTAGCCCAGACCCCGAAGGTCTTCTCCGCTCCAGTACCCTTGGTCAACCGCTGGGCGAGCTCCAGCATTTTGTCCCGGGTCCACTCATCCTTCCCGTCTTTGAACCCCTCCGAGTACTCAGTGGGGTACTCCACACCCATCTCGTCGAACATCGTCTTGTTGTAGAAGGTGACAATGGGGCCAGAGTAATAGGGATAGCCGTAGGTCTTGCCCTTGTAGACGAAGTAGTCCAAAGTCACATCGAAGAAGTCGTCAGCGCCAAATTCAGCATCCGAATCTGCCATGTCATCCTGAGGGAGAAGCACATTCTGCTCAGCGTAGAGGGGTACCATAGAGGGGTGCAGGTAGACCGTGTCCGGCGCAGCTCCCCCTGCTACCATCGTGGTGATCTTCTGTGCCATCCCGTCCTCAGGGACCAGCTCTTCCACGAGCTTGATGTCCGGGTACTTCTCTTCGAAGTCGGCGATATTCGCTTGCCTGATCTCCAGTTCCCCGGGGTCGGCGACATGGGTGTAGCGGATCGTGACCGGCCCGGTCACAGGTCTGGGCGTGGCGGTCACCACCTTCTCGACCTCCTTGATGACCTCCTTCTCGACGATCTGAGGCGTCGCCGGTGCGCAGGCTGCTACAATGGCCCCTGTAGCCGCGGCCGCCGATAGCCGCAGGAAGTCACGGCGTGTGAGTTCTTTCTTCTCTCTCATCTGTTCTTCCTCCTTGGAAATAGCTAAAAGGTTTTCACTCCATTCTCGACTTTGTCTGGCCATTGTTTCCCTCCTTCAGGAAGCTAAAAGCTTCCCCTCCCAGCCCTGCCCCCTTGCATGACCTCTGCCAGCATCAGGGACAGGGCATCAAAGACGATCCTTCGTTATGTGTCACATCACCTCCTTCCGACATCCTTGCGCCTCAAGCGCCAGCGCGTCACTGACAACGCAGCACATCAGGCCATAATAGCGAGTCTCTCCTTCATCACCCGATACTTGGGTTCCAGACCGGTGAAGAAGCGGGCAAACTCGTCTACCATGGCCGCGCCGAGCTGCCGTCGTACCTGGGCAGAGGGCCCGGCGTGGCCGGTGGTGATGATCACATTCTTCAGCTTTCGATACTCACTGGCCGCCACCTCCTCCAGGGAGAGTGTCTCCAGGTACACGTCGAGCGCGGCCCTGATCCGCTCGGTCTTGAGCTCCGCGAGCAGCGCCTGGTGATCAATGAGCCTGCCCCGGGCCGTGTTCACCAGGAGCGCCCCATCCTTCAGCATCTTCACCTCATCCGCCCCGATCATGTGGAAAGTCTCATCCGTGGCCGGGGCGTGCAACGATACCACGTCGCACTCGGACAGGAGCTGGGCCAATTCCACCTTCCGCACGCCCAGTTCCCCAGCTCCATGCTCTGACAGGTAGGGATCGAAAACCCAGATCTCCACCTCGTCGCCAAAGGCTCGCAGCAACTTGATGAACTCCCGGCCGGTCCTGCTGGCCCCGACAATGCCCACCCTGCTCCCATGAAGCCCCCGGTTGGTGCTGTAATCAAGGCTGAGGTCTCCGTGGGTGCCCTTCTGCTTGAAGGCGGTGTCATGCTCGACGATACATCGCAGCCCGGCGATGGTCAGGCCCAAGGCCATCTCCCCCACCGACTTGGCAATGACAGGGGCGGCATGAGTGACCACGATCCTCCGATCGTAGGCGGAGAGCGGCACCACTCCTTTCACCGTGCCCCCCATGTGACCGATGATCTTCAGCCTGTCCGCCCCTTCCAAGGCCGATTCGGGAATCCGCACCCCCCAGCCAGTGAGACAGCCATCGGCCTGGGCCAGGAGCTCTCTCATCTCCTCTGGGGAGGGCACAGCGTCCTTCTCGTTCTTGATCAGGGTGGCAAAGGAGCGCAGCCTGGCCTCCGCCTCAGGCGTCATCACCTGCTCATAGCCTCGTTTAGCCACGAGAGAGACGACCCGTATGTCATCCATAAGCTCCTCCTACCGCCTCGATCCGCTGGAAGAGTTCCCGCTCTTCGTCTCCCAGGAAGCCCAGGCCAGCTTCATCAGGCTGACCGTGGTGGCCTGCAAGCTCATCTGATCCGCTGATCTTCATGGGGCTCATCGGCGAAATTGAACCACAGGTTGATGATAGGGTGGTTTGGATCCCCCACAACGTGGTGATCTTCATCGGGTTCAATGAGCAGCACCTCGCCTGCGTGCACCGGCTCACGCTGGCCGTTGATTTCGATCTCTCCCCTCCCCTGCATGATGGCAAACACCTCATAGTAGGGATGCCTGTGCTCCCCCTCAGGATGGCTTCGCCAGCCGACGGGGTGGAAACTCAGCCCTCCGTGGATGATGTATTTGCCCGGAACCAGCTTGGCCGCCACATGTTCCGCACCTTCGGAGCGCAGGTCAGAGAACGTGTACCTTTTCATTGGTGTCTCCTTTCAAGTTGTCTCGTAGCGGTTCGCTCTCTCGGGCTCCTGCAGCATGGAAGATATCTCGCTTGATCCCCTCCACTCGGAAGCCCAGGCCAGCCCCCCTCAGGCTGGCTGTGGTCACCTGTCCATCCTTCACCCGGAAGATGCCGGGGTGGACCTCCGCCTCTGGCCTCGAGATGTGGGGGAAGTACTGACGGGAATTGCCCTCCACCCCTTTTACCGTGTGCGTCCGAGCGGCCAGCCCCACCGACTGCAGCAGGGCCAGCCCTGGGTTGGTCAGATCCTGAATGGTGTAGGGGATCCCTTTCTCCTCAGCTTTGGCCAGCAACAGCAGATCGTTGGACTGGCATTTGCAGGTTTTGAGGGCGATTCCCGACCAACCCAGCTCAAGGGCCAGGTCGAAATCCTCCAGACTGGTCAGGCTCTCGTCTAGGATAACCAGCTTGATCTCAGAGAGTCCATGCATGTCAAAGCGATGGGCTGAGAGCTCTCGCTCGGTGGGCTGCTCAATGTACAGCAGAGAGTCGAAGGCTTGGGGATCTTTTTCCTTTAGCCTAGCCAGTAGCTCAACCACATAATCAGGGCTCTCACACTGTTCGTTAGTGTCGGCCGAGAGGTAGAGCTCTGACCTACCCTGGCGCCCCTGAACCTCTCGCGCCACCCACACGACCTCGAGGAATCGGTTGAGGTCCCACTCCAGGTCGTTGCCCCGGAGTTTGACCTTGAGGCAGATCAGGCCATCTCTTTCGATCCATTCCTCCAGAGAGTTGGGGAGCCCATCTTGGGGAGCACTCTCCGCCACCTCCGCTTTCCAAAGGGTATCCAATCCCCCCACCAGGTGAAAAATGGGGATCCGAGGCAGGTAGGCTTTTCGGATGTAATCGCCGATGGTTCTGCCCCTGAACTCCTGGCCCAGGTAGTATCCCAGGTCGTGGGCTATGACATCAGGGCCATAGCCATCGTAGGTGGAGATGGAATTGACCTTGCCGAAAGCGTCGTGGAGGGCAGCATCAACAGGCGATGCTGAGATCAAAGCAGCTAAGAAAGGCATCTTCTCTGGCAGATCCATCTCCTCACATACCTGATGGCTAACACGTTTCAGATCCTTCTCCGTTTCGAGGAAGATATCGACCGGATGGGCATAGCCCTTGTAGCTGGCAACCAGGTGGCAGAAGCGCTCATTGACCCGGCGCATGGCCTCTTCTCTATCGGAGTGGGCCACCTTGGGGGTGGGCCAGCCCCACATGTCCATCAAGAAGATGGCTCCCCAGCCATCGGCCACGTTCCCCTTGCGGTTCTCAACCCTGGCCCTGACGTGGCAGTAGAGGGATTCCTCCACTACCACATTGCCGAACTTCAGCGGCTCCCGGGCCTTCTCGTGGGAGTAGTAAGGCTGAACTTCCAAGACCCTGATGTCCGTTCTCACTTGAGTCTCCCCCCTGGGTTAGTTTTCAGGTGGCATGCGGCACAGCAAATCGGCCTCCGCATTGTTCAGATGGTCCAGGATAGCCGCCTTTGCTTTCGAGACATCCTTCTCTTTGAAAGCCTCTAAAATGGCTGCATGCTCGGCCACCGTGTCTTTGGCTCGCTGATAATTTGAATAGGACAGGCCACGGACGACTTGTACAGGCCACCGCAGGCTTTTATGAAACTCACTGATTCGCTGGTTCCCCAGCAGCCCAACAATGCACTGATGGAACTCTGCATCCAGGGTGATATAGCGTGCATAGTCAAGGAACCTCTCACCCTCTCTCAGTGACTGGATTTCGTCCATTATTTTCTCCATCCGATGGATGAGCCCATCGGAAGCTTCAGTCAGCCTCTTGGCAGAGGCGCATTCGATGATGCGCCGGCTTTGGAAGATCTCTTGGACGCTCCTCCTGTTGAATTCGGAAACGAAGGTGCCTCGACGCGGAATTATCTCCACCAGTCCGTCTGCACTAAGGCGTCGCAGAGCGTCGCGCACTGGCGTCACACTGACCCCGAGGTGATTGGCTAAGTCACTGATGGAGAGCCGTTGGCCAGGGCTGAGATTCCCCTTAATTATTTCCCCTTTCAACAGATCGTAGACCTGTTCATTCAATTGACTGAAATTCAGGGAGAGCGTGGATAGCTCATTGAGATCCATTCGTTGAAATCTTACTTTCTTTCAGTTGAGTCTGTCTTCAGCTTGGGCTTTCGTTGGGTTGTCGGTTCCAAATCTATTGTAATCCATTATACTACATCTGATGCATTAGGTCAAATCAAGCCTAGTATATTATAGCAAGATGAAGCAAAATGTCAAATCACGCCTCCTCCAAACCACTTATTCCTGATCCTGTTTCAGTGCAGAAGACCCCGGCCAGCACCAGCGCCGCGCCCAGGCCAGTGCGGAGGGCGAAGGGCTCATGCAGAAAGGCCACGGCCAGAACAGAAGAGACCAACGGGATGAGGAAGAGGTAAACAGCAGCTCGGCCAGGAGGAATCAGGGCCAAGACGCGAAACCACAAAAGGTAGGCCAGCGCGCCGCATAAAAGCCCTAACAGGGCAACTACTAACCAGCTCCGTAGCGAGAGATCCAAAGAGACCCCCTCTCCCACCGCCAGGGGCAGAAGCCAGAGCGTGCCCCAGCCGGCGACGATGCCCGTCACTACCAGGGGGTCGTGTCGGGCCAGGACACGCCGGCCCACCACAGAATAGATGGCCCAACAGGCCGCCGAGAGCAGGGTCAGCCCATCCCCCAGCAGAGAGCCCCCCCGAAGGCTTAGACTTTCCCCCACTGCACTTACTAACGCCACACCTGCCCCCGCTGAGAGGACGCCCCCCCATTGAAGCCCGGTGAGCCTCTCGCCCAGAACCAGCGCGCTCAGCAGCGCGATGAAGACCGGGTTGAGGTTGATCAGCACCCCCACATGCACGGCGGTGGTGTACCGCAGGGCCAGGTTCTGGAAGGCGTAGAAGAGCGCCACTCCCACCAGGCCCAGGCGGGCGAATACCCAGGGATGCTGGCGCGCCAGGCGCACGGCTTCCCTCAGGCGACCCCGCCAGGCCAGGTATCCTGCCAGTCCTGCACTGCCGATCACCCAGCGGTAGAGTGCCAGGCTCATTGGCCCCAGCTCCATCAAGGCCCATTTGCTGAGCAGGAAGCTGGAGCCCCAGAGGATGATGACCCCGGCCAGGGAGAGGGCGATCCGCAGGTCCCTCATGTTTCTACCGTTGTGGCCACATCGAGGGCTGCCAGGGCGGCCTCGGCTGCAGCCTGCTCGGCGGCCTGTTTGCTGAGTCCGGTGCCCTGACCGTAGACCTCGCTACCAATGAGCACCTCCACGGTGAACTCCTTGGCGTGATCGGGCCCTCGCTCGGCCACAGTGCGGTAGGTGGGGGTCAGATGCCAGTGCCCCTGGCTCCATTCCTGCAATCGGCTCTTGGCATTCTTGTCCAGTTCCTGGGCCAGAATGCGAGAGAGGGCTGGTACGATGAGAGGGGCCATGAAGGTGGCCACGGTTTCGATCCCCTGGTCGAGGTACAGAGCTCCGACAAGGGCCTCGAAGGCGCTGCACAGGAGGGCCGGGCGCTCGCGCCCTCTGCTCTCCACCTCACCCCGGCTCAGCCGGAGGTGGTTGCCCAGTTCGAGCTGCTGGGCGAAATCGGCCAGCGTCTCGGTTCGCACCAGCGCTGCCCGCAGGCTGGTCAGCTCCCCCTCCTGCCCTTCGGGGAAGTGGTGGTACAGGTACTCGCCTACCACGAAATCGAGCACCGCGTCGCCCAAGAACTCCAGCCGCTCGTTGTCCTCCAAGGCCCAATCGGGATTCTCATTGAGGAAGGAGCGGTGGGTGAGCGCCCGGTCGAGCAGGGACTTGTCGGTGAAGTTGAGGTCCAGTTTTTGCTCCAGGTTGTGAAGTGAAGATAGGGTCATGGTTATGAAGGAGAACTTGGATGGGCAGGATCTAACTCGGATTGAGTGTTTCAGCGATTCATGTGCCAGCCCGCCGGCTGTCAGGCCAATTCCAATCCTCGCTGCCTCCGACCCTCCACAAAGCGCACCGCCAGCTTGATGGCCTCGATCAGGCTGGTGGGATCGGCCGTGCCCTTGCCCGCCTTGCCGAAGTTGGTGCCGTGGTCCACCGAGGTGCGGACGATGGGCAGCCCCAGGGTGACATTCACCCCCTCGAAGAGGCCCAGCACCTTGATGGGGATATGTCCTTGGTCGTGGTACATGGCCACCACGGCGTCGAACTGGCCCTGCAAAGCCCGCCAGTAGACTGAGTCGGCAGGCACCGGCCCGGTCACATTCCAGCCCCGCTCGCACAGCTCAGCCACAGCAGGGGTGATCTCGCGCACCTCCTCATCGCCGAAAAGCCCCCCCTCGCTGGAGTGGGGGTTGAGCGCCGCCACTGCCAGCCAGGGCTTCTCAATCCTCAGGTCGAGCAGCGCCTGGTGGGTCAGCTCGGCCACGCGCACGATCCGCTCCCTCCTCACCCGCTCGATGGCCTCCCGCAGTGAGACGTGGGTGGACACATGGGTCACCCGTAACCCTTTGGAGACGAGCATCATGGTCACGTCCTCCACACCGCACAGCTCGCGCAGGATCTCGGTATGGCCGGCGTAGTGGTAGCCAGCCAGGTTCAGGGCCTCCTTGTTCAGCGCCGAGGTGACGATGGCCTGGATATCCCCCCCCAGCGCCAGCTCGATGGCTTTGGCCACGTACTCGTAAGCGGCCTTGCCCGCCATGGGGTTCACCCGACCGTAGGTGAGTTTGGCCAGGTCCATGTTCTTCAGGTCGAGCACGTCCATGATGCCGGGCTCGAAAGTGGCCTCGGCCACAGAGCCCACGGCTCGCACCTGGCCCGGCTCGCCGGTGATGCGGTAGGCCTGGCGCAACACCCCGGCGTCGCCGATCACCAGTGGCCGGCACAGGGCCTGTATCTCCGGCCGGGCCAGGGCCTTGGTCACGATCTCCGGTCCGGAGCCGCACACATCGCCTATCGTAATACCCAGTAGAGGGGGGGAATGGTTTGACACAGTTGATGACCTCATCTCTCCAAAACCCCAGTCCGAGCTCAGGAGGGGATCCCACCTCGGAGGTGGCGGATGGCCGTGACGATGGCGTCTTCCTGGCCGAACCCGCCAGCTTTGGTGACCAGGGGCAGGCCTGCCTGAGGACCACCATGGATCCGTCCAAGGGGGATCCCAGGCGCAACCTCTCCGATGAGCGAGAGCGCCGTCGCTCCCAGCATGCGACATACCGCCAGAGCCACATCGCCTCCGGTGAGCACCAACCCGGCCAACGTGTATTGGGTCACCAGACGGGCGGCCATCTCGCCCAGGGCCTCCGCCAGGGCGCGGCTCAGCCCGGCTATGTAAGGGCTATCCACCGCGCTCAAGGCCACGCTGCCCCCCGTGCTCAACCGCTCTCTAGCCCGGGCCACCAGACGCTCCATCTCGGCCTCTACATCGGTGGCTAGCCCCTCCGTATCCACAGCCAGCACAGCCAGTCCCGTCTCCTGAGCGGCACACGACAACTGCAGCCCGGTGAGGGGATTTCGACTGGCGGCTACGACCAGCACTGGGGCATCCGCAGCGGGGGCTTCGGTCACCTTCAGGATGACCGAGGCACCATGTCCACCCAGCATGACCTCAGCCACGGCATCCGCCAGACCCGCGGAGCCGCAGGTCAGGTGGGCCAGGCCGGCCTGAGCGGCGGCGCGGACGATGGTCCGCAGGCCTTCCTCCGTCGTCGCATCCACTACGAGCACGGCTTCCCCTCGGTCCCGCATGGCCTTGGCCAGTGGTTCCACCCCCTCTTGCACCAGGGCCAACTCGATGAGGTCCACCCCACGCCGCATCTGGCGGCCCAACAGGGTGGGGATATAGGACTCGGCCATAGGGCAAAGAGGATCTTGAGCGAAGGCGGTCTCCTCCAGTGGACAGCCATTCAAGAGCTGTTGGCCGCCCACTGTCGTGCGGCCGGCGGCGGGAAAAGCGGGAGCCACGACTGCCCGCTCGATGCGGCGGGCTTCCATGATGGCCTCCAGCTCACCCCCCACATTGCCCCGCAGCGTGGAATCTATTTTCTTGTAGATGAGCTCCACTGGGGGCAGTGAGGAGGCTGCGGCGTGGACCTTCGCGCGGGCGATCTCCGGCGGATCGGCCCGGCTCTCAGTGTCCACGATCACCACCTCCGCCTCGCCGACTGATCCGCGATCCACCAGCAGCACGGTGGAGAATCCCCTTTTAGCGAACTGCACGCCACTATCGGCCGCGCCGGTCAGGTCGTCGGCGATGAGGGCCAGTTTTGCCATCCGCCTTCCCTCCATGCGAATCCCTACAGGTTCAATTCTACTCCGTTGGGGCCGAAGCCGCAACCTTAGGTAACAAGGGGAGAAGCAGCGGGGCGACAAGGGGGGGAATTGCGCC
>Ga0209609_10000952_pt1 | contig 17075 bp, 17 predicted proteins | sample LakKivw325mmetaG_FD_184136 | JGI IMG/M metagenome (GOLD analysis project Ga0209609, IMG submission 184136) | Anoxic lake water microbial communities from Lake Kivu, Rwanda to study Microbial Dark Matter (Phase II) - Lake Kivu water 325m metaG... | ecosystem: Environmental > Aquatic > Freshwater... | reverse complement strand
CCCTATTCCACTTGGCGGTAAAGATGTGATGCTGCATCCGGTCGCCTGGGCCGGCTGGGCTGGGATTTTGGTCACTTTCCTGAACCTGGTTCCTGCCGGCCAGCTCGACGGCGGTCATACGCTTTATGCCCTGTTCGGCAAGCGCGTCAATAGAGTATTGCCTGTTATCTTGCTCGCACTTATGGCCCTGGGCTTTTTCTGGTCTGGCTGGTGGCTTTGGGCTGCGATCATCTTCTTCCTTGGCCGTACCCACGCCGAGCCGCTCGACCAGATCACAGAATTGGACGCGCCGCGCAAAATACTGGCCGTGCTGGTGCTGGTTCTCTTCATCCTTGTGTTGACACCCGTCCCGTTCACACTTTTCTAGAAAATGCCAATGCCGCGGCCCACAACCTTGCGGGGCACCTTCCGCATCGTCTGCCTGACCCTGCTTGCTTCATTTGTCTTCTCGGCCTGTGGCCCATCCAAAGCGACAACCACCCCGGCATCCAACTTGACGTCAGGCTTGCTGACCGGCACCCCGTTCGATACTCCCACCCTGGTGACCACGCTCACGCCCGCTTCCCGGATCGAGGTCACGCCCGAGGCACTGCGCGGCATCAGGATCCAGGTCTGGCATGCCTTCACCGGTCCGGCAGCGGACGTTTTCACGAGGCAACTGGCCCAGTTCAATACCCTCAACCAGTGGGACATCGTCGTCTATCAAACCGTATACGGCGATTATCCCACTCTGTTCGAGAACACAGATTCCGCGCTCACCTCCACTCGTCGCCCTGACCTGGTGGTTGCCCTTCCAGAGCAGACGCTTAGCTGGGAGGCCAAAGGCGCGGTCGTAGACTTGAACTCTTACCTCTACGACACAACGTGGGGGCTGACCGCCAGCGAGATGGCCGACATCCCGGCCACTTTCTGGACTCAGGATCAAGCCAACGGCCATCGGTTGGGCGCCCCGGCCCAACGTACAGCTCGTTTTCTGTTCTACAACCAGACCTGGGCGCGTGAGCTGGGCTTCGATTCGCCGCCCACTACGACGGACGAATTCCGTCAACAGGCTTGCGCGGCAAACGCTTATTATCGCAAGGACGCCATCAAACAAAACGACGGCTATGGCGGCTGGATCGTAAACACCCAGCCCGATACCGTCCTCTCCTGGCTTTTGGCTTTCGGCGGAGGTGTCACTCAGAATGGGAATATCCGTTTCACCACGCAGGCCAACCTGTCGGCGTTGGAATTTCTAAAGAGCTTATACGATGAGAACTGCGCCTGGATCTCGACCGAACCGAATCCCTACGGATCGTTCGCCCGCCGCTCGGCCCTCTTCGTGACCGGCGACCTGGCCGAGGTGCCCTTGCTGACCCAGACCATGTCACGCCTGGGGGACAGCGACGAATGGACGGTGCTGCCTTTTCCCGCTGAAAATGGGGTTGTGCTGGTGACCTCTGGCCCTTCCTATACCCTCCTCAAAACCACACCGGAGAAGCAGTTGGCATCCTGGCTGTTCATCCGTTGGTTGCTTTCGGCCGAGAACCAGGCCAAATGGGTCGAGGCCACCGGCCTGTTGCCGCTGCGTTTCTCGGCGCTGGACTTGCTGGCAGGATACCGTGCTGACCATCCGCAGTGGGCTATCGCCGTTGGCTACCTTCCCGTGATGCAAGGGACGCCGCAATTAACCTCCTGGCGCAAAGCCCAGTACATCTTAGCGGATGGGACGGGATTCGTCTTTCGCACAAACCTGTCAGTGGACAAAATTCCCTCCATTCTGGATGAAATGGATGCGACAGTGGAGGAGTTGGGGAGCAAGTGATGAGCAGTAAATCGAGAAACAGCATTTCTCGAAAAGGGATTGTAGTGGCGACTTCGCGAAGCACCCTTTAGGGTCAGTCGCTTCTTCTGCCAAACGACTGCCTGCCCTGCCTGCACCTGCCCTGCACCGAACGCAGAACGGTGTGGCGCAGGCCGTCCCCCGCACCTGCGGTTCGGGGCAGGTGTCGCCCCGGCGGGCTTGCGGCCCGCCTGTGCCTGCGACACAGGTGCAGGCGAACGGGGCACAGGTGGCGGCCAGGCCTGGGAAGTCGTTGCTACAGTATTACCGCTCACAATTTGTACGTTGATGACCACGAAATCGAAATTCTACGTTGTCTGGAAGGGTCGCAAGACCGGGATTTTTGACACCTGGGAGGCGTGTGCCGAGCAGGTAAAAGGTTTCACCGGTGCGGAGTACAAAGCCTTTGCCAGTCGCGCCGCGGCCGAACGGGCCTTCCAGCGCGATTACAATGCCTATGCGGGCAAGCCTTCTTCTGACAGGCAGTGGCTGTTCGCGCTTGAACCGCCCATCGCCGAGAGCTATTGTGTGGACGCAGCCTGCTCCGGCAGCCCGGGGCGGTTGGAATACCGCGGCGTCCACACTAGCACAGGAAAGGAAATTTTCCGCCGCGGGCCTTTCGAGAACGGCACGAATAATATCGGCGAATTCCTCGCCCTCGTCCACGCGCTGGCATGGCTCAAACGAAAGGGCATCGCCGCGCCGGTCTACTCAGACTCAGCGACGGCGGTTGCCTGGGTGAAGGGGAAAAAGTGCAAAACCGAGCTCGCGCTGGACAAACGCAACGCGCCGCTTTTCGAGCTCATCACTCGCGCCGAGACTTGGTTGGCCGAGAATGAGCCTGCCAACCCGGTGCTGAAATGGGATACGGAGGCTTGGGGTGAAATCCCGGCTGATTTCAATCGGAAGTAACCAGGAACCAGTAGCTTTGTAGATCAAAAAAGCAGTAAAATAATCTTGAAACCCATCTCTGAACGAGGTTGTCATGCCGATTTACGAATATGTCTGCCAGGATTGCAAAAACGAATTCGAAGTCATCCGTTCGATGAGCCAGGCCGACGTACCGATGGCCTGTGCCAAATGCGGCGGCGAGAACATCAAGCGCAAGCTTTCAGTCTTCTACGCTGAGAGCGGCGGGAAAGCCGTGGCTGGCACCTCCACACCATCCTGCGGCTCATGCAGCGCGGGCAATTGCTCCAGTTGCGGGCATTAGACTGCCGCATGGGTAGGCAGAGTTGCTTGTCCGTATAAAAGGCACAACAGCTTTATTTCACGTTCACCAGCAAATCGGCATGGTCATCCGGCGAGCCGTGCACAAGGATTTCACCATGCAATTGCAGGAGAATGCCTGGCAAACGGTCATCAGCGGCGAGGGCATCGGGCTGGGGCAGGGTGTTAACGTGGAAAGCCCAGGCTTTGCCGTGAATGTTCCATAACATTAGGAACCCGTTTTCTCATAGAAAACGGGTTCCTCCAGATAAAAAGGAGGAACCTATGGAATACACCCAACTTGGCCGCACCGGCCTGAAAGTTTCCCGGCTGTGCCTGGGGACGATGAACTTCGGTCCGCAGACCAGCGAAGCCGACAGCCACGCCATCATGGACAAGGCGCTCGAGTTAGGCATCAACTTCTTCGATACGGCCAACGTCTACGGCTGGAAAACCGGCGAAGGCGTGACCGAGCAAATCGTCGGGCGCTGGTTTGCCCAAGGCGGCGGGCGGCGCGACAAGGTTGTGATCGCCACCAAGGTCTATGGCGGAATGGGCAAATGGCCCAACCAGGGCCGGCTCTCCGCGCTGCACATCCGTCAGGCATGTGAGGCGTCCCTGTGCCGCTTGCAGACCGATCACATTGACCTGTACCAGATGCACCACGTTGACCGGCAGACTCCCTGGGAGGAAATCTGGCAGGCCATGGAGACGCTCGTCCAACAGGGCAAAGTGCTCTACGTCGGCTCGTCGAATTTCGCCGCCTGGAATATCGTCCAGGCGAACGAGGCTGCCAGGGCGCGTCACTTCATGGGGCTGGTTTCTGAGCAGAGTCTGTACAACCTGAAAGACCGCATGATTGAGCTGGAAGTCATCCCGGCCTGCCGCAGCTATGGGCTCGGCATCATCCCATGGAGTCCGCTGGGGGGCGGCTTGCTGGGTGGTGTGCTGCAAAAGGTAGAAGAAGGCCGCCGCGCCTCAAAGGATATCCAGAAAGGGATCGAAGAAAAGCGCGGGAAGCTGGAAGCCTGGGAGAAGTACTGCAAGGAAATGGGCGAAAGACCGGCGGACGTGGCCCTGGCCTGGCTGCTGCACAACTCGGCTGTCACCGCACCGATCATCGGTCCGCGCACGGTGGAGCAACTGACCGGCAGTCTGCGTGCCTTGAAAGTCAAGCTGAACAAGGCCGCGCTGACGAAGCTGGACGAGATCTGGCCCGGCCCCGGCGGCGAAGCGCCAGAAGCGTACGCGTGGTAACAGGGTAGGGCGGGATAGAATCCCGCCCTACTTTATTCTGCCTTTTTTAGTGAGTTGTTCGTCAGAAGCAGATGGGTGTATGTGGGTAGGAACAATCAGCACATGCACAACGCAGGCTAACGGTACATGCGTTGATGGTACCCAAACCCTCACCTACGGCTGCTGGGGGCCGGGGACGACGCCAACCCCAACGCTTGCCCCGGGTGATCCCACACCCACGCCCATACCCCCACTTTGCCCCAACGGCCAATGCGACATCGAAGAAACCTGCTCCTCATGTCCTGCTGACTGCGGGGCGTGTTCGACAGCTTCTGTCAAGGCCCGCGCCGTGACAGTTGGAGCAGATATCTCCTGCGCAGCCATTGCCGCAAGCACCCAGTACGTTTCGGGCACAAAGTTTTCCCTTTCCCCTAATGTTGATCCCGCCACCCAAACCCAGTCGGGCGGCTCCTACGTTTCCTGGGGCAGTGTACCCATCGCACACCCTGTGTCGGGGGACGCATACACCGTCTCAAGCACCCCTCCCTGGTGGGTTACTAACGTCCTTCGGAACGCCTGCTACACCAAAGACGCCGGAGCCACGTATGCCCAGGGGCTGTCGGCAACCATCTTCCCTACGGAAACCGTCACCTGGGAGCTGGGGTACGGTCCGCCCGGACCCTGGGTTCAGACCGGCGGCGGGGGTGACGTGTACGCGGCAGGGGAGATGACATCGCTGGTGCCTTCCCTCGCAAGCCCCCGATCGTTTGCTCTCAACGGAGAGGCCCCGTACCCTGGGATAGTGACCTACGGCACCTCCTACGACTTTGACCCTTCCTCCGGCTCGAACGGAGAAACGCACGTGTCCTCCAAAAACTGGCTGGTTGGAGCTACACGCCATCCCCTTGACTACTACGAGTACTTCCGGCACAAACTCGGCCCTCCCACAACCGTGGACTTTGACCACCCCATCACGCCTTTATCCCAACCGGCAAGCCGACCACAGGCGTACGTGGTCTCCGGCGACATGACGACCGCGGGCGACTGGACAGCCGGAGACGGAGAGCGGCTCATTCTCATGGTAGACGGCAATCTGACGATTGGGGGGAAAATCACGCCCTCCGGCACCGGCTTTGCCGCCTTCATCGTCAAGGGGAATATCACGGTTGAGCCCTCCGTGGGAGTGCCCTCCACCTCGGATACGCCGGTGGTTGAGGGCCTCTACGTGACCAGCCCCACGGGCACCTTCATCACCGGTGACTCCAGCAGTCCGGGGACGGAGCGGTTTGTGGGAATTTAACCATTCATTTGCCTCACACCCATATCCAGCGGTATACTTTCGCTCGTGCTCGACTTTACGCCCTATGGATCGAAAATGTATCCTCGTTACTCCTATCCTCCCTGCGGCGTGCTTGGCTTGGCTTTCAACGTGCTCTTCAGCGGGCGGCGTTCCTTTCGCGCCGACAGTAAGCGCTGCATCGAGCGGTTGACCCCACGGGGGCGCTGCGCGGAACCGCCGCTACACGTTTTGGGGGGCGAAAACATTCCGCAAGCCGGCCCTTGCCTGATCACTTTCAACCATTATTACCGCCCCGGCTTCGGCGCCCAGTGGCTGGCGCTGGCGATAGCCGCCGTCGTTCCGGTCGAGATGCACTGGATCATGACCAGCGAGTTGACCTTTCCCGGCAAATGGTACGCGCCGCTGGGGCGGGCCGGCTCGCGCTGGCTGCTGAATCGCTTTAGCAGGATCTATGGGCACACCCTCATGCCGCCTATGCCACCGCGCCCAAAAGATGTGGAAGCGCGTGCCCGCGCCGTGCGTGAGGTGCTATCTTATGTGAATGAGAATGGGAATGCTATCCTTGGCCTGGCACCCGAGGGCAGCGATCAGCCCGGCGGGCAATTGTCCTGGCCAGCCTCGGGGGCGGGCCGCTTTGGGCTTTTGCTGGCAGGCCGGGGCTTGAGATTCGTGTCGGTCGGCGCGTATGAAGCGGAGGGGGCGTTGTGCCTGAGTTTTGGGCCAGCATACGAGTTGAGCGTCTCGCGCGGCTTGTCACCCGACGAAAAGGATCGTCAGGCCGCCAAAGCCATCATGGAGCATATCGCTCACCAGTTGCCCCTCTACCTGCGCGGCGACTTTTAGCCACAGATAAAAGGGATAAGCATAGATAAGCAACCCCTCTCAACTCCGAGCGTATATCTAGCTAGAACGACCCACAGGAGTCCCTTTGAACGACGAACTGACCTGGATCGTACAGGCGCAAAACGGCAGTGACGAAGCGTTCACGTATCTGGTCGAAGCATACCAAACCCCGGTTTACAACCTGTGCTACCGGATGCTGGGCGAACCGGAGGCGGCTGAGGACGCGGCCCAGGAGACCTTCCTCAAGGTCTACCAGAACCTGGCGCGCTACGACCGGGAGCGTTCCTTCGCCACCTGGCTGCTCTCCATCGCCGCCCATTACTGCATTGACCGCCTGCGGCGCAGACGCTTCGTCTCGTTCTCGATTGACGAGGATGAGGAGACGCCGGTGGAGCTCCCCGACCGCTCCGCGCCAGACCCGGAAGCGGAAACCATGCGAAGACAGGAGCAGGCGCACCTTCATCAGTTGCTCCAATCCCTCGACCCGACCGATCGCGCCGCGCTCGTCTTGCGCTACTGGAACGGCTGCTCCGAGATTGAGATCGCCCAGGCCCTGACGTTGACCGTCCCGGCGGTCAAGAACCGTCTGCACCGGGCGCGCCGCGCCCTGGCGAAAGTCTGGGAAAAAGAGGCTCCTCGCGCCCGCACAGAAAGGAGACCGCATGAATCACCGGCCTTTTGAAGACTGGATGCTCGAAGATCAAGGCCTGACACCCGAACAAAAGCGCGACTTGCAATCCCACCTGAGGACTTGCGGACAGTGCGCCGCGCTGGCGGAGGTCAGCCTGGCATTGGGTTCATCCAGAACAGCCGCGCCGACGCCGGGCTTTGCGGACAGGTTCCGGGTCCGGCTGGCGGCGCAGCGGCAGGCCCAACGCAAACGCAATTTCTGGGGCTTCCTGATTCTGGCCATCAGCGTGACAACGATCCTGTCCTGGCTCGCTTGGCCGATCCTTAGAGTGATGCTCGATTCGCCAGTGAATGCGCTTTCCACCTGGCTATCCTATCTGCTCTCGCTGTGGTTCTGGCTCCAGGCGTTGGGACAGGCCGGCTCGGTGTTGTTGCGCGTCATACCAACCTTCGTCCCGCCTTACTTCTGGCCTCTGGCCACTTTTGCGCTTGCCGGTTGGAGTCTGCTGTGGGTCCTTTCGATCTGGAAATTAGCAAAGATTCCGCAAGGAGTGTGACATGAAACCCATAAAAATTCTTTCGTTCTTCCTGCTGCTGGTGCTCGTCTTTACGCCGATGCAATCTGCCTCGGCAAAGGGGCTGGCCGATGGCAAAGTCATCTTTGGCAGCGCGTATACTTTGGAAAGCGGCAATACGCTGACTGGCGACCTGGTCGTCTTCGGCGGCTCGGCGACCATAGAAAAAGGCGCCAAAGTGGAAGGAAATACCGTCATTATCGGTGGCAGCCTGGTCGTGGATGGAGAGGTGAGCGGTGACGTGGCGATCGTAGGCGGCGCAGTGACGCTAGGCGCCGAATCGCACGTTTACGGCAATCTGTCCACCGTCGGCGCAGTGCTGACGCGCGCTGATGGTTCGCTGGTGGATGGCGAAATCTTCAACACGGCCACCTCCTGGAAGAAGGTAGAAAACCAACCAACCACACCTCAACCGCTGATCCCCATCACGCCTCAAGTGTCGTTCGATTTCAAACCCTTTTGGTCGCTCGCGAACGTATTCGGGCAGGCAGTAGCCCTGGGGGTACTTGCGATGTTGGTATTGCTGTTCCTGGTGCCGCACGCCCAGCGTGTGGGGCAGGCAATCGTCGGGCAGCCGTTCATCGCCGGGACCTTGGGCCTGCTGACCGTTATCCTGGCCCCTCTGGTTCTGCTCCTGCTCATCGTTACCATCTTGCTCATCCCGGTGGCGCTGGTGGCTGTCATCGCCCTTGCGTTGGCCGCCATCTTCGGCTGGATCGCCCTCGGCCTGGAGATTGGGCAACGCTTCACAGCGGCCATCAAGCAGCAGTGGCACCCATCGCTGGCAGCCGGACTGGGCACCTTCCTATTGGCCCTGGTCGTGAATGCCATCGGCCTGATCGCCTGTGTAGGCTGGCTGGCGCCCTTCCTGGTGACCATTCTGGGCATCGGGGGTGTGATCATGACCCGCTTTGGCGCGCGCTCGGCCGAGTCGCCTGTTGCAGCCATCGCCACGAATCCGCCGACCGGTCCGGTCTCTCCACCGCAATAATAGAGAGAAACCCGTTTTCTCAGGGAAAACGGTTCCGGATGTCAGATCTGAACCCCGCTTCGCTGAGCCGAGGCGGGGTTTTTGCTTTGGTGGGGGAGGTGATATAATTTTTCCGCTAGCCGAGAATCCTTTTCATCCCTTTCATCTGTGGTTCAAGTGAATTACCGGACGTCCTCTCAAAAGGGAAAACCTATGATCCCGCAACAGAAACTTCCCCTTCATCCTAACCCACCGCCCCTGATCCGCATCTCCGGCACGCACCGCGAGATGGGGCGTCAGATCGGCGAGGCTTGTACGCCTCAGGTGCTGCACAGCCTGGAGAATGCCAAGAAATTGTTCGAAGATGCCTACCAACAATTGGAATTGACTTGGGAAGGCGCAAAGATCCAGGCGCGTAAATACATGCCCTTTGCCCAGGAACGCTATCCGCAATACGTGGAAGAGATCATGGGCATTGCCGAGGGCGCGAAGGTATCCTTCGATGACCTAGCCGTGCTCAACGCCATGGAGGCCGTGACCTCGGACGCGCTGCACCTGACCCGCTGCACCAGCATAGCCGTCAACGGCGAGCGCACTGCCGATGGTCACGTGCTGGCCGCCCACAACGAAGATTGGATGCCGGAAGATGAAGATGATGTTTTCGTTGTCCATGCCACGCCCAAAGATGAACCTCCTTTCCTGGGGATGACCTATGGGGGATTGTTGTCCAATATCGGCATCAATGCCTATGGCATTGCGCAGTTTTGCGACTCGGTCTATCCAAACGACTCACGCATCGGCATTCCGCGCACGGTCGTCTCACGCGCCGTGCTGGCTGCCAAGACGCCCGGCGAGGCCATCGGCCACATGCTGGCCCCGCGTCGCGCCGCAGGCTACAATCACCTGTTGGTGCACGAGAGCGGCGAAATGTACAACGTGGAGGTCTCTGCCCGACGGTTCGCCATCCTTTACGGCGAAGATGGCTACCTGGCGCATACGAATAATTACCTGGCTGAAAGTATGCTGGTCGTCGAAGACGAACCTGAAGAGTTGGTCAGCTCACGCGTGCGCTATTTCCGCGCTCTGGGCTTGCTCAGGCGTACCTCGCAGCACACGATCAAATCACTCCAATTGATCCAGCGCGATCACGTCAATTTCCCCAACTCGATCTGCAATCATTCCATTGACTACCAGAACGTGCTGGATCGCGAGACAACGATCAATGCCATGGTACTGGATTTGACGACGCGTGAAATGCACATTGCCTGGGGTAACCCGTGTGAGAACCCGTACCACACGTATCATTTGGATGCGTGAAACGCATTCGTGTTTATTCGTGTGACTTCGCGGAGTTTCCTATGCGCTTCGGAATCATGGCGATGCAGATCGGCGCGCTGATCCCACCGGCCGTGCCCGCCGAGCGGATCATGGCGAATATCACGACTTTCGATCACGCCGGCCTGGCGCGCGATCTGTACGAGAAGGGCTTCAATCCCGTCGAGTTGGGCGGCGACTTGAGCCTGTTCATGCCGCACACGTTCAATCCGGAATCGATCGAAAAGCTGGCCGCCCTCAAGGCAGAAGGGATTTCCTACACTGCCCATCTGCCGCTGTGGTCAGTCGAGCCTTCCACGCCACTGATCCCTGTGCGCAGAGGCTCGGTGGAGGCAGTGGTCGAGAACCTCGAGGCGACACTCCCGTTGGAGCCAGAAGTGTACGTGCTGCATGCAACCGGCGCGCTGGCGGCTGAATTCTACAACATGAAAATCTCGGAGCTTGCCCGCAGCCTGATCATGCGCCAGTTCCAGAGTGGAGCGCGGGAGAGCATCCGCACCATCCTGGAACAAACCGGCCTGCCGAGCCGTAAGCTGGCTATCGAGACGGTCGAATTCCCCCTCGATCTGACGCTCGAACTGGCGGATGAACTGGACCTTTCAGTTTGTCTGGATACCGGTCACGTGTTGGCCGGATTCCCAGGCTGGTTCGATTTTTTTGAGGTGGTGGAAAAGCTCCTGCCGCGCCTGGCGGAAGTCCACCTGCACGATTGCAAAAGAATGCCGGAGGGGGTGCGCGGCTACGGTGAGGACCACAAGCCGCTCGGCCACGGCGACCTGGAGTTGGGCCGCTTCCTCGACCGGCTGGCGCAGGCAAACTTCCGCGGGCCGGTGGTGTTTGAATTAAGGGTTGAAGAAGCTATCGAGTCTTTGAAAGTTGTGAAGTCCCTCCGTCCCGCTTATCTGAAACGCGAATGACACCAATACCCTGAAAGGAGTGATCATGAAACGCCTGAATTTCTTCCGCTTGCTTGCCATTACTTCCCTCGGCTTCGCCCTGACGTTTTCCTCGAACGTCCAGGATCCGCCGCTGATGACCTACAAAGTCCGCGAACTGGCGCCAAACCTGCCCAACACCGCCCTGGGAATTCTGGGCTTCATCGGTCTGCTGGTGGCGATGGTCGTCCAGCCCATCGTGGGCGTTTTCTCCGACCGGGCCAGGACGAAGCTGGGACGCCGACTGCCGTTCCTCATCGGCGGAGCAGTGCTGATTGCCATCAGCCTGTTCCTGCTAGTGCTTGCCCCGGCCCTATGGGTGCTGCTGCTGGGTGTCATCCTCATCCAGTTCTCCTCCAACATCCTGCAAGGCCCCTGGCAGGCGCTCATCCCGGACTTGGTGCCAGAATCACAGCGTGGCACGGCCTCCAGCCTGAAAGCCGTGTTGGACATCATTGCTGTGATTGTGGGCGGCATGGCTGCCGGAATGCTGCTGGGCAAGATGGATCAGTGGGGCACGGCGGCCGCCTATGCCACGGCCGGAGCGCCGGTTGTTCTGTTTGGTATCCTCGTGACCATCACTGCCATCTGGGCACGCGAGAAGAAAGAAGCCGCCGCTGAATCGGTGACCTCCCGCTCGGTCGGCGAGGCTCTGAAAAACGCCTTCTACGTCAATTTCCGTGAGCGGCCGGTCTTCGGCTGGTGGTTCGCCAACCGCATCTTGTTCTGGGGCGCGTTCATCGCCATCAACTCGTTCCTCATCAACTATCTCATGGACGTGGTCGGCATGAAGCAGGCCGAAGCGCAGAGTTTCTATGGGAACCTCAAAATGATTTTGGGTGGCGCGCTGATCCTGCTGGCGCTGCTCTCAGGATGGCTCTCGGATAAATTCGGCCGCAAGCCGCTCATGCTGACATCGAGCATCGTCTCGTTCGTCGGCGCAGTGTTCCTCCTCCTTGTCCGTGACAAGACGCTCATTACCGTCGCCGGGGCCATCATCGGCATGGGCATCGGGACATTCCTCAGCGCTTCCTGGGCGCTCGCCACCGACATCGTGCCGCGTGAGGAGGCCGCCCGCTACCTGGGTATTGCCAACATCGCTACCTGCATCGGCTCGGGGACGGCGCGTCTCTTGGGCGGCGTGTTGATTGACCCCATCAACAAGGCTTTTGGTTCCAGCTCGTCAGGCTACTTGCTCCTGTTCGCGCTGGCGACACTGTTCTTTCTGGCCAGTGCGTTGGTGATTATCCCACTGCCAAAGACACAGAAAGCCTGAGCGGTGTTACCCGATGAAAAAGCCTTGCGGGGCTGTGAGCTTCGCAAGGCTTTTCGTGTTAGAATAACTCTAGCTTTAATCGGTACCCTTGGAGCCTGCTATGCCTGACATGGTGGAAGTCTTGATAGACAGCGTGCGAGTTAGCCTGATGTCACCCCAGCGCATCGTGATCCTGCGCCAGAAAGACGCCGAGCGCTACCTGCCTGTCTGGGTTGGGCCGTACGAGGCCGAGGCCATCACTGTCGCTTTGCAGGAGGTGGAGATGGCGCGCCCAATGACCCACGACTTGCTCAAGAACGTCTTCACCATATTCGACGCCTTGCTGATGCGCGTCGAGGTCGTTTCGCTGCGCGATGAAATCTTCTATGGCAACATCGTCGCCGAAGTGGACGGCAAGATCGTCAACATCGATTCACGCCCCTCGGATGCGATTGCCCTGGCCGTACGGGCGCATGTCCCGATTTTAGTCAGTGGCGAGGTCATGGCGGCCGCCAGCATCTCCCCGGAGCATGACATGCAGCAGGAGGAGCCCCCGCCTTCCGTCATATCTGCTCCCCATCCGAAAAGCGTGGGAGCAGATGACAAGCGTCTGTCGGTCTTCGAGGATTTCTTGAGTCAACTGGAAAAAAAGAAAGACGAGCGGGATGACAAGAACAAACCAAAAGACAAGCCCAAGGATAAGCCCGAGAAATAGGATTCGATGAGCGACCTGCCGCCTCCCGAAGAACCTGTTCTCCCCCCGACGGGAGAGTTTTCCTCCCCGCCCTCGCAGTACGGGAGCACGCTCACCATCCCTCACAATCGAGAGGCTGAAGAAGCCGTTGTGGGGGCAGTGCTGATTAACCCGGAGGTCTACTACGACCTGGCCCAGTTCCTGCAGGCAGAGGACTTCTATATCCACCGCCATCGCTGGATCTGGGAGGCGATCACTCGTTTGCACGAACAACGCATTCCGCTCGACATTCTGACCGTTACCGAGGAACTCGACCGCGCTGGACAACTGGGCGAGATCGGCGGCCCGGCTTACCTGACCGCCTTGCTCAATCAGGTGCCGACCTCGCTCCACGCCGAGGCCTACGGCCACATGGTGGAGGCAGAAGCCATCCGCCGCCGGATGCTCAACGCCGCCAACCAGATCGCCACGTTGGCCTACGACGAACACGAGAGCGTCGAACAGGTGATGGAGGAAGCCGAGAAATCGGTGTTCGACGTCAGCCAGCGCCGGTTGAAGCACGATCTCCAGCCGATCTCGGCGGTTTTGAGCGAATACTACGACCGGATTGACGAGCTGGCCCGCCGTCCGGAAGAGATCTTCGGCGTCCCAACCGGCTTCATTGACCTCGACCGGATGCTGACCGGTATGCAAGCCTCCGATTTCCTCATCATCGCTGGCCGCCCCGGCCAGGGAAAATCCGGCTTCCTGCTCTCGGCAGCCAAGAACGCCGCCATGCTGCACAAGAAGCACGTCGCCATCTTCTCACTAGAAATGTCCAACGAGCAGGTGGTGCAACGTCTGGTGGCGCAAGAGACCGGCATCGATTCCCAGCGTCTGCGCACCGGAAAACTGAACCAGAACGAGTGGCCGCTCTTCACCCAGGCGGTCGAAGTGTTGTCCGACGCACACATCTTCCTGGATGACACGCCCGCCATTACCCCGCTGCAGCTGCGGACAAAGTGCCGCCGCCTGCACATGGAATTCGGCCTGGACCTGGTGCTGGTGGATTATCTGCAACTGATGGGCGGCGACGTCCGCACCGAGAACCGCGTGCAGGAGGTCTCGTACATTTCGCGCAACCTAAAGATACTGGCGCGCGAGTTGAACGTGCCCGTGCTGGCCGCCGCGCAGCTTAGCCGCGCTGTCGAGCAGCGCACCGATAAGCGCCCGGTGCTTTCAGACTTGAGAGAATCTGGATCCCTGGAACAAGATGCGGACATCGTTATGTTCATCTATCGTCCAGACCAATACGAAAAGGATACGGTCAAACAGAATGTGGCCGAGATCATGATTGCCAAGCACCGTAACGGTCCGACCGGCAGCATTGAACTCATCTTCCGCAGCAACCTGGCAAAGTTCGAGAATGCGGCAACGCGCACCATTGACTTCACAGAACCTCCGCGAGCGACCAAGCCACGCCGTGAACCGAGACTTCCGGAAGAGCCACCAGGCGAGGATAATTCATAGCGTAGCCCCAGTTGTGACTGAGAGGATGTCACTGCGAGGCGATCTTCCCTGCACCGACCGCAGGGCAGTGTGCCGAAGCAATTTCCTGACACGCGAGGGGATTGCTTGCCAGAGGCACGCTTCGCGGTCAGCGGTCTTCGTCTCCGCTTGCGCTCCGCTCAGACCTCCTCGCAATGACATCTATGAAAGAAGAGCATGGACAAGTTCCAGGGCTTCACTGACTTCGAAACCTTCACCCAGGTGCCCGACTCGTTCTTCCACAAGCTGTTGAACGAGATAGATGACCTGGCTGAGTTGAAGGTCACGCTGTATGCCCTGTGGCGAATCACGAACCTGGAAGGCGGGGCGCATTTCCTCTGCCGCAGCGATTTCATCGAGGATAAAGATTTCGTACACCGGCTGAGCGGAGCGACCGAAGGGAGCGCAGTCGAAGCCCAGAGCGGAGTCAAAGCGTTGGATGCAGCCTTGGAAAAAGCCGTCCAGCGCGGCAGCCTGCTAAGGGTCGAGAGCGAGGCGGGCGGCTTCTACTTCCTGAATACGCCGCGCGGACGCGCCGCCGCCGAGTCCATGCAAAAGGGCGACTGGCGCGCTGCCATGCACCTCCCATCCGCGCCGCCGGTGGAACGTCCGAACATTTTCAAGCTGTACGAGGAAAATATCGGCCCGCTGACGCCGCTCATCGCCGACGCCCTCAGAGACGCCGAGCAAACTTACTCGCCAGAATGGGTGGCCGAGGCGCTGGAGATTGCTGTCAAAAACAACAAGCGCAACTGGCGTTATGTGGAAGCCATTTTGAAACGCTGGAAGGTGGAAGGCCATGCCAAAAAGCAAGATAGACGAGACGCTCAAGAAGATGGCCGTCGGTATGTCGAAGGCGAGTACGCCGAGTACATCGAACATTGAGACGCTCATCGGAACACTCGGCGACCCGAATTGCCCGCATTGTCACGGCTTGGGTTATCTCCGCCGCGACCTGCCGCTCGGTCACCCCGATTTCGGCAAACTGGAAATTTGCGCCTGCCGCCAAGCGGATGTGAGGCGCGCGGTGCGCGAGCGTTTGTTCTCACTCAGTCACCTCGACGAACTGAAAGACTTGACATTCGAGTCCTTTCAGCCGCGCGGCCGGATCGGCCTGGGGGAATGGCAGGCAAATTCACTTGAGATCGCCTATAACACTGCTCGCCAGTACGCGGCCTCGCTACATGGCTGGCTGCTTTTGCAGGGCGGCTACGGCTGCGGCAAGACTCACCTGGCGGCTGCCATCGCCAATTTCGCCGTCGGCATGGGGGTGCCCACGCTTTTTCTGACTGTCCCCGATCTGCTCGACCTGCTGCGCTTTTCCTTCGATAGCGAGGACACGACTTTCGAAGGCCGCTTCGAGGAAATTCGCAATGCGCCTCTATTGGTGTTGGACGACTTCGGCACGCAGAACGCCACGGCCTGGGCACAGGAAAAATTGTTCCAGATCGTGAACTACCGTTACATCAACCGCTTGCCGCTGGTGGTGACCGCCAACGTACCTCTGGACGAGATCGAGGAGCGCATCCGCTCGCGCTTGAAAGACCCTGAACTGGTGAGCGTGCTGCACATTAATGTCCCCGATTACCGCCGCCCGACCGACGACACCGGACACCCCAACCTATCTTCCCTCGGCCTGCTTGCCAAGTGCTCCTTCGCCAACTTCTCCTTGCGCGAAGACGAGGGCTTGGAGACAGGCATGGTCAAATCGCTGGAGAAAGCGAATAAAGCCGCGGTTGCCTTTGCAGAGAGGCCAAACGGCTGGCTGGTCATCACCGGCCCCTACGGTTGCGGCAAGACGCATCTGGCAGCCGCGATTGCCAATCACCGTGCCGGGATGGGCACGCCGCCGATCTTCGTCACCGCGCCAGATCTGTTCGACCACCTGCGCGCCACCTTCAGCCCCACGAGCACTGTCAGTTACGATCGTCGCTTCGACGAGATCCGCACCGCGCCGCTGCTTATCCTGGATGACCTGAGTACAAGATCAGTGAGCACCTGGGTGCGCGAAAAACTCTACCAGTTATTCAATTACCGCTACAACGCCGAACTTCCGACCGTCATCACCACCGCTGAAACGCTCGAAGAGATAGATGCCCGCATCCGCTCGCGGATGCTGGATGGGCGTCTGTGCGCGATCTACGCCATCACCGCGCCGGCGTTTCACGGGACGAGAGGCAAACGGGGAAAGAAATAGGGATACGATCTGATTCGTGACACTTTTGTGGGACGCGGAAAACGCGGAGGAATACGTTTAAGAAACGATCCCGAGAGGTTTTTATCCGCACTGCTCCGCGCTTGTCCGCGTCCCAGAGACAAGGCGTTCCGCCAAGTGCAACTCTTCGGGCGTGTTCAGGTTCAAGAAAGCCAGGCCTTGCGGATTGTGTCGAGCCGTCTCCTCGGGAGTGAGTGTGTGCACCTTTACTTTCGGGAACCAGGCGATCAGCTTCCACTCGGAAGCCTTCAGCGCGTCTTCGATTGCAGGCAGGCAAGTCGTCCGCCGATAGACAGCGTGCAACGGTTCCAGTCCCTCGGCGGAGGTTGGGATGACCACATCAGCATCTGATTCGATGAGCAGGTCACGTTCGTATTCGAAGAGGGCGCGACTGGCAAAGGGCATGTCGCAGGCCACGACGGCTACCAATGGGTGTTTGGCGGCATGGAGCGCGGTGTAGAGTCCGCCCAGGGCGCCGCGGCCAGGTACGAGGTCCGGCACGCAGCGCAGGCGGCGCACTGCGACCGAA
>Ga0209609_10000951_pt1 | contig 17078 bp, 14 predicted proteins | sample LakKivw325mmetaG_FD_184136 | JGI IMG/M metagenome (GOLD analysis project Ga0209609, IMG submission 184136) | Anoxic lake water microbial communities from Lake Kivu, Rwanda to study Microbial Dark Matter (Phase II) - Lake Kivu water 325m metaG... | ecosystem: Environmental > Aquatic > Freshwater... | reverse complement strand
ACCACAGGGCTTCAGCGGTCAACCTGTCAGTTTTCGCCACGGTGGAATTTTGCCTGTGGGATGCGCTGGACGATGCCAACAACTACCAGCGGAATTATTCGGTTGGAGAGGTGGAAGTGGTAGATGGAGTGATCTACCACAAGACGGAATACCGCGAGCGGCGCAACCACTTCGCCTACTTCGCCAGCTCAGAGCCGCTGGCCGGCTTCGACACCAGCCGTGATGCCTTCCTTGGAGCTTATTGCGGTTGGGACGCCCCGCTGGGTGTGGAAAAGGGCAAGCTGAGCATGTCCATTGCCCATGGCTGGCAGCCCATTGGGGCGCAGCAGGTGCACATCAGCTTGCCAGCAGCCGAGGTGAAAACCATCATTTTTCTGCTGGGCTACCAGGAAAATCCATCTGGGCGCAAGTTCGACCCGCCCGAATCGCAGCTGATCGACAAGCGCTGCGTGCTGCCGCTGATCCAAAGGTACACCGACCCCGATGAAGTGCAGGCTGCCTTTGAAAAGCTGCACGCTTATTGGCACGCGTTGTTGAAAAAGTTGCAGGTGAACACGCCGGATGTGCATACCAACCGCATGGTAAACACCTGGAACGTGTGCCAGCTGGTAGCCACCTTCAACTTCTCGCGCTCGGCTTCCTACTTCGAAACCGGCACAGGGCGCGGCATGGGTTTCCGCGACTCGAACCAGGACCTGCTGGGTTTCATGCACCTTGCCCCTGAGCGCGCCCGCCAGCGCATCCTTGACCTGGCTGCCACCCAGCTGCCCAACGGTGGGGCCTACCACCAGTACCAGCCTCTCACCAGGCGTGGCAATGACCAGGTTGGCTCGGGGTTCAACGATGACCCCCTGTGGCTGGTTTTGTCCACTGCCGCATACATCAAAGAAAGCGGTGATTGGGGTATCCTTGATGAAGCGGTGCCCTTCGATAACACCCCAGGCAGTGAGGCCAGCCTGTTCGCTCACTTGCAGCGCAGCATGCAATACACCCTCGAGCGGCTCGGCCCTCACGGGTTGCCTCTCATCGGGCGAGCTGACTGGAACGACTGCCTGAACCTGAACTGCTTTTCTGATTCACCAGGGCAGTCATTTCAGACCACTACCAACAAGGATGGCAAGGTGGCTGAGAGCGTGTTCATTGCCGGTCTGTTCATCCTGGCGGCCGCCGAGATGGCCGAGCTTGCCGGGCACCAGAAGGGCGGCAGCGCGGCCCAGCTGTACCATGATGCCGCGAATGAGATGGAGAAAGTTGTCTGGCAGGCGGGTTGGGATGGCTGCTGGTTCCGCCGAGCCTACGACGATCATGGTGATCCGGTTGGCTCACAGCAGTGCGCCGAGGGTCAAATTTACATCGAGCCGCAGGGGATGTGCGTGATGGCCGGCTTGGGGATCGCCGATGGGCGGGCGCGCCAGGCGCTGGACGCGGTAGCCGAGAGGCTTGCCACGCCTCACGGCATCATGCTGCACCAGCCCAGCTATACGCATTATTATCTCAACCTGGGTGAGATTTCCTCCTACCCGCCCGGTTATAAAGAAAACGGCAGCGTCTTCTGCCACACCAACCCCTGGGTGATGATCGCCGAGGCACGCCTGGGGAATGGTGCCGCCGCTCATGATTATTACTTGCGCATTAACCCATCGAAACGCGAGCAGTTCAGCGAAGTGCACCGCTGCGAGCCCTATGTGTACGCTCAGATGATTGCCGGGCGCGAAGCTCCTACTTATGGCGAGGCGAAGAATTCATGGCTCACCGGCACAGCCGCCTGGAATTACGTGGCAGTCACCCAGTGGATATTGGGCATACGCCCGGAATACGACGGCTTGCGCATCGATCCGTGCATTCCCCCCCAATGGGATGGGTTCAGCGCCCAGCGTAGCTTCAGGGGCAGCCAGCTGAACATCAGCGTGCACAACCCGCGGCATGTCAGTCGCGGGGTCATCAAAATGGAAGTGGATGGCGCAGTGGTGGAAGGCAACCTCCTGCGATTGGATGGGTCACCAGGGCCACACCGGGTGGAATTGTGGCTGGGGAGTAGTGAGGAGGGATGAATGGATGAAGCTGTGCTGGAGATCAGAGAATTTCATGGTCAGGGCTACCAGCCGTTGGTCGATTATGCTGCCTGGCGGGTAGCCTTGCTGCGCTGGGCGGAATCGAGCCTGCCGCAAAAGATCCGCCGCATGGAGCGCCATCTCAGGACCGATGAAGTATTCGTGCTGCTGGAAGGGAGGGCGGTGCTGGTGCTGGGGGGAAATGGCCCGAGGGTAGGTGGAATTGAGGCATGCGCCATGGAAAGCGGCCGGTTATACAACGTGAAGTGTAACGCCTGGCACAGCCTGCTGATGAGCCGGGAAGCATTGATCCTGATTGTGGAGAACCGCGATACGGGGGAGAGCAATAGCGAATTTTGCGAGCTGAGCGAGGAGCAGAGACAGCAGATTGTTTCCCTGGGGGAACCCAGCGTATAGCCCACTCGTGATTGAGATGACGAAATCCTTGTGCCCCTCGGGTTTAGAGAGGTTGATGGCAACAGCCTGTGATATGACGCTGGAGGAATGGTTGAGGCGCAGATTCGAGACCCTCTCCCATGTAAAAAAAACAAGAATTCCAGAACCTGGCCTATCGCATTGTAGGGGAGGGTCTGTGCGTCAAACCAATCAGAATGTTGGGGAGGGCTTGAGGTATTACCTGACGGCATGTAAGGAACACGAGACCCTCCCCTACGTAAGACCTTGCATCCATATAGGGTAGGGGGTAAACCATCCAATCGAAATGCGGCTGGACAGGTGAGCCGTGACTTCACTCACCAACCACCCAAATCCATCCCCAGAATTGGAGACTCCTCACGTGACCTTCACACTTACAGCTCCACCCTCCTTTAACCTGCCGGCGGTGGTACGCTCGCACGGCTGGATCCAGATGACCCCCTTCTCTGAAACAGCCGACCATGGACTGGGTTACACCATCCGCCTGGCAGGCGGCAGCATCTTGCGCTTCGAGGTAGGCGCAGATGGCGACGGCCTGCGCGTGGATACCTCCTGCCCGCTGACACCTGCGGAGCAGGCAGAGCTGGGGCAATCCATCCGCTGGATGCTGGGATTGGAGTTGGATTTCAGCGAATTCTATCCCCTGGCGAGCCAGGAACCCAGGCTGCTGAAGATGGTGGAGCGCAAAGCGGGACGCGTGCTGCGCTCACCGACCCTGTTCGAAGACGTGATGCGCACCATGCTCACCACCAACACGCTGTGGAAGCATACCTTGCGCATGTGTCGCGAGCTCACCACCCGCTATGGCGAAGCTTTGCCTTCCGAACCAGGCCAGCATGCTTTCCCAACCCCTGAAAAGCTGTCGCAGGTGGGTGAGCCCGCCTTGCGCCAGCAGTGCCGCATGGGCTACCGCGCCCCTTATGTTCACCAGCTTTCGCTGCGCATCGCCTCTGGAGAGCTGGACCTGGAAGCGCTCAAAGCCAGCAGCCTGCCCACCCCTGAGCTGCGCAAAGAGCTGATGGGCATCAAGGGCGTTGGCGGCTATGCCGCCGCCAACCTGCTGATGCTGCTGGGGCGCTACGATTACGTGCCGGTGGACAGCTGGGCGCTCAAGGTGGTGTCTAATGAGTTTTTCGGCGGCGAGAAGGTGAGCCCCAGGCAGGTGCAGTCTGTATTTGAGAAGTGGGGAAAGTGGCAGGGTCTGGTGTACTGGTTCTGGGACTGGGAACCAGTCCCATAGATCCATTTTGAAACCCGCCTGGTTTTTAATGCCAGGCAGGTTTGCTTAACGACTATCAGATGTGAATATTAAGACCTCACAGGTTTTGGAAACCTGTGAGGTCTTATCGTCGTCAACCTGCCTGGATTAATAACAGGCAAGTCTTATTGTTGCAACATCACGGTCTGGGTCGGATAAGCAAAATCGATCCCGTGTTTTTGGAACTGGTCGATGATCTCCAGATTGATTTTTTCCTGGACATCAGTGTACAGGTTGAAATCGGGCGTGTTGACCGTATACACGATCTCGTACACCAGCGCCGAATCGCTCAGGCTCTTGAAGTTGACCCGGTTGAAGGTAACCTTAGACTGTGCCTCGATGATCTCCTTGATGATCTTGGGGATTTTTTGCAGCTTCTTATACGGCGTCTGGTAGGTGACGTTGATGGTGAACACCACTAGGCGCTGGTCCATCCTTTTATAGTTGTGGATGCGGCTTTCCAGCAAATCAGAGTTGGAAAACACCAGCTCCTCGCCCGAAAAGCTGCGCACGCGCGTGCTTTTGAGGCCGATATGCTCCACCGAGCCCGATAGGTTGTCCACCGTGATGGCGTCGCCTTCCACGAAGGGCTGGTCGATAGAGATGGTGAGCGAGGCGAACAGGTCGCCGAGTATTTTTTGCAGCGCCAGGCCCACGGCAATGCCGCCGATGCCCAGGCTGGCCAGCAGGGCGGTAACGTGCACCCCGGGGATATTTTCCAGGATCAGGATGGCCACCACCGTCCACACCACAATCTTCATCAGCAAGATAACCACTCCAACCGGCTTTTTCCGTTGCTCCTCGTCCGCCTTTCCAGGCTGCCTGTGTATCAGCCAGAATTCCAGGCCATTGCTCAGCCACACGCCTACCTGGATGAGAACGACGATGATGGTGATGGTGTCGATAATGGTGCGCGCAAGGGGGCTAATGGTGAGGTAGTTAACCGCGGCAAAAACAGCCAGCCAGACGAAGAATAATCCGGTGGTATGTTCCAGCAGCGTTTTGACCAGCGCAGCCGCATTCGATGGTGGTTTTTTTTGCTCCCTTTCCAGCCTCCTGTGCAGCAGCCAGAACAGGAAGCGAAGTATTCCGTACAGTAACAGCCCCACCGCCAGGGATGTCAGCCAGGCGGCAAAGCTGTTTCCCAAGAAACCAGTATTCCAGATGGTCATAGGATTAACCTCCCTTGGTTTGACGGCTGCTCAGAGATCTGGCAGGTTCGAAAAAATAGACCTAACAGGTCCTGGAGACCTGTTAGATCTGGGCAGCTAATTAGAGCTTATACAGCTCGCCGTACTTGGCTTTTAGATAGGCGATGTACGGCTCGATGGTCAGTGGGCCGCCGCTGACGCGCTCGATCAGCTCGTTGGCGGTGAACTTGCTGCCGTGCTGGTAGATATTTTCGATCAGCCAGTTGTGCAGGATGTCGAATTTTCCCTCCTTCATCTGGTCGGGGATTTCGGGATGCGCCTTGAGTGCCTGGGCGAAGAACAGCGAGCCCATGATATTGCCCAGCGTATAGCCCTGGAAAGAGCCTCCCACCGGCCCGCCGAACCAGTGCGCATCCTGCAACACTCCGTCGCGGTCGTCGGGTGCACGCACGCCGATATCCGAGATGTAGCGGCCGTGCCAGTATTCGGGCAGGTCACGCACCAGCAGGTTGCCCTCCAGCAGGGCCAGCTCGATATCAAAGCGGATCATTACGTGTAGGTTGTAGGTCACCTCGTCGGCATCCGTGCGGATGAGCGAGGGCTGCACCTTGTTCACTGCCCGGTAAAAGGTATCCAGCGATACCTTGCCCAGCTGGTCGGGGAAGTGCTTCTGCAGGCTGGGATAGAAGAATTCCCAGAAGCCTCGACTGCGCCCCACCAGGTTCTCCCAGGTGCGTGACTGGCTCTCGTGCACGCCTGCCGATGTGCCCATCGCCAGGGGTGTGCCCTCCAGCTCCATGCGGACGCCCTGCTCGTACATGGCGTGCCCGGCTTCGTGGATGGTGCTGAACAGGCTATCAGTAAGGTCATTTTCCTTCACCCGGGTGGTGATGCGCACATCCCCGATGGAGAACTTGGTGGTGAACGGGTGGTGCGTCAGGTCTTGGCGGCCGCGGTCGAAATCGTAACCCAACACTCTGATCACTTCCTCGCCGAAGGCCAGTTGGCTTGCCTGGGGATAGTGCTGCTTAAGGCATGAATCATCGGCCGGGGGCTGCGAGGTGATGGCCTGCACGATGGGGATCATCTCACGCCTCAGCTGGGCAAACAGGCTGCGTAGGGTGGTGGCTTTCATGCCATAGTCTGCAAAATCGATCAGCGGGTCGGCGATGTGCTCATAGCCGGGAAAGAAATCGGCCAGCCGGCGGGAAAGGTCCACGCTTTTCTCCAGCAGCGGGATGAGAGATTTGAAATCGTTCGCCGGCCGGGCGGGCACCCAGGCATTGTATATTTTCGAAGAATGCTCGTACAGCTCGCCCATGAACTGAGGCGGCACTTTGATGGCACGCTCGTATTCGCGGCGTGCCACCCGGATCAATGAGGCATCATCCGAATCATAGGGCAGGCTTTCCTCATAAGGCCGCAGCTCATCTAGCAGCCGGCCGATCTCGGGGTCGATGGATTTTTCGTGCGCCAGCCGGGCAAGCAGGGCCTCCTGCCGTCCGCGCGCCGCAGCGCCTCCCTTGGGCATATAAGTAGCTTCATCCCAGCCCAGCAATGCGCCGATGTGCTTTAGATCCCAGGCTTCCATCAGGCGGGTCTTAAGGGTGTTCAGTTGTTTTTCCATATAGTCTCCTATGTGTTAAAAAATTCCCGGCTAATTATAATGCGTAAATTTACCCGCCAGGTGTCTCCAGACCCTATTGGCGGGAAACAGCTCGTACCACCGGTATCCGTGCCCGGATATTAGTCTTCCATTAACCTTATTTGCTCATATCACCGCCAATTACCGCTATAATAAAAACCTATCCTGTTGGCGTCGTGGCCCATGTGAATCGTCATCCTGCCATGCGCTTCGCACATCCAGGGTTGAAGTGAAAGGGGTGTAACGATAGCAGATTTGAATAGAGGAAATTTCCACGACATTTTTCTTAACCTGGGAAGTAAACTAGGAGCCAACCGCGTGGTGATGGCGCTTTCGATTGCGCGCCTTGGAGATGCCATCGGTAACTCCATCCTGATCATCGTCATCCCTCTTTATGTGGCCAAATTGCCTTCACCGTTGCTGCCCTTTCCCGAGCCGGTGCGGGTGGGGATTTTGATATCCCTTTACGGATTTGTGAATGCTTTGCTGCAGCCCCTCATGGGGGCGCTGAGCGACAGGGTAGGACGCAGGAAATTCTTCATATTTCTGGGTCTGGTATTGATGGGCGTGGCGACCCTCGGTTTCATCCCCGCCACCCAATTTTCCGACCTGCTTCTGTTGCGCGGCGTGCAGGGAGTGGGAGTAGCGATCACCGTGCCAGCTGCACTGGCATTGATGGCCGATGCCTCGCCGCCAAACTTGCGCGGTAGCGCCATGGGCATCTATACCACCATGCGCATGGTGGGTTTCGGGGCAGGCCCGCTGCTCGGCGGATTTCTTGTCGAAGCATCAGGGTTCGAGACCTCATTCCTGGCTGGCTTTATTTTTATCCTTCTCGGTATTATTGCCGTCCTATTATGGGTCAAAGATGTGCAGCCTAAGGGCCCCCCGGCAGGAGCGGTAAAATTCCGCATCATCGATCCCAAGCTGATCAACCTGGGCGTGGTGGGGGCCAGTATCGCCACCTTCATGATGGACAGCGACTTTTCGATGATCTCCACGCTGGAAACCCAGTTCAACACCCGCCTGAACGAGACAGCCTTAAGTTTCGGGCTGGCATATAGCGCCCTGATCGTTAGCCGTCTCGTGTTCCAGATCCCCCTTGGGCGCTTATCCGACCGCTGGGGCCGTAAGCCATTCATTATCGGCGGGCTGATTTTGATTGCTCCAGCCACCCTGTTGTTGGGGCTGGTGGCTACCACGGCTCAATTCGTTGCCGTGCGGATTTTCCAGGGTGCCGCCTCAGCAGCCATCGCAGCGCCCGCCTTCGCCCTGGCAGCTGACTTTTCACACCCCGGCGGGGAGGGACGCCAGATGAGCGTGGTTACAATGGGGTTCGGCCTGGGGATTGCCCTGGGCCCATTGCTGGCGGGCGGTCTGGTGCTTTACTCATTTTTGCTGCCTTTTTTGATCGCAGCCATCTTATCCATCGTGGTAGCTTTATTCGTGTTCAAGTACGTGCCCGAACGGCTCAGCCATGAACATTCACCGGCGGGCAAACACGTGCAAAGCTGATTGATTCATGCCCACCAGGCATACCGTCTGGCAGGTGCAGTGAGAGATACTTCTTGATGGCTGCATGGTTGAAAAAATAACTGCCTCAAGTGGAACATAGAAAGGTTGGGTGAACAATGGCGTTCAAATTTTTACCTGGTGATACGGTCGAGGTTCCCGAGCTGCCTTATAAAAGGCATGTCGACCTGGATAGCCGCAAGACGGCCCTCATCGTTGTGGACATGCAAAATGATTTCGTGAAGCCCGGTGGCAAGCTGGTGGTGCCGGCGGCAGCCGAAACCGTGGCCGATATCCTCAGCCTGCTCAGCCGGGCGCGCGCCGCTGGGGTGAAAATCGTCTATACCCAGGATACGGCCTTCCCAGGCGACCGGGAATTCGAGATCTGGCCCGAGCACTGCTTGATTGGCACCCCTGGCTGGGAGATCATCGATGAGCTAAAACCTGAGATGGACGACCTGGTGTGCCGGAAGAACCGTTACGACGGTTTTTACGGCACCTGGTTGGACCATTTTCTTGGCCATACCTGGCATATCGACAACGTGCTGATCGTCGGCACCGTCTCGAACATCTGCGTGCTGCACACCGCCGCATCAGCCGGCCTGCGCTGGTACCACGTGGTGGTGCCGGCCAACGGCATCTCGGCCTACACCGAGTTCGAGCAGGCGCTCACCCTGCACCAGGTGGGTAGTCTGTATAATGGCAGCATCGTGCAGAGCATGAACGATATTACCTTCGGCGGATAGCCGTGTGCCTCATGCAGCCTTCACGCCGAGCATTTTCTGAAAGGGTAAAGCTTTATGGATAAAAATTGGAAAGCTACTGCGGAGGGGATACTATTCACCGATCAGTACCAGTTGACCATGGCGCAGCTCTATTTCCGCATGGGCCTCCACGAGCACATCGCCCAGTTCGATCACTTTTTCCGCAGTTATCCTGATTATGGCGAGCACCAAACGGGTTACTGCATCAATGCCGGGCTGGAGTGGTTGTTCAGGTGGATTGAGCAGGCAATTTTTCGTCCGCAAGACATCGAAGCCCTGCGCGCCCAGCGCGATTCAGCGGGCAGGCAGGTTTTTGGGGATGATTTCCTGACGTGGCTGCCGCACACCGATGGCTTTGCCGGGCTGACCGTGAAGGCCATCCCTGAGGGGCGTGTGGTGCACGCCAACGAGCCGCTCACCGTGGTGCAGGGCCCGCTGGCTGCCGCCCAGCTGCTCGAGACCTCGCTGCTAAACCACCTGAATTACCAGACGCTGATTGCCACCAAGGCCGCCCGTATCAGGCTGGCAGGGCGCGGACAACCCGTGCTGGAGTTCGGCCTGCGCCGCGGCCCCGAGTTAGGTTCCAACGCGGGGGCGCGCGCCGCCCTCATCGGTGGTGCCGATTACACCTCCAACGTGGGCATCTCGGATGTTTTATCGCTCCCCCCCAAGGGTACCCACGCCCACAGCATGGTGCAGGTATTCATCGCCCTGGGGGGCAGCGAGTTGGATGCCTTCAGGGCTTATGCCGAGATCTATCCCGATGACTGCCTGCTGCTGGTAGACACGGTGGATACGCTGAACAGCGGCATCCCCAATGCCATCAAGGTGTTCGAAGAGCTGAAGCGCAAGGGGCATCAGCCGGTGGGCATCCGCCTTGACTCGGGCGACCTGGCATATTTGAGCGTGATGGCGGCTAAAATGCTGGATGAAGCCGGCTTTCACGATGCGCGCATTGTGCTCTCCAACCAGTTGGATGAGCTGGTGCTGTGGCAGATCCTGACCCAAATCGAGCACGAGGCGGTGCATTATGGGTTGGATGCCAATGCCCTGATCAAGCGCCTGGTCTATGGCGTGGGCACTCGCCTGATCTCGTCCGCCGGTTACAGCGCCCTGGATGGCGTGTACAAGCTGGTGGCAGTCAGGCGCGATTCAAACTGGGTTCCAGCCATCAAGCTGTCTGAGAACATGGCCAAGGTGCCCAACCCGGGGCATAAGCTGGTTTGGCGGGTGTATGACCGGCGTGGGAAAGCCACCGCCGATGTGCTGAGCCTGGATGATGAAGTGATCCGCCCGCGGGAAGAGCTCTTTCTGCACCACCCGGTGGAGCAGAATGTGTGCCGCACCTTGAAGGCGGGTGAGATCAGCGCCGCGGAGTTGCTGCTGCAAGATATCATGCTGGACGGCAAGCTGTTGTACGATTGGCCCTCGCTGGAGGATATGCGCCTCATCAGGGACCACGACTTGGGGCAGCTGGACGCCGGGGTGATGCGCATTATGAACCCGCACATCTACCATGTTTCACTCACCGATCGGCTGTGGGAGCTCAAGCAAAATTTACTCAGCAAATTAAGAGGTACCGATTCGGCGCACGAGCTTTAGGAACCATGCAATTAGAGACAAGGAGGAAATGATGAAAAAACAAATTTTGTTAAGCGCTGTTTTATTACTGCTCCTCCCTTGTGCTGTATACTGAAGACGGCGGTGCGACCTGGATCAACCAGGATCCAGGCATAGGAGACTTCTTTCGCGATGTGTTTTTCATCGACGCGCAGCGCGGCTGGATAGCTGACAGTTACAACAGCCAGGTCTTGCGTGCCACAGGTGGCGGAAATACTTGGGAACCATTTGGCATTGGGTTACCGATGTACGTCGAAAGCATCTATTTCTTAGATGCCAATACTGGCTGGCTGGCAGGAGGCGATAATGACCACGGAAGGATCCTGTATACGACCGATGGTGGAATTACCTGGCAGGAACAGTACAGTGGCGGCTTGATCCTCGTTGGCATTGACTTTGCTGATAGCCTGCAGGGCTGGGCTATTGGTTGGAATGGGGCTATCCTGCACACCGAGACGGGTGGAGGATGAGAAGCCCGGTGGTTTAAAACGCAGGTTCGAGGGGCACAGGGCTGGCCTTCACCGGTCGTGGGGCGAGAGGATGGTGAGCATGGATTTTATAGCAGGGTTTGTATTGGGTGGAGTACCTGGCTGTTGATCAGGTTTTTGGGCCTAATCCCAAACGTTTGCGGTTTGGGGTGTTTGACTCCCTTCGCCCACCCTGTTTATGTATTATCAAACCCCCTGATAAAAGTGCTGAGATCGAGTGCCCTGGCATCCCAGCCACAGCGAGCAGGTTGTGATATTAATCAGATCCGTATATTGTTGAATATACTGCAAGGGGAAATATTATGAACCAGTCAGGCACTGGAACCACAGACAGGAGGAAATGATGAGCAGCGAACAGGAAGCACCTGAGACGAAAGGTGTAAAGGTGGAGTACCTTGGGTCGGTTGACCTTGGCCCGGAGATCGAGGGCATGGCAGGGCGCCAGCTTCGCATGCGCCTGGTGACCTTCGAGCCTGGCAGCGTCTTCGGCCCGCTACACGACCATATAGACCGGCCAGGCATCGTCTACATACTGCAAGGAACGATTACCGACCATCGAAATGGAGTGGCTACCGAATATGGGCCGGGATTGGGCTGGCCCGAGGATAGAAACACTCTGCACTGGCTTGAAAATAGAGGGACGATACCGGCCGTGGAGATTTCGGTCGATATCGTCAGGGGTAGCTGAGGCTCGATAGCTAACCCGGCTGTCGCCTCACTCTGCATGCAGTGGGCTGGTGGGTAAACGCGGCGTTTGTAGAGGCTTTAAATGAGTCTGGATAGGAGTCAGATTGCAGAAGCCTTTTACAGCTCGAGATTTCCCGAGACATACCCGTACATGGCCGACGAAATCACATCGTTGGCCAGCTTCGGCAGGCTTTGAATTCGTTTTACATCATTCTCGATGAAATTAAAGGCATGTTGCGCAATCTCGTAAAGGAGAATTACCATGAGAAGAGTGATTGTGCTTGAACATATCTCCCTTGATGGTGTCATACAGGCTCCCGGCGGGCCAGAAGAAGATACCAGCGGCGGCTTCGCATACGGTGGTTGGATCAATCCATATTCCGACGAGATCCTCGGATCACTCCTGAGAAGGCAGATGAGCATGCCGTTCGACCTCTTGTTAGGACGTAAAACCTTTGAGATTTGGGCATCGTACTGGCCGCAACATGCAGATGCATGGCCTGGTGCTAGCACGGCGACCAAGTACGTCGCCTCAAATACCATCTCGTCTGGTGGATGGCAGCCATCCGTGTTTCTAAGCGGAGATATTGCAGAAAAAGTATCTAAAATCAAGCAACAGCAAGGGCCTGATTTGAACGTCTGGGGAAGTGGTGATCTGAACCAGACGCTTATCGAGCATGATTTGGTCGATGTGTTCTGGCTGATGATATATCCGATAACATTGGGCGCTGGAAAGCGATTGTTTGCCAGTGGTACGATCCCGGCAGCGTTTAAGGTGACGGAAAGCACCGTTACCTCCAAAGGCGTCATTATCGTCAATTACGCGCGTGCAGGCGCAATCACAATCGGAAAGTGATCATTGTTTGCCGCCTGCCATGCTGCCGCAGGCTATCAAGGTCGGGAGTTGTTCACAGTGGGTAAGTTGGGTGGGGATGGTGAGTTCCCATCTCAAACCCAGCCTGCCATTGGTGAGATAGAGGGACCCAGCATCCGCCCTGAATTCTGGCCGCACAAAAACCGTGCAGTCACGGCTTCGCCCTGCCGCCGAAGCTCGCCGCAGGTAACATTGAAGACCACAAGTGACCAGGTGATCCCAGCCGCGATCACTGCCGCTATCCCATGTGAGCGCATGATGTTTTGTGTTACCTGTGGCGTTGCGCGCCTCCTGGCTGACCTGGCCGCGCGTACCGCCAGTCAATGTGGAGGGTGAGGTGGGTCCATCAAGCCCGCTATGGGCCAGGGAGCTTCCGCTTCATAGGATCCATTTTCTGTGAATATTCCTCAAGCTGGCATAAAACAGGGCCGTGCAAAAGAGAGCAATGATGACCATGTCAAGCATCATCGGCATGATGTTTTCACCCAGGATTGCACCATACAGGATATCGGTGCCGTAGGTTAATGGCAACAGGTATGATAAAGGTCTCAAGAAGAGCGGTAGAGCTGTCAGCGGAAAGAATAACCCGCACAGAAAAATCATCGGGAAGCGGAAGAAATTTGATAAGGTTTGCGCCTCGAAAACCTGGCTGACCGATACGGCGATCAATAGTCCCATGAATGACGATGAAATGGCAATTAATAGGATTGCAGGCAATAATACCCCCCAGTCGATCCCAGAAAGGTCGACGAGGAATGCGGCTAGGATAATTGGAACAAAAGCGTTGATCACGCCAAATACGATTGCTCCTCCAGTTTTGGCGAGCATGAGTAGCTCTAATGAAATGGGAGCAAGCAGCAATCGGTCGAACGAGCGGTTTGTTTTCTCAAAGGTCACCGTCACTGCCAGCATCGATGTGGTGCCAAACAGCACTGAAATTGCGATGACGCCGGGTAAAAGTGTGTGGATGCTCTCTAAGCCGCTGCCTGACCTGATAAAAAACATCCCCGTCCAGGCAATGGGAAAGATGATTCCCCAGCTGATGTTGGGTGGCTTAAGGTAATAAGTCCTCATATCCTTGCCCACGATGCTCCAGAAAGCGATCCACTGTTTCATGAGTTGCCTTTACCTTTTTCCTTATCCATTTTCATCGCCGCCAGCTCAATTCCGGTGACCTGAACGAATACATCCTCCAGTGATGGTTTGAGCCTGCGTGCTTCGATGATCTCGCAGCCCTGCTGCTCCACAAACCTGATCAAGGGACCAATATGGATGGGATGGTTTGACTCCACACGGATTTGCTCATCGCTAACAGGCTTAAAGTTAATATCCGGAAAAGCCTGGGTAAGTTGGCCATATAGATCCCCGGTGCAATTCGATGTTGAGAGCAGCATGGCTTTCATCTCTTGCATCGGTTGTAAAAGGTCTGCCAGGCTATCGATACGCACGATTTTTCCTTTTACGATGAAGGCAATTCGCTCGCACAGTCGTTCGGCTTCTTCGATGTAATGCGTCGTTAGAAAAATGGTGGTTCCAGCCTGGTGAAGCTCAGCGATAAGCTGCCGGATCTGGCGAGCACTGGCCACGTCGATTCCCGTGGTTGGTTCATCCAGGAATAATATCAAGGGATGGTGAATGATACCCGCGGCAATGGTCAGCTTACGTTTCATCCCTTTCGAGTATCCCGCGAATTTTCGCTCCCCGGCGTCTTTGAGTCCGAATACCTCAAGCAGTTCTCGTGCTCGTGCCCGGCGCTCAATTTTCGGCATGCCATATAGCTCGGCACAAAAACACAGGTTATCAAAGCCCGACAATTCTGGATACAGGTTGCTCTCATCAGGCACAATGCCGGTGAGATGCTGGGCTGCCTTGGGATTTTTCGTGCAATCTAAACCGTTTATTCGTAAAGAGCCTGAATCCGGCCTGGCAAGGCCGGTGAGCATATTGATCGTGGTGGTTTTTCCAGCCCCGTTCGGGCCCAGGAACCCAAAAAGCTCTCCTCGGGCCACTCCAAAGCTGATTTTATCGACGGCAACAACATTACCAAATCTTTTGCATAAATCGCTAACTTCGATAAGATATTTCTGTTCGTTGGCAGGAGATGGGCCTGGTTCTGGTGTCGCCATGTTTTGACTTTATTCTCTTTTAGCTGATTAAACCGCAATATCCATGTAGAACGTGTTTTGCCGGCATTCTCGCCCAATGTATGGATGACGATGCTGGGACCGATTATACTTTAACATGACTTTAGCCTTTCTCGCTGGAGAGCACTGGTCGTGGATTTTGGCCTCAAATGGCTCGGGTTTTTAGCGCTGAATCATCTTGGCTCGTGGAAAGTCTGCCACTCCCTCTGTTAATATTCCATGTTCATCACCCGGCGCACTTCCAGCAAGGTTCGCTCACCCACCTGTCGTGCTTGGTGCACACCTTCATCCAGCACCTGGTGGATGTATTCTGGGTTCCCCTCCAGCTGTTTACGTTTTTCGCGCAGCGGCCGCAGGTATTCGTTCAGCGCTTCGCTGAGCACTTGCTTGAGCCTCACTCCTCCGCCGTCACCGATACTTTCGGCGATCTTCTCAGGGGGCTCCCCGCTGCACATGGATACCAGGTTCAATAAATTAGCCACCTCCGGTCGGTTGGCGGGGTCGTAGGTGATGTGCTTGTCGGCGTCGGTTTTAGCCCGCCTCACCAGCGCTGCGGTCTCGTCCTCGCTGGCGCCCAGCTCGATGGCATTATTCCGGCTCTTGCTCATCTTCTTCGAGCCGTCCAGCCCCAATATCAGCGCCGCCTCGCTGAGCAGCGCCTGGGGCTCGGGGAACACTGCATTTTGGGGAGCGTAGCGCTCGTTGAAACGCCGCGCAATGGCGCGTGTGAGCTCCAGGTGGGGCAGCTGGTCTTTGCCCACCGGCACCACGTTGCCCTTGCAGAATAGGATGTCGGCTGCCTGGTGCACCGGGTAGGTGTACATCCCCGCGTTCACCCGGTGCAAGCCTGCCTCCTGGATTTCCTCCTTGACCGTCGGGTTGCGGTTCAGCTCAGAGATGCTCACCAGGGTCAGGAAGGGCAGCAGAAGTTGGTTCAGCTCGGGCACGTGGCTGTGGGGGAAGATGAATGTCCTGCCATCCCCGGGGTCCATCCCCGCCGCCAGGTAATCGATGGTGATCTGCCGGACGTTCTCGGCGATGGTCGCGTAGCTCTCCCGGTCGGTGAGCACCTGGTAATCGGCGATCACGATGTACGACTGCACCCCCAGCCGCTGCAGGCGCACACGGTTCTGCAGCGAGCCGAACAGGTGCCCCACGTGCAGCCTGCCGGTAGGTCGGTCGCCGGTGAGCACGCGGTAGTTGCCGGGGTCTTGCGCCAGGTCCGCCTCCAGCTTTTTGCTCCTGGCAAGGGCGGCCTCGTAAGAGCCGTAATCGATCTCGTTGGAGTTTGACACGATGCTGCTTCCCTTTCGGCCCTTTTTTATGCATCCACGATAGAAAGCGGATGCAGCAGATTCTACCACTAGCGCTTCTTTTCTCCCCCATCGGATCCCGCTTTCTGGTATCCGGGGCAGGCAGCGGTCGGCCATCTTATCTCCTCCCCCAATTTTGTTCTATCAAATTGGGGGAGGCGGGAGGGGGTAAGCTGCTGGTGCTTGCCCATCGACGAATCAGGGGAGTGATAGCAACGACACTTCGCCTCTCTGCGATGAGAACCAGCCGAAGAACTCGATTTACTGCGGCTCACCGCCCGAGGCGGTTTGGCTTACCTTCGATGGTTACCTGGCCTTGCGTGTCCGCACTGAGTAGAGCAGGGTGCCCACCAAAATGCCCACGACGACGCCCAATCCAGCCCCCGCCCAGCCCGTGGAGCGGAAGACTGCATAACCAATAATCCCTCCCACGAGCGCCAATATGCCAATCCAATACGTAGGTTTCATATCTAATTCCTCCTGGATCATTCTTTTTTAGCACCTATTCACACCACATACAATATCATACATCGAACATATTTACATATCCAAGAATATCAGTTTATAGCCGCTTACCTGTACCAGGTGGCATTCTTGGCGACATGATCAGATCCATTTTCAAGTCGTTATTCGGTATTTGTAGTGTCATCATGGTTTCACGATACGTGCTTCCATTCTTAGGAGGTTTCCTTATCAATCACATTAAAATTCTTGACTATCTGAATGCGTTGAGCTATTACAATCTTGGATTGATCAATACCTCAGGTGAATTCTCCTTCTCTTACCTCGTCTAACCAGCTCGCCATACTATATTTTAGGATAGCTATGAAAAAAAGCACCTCAATCCGCCCGCCAGATTCTATGTCCTTGCAAATTATATGTAGAGACGCCCCATTGGGGCGTCTCTACATAATTGGGGCGTCTCTACCAATCCCGCCACTCGTTGGGCGTCTCTACCAATGGCCCCTCTTGTTGGCGTCTCTACCAAAGGCACCCAGGCCGGGCGCCTCTACAGGTGACACTATTGTTAAAAAGACAGAGGCCGACCCAAAAGGTTGGCCTCTTGTCACTTTAAAATAGGTGTGATTCAATAGGGGGATGAAAAAGACAAATAAAGCAGTGTTCAAGAGATATGA
>Ga0209609_10000950_pt1 | contig 17081 bp, 12 predicted proteins | sample LakKivw325mmetaG_FD_184136 | JGI IMG/M metagenome (GOLD analysis project Ga0209609, IMG submission 184136) | Anoxic lake water microbial communities from Lake Kivu, Rwanda to study Microbial Dark Matter (Phase II) - Lake Kivu water 325m metaG... | ecosystem: Environmental > Aquatic > Freshwater... | reverse complement strand
AATCCCGACTTGCTTGGACGACCCCGTAATTTCCTCCTGACGGTTCGCAATGTACTGATCTCCGCCGGCGCTGGGTTTCTAATTCCCGTCACCGGGAACATCCTGCTGATGCCGGGACTACCGGTGAAACCCGTCGCTGAGAATATTGAGATTGACGCAACTGGCGCAATTATCGGTTTGCAATAAGACCAGTTAGTAAGAAATCCTCTTTTCGTTATAAAACGATACTCCGCACAGGATTAAAACCCAGTGCGGAGTACCTGAAATACATGCTCACCGCGCCAATCGTTTGGAAGCGGCAGCAGTAGTGGGTAAGTTCTATATCGGTTAGAAACGACCGCCGCGGCGCGGACCGCCGAAGCGACCACCGGAGCGTCCACCGAAACGATCGCCACCTCGGCCACCTTCGGCACGCGGACGCGCTTCATTGACGACCAGGGTTTGACCATTCAGGTCTTTACCATTCAAACCGGCGAGTGCCTTCTGAGCTTCTTCAGCTACAGGCATTTCCACGAAACCAAAGCCCCGCGAATCTCCGGTAAACTTATCCTTGATGATCGAGACCTTGGCAACCTGCCCAAAAGCCTCGAATGCCTGCCGCAATTCGTCTTCTGTCGCATTGCGAGCAATATTACCGACGTAGATATTCATTCTGACCTCCTTTGATCTTGAATATGTGGTAACGTTCGAGCCAACCAGACTGAAACCAGGTTTCGAGTCCAACGTCAGTAAGAACCATCTACGGTTTCCTATAAACAACCTTTTATTTTCGATTTATTAGGGCTTTCGACTTCTCTTCCATCGGGCGGATTCTGCTGTATCACCCAATTTTCCTAGCAGTTGACTCATTTATCAATTAACGGGGGCAAAAATACTTCAATTATTTCGATAATCCAATGAAAATCTGCAAACGGAGGCAATCTTTTCACTTCGTTTAAAAAAATATCTGGTAGTTCAGACCGTTTGCAGCACAATACCGACGTATAGACTGCGCCAGGTCTTGCCAGTATTGCGCTCCGTCGACAAATATGCTGCGGTAATCAGGTAGCAGTTGTGGAAAATGAATGCCCAACCACTTTAGGATGTTTGCCTTAATCGGTCCCCGATGATTAAGGCTATCGATCATGTAATAAGTCGTGACAGTCTGCGTTGCGTTGATAATGTCTTTCCAGTCCGTCAGGTATGGCATTATCGGTCCGATAAAAATAAAGGTCGGAATACCGGCCCGGTGCACATCTCGCAGTGCCGTTAACCGATCACCCAGCGCAGACGCCTGCGGCTCCAGTTTCTGTCTCAGACCATCATCCATGGTGACGAAGGTAAAACCGACTTCACAGTCCGCGAACTGCCGTAGGAGGTCGAGGTCGCGTAGAACGAGTGCCGACTTGGTTTGAATACTCAATGACGGATGTAAACGGACCAGTTTCTGTAAAATTTGGCGTGTGAGACAAGATTCCTTTTCAGCGGGCTGGTACGCATCAGTAACTGATGAGAGGTAGATTTTTCGTCCATAATAGCGTGCCGGGCGGGCCGGGATCAGCTGGGGGGCATTAACCTTGGCATCCACAAAGGTGCCCCAGGCTTCCTTGTGGCCTGTATATTTTTGAATGAAATGCGCGTAGCAGTAAACGCAGGCATGCTCACATCCGACATAAGGATTGATGACATACTCCACACCCGGCAATCCTGAACGGCAGAGGATCGTCCGCGCATTGATTTTTCCTATTTGAACCATAACCAAGATTAATAACCGCGCTTAATTTTCGCAAATCAGCTTGATATTCCGCCTGCAACTTCATTATTTCCGATTGCGCCTTTTTAGGATTAATTTATCTTCATTCGAAAACATAAGGAGCAACAGCATGCAACCCTGGTATCAAACATTGTTCGATAACTATGCCCAGACCTACGATCAGGAATCATTTACACAGGGTACCGTGTCAGAGGTCGATTTCATCGAAACTGAAATTTGCGCGAATCGCGCCCTGCATATTCTTGACATCGGTTGCGGTACGGGTCGGCATGCCATCGAATTATCCAAAAGAGGTTATCAGGTGACCGGAATCGACCTCTCAGCGTCTCAGATTACCCAGGCAAAAATGAAAGCAAATGCGGCGGGAATCGCGGTCGACTTCCGGATCATGGACGCTCGCGAGTTACCCTTTGAAGCACAGTTTGATGTCGCGATCATGCTGTGCGAAGGCGCTTTCCCCTTGATGGAAACCGATGAAATGAATTTTAGTATCCTGAAGGGCATCGCCCGGGCTTTGCGTTCGCCGGGTAAATTAATCATGACTACGCTTAACGCCCTGTTCCCGTTGTATCATTCCGTCAAAGATTTTATCAATTCCCAGACGAATACCGGCGTTAGTCAGACGAACAGTTTCGACCTGCTGACATTCCGGGATCGCTCGGTGTACGAATTTACCGACGACAGCGGCGTAAAAAAATCCCTCCAGTGCGACGAAAGATATTATGCCCCTTCCGAAATCACCTGGTTGCTGAAATCATTGCATTTTACGACGGTTGAAATCTTCGGTTGCGCCACCGGATCTTTCAGTCGCCAGCGTCTATTGACTACCGATGATTTCGAGATGCTAATTATCGCCGGAAAATAGATCCTGCTAACCGGGATTAATCGCCGGTAAGCTGCTTTCAGGCACTCGGTAGCAATAATTTCAGGTTGCGGGTAATGATTGGCAGGTATTCGCGTTTGGTGACCGGATAAAAGTCCCGCAATTTGCGCTGGAGAATTTCGCGGGTGGGTTCGTCTATTGCCCCGCTTAGGATTTGCTGCACCTCTGCCTCACTGATATCCTCGAGCTGTGTAGTCTTCTTGATTACCGTCTGATTAGCTGGACAACCGTACTGACAGCGCATGCACCCCATCAACGCATTGTGAGCGGTCGGCGCGATCCATTGCGGAATTTCGCCGGCACTTTCATTATATAGCGTCGTACAACGACCGGCATCAATGACAAATTTTTCATCCCGGATGCACTGATTGGGACAGGCACGACGACAGATCATGCATTTTTGGCAGGATTTCATCATCTTCAGTTCTTGCCAGTTGTCGGTCGGCGATTGATAATCTGTCAGGAAAGCGTACAGCGTTATAAAGCTGCCCATTCCTTCGACAAAGGTGATATTGTTACGCCCGTACTGCGCTAAACCGCTGCGCACCGCCAACCGCTTCAGGAACAGGTAGCGCGCGCGCTCCAGACGATAATCTTTTTCCTGTAAAACCGTCCGGCGGAGAGTGGCGGTCAGGTCGTCGAGGCTGATGCCATCATCGGAATACTGGGGCGGCATAAAAAACTGATACACATTGCCCGCATATTGAATATTGACGAGTGACAACGGCGTGAAAGTTGCCAGCACAATGACCGTTTTGGCGTCGCGGAAGTTTTCCGGTAAGTTGAAACTGAACTTGTCAATAATCGCCCGGAATTTGGGGTTGTCGCTTATTTGACCAGCGCTTTTGAGTGCTTCAAACTCAGCCTGCAGCTCCGCCAAATGACGCACAGCAGTGGTACGGTAGTCAAACCGAAAGGCTGGCACCGGTGCTTCCGACGATGCAGTCGCCATCCGCGAAAACAGACGCATGGGTTTGACGGAGAGCAGGCACCCTCCCAGAATAATTTTCTGTAAGAATTCACGCCGGGATACGCATTTTCCTGAATCATTCATTTTCTCTCTTTCCTCCCAATGAACAATTAATGTTACGATAAGCCCGTTTCGCTAGCAATATTCTTTTGATCGAAGCGCAAAATCGGGGTTAACCGGACGCGGGGCGGGATAAACGGCCTTAACCTTTTAATCTGAGCGATCGGAACCACCGCCGTGTGGATCAAGTCAGGGAATTACGAAAAACAGAATGGCGAAAAAATGCAGAATACTGCCTGCCAGGACAAACAGGTGCCAGACAGCATGGCTGAAGCGGATAGATTTACGAACATAAAAGATGATCCCTAAGGTGTACATCAGACCGCCCAGAACTAAAAACACCAACCCTCCGGTGGCCAGAGCCGCCAGCAGCGGTTTTAAGGCAATAACTACAATCCACCCCATGCTGGTATACAAAATTAACATCAGCCAGGTTACCTGCCGCAGAGCGGTGACCTGCAATAAAATACCAAGAATAGCTAATCCCCAGATCACGCCAAATAGTGACCAACCCCACCCTCCTCTTAATGTCACCAGAGTAAAAGGCGTATATGTTCCGGCAATCAACAGAAAAATGGCGGCATGGTCAATAACCTGCAAAAAAGCCTTCGCGCGTGGAGAGGTAAGGCTGTGGTACAAGGTACTGGCGGCGTACAGGATCACGAGCATAGCACCGTAGATGCTACAGGCGACGATATGCCGGGCGCTACCATATAAGGCGGCAAAGACTACAAGAACCGTCAGACCGGCCAGCGCCAACACAAAACCCAAACCATGTGTCAAGCTATTCGCCAGCTCCTCGCCGGCACTGTATTTACGGGTAGGAGATGAGTGATTCTTCTGCATTCGTATGTGTCATCCAAATTGTTACTTCGGCGAATATAATCATGACCGGTGGATTAGCCAATCTTTTTCACCCTCCGGTTCATTGTACCGAAACCGGACTTAACCCTGCAGCACCTGAAGGCCTGCCGAATCTCAAGGATTTTTAAGTATCCAGAGTGCCATGTCGAACGCCCCAAAACCGCGGGATGTGGTCTGACCAGCAATCAATATTTTTCCCGTCTGCGTAATCCGGACACTACTGCCCCAGTCACTGCCGCGGGAGCCAATCCGTTTTTCCCAAATCATCTTCCCCTCACGATCCAGTCTGATAACATAAACGTCATTGTTGCGATCAATATCCTTTGTGGTTCCAGTGACGATCAGATCCCCATTCGGCACGGCACAGATACCGTGACCGTAATCGTAAAACTCGCTTTTCCCGTACGTTTGTGTCCAGAGCAGGTTGCCATCTGCATCTGCTTTCATCACCAACACGTTCATCAGGTCGCGACAATTGGTACTGCCGACAAGTGCAATTCCACCGTCAGGCGTCGGGGTAATGCCATTGCACCAGTCGAAAGTTGGGGTTTCGGTTTTGTTAAACGGACTGGCCATCGTGGTTCCGTAATTCCTGCGCCAGATTTCGCGCCCCGCGGAGTCGGTCTTTAATAACCAGCAATCGCTGTTTTTACCTCCAAAGGTGCCGGTCGTCGCCCCGATGACCAGATCCCCTTCCGGTGTCACGAACAATGTATTGCTGATTTCAAATTTTGCGCCACCGTAAGTGCGTTGCCAAAGTAACCGCCCCCGGGCATCGGTTTTCAGCAACAACAGATCCTGTTCTCCGGCTCCCTGCGAATCAGTAAAACCACTGATAACGTACCCGTCTTTGACCCGTACAATACCGGTTCCGACTTCGTTTCCTTTTCCACCAAAGCAGTTCTCACCTATGACCTTACCTTTGGGGTTCAAGCGAACAAGATAAACATCTTTGCCGCCACTACCGCGCGAGGTCGTGTACCCGACCGCTAAAAAGTTTTCCCCGTCGGTGACTCCGTTATTGCCATATTCCGCCCCCACTCCTCCGCAAGTACGTGACCAGACCAGATTTCCAATCGAATCAATTTTTACGACCAATAAATCGGCATTCCGGTTACCATGCGAAAAAGTATAACCCGTGAGGTAATAGCCGCCGTCGTTTGTCGGAGCGATGGAACGCGCGCCATCGGCTCCGAAACCTCCATATATTCCCGCCCAGCCGATACTCGGATCATTAAAATCCGCAGGCGCGGAAAAAATAAAATCATGCGTCGGATAGGTATGGCGCAAGCCGTGTTGCTGACCTCTTTCAACCAAATCGGAGAATGCTAAACAGTTGCTGAAATTGTAAAATTGATCCCGCACTCCAGTCACCAAATTGCCATCCTTGACCGGCGCATGGTCCGAGCCTAACCAATCGGCACCGGCTTGCCGATATTCATCCTTGAAGCGGGGATTGGCAACAATTTTACGATCTCTGATGATTTGTGCCGCGGCCAGAATCCGACTCGCCGAGCAGATTGAAAATATCGGTAGGGTCTGCCTGTTCGCCTCACGGATAACCTCAAGGGCAGTCGAGTCACCAATGATTTCGCTGAATGGTTCGGTCTGATACCAGATCGACGACGGCATGAGTACCAATCCATCCCAGGCCGACAGATTGGTGATTTCATTGAGTTTGATCTCCGGTAAAAGAGGGCGCGGCGCACACCGGTGTAGAAAACCGCAGGGTTTCAAAGTGTCCGCGGTTCCAGCGATAGTCACCTCCCAGCCGTTTTTCTCGAATTCATCACAGGTCAGGTAAAAACCTGCTCCATATTGATTACTGACCAGTAACAGCATATTCAACGGCTTATATCGGAAAGGCAAGGCAGGCCACTCAGACAAGGGTTTTGTGCTATTTAATAGACCACGCCAGGATTGACTGCGCTGGTAATAATCGTAGCGCACGGTGGTCAATGCATCGAGCAGTTGCGCCCGGCGCCTGGCCGGCATCTTGTTCATCAGCAATAAGGGATAGTTATAGGTTTCCGGTAATTTTTCGATCTCTTCTACTTGCACATTGGCTAAAATTACTCCGCTCAAAATGGCCTGGTGAACGAACACGGCGTAAAGATTATTCTGGCGATAAAACGATCGTAAATCAGGCTCCATGTACCACTGCTGAAAGATGTCGCGCCAGGTGCGTAATATTCCCCGCTCCGGTCGCAATACCAGATGCCCGGCATTGAAATAGGGTTTGATCGCAACGCTGTCCACCGGGGTCAGCATGGGGAACAGACTTTCGGCAGGGACATTGCATATCCGATAAATGGTTTGCCAGAAGGGATCGGGCGGCGCATCCCAGAGCGGCCCGATCAGGTTATGCATGACGGGTCGTACACCCAAAACCTTGGCCTGTGATAAACGAAATGCTGCCGGTTCATTGATAATGATATTATCACGATCCATCCATACTAATATCTCAGTCTTGCCCAGTGCTAGGGATTCAGCGGCGGCGGCTCCGTACACTTTTGCCGCAAAAGGAAACCGCAGGGCATTTTCCGGAACCCGACAAGGAATCAGCCTGACATGCAAATCGGCCAGTTCGTGTCGGGTAAGATTTGTCAATTTATTGACGTTGTTGGGGACCAGAATCCAAACCGGACATTTACTAAATTTGCCACCCTGCGAGCGGATACTCCGTGCCCAGATTGGCAGTTCCACTTCCCCATCTCCGGGTTCGGCAAAAGTGGCGAAGATTACCGGCGGAGCGGCCGGACGGGGAGCCGATTCGCCCACTACCATCAGGGAAAAGTACACAACAATCAACGTCACCACCCGCTCATAGCGCTGCAGTATATTCACGCGACTCGTTTTTTACCCGCAGGATAAATAGTTACATATCGCATAAAATTCAGCACCTTTTATTTCAACAACATTTCTGATCCCGTCTCATAGAACGGTCAGCTCATCCCAAAGTTGCCCGTCCGGGAAAATCTAAAGTCAATTGTCGTTCAATCGTCATTCGCGTGGAGCACTACTCGTATCGTCGGGAGTGATATTCCAGTTCTGTCCGGCGTCGAGTGGTCTTATGCGCCAGGTAGTCAGGCTATCCAATACCACCCTAGTAGCGACACTCCGTAAATAAACCGCCGTAGCACTATCCAACATACCTTTGTAATTGATGGGAGTGACGCTGTCCTGAAAAATGGTTGCATAGTAGACACAAGCACCTAAGTAAGATCCCGCGTAGGCAGGGTGCGCCTTATCTTCGCGATAAAGCTCGATGGATGGTCGCTCGCGACGTACCTGCCGCCAGGCCTGACCAATGGGAGCGATCATCACGTCGGCGAGCTGGGCGTACTGCTGCACGCCTTCGATCAGATTTACCTGGTGCTGATCATAGCTAAGGTGCATAAAACCGATGTCTAAACCATCGCGGTTGGCGTAAGGCATGAAATAAATCACCCGTGCCCTGGAATTACGCTGAAAGATAAAGGTTTTCAGTCCTTCAATAAAAGGTAAAATATCCGCCCGCCCTTCGGGAGAGCTCACTTCCGCGACTGCTTCCTGGAGAATCACAAAATCCCATTTCTGCTCGCTGATTTTCTGGCGGCTCATCAGGCTGTAACGATGGTAGTCCAGCTGCGCTCCGTTCTGGCAGTACTGATTGACAAAAATCCGCTTGTTAGCATTCTGAGCAAGACCTCGGAAGATGCTGGTCTGGGAATTATAGGACGTCAAGCTGTTACCGAGAAAAAGCACCTTACAGGCCCGGCTGTCCGCCGCCGCCGGAGCCTTATACCCTTGAGGAACATCGTTAAAATCTTCGTCATAGTAAATGTCATATTCGGGCGTGGAAAATTTTTGATCGCAACTAATCAGGGACAACCCTGCTATCAGGATAAAAATGACCAACCAGAGGGGCGGCTCAATTAACCTTAAATGTCTCAAATTATTGTCCTCGCAATGCTTCCGCGAAAATAGGTAATCCCGGATCAACGTCATTATAATATTCCGGTAACAGTACAAGATTTACCCGATCGTTGGGTCGGAACAAACAATCATGGCGGGCTGAAAAGCGCAGGGGCATTTCGTCGCCGCGACTCTGATCCTGATTCCAGTGCATCCATTGACGGCGATTACCGGTCATTTCATATAGACGCCATCCTCCGTTCAAGTTTACTCCGACGATTCCGTGATTAAAATCCAAATCCTGGCGTCTGCCATCCGGCATGACATAATTCTTCAGGGTCACTTTCTGAAAATGCAACCGGGCTGGGACACCCACCGCCCGGCATAAAGCTACCGCTAAGATAGAACGTTGAAATCCGCGATTGCCTCCGCATCGCAAAATCTCAGAAGCAATCATTGACTGGCAGTGCCGTTCATTAGCGCTGTCACGGACAAACTCGAATATTTTCAGCGCCCGGTCGGCGTCAGTCGTTAATCCGGCGGTCAAACTCCAGGCCTTCTCATAAACCGCCGTATGATAGGCGTTCAGCGTGCGCGTCACCCGCAATTCGTCGGGAAACAAAATCCGTTGCGCGACTTTGACCGCCGCAGTCTCGAAGTACGGCCAGTTTACAGTCACAATATTATCATCCACGACATAGACCTGTTTTCGCAACCGCGCTCCTGATTGCCGCAAAATTTCGTACACATCTGGATGTCCGGTAGCTCGCCGGTTGGTTAGTATATCAGCCGAAGCGAGCAGATGAGCTCCATGACAGATGGCCGCCAACGTCAACTGCTTGTCATGGGCTTGTCGGATTAGCGTTACAACGCGCAGGCTGTCATGCTTTAATAAATTGGCCGGGCTGTTGCCACCCGGAAAGAACAAAGCATCGTACCGATTCAGTTCAATTTCACCCAACAAATAATCGACATTGATACTCCGGCGTTCTGAGTTATCCCAGACTCCGCCGGAAGGTTGCCAGACATGTCCACTTAAATCCCGTGAAGTACCGGCGACTTCGACCTGGGCACCCCATTTTTTCCACCATTTACTGATTTCGAAATACTCGCCAAAATCAAAATCATCGCCGACAATAATCAGGATATTCTTTCCCGTCAGGTCAAATTTGTAATCCTGCCCCAAACTTTCCCACCAAATCTTACTGCAAAGGGTGTGCGTACCTAGAATAAAAACCGTGCAGATTGCCCAGACCCACAAAATATTGCGCCACCGGATTGCCATCACGCTCCTCTCCCGCCGGATTGATCTTGATATGCACTGCTGATAACCATCGCGCTGAATTTACAGCACTTGAATTCCTTCACAACCCGGAATCGACAAACGGTCAGTGCACCGGCTCAATTGAAGCTCAATAATCAGAACCTTTATGGTAAAGTAATTGGCGCTTTGACCCTAAAAGCTCGGTAAAAATGCGCCCAGCCCGCACAGCGTTGATCTGTACGGGCTGGGTTGGTATGCGCTACTGGCAGAAACTGAATCTCGTGCGATCTCTACTTCAGGAACTGCTCCACGGCGGTGTATATTTTCAGCAGACTGCCATCCTCAACGGCCCCGGTTTGGTCACGGGGTAAACTGAGGTAACGCACATTCATTCCCTTTTTCGTCCATTGATTGACGATTACTCCAATGAGTTGGTCTCCGCTGAGATCATAGTTGTTGATGTTTGTTGTTTGTAACGGTCCCTGAATTATATCCAACGGTACTGCCATACTTTTATGATCGGTAGACTGGACAACAGTTACGGTTTGCTTTGAGCTATGCCTCAAATCTTGCAGACTGCACAGCGCCACCGAGCCATCTATCTCTTCGGAACAAACCGTGACACGATTGACGTCTACTAATCCGCAAGTATTCAACGCCGCTAATCCATCCGTCAGGTCATCCGGCAATTTCGACAACCAAGTCGGATAATCGACCTGCTGATATTGATGACCGTAGCCGGCTGACCCGCGTAAATCCAGTTTTAAAACGGCATACCCGCGGTTGGCCAGAAACTGTATTTTTTCATCAAATTCCCAGCCGCACCGTTTGCGACAATTCACTGCAGGAATAACTACCAGGGGTAATTTTTTCCGGCGGTGCTCACGCGGTACGGTCAAATATCCGGCCATGATCTGCCCATCCCGCGCCTTGAAATGAAAAAGGCGGGTCTCGGCCAAGCTCTTTTCCGGCAACCAGGGCATTTCCGCCGCGAGATACTGCAGCTGCCCCTCTGCCCCATTGTAAAGATAATACGCGCCTTTCTGACGATCGCTGGTCAATCGGACTATTAAATTTTCAGCTTTTTGATCAGCCGCAACAATCTCAATTAAATAACCCGGCTTTCTCTTTTTAATCATATCAGCAACCTGCTGAATTTTGGCGGCATTATAGACGCTCAGGGTATACCAGGTCGTCAAACGGAGCGCATACAATTCAGGCGCAGTACAAGTCACCGGAACATCTGCCAGCCCCCGACTGGTAAAGTCATAATAGCCATTTCCGGCGACAGTCCTGATTTCCTGACCACTTTCCGGATCAAACAGCACCACCTCGACTCTATCGCGGTTTCTATTGGTATAAACGTAAACCAATTGATTATCCTCTGCGAAAAAAGCCGGGATGAAAGTCGTCTCGCCAGCCAAGGTCGCCACTACCCGCCAGGCCTGTCCGTCTCCAGCGGAGTAAGATACTATTTGTTTATCGCTATTGCTGGCAATGGTCAGGCGCAGCTGACCATCACGATCAAACAGCCAGTCGCTGACCTTGCCGGGATTGCGATAATACAATTTCATTACTCCCCCGGCAACATCCACGGCATACAAATCAAAATCCGGTTGTCCATCATTTTTTAGCGCCACGATGAGCTCCGCCGCCGGAATCAGGGGTACCGCAATGACCTTGGCTTCTGAAATAGGTGTTTGGTTAAGACGAACGGTACGATCATTTTTTAAGTCCAACAACTGCATTTGGACTCCCGATTCAGAGTCAGTTCGATAGAGACTGACAATGTTCTCGTCGCTAATCCAATAATAGCTGAGTATATCAGCTACTGAATCTTTCAGCAAACTGCAGGAATCGCCGGTCTTTCGATCATAACAGACAAGATTTTGCGTACCACCATAAGAGCGAATGTAACTTAGACAATGCCCCGACGGCGAAATCTTAAAATCTGTTTTTTCAGGAAGTCGAAAAAAATCTTCTGCCGGAATAATTTCACCGGCCAGAGCTGACAATTGGAGTGTCAGGGTTAACAAACCAGTCACACAAAGATAAGTTAAATGTTGCATTTTGCACCTCACAATTTTGTTATTAAATAACCAATCCACATACACCTCGTAAGACTGTTTAAGGACCGATTCGTCCAAAACTTTCGATGAGCGGTAAAAAACACCGTTTACCGGTCAGAGCGAAATTCAGGGTTTTTCTCCCGTTAATCAGGTATCAGGTCGTCGCTATAGCCGGGAATGGAAGATCGATCATCGGCTGCACCAGTCGGCGTAACCGGGCAGGGCAAACGATGATTAGGGGTATTTAAAAACCTGCCGGGCGGAGTCGGTTGATTACCTCAGCGGATACCCACCAGATGGCCGGATTGCCATTCCCTGCCGTGAGGTTGAATTCCAGCAATTTAGGATAGGTCATCGGTTGCCCTGTACTGAAAAAATCGGGAGTCTGGCGCGCCGACATAAAGAAGAAATATTTGCCGTCCGGCGATACATAGGGCGAAAATTCCAATCCTCCGGCTGTATTTATCTGGTCGCCTAAATTGAGCGGTTCACTCCACTGATCCTGCTGATTGCGAAACACGACATAATAATCAGTAGCTCCGCGAGTATCCTTCATGCCCACCGCACACACAATCAGATAGCTTTCATCCGGTGCGATAAATGCATTAAAGCGGGTCGTACCGCAGTTGACCTGTTCGGGCAATTTTTCAGGTATTGAGTATCGGCCATTCACCAACCGCGAACGCCAGATTTCATTACTTCGAACGGAGGTTTGCCGCGTAAAGTACAGCGTCCCCCCGCTGGTCACTGCGGGGAAATACTCATCACCCGCAGAATTTACGACCGTATCAATTGTTGCAGGAGCAGTCCAGTCGGTTCCGATTCGCTCCATTACCCAAATGTCCCACTGTTTATTGTTCCGGTGATGCAGGGGATCCGGTTGGTTGGAGACGAAGAAAAAACGCCGTCCGTCGGGCGAGATAAAAGGTTCACCGTACAAATAACGCGCATCACTGGCCCAGGGCACCACTTCCGGAGTTGACCAGCGCCCTTGATTTTCCCGCATTCTCAGGATAGTCGAAACCGTATAGTTGCCGACGGCGATGCAATAATATATTTCCCTGGCATCAGGCATCATGGTAATATCCCGTGTATATAAACCGGCATTGAGAATGCCCGGAGCAAAAATCTGCGGGGTCAGTCCGGGCGTTGTTTGTCCAAGATAGGGACCACGTAAATTAGGGTTCGTTTTGTTCGCCGGCTGACCAAAACCGAGACTCGTAAGGGAAACCCAGATGACGATATTACGTAGCGCCGTTAGCTGCCCCGTGCAATTCGTTTTCATCCTGCCCGCCTTTCCATTGATGCTGACCCATTCATATGGAATGAACCTAACCTTCGTGCAGTTGCGGATAAAGCCTCTTTCGGTGAATGGCAGAAAGAAACGATAGAAGGTCGCTCCCGTAACGACCGCCATATTTCATATCGAACGCCCCTGAGCGATGCGATTCAGCGGATCAGGAATTCACTGACAAGGTTCTGGACTGAGTGGTCGTTAAACAAAACAATCAGTCATTCGCTGAAATTGTCGATGCCCCGCCGTTCGAGCAGACTGCCTTCGGTCAGATAAAGCTCGACCAGCGCATTTAAATATGTCACCAGGGCGCGGGCTTCGTCCAGCTGGCTGGCAGTATAATCGCGCTGAGTCTGCAAGACCAGGAGGTTGGTGGATTTGCCGACCCGGAACTTTTCCAACTCGGCGTCCGATTTTTTCGCCTGCAATTCGCGCGTTATGCGGGTCGCTTCGATCTGTTGCCGTGCCCGGAGCACTTCGGTGTAGGTCGTATGAACATCCAACTGCACCAATTTTTCCAAATTGGCTACGGCCAATGCCTGTTGCTCATGGTCAAGTCGCGCCCGCCGGTTCTGGGCCTGTGCCTGCCGATTGGGAACTGGCAGAGCAAAATTTAAACCGGCGTTGGCCTGATAATAAGGGCTGGTGACATCCGGAGTTGCCTCTTTAAAACTCTCGGCGTAAGCTGTCCGACCGAGACTGATAAAAACATCCAGGCGGGGCAACAGCCCGTTCCGGGTGCGGGCTACCTCGAGTTGACTTTTGGCCAACTGCAAACGGGCTTGCTGAAGGTCAGGGCGGCACTTCAGACTGATGGCAACATGAGTTTGGATTACATCTAGAGTATCAGTGGGTAAAAAGGGGCTATCCAGCGGTACCGGAGTTTTGTACCAGAGCGAATCCTGGCGGGGATTTAATAAATATAAAAACCGCAGACGGGCCTGTTCGTAGCGACTCTGGGCATCGATCAGGGCACTTTGCCTGACTGCCAATTCGGCCTCCACTGCCGCCAGTTCCAGCTCCGGCAATCTACCCACCTTGACCCGTTCTGCTGATTCTATTAACTGCTGGCGGGCTAATTCCAGCGACCGGTTTTGAATTTTGACTTCCTGATCTGTCAGATAAAGGGTCCAGTAACTTTGTTCAATATCGGCGATGACATTTTCCGCAATTCCCTGCAATTCCGAATTGGAGATGTCCAAATCGAGACGGGCTTTGCGTAAGCCGATCAAGTTGGATTTAAATCCGAAACCCTGCAGGAGGGATTGGGTAACAGTTAATCCAATCGTACCGGCATATTGATCGGTGTAGCGATTGGAGACGGAACCGGTCATGCCGGACGTCAAACTGAGCACTGTACCGGTCGGCAGGAATCCCGTCACCCCTGCATTGACATCGAACCGTTCCTCCTCATACGCGAATGGAGTGTAAGCCGTCCCTAACCGTCGTAACGAGCTGATGGTAGTGCGTTGTCCGCTGACAGTGACGGACGGATCGAATGCCGCGCGTTGTTCTCCGACGTAGGTCTGCATAATTTCCGGTTTGATCCGCTGAATCGTCACGGTCGGGTTATTTTCTAAACCAATGATGACCGCATCCTGTATCCCGATCCGCAAAGTGTCTTCTCCCGAACGGACTGATTGGGTCTTCGACCGCGATTGCCCGGCGGCGTTCAAAGTGAGCATAACGCAAAACAGATACAGTCCGAACCTGAACCACCCAAACAATCTGAGCAACCTGCCTACCGACTTTCCCCAGTACTTCACCGTAGTTCCGGCTCCTGGTGTTTACTGAGCCGTTGCTCGAAAACCGAATAGACTACTGGTATCAATACTAATGTTATCAAGGTTGAGCTGAGCAGTCCACCGATGACTACTCTGGCTAAAGGTGCCTGCGTTTCACCGCCTTCGCCCCAGCCCAAAGAAAGTGGCAGTAAACCCAGAACGGTCGTCAGGGTTGTCATTAAAATTGGTCGTAAACGGCGGCTTCCGGCAGTCCGAATAGCCTCGCTAAGCGGCAGCTTAGCGCGCCGACGCAGCTGATTGGTATAATCAACCAAGAGAATGGCATTATTGACCACGATACCGGCCAACATGATGCAACCGATGAAAGCCTGCATGCTGAATATCGTCCCCGTCAGGATCATGGTGAAGACCACCCCGATTACGCCTAATGGAATGGAGAACAATACCACCAAGGGATCACGAAATGATTCAAACTGACCCGCCATCACCATATAAATCAGGAAAATCGCCAGCACCAGTCCGACTAATAACTCGCGGAAAGCTTTCTGCTGTTCTTCGTAGTCGCCTCCGAACAAGATGGCAAAGTTGCGCGGAATCGGTACGGAACGGATTTCATGCCGAATATCGCTGATCACCGAGCCCATATCGCGCCCGGTGAAATTTGCCTCGATGGTAATAATCCGCTCCTGGTCTTTGCGTTCGATAGAGACCGGGCCTTCCTGATTTACCACCTGTACGACATTGCGGAGGACGACGGGTTCACCGCGGTTATTAATCACCGTCAGGTCCAATAACTCTCCCAGGTCCTGACGATCCTCTTCACTCAGCCGGACGAGTATCCGATATTGTCTGCCGCCATCGCGGTAATAAGACGCCTGAGTACCACCAACGGCGGTTTGCAGGGCATCTCCAATGCGGGATACGCCCAAACCCAAGTCCGCGGCTTTCTGACGGTCAATATAAACAATCTGTTCCGGACTGCCTTCCTGACGACTGATCCGGGTATCGGTGATGCCGGGAATTTTCTGGATAAGGGCATCAACGCGTTTGGCAAGCTGGTGCGCGATTTCCAAATCATAGCCACGGATTTCTACGCTGATGGTACTGGATGAGGTCGTCCCTGCCCGCATGATAAACAGTCCTTGCCCGGCGCGACTGCGCAGAGTCACTCCTGGCAGTCCAATCAATTGACGACGCAAGTCGTTTGCGACCTGTTCACTACTGCGCTTCCGCTCACCCCGTGGAACTAACCTGATCCGGACTTCCGCCGTGTGTCCTCCCGACGAACTGCCATAGCCACTGCCGCCGATATTGGACAACATCGAAATCGCCTCCGGTACTTCCCGGCGCACAACCGACTCAACGGTTTTGACCGCCTGATCAACCACCTCAAGACGGCTCCCGACTGCCATCTCGATATTGACCCTGACTTCACTTTCATCGGTGGCCGGCATCAGTTCAACCCCTACGAAACGGATTAGAATAATCGCGATGATCAACAAACTGCCGGCAATCGCCACGACGGTTTTTTTGTGAGCCAGCGACCAGCCCAATAGTTGCGCGTAGCGGCGCTCTATTCGTAAAAAGGTTTCCTCGCTGTAGGCATATAGCCGATGCAGCAGATTTTCGTTCTGGTAATGCTCGGCACTCTGATAATGTAAAAAACGCGAGGATAACATAGGGATCAGCGTCAGCGCCACCGTTAGCGAACAAAACAGCGAAAAACTGACCACATAGGCCATTTGCTGAAACATAATCCCCGAAATCCCGCGGATGAAAATCACCGGTATAAAAACGACTAAAGTCGTCAGTGTGCTGGCCATGATCGCGGACCAGACCTCTGCCGTTCCGTCCAAGGCACTTTGCGTGTAATGCGCCCCGCTTTCCCGGTGCCGGTAGATATTTTCCAGCACCACAATGGCATTGTCCACCAACATCCCGATGCCCAGCGCCAGCCCTCCAAAAGTAATCGTGTTGAGCGTGAATTTGCCGAAGTACATCAACCCAAAAGTGGCGATGATCGAAATCGGAATCGCAGTGGAAATGATCAGCGTGCTCGAAATATTCCGCAGGAAAAGAAACAATATCAGCACCGCTAACGAACCTCCGAAAAGTACGGCTTTCCCCACATTGCTGATCGAATTTCGGATATAGACCGAGGTGTCCATCAGGGACAGTAGTCGGATTTGCGGAATATCTCTATTGATAGCTGCCATTTCGCCGATTACCGCCTGAGCCACATTGACCGTATTCGAGCCCGATTGCTTATTGACTGCGATCCG
>Ga0209609_10000949_pt1 | contig 17081 bp, 15 predicted proteins | sample LakKivw325mmetaG_FD_184136 | JGI IMG/M metagenome (GOLD analysis project Ga0209609, IMG submission 184136) | Anoxic lake water microbial communities from Lake Kivu, Rwanda to study Microbial Dark Matter (Phase II) - Lake Kivu water 325m metaG... | ecosystem: Environmental > Aquatic > Freshwater... | reverse complement strand
TGAAGGAGGAGCGGGCACGGATGCTTTGATGTCTTTTATCAAGAGCGACGAGAGAAGCCGAACGCAGACCGCCTCGCCGGGGCGGGCAAGTGTCCCGTCAGAGGAAAGCCGCCCGGTTGGGCACATGTTGACATGCATTCCTTATGTGGATTTCTGAAATTGTTTGATATTTGGACGCCCTCTCTTTTTGTGGTAAAATAAAAAATTGCAGGCAATACGGAGAAAATCATGGAAAAAGTAATTATTTTTGACACGACGCTCAGGGACGGGGAGCAGTCGCCGGGCGCAAGTCTTACAAGCGGGGAGAAGATAAAGATTGCGGAACAGCTTGAACGGCTCGGCGTTGACATAATAGAGGCGGGGTTCCCCATCGCCTCGCCCGATGACGCAAAGGCGGTCAGCGATATCGGAGAAAGGACAAAAAATTCCGTCATATGCGCGCTCGCAAGATGCAGGGACGAAGATATTGAGGCCGCTCTCAGGTCACTGGAGAAGATAGCAAGACCGCGGCTGCACATATTTCTCGCGACGTCCGAAATACACAGGAAGTACAAACTGAACAAGGCGAAAGACGAGATACTCAAGATAGCCGTTGAAAAGTCCGCCTATGCGAAGAAATACGTTGACGACGTTGAGTTCTCTCCCGAGGATGCAACGAGAACGGAACCGGAGTTCCTCCTTGAGGTCCTGAAGGCGGTCATTGCTGAGGGAGTGAAAACCGTCAACATCCCGGATACCGTCGGCTATGCCGTCCCTTCCGAGTACGGCGACCTCATAAAGTTTTTGAGGAAGAACCTGCCTGCGGACGTGGTTATAAGCGTTCACTGCCACAACGACCTCGGACTTGCCGTGGCAAATTCGCTTGCAGCGGTCGTGAGCGGCGCAAGGCAGGTTGAATGCACCATAAACGGCATAGGCGAGCGGGCGGGAAGCGCCTCCCTGGAAGAGTTCGTCATGAACCTTGCGGTGAGAAGGGATTTTTATGAATTCACGACCGGCATCGCGACAAAAGAACTTTACAGGACAAGCAGGATGGTCTCTTCAATGACGGGAATCCCTGTCCAGCCCAACAAGGCCGTCATCGGCGCGAACGCATTCCGGCACGAAGCGGGGATACACCAGGACGGAATCCTGAAGAATCCGGCGACCTACGAGATCATGAGCCCTGACATGATAGGTGTGCCCGAAAGCGAACTCGTGCTCGGCAAACACTCCGGCAGGCATGCATTGAAAGCGCGCCTGGAAAATCTCGGATTCCAGTTGAGCGACGAGAAGATAGGCCAGGTCTTTGACAGGTTCAAGAAACTTGCCGACAAGAAGAAAGAGATAACCGACAACGACCTCATAGTGCTCGCTGAAGAGGAGGAAATCCGGACAGGGGAGCCGGTCTATACCCTTGAGTATTTTCACATAGTATCGGGTTCTTCAACCATACCGAGCGCAACCGTCAGGATAAAGAAGGGGGACAGGGTGTACGAGGACGCATCACGGGGCGACGGACCGGTGGATGCGCTTTACAAGGCGATTGACAGGATAACAGGAATTTCGCCGGTGCTGAAGGAATACAAGATAACAGCCATAACCGGCGGACAGGACGCCCAGGGAGAAGTGACCGTGTCGCTTGAAGCCGAGGGGATGAAGGTGCCGGGAAAGGGCGTGAGCACCGATATCATAGAGGCAAGCGGAAAGGCGTATATCAATGCCATCAACCGCTACCTGATGAGGAAAGCCCTGGGCAAGACCAAATATACAGGAACCTGAACACCGGTATCGGGAAATCAGAAACAGGACGAAAGGCAAGAGCAATGACGATAACTGAGAAAATAATAGCCGCACACTCGGAAAAAGATTCCGTAAGTCCGGGAGAGTACGTGGAAAGCAAGGTGGACCTTGTCCTGGCAAACGATATAACGGCTCCCCTGGCAATAGAGGAGTTTGAAAAAGCAGGGGCAAAGAAGGTCTTTGACCCGGATAAGATTGTTCTTGTACCCGACCATTTCACGCCGTGCAAGGATATAAAGAGCGCTGAACTTGTCAAGACGCTCAGGCGATTTGCAAAGACACACGGGGTGAGGTTCTACGAGATAGGAAGGGTTGGCATAGAACACGCCCTGCTCCCCGAGGAAGGGCTGACGATGCCAGGCAATTTCATCGTAGGTGCAGACAGTCACACCTGCACATACGGCGCGGTGGGGGCTTTTTCCACGGGGATGGGAAGCACCGACATAGCGGCGGCAATGGTCACGGGCAGTGTATGGATAAAGGTACCGGTATCCATCAAGTTTAATTACACGGGGAGGAGAAACAAGTACGTCGGCGGCAAGGACCTTATACTTTACACGATAGGCAAGATAGGAGTTGACGGCGCATCATACAGGTCAATGGAATTCACGGGTGAGACGATAAGAAACCTGCCCATGGACGACAGGTTCACGATCTGCAACATGGCAATTGAGGCCGGGGCAAAGAACGGCATCATAGCACCTGACGAACTGACCCAGTTATACCTGGAGGAAGTCACCGGCCGCACGCAGGAAACAGAGCTCGGAAGCGATGACGACGCGGAATACGGGGAAGTAATAGAGATTGATGCCGGCAGGATCCAGCCCCAGGTCTCCGCCCCTCACCTCCCGTCCAATTCCGGAAACGTGGAGGAATTCGCCGACGTGAAAATAGACCAGGTGGTCATAGGGTCGTGCACAAACGGCAGGATTACGGATATGAGGCGTGCCGCCGGCATAATGAACGGACAGACGGTGCATCCGGAAGTCAGATGCATAATAATACCGGCAACCCAGAAGGTTTACAAGCAGGCCCTCAAGGAAGGGTTGATAGATATCTTCCTCAACGCGGGCTGCGCAATAAGCCCTCCGACCTGCGGGCCGTGTCTGGGCGGACACATGGGAGTTCTGGGCAAAGGCGAGGTCGCCATTGCCACAACGAACAGGAATTTTACCGGCAGGATGGGACATCCTGAAAGTTACGTCTACCTTTCAAACCCCGAGGTGGCCGCGGCCAGCGCAATAAAAGGAAAAATCTGCCATCCCGACTACATATAACCTATGCGTGCTTATCCTGCGGGGAAACAAATAATGGCAGTGAGAGATTCCACTTTATGGCGGATAATCTTACAAAAAGTGTTGCCGCAATGGAGAAAAGGGCAGCCAGCGACGGTATTCCGCTGATTTTTATGCCAGCTATGAATGCAAGCGCCCCGACAAGGGAAGCGGTCGCATAAATCTCCTGCCTCAGAATCATCGGAACCTCGCCGGAGAGCATATCCCTTGCCATCCCGCCCACCACGGCCGTTGTGATACCCATGATGACTGCGACGAATGAAGAATGGTTGTAAAGAAGGGCCTTCTGCGCTCCCACGACTGTGAAAACGGCAAGTCCCAGAGCATCCGCATAGATGAGCCCCTTGTATGGAATTGCAAGAAAACGGGCAAGGATGAAGGTTGCTATGCCCATGACTATGGCGACCCCGAGATAGAGAATGTCGGCTATCCAGAATATGGAGCGGATACCGAGGAGTATATCGCGGACAGTTCCCCCTCCGAGAGCGGTGACACAGGCAAGAACAATGACCCCGAAAACATCCATCCTCTTGCGGCCCGCGGCAAGGGCGCCTGTTATGGCAAAAACGCCGGTTCCGATGAGATCCAGCACGTAAAGTATACCATTGCCCATCTTGTAATTTTACTCCAGATGACAGTAACTTACAATCATAAATTCCGACATAAGGAAAATGGTTGGTAACCGTGTCTTGTTTCGGGAGCGATTTCCCGCACACGCTTTCGGCGTGGACAAAACTATGCAACTCCGAAACGAGCCTCGCCGTGCTCCCCAATCCACTTCATCGGGGCCACGGCTACTCATTTCTCCATTCTGCTTGTTTTGTTGCCACGCCTCCGCTACCGTGCTTGGAAATCCTCCCTCGTAGACACATCTGCTTATATCGGAATTTTAAATTACAATACGGAGAGTTGAATTTGGTCGTGATTTATGGTATCTTCTTGCGTTGCATATACGAAGAGACGGAACGAAACAGTTTGCAGGGAGGCACGATGGAGGCAAGAGGCAGGGCATGGAAATTCGGAGACCATATCAACACCGATGACATCATTGCGGCGCGATACCTCAACACAACCGATTCCGAGGAACTCGCCGCACATTGCATGGAAACGGTTATGCCGGAATTCCCGGGCAAGGTGCGGAAAGGCGACATCATTGTCGCAGGTGAAAACTTCGGATGCGGTTCAAGCAGGGAACATGCCCCCATATCCCTCAAGGGTTGCGGAATCTCGGCAGTCATAGCCAGAAGTTTCGCAAGAATATTCCTGAGGAATTCAATAAATATCGGGCTTCCCGTGATTGAACTGGCCCAGGCAGGCGAAATAAACACCGGAGACGAGATTGATATAGACATTGAAAACGGAATTGTAAAAAACGTAACCGGAGGGAAAACGTACACGTTTGCAAAATATCCCGAATTTTTGCAGGGGATTATCAAAAGCGGAGGGTTGATGAAATGGGTGCAGGAAAGAAATATAAAATCGGAGTGATGCCCGGAGACGGGATAGGCACTGAGATAATCAGGGCGGGGATGAAGGTCCTTGAGGCGGCATCCGAGAGATTCGGGTTTTCCATGGACAGGGTGGATTATGATTTCGGCGGAGACAGGTATCTCAAGACAGGAGAAACGCTTCCTGATTCCGCGATATCGGAATTCAGAAAACTTGACGCGATATATCTCGGCGCTGTCGGACATCCTGACGTTGCACCCGGGATACTGGAAAAAGGAATCCTCCTGCGCATAAGATTTGAACTTGACCAGTACATAAACCTGCGGCCGGTCAAACTTTATCCCGGAGTCTGGCACCCGCTCAAAGACAAGGGGCCGGAACATATTGATTATGTCGTCGTGAGGGAAAACACCGAGGGTGCATACAGCGGGATAGGTGGCAGCGTAAAAAAGGGAACAAAGGATGAGATAGCCACTCAGCTTGACGTAAACACGAGGAAGGGCGTTGAAAGATGCATAAGGTATGCTTTCAAGTACACGGTCAAAAGAAACAGGAAGAAAGCACTGACCGTGGTGGACAAGGCGAACGTTCTCACCTTTTCCGGCGATCTATGGAGAAGGACGGCAAGGGAACTCAGCCCTGAATTCCCGGATATAAAACTTGATTTTGCCTTCGTGGACGCGACCTGCATGTGGATGGTTAAAAATCCGGAGTGGTTTGATGTGCTCGTGACGAACAACATGTTCGGCGATATAATCACGGACCTTGCGGCGATGACGCAGGGAGGTCTGGGCATAGCCGCAGGCGGAAATATCAACCCGGAAGGTGTCAGCATGTTTGAGCCCATACACGGCTCCGCACCCAAATACACGGGGAAGAACGTTGCCTGCCCGATAGCAACAATCTCCGCGGGCGGAATGATGCTTGAGACCCTGGGTGAAGCAAAAGCGGCGGAGGCAATAGAAAAAGCCATCATTAAAGCCACAGGCGAAGGTTTCATAAAGAGTCTGGAAGCCGGGAAGATGGGCATGGGAACAAGTGACGTGGGAGACCTGCTGGCAAGATTCGTCAAGGAAATGTAATGGACGAAAAATGGGTTGTGGTAAGATATCCAAGGACTCATGCTGAAGCATCCATAATCAAGGGATTGCTGGAATCCAAAGGTATCCCCGTATTGGTACAGCAGGAAGCCATAGGGAAAGTGTACGGCATGACGATGAACGGACTGGGGCAGATCAAGATACTCGTTCCCGCCGAAAATAAGAACGAGGCAGAACAAATTCTTCCTGAATAGCATCCCTTCAAAATTCCTGTTGACATCCCGTAAAAAAAACAGTAGAATAAGTTCAATCTAACTTTATTAGTTTTAACTAACTTCATTTCCCTGGAGGAAAGATGCTGCCGCTTATCAAGGCGGACCTGGGTAAATACAGGATCGTCAGCATTGACAATGCCTGTCCCGGTGCAAGAAAACGCCTAACGCTGCTGGGGGTTTTTGCCGGCGACGAGATAGAGGTGATTAAGTCTGCACCCGGGCCTGTCATCTTCAAGAAGGACGGTACGAGAATAGGCGTGGGACAGGGAATGGCCGATGATATCATGGTTGAGAAGTCCGTAGAACGGAGAACCCCTCGCCCATAAGACATGGAAGAAAAGGTCGTCATACTTGCCGGAAATCCAAACACGGGAAAGACCACAATATTCAACGCTCTCACCGGGCTCCATCAGAGAACGGGCAACTGGCCAGGCGTGACCGTTGAGGTCAAGGAAGGATTTTTCACGTATAAGGATATACGTTTCAGGGTAATAGACCTTCCCGGAACTTATTCTCTCACATCCTTTTCGGAAGATGAAAGAATTGCAAGGGATATTCTTGTCAGACAAAAAGCCGATGCCGTCATTACAATCGTTGATTCATCCAATCTGGAAAGAAACCTGTATCTCGTGACACTTCTTCTCGAACTTGAACAGAAGGTCGTTATAGACCTGAATATGTACGATATCGCGGAAGAAAAAGGCATTACCGTAGACATTGAAAATTTTGAAAAAATCCTGCCCGCGCGGTTTGTCAGGACTGTCGGTAATAAAAGAGAGGGAATAGACGAACTTAAGGAAGTAATTTACGAAACGGTCCGTGAGGAAACGCGGAAGGCCTCCAGGATAAATTACGGCCCTGAACTGGAGGGGATAATCGCCTCCCTTGAAAACACAGTCAAGGATATTTCGTCCCCCTACCCTCCCAGATTTTTTGCGGTACGCCTCATTGAAAAAGATACGGATTTCATAAACAGGGTAAGCAAGACGGCCGCTTTCGGTAGAATCAAGGAGATACTGGAGGGGGTTGACGCACATTTCACGGATATTGAAGACTGCCTGATGGACAAGAGATACGGATACATACACGGAGTCACAAAGGAATGTTCCTCCAGGAAAGACCTGATTGAAGAGAAGATAGAACTCACAAGCAGACTGGACAGGATTTTCACGCACAGCTTTTTCGGCGGAATTATCTTTCTGTTCTTTATATGGCTCACGTTCACCATCGTCTTCAAGTGGGGAGGGCCTTTCCACTTGCTTCTCGGCAAACTCTTCTCTTTCATCGCCGTGGGTGCGGCAAGAACGCTTCACCTGCTTCATTTCCCGGAATGGAGCGTGTCCCTGGTTACCGAGGGAATCATAACGGGAGTTGGCTCCGTGCTTGTCTTCCTTCCCAATATCTTCCTGCTCTTTTTCATATTTTCAGCCCTTGAAGACTCGGGGTACATGGCCAGGGCGGCGTTCGTCACGGACAGGCTGATGCATAAGATAGGGCTTCACGGCAAAAGCGCCATACCCATGATACTCGGGTTCGGATGCAACGTCCCGGCAATCATGGCAACAAGAACGCTTGAAACAAAGAAAGACAGGATAATCACCATAATGGCACTGCCCTTCATGAGCTGTTCTGCGCGCCTGCCGGTTTACCTGCTCTTCACGGGCATATTCTTCAAGAAACAGCAGGGCACCATACTTTTCTCCCTGTACTTCACGGGACTCATCATCGGACTGCTGACGGCAAGATTGTTCAAATCACTGTTTTTCAGGGAGGAAACGGTCCCCATTATCATGGAACTCCCTCCCTACCACGCACCTGACATAAAGGGGATGCTGGTCTCCGCATGGGAGCGCTCCTTCCTGTTTCTGAGAAAGGCCGGGACAATGATATTCGGAGGCGTGGTGATAGTCTGGTTCCTGAGTTATTTCCCTCTTTCGGCCGGCTACGCTACCGAGAATAGCTTTACCGGCATTATCGGCAGGACGTTCTCTCCCGTGTTAAGACCAGCAGGATTCGGCTTCTGGCAGGCAGGCGTGGCGCTTCTCTTCGGGCTCATCGCCAAGGAACTCGTCGTCGGCACGCTTGCAACTGTATCCGGGGGAACAGAGCCCCTTCTGGGAGGGCTGTCCCGCCTCTTCACGCCGGTCTCTGCATACGCATTCATGCTCATGACTCTCCTGTACATCCCGTGCCTTGCAACAGTTGCCGTAATAAGACAGGAGGCAGGAACAAGATGGGCGGTATTTGCAACGGCATGGTCTCTTTTTATCGGCTGGACTGTGGCCGTGCTTTTCTACCAGGTTTTCAGGTTTTTTTAGGAGGAACGAAAATGCTTACGCAGAGTCTTGAGGATTACCTTGAGGCAATAACAATACTGGAAAAAAAACATGGCAACGCGAGAATCAGGGATATCGGAAGACTGCTCAAGGTCAAGAATCCATCCGTTGTCTCAGCCATCAACATCCTCGCGGACAGCGGTTATGTTTCCCATGAGAAATACAGTTATGTTGAACTTACCAGGAAAGGGGAAAAAGCGGCCGAAAAGATACACAGGAAACACCGCATCATAGTGAAGTTTCTGAGGGATATCCTCAAGGTGCCGGCAGACACGGCAAGGAACGACGCCTGCAAGATTGAGCACGTCATCAGCGAGGCAACCTATGGAAGAATCCTCTCCGCCGTGGAGAAACCCAAAAAATAACCTCCCCCCTCTTCTTTTGTAACCTGCTCTAATTATATCTAGCGCAGTTTCCAGGGGCAAGGTCACAAGGATTCGTTGGAAATCAACAAATTTCTGCTGTTTCCATGATTCATTGTTCTTAGAGAAATGAGTAGATGATTTTGGATTCTGCTACAATATCCACCTCTGGCGAATGTTTCTCAAACTCATAACGAAAAGTGCAGTGCAGAATGTTATTAGCATCAGGAAGTTAAAAATAAGCGGCATATTTCCTACCTGATGAATAGAAGAATGAAGCACATCAGCTCCGTATGTGAGCGGTAGAGCATAAGAAAGCGGCTTCAGCCAGGCAGGAAGTTGTTTAACAGGAAAAAACAGCCCGCAGAGAAAAAGCATGGGGAAACGAATGAAGTTTGAAAATGTCTGGGCTTCAAAAACCTCGCTTACCGAAACTGCGATGAAAAGTCCAAGGAAAGTGGAACTTGCCGCTATGAAGATTATTGCAGGTACCAGAGTCACCCAGTTAAGTCCGGAAAGGTCGGCGAAAAAAGAAGCCATGATAATGGGTACAAATGCGTTGGCAATACCGAAAATTATTGCCCCAGTGGTTTTAGCAAGCATAAGCAGTTCAAGAGAAATGGGCGCAAGAAGAAGTCGTTCAAATGACCGTCCTTTTTTTTCAAACGTTACGGTAACGGCAAGCATGCTTGTCGTACCAAACAATACAGAAATAGCGACAACTCCGGGAAGAAGGGTCAATATGCTATCCAACCCCTGCCCTGAACGTATAAAAAACATGCCTGTCCATGCCAGCGGAAAGATGATTCCCCAACTTACATTGGGTGGCTTCAGGTAGTATGAGCGCATATCTTTCAAGAGTATGTTCCAGAATGCTATTCTTGCCTTCATCTGCCTACCCCCATCTTTTCTTTTTCGCCCTTTATCGCATTAGCTTCAATACCTGTTATCTCGACAAAAACATCTTCGAGCGACGGCCTTATTTTACGGGCCTCGGTTACTTCTACTCCATGGTCTTCCATGAACTTTACAAAAGGCGCTATAAGAATAGGTTCTCGGGATTCAACTCTTACGGCGGCTCCGGGAGATGTCTGGCATTTAACGTAAGGAAATTTTTTCTCCATAGCATCGGCAAGACCTTCAATATCTTTTGAGAGAGCAAACTGGACAACATAGCGTCCTTCTGTCAGTCGCATGAGATTACCTGTTGTATCTGTGCGGACTATTTTCCCAGAGACCATGAAAGCGATGCGCTGGCAGAGTCTTTCCGCTTCTTCAATATAATGAGTGGTTAGAAATATAGTTGTTCCTCCGGCATTCAAATTGTAAATCAACTGTCTTATATGCCTAGCACTTGCCACATCTATCCCTGTTGTCGGCTCATCCAGAAACAGTATGGGCGGTGAGTGAACAATACCGGCGGCAATGGTAAGTTTCCGTTTCATTCCCTTGGAATATGTGGCAAACTTTCGGTTTGCGGCATCAGTAAGCCCGAATTGTTCCAGCAATTGACAGGCACGCTTTTCCCTGTTAGACCTTTCCATGCCGTAAAGCGCTCCGCAAAAGGTGAGATTGTCATAACCCGTAAGTTCAGGGTAAAGATTGCTTTCGTCGGGGACTATTCCCATAAGATGCTGGGTGGCCTTCGGGTTGACGGAACACTCTATTCCTTTAATGCGTACAGAACCTGTGTCTGGACGTGCAAGGCCGGTAAGCATATTTATTGTCGTGGTTTTACCTGCGCCATTAGGTCCGAGAAAACCGAATAACTCTCCTTCATAAATACTGAAATCAACACCATCTACCGCCTGAATTTCTCCAAATCGCTTACTTAACCCACTCACTTGAATAATAACATTGTTATCGGCAACCATTATATCTCCTGATTATTTCCCATCCTTATTGATTCCAGTGAGAAACAAATATCCTTTTCTGAATCCTTCTGGAACCAGGGTATAATGAATCCAATATCCCTCTTTCTTCTTTTTTACCAGACCCGTATTTTCCAGAATTTTCAAAGGCTGGGATACTGCCGCCTGAGAGATATTCATCCGACTGACCAGAGCGTTAACACAAAACTGGCGTTCCGACAATAGACGGACAATTTCCAACCGCGATGAATTGGAAAGCGCCTTGAAAATTTTTTCACACTGTAATTTTTTACCCATATCCATAAGTATATAACTTTTTACTTATATTGTATAACAAAATTTTTTGAAGTCAATTCGTCAAGAAGCACATCAAGGGGTGAAATTAGATGGCAGTAACATAAAAAAATGGCATTTTTGGCAGAAATCGATTCGGTCTGGTGTGACCGAAGTGTGATAAAAGATTCGTTGGGGATTTTTAAACTTCAATTGCTTTAAGGAGTTAAGAGATTTTGCAGGCGGTTTTCGGGCTAATTTGGAGGCGCAAAAAAGTGTGTCCGGAAACTTCGTTCTTGGATATTGTGGACGATGTGAAGAAATTTTGATAATTGGTTGTAAGTCTTTGTTATGTATATGTTTATCTGGGATTGGAGATAAGAGGAAACCTCGGGTTAAAATCTAACATCCTGAACTTAAAATCCGGAGTGAAGAGAGATTGCCACGCCACAAAGCCCCGTACACGGGACAAGCGGCTCGCAATGACAAACTTTATAAATCATCAGAAGAGGCCGACGATAGTGGGTGCGGACGGATTCAGTTCGCCGGAGAACAAGGTCCCGACTGACAAAGGCAGACAGCCTTTGTCGGGATCCCGATTCATCTTATTCGGGGCGGCAAGGAGGCAGCAACGAGGCGTATGCTTATACGCCGAGGAAGCTGACGACGATGCCAACGCAGTTCTACGGATGAAATGAATACGTCAGAAGAGGCCGACGACCTTCCCTTCGCTATCTATGTCCACCTTCGTGCCGGCAGGAACAGTCGGAAGTCCGGGCATGGTTCTCATCTCGCCGCACAGAGGATACAGGAATCCTGCGCCCGCGGAAAGCCGTATATCCCTTACCGGCAGGGTGAAACCCGTCGGCCTTCCCTTGATGTTCGGGTCGTGTGAAAGAGAAAGATGCGTCTTTGCCATACATATGGGAAGATGTCCGAACCCCCACTTTGTATAGGTCTCTATTTTCTCTTCGGCCAGTGCCGCATATTCAACCTTTGCAGCGCCATAAACCTTTGCGGCGATAGTCTCCATCTTCTGCTTGACAGACCAGTCGTCCGGATATAGCATTTTGAAAGCGTGCTTTTTCTCGCAGTTCTTAACCACCTTCTCCGCAAGGTCTATCCCACCTTCACCGCCTTTCTCCCATACTTCGCTGATTGCGACGTCATCGGCTCCGGCCTTCAGTGAAATCTCCTTCAGGGTTTCTATCTCCCTGTCCGTGTCGGTTGTAAACCTGTTTACAGCCACGACAACCGGTATACCGAAGAGTCTCGCGTTCTCAATATGTTTAACCAGGTTGCAGCTGCCTTCCTTCAGCGCGTTTATATTCTCCGCAACCAGTCCCTTGTCGAGCGGTTTGCCGGGGACAACCCTGAATTTCCCGCTGTGCATCTTCAAAGCCCTCACGGTGCACACGATAACAACGCAGTCCGGCTTGAGCCCGCTGTACCTGCACTTGATGTCCATGAATTTTTCCATACCGCAGTCTGCGCCGAAACCGCTTTCCGTTACAACATAATCGGCCAGTTTCAGGGCGATCCTGTCTGCTATGATGGAACTGTTGCCGTGCGCTATGTTGGCAAAAGGGCCTGCGTGGACAAATACGGGTGTATGTTCAAGCGTCTGCATCAGCGTAGGTTTTATGGCATCTTTCAGAAGCACTGCCATGGCTCCGGCGGCCTTAAGGTCTTCCGCGGTCACAGGCATTCGCTTTCCTGACTGCGCAACTATGATATGTCCCAGACGTTTGCGCAAATCCGGTAATCCGTCCGTGAGGGCAAGTATCGCCATAACCTCTGAAGCAACCGTTATGTCAAATCCGGTTTCCCTGGGGATGCCGTGTTCCTTGCCTCCCAGTCCTATCACTATGCTTCTCAACGACCTGTCCGAAACGTCAACAACCCTGCGCCAGGTTATGGAAAGCGGGTCCATGTCAAGCGGGTTTTTCTTCAGCAGGGAGTTATCTATGAACGCAGCAAGCAGATTGTGGGCAAGTCCCACCGCGTGAACATCCCCGGTGAGGTGCAGATTGAAGTCTTCCATGGGTATAACCTGCGAATATCCGCCTCCGGCCGCACCGCCCTTGATACCGAATACCGGGCCGAGGGATGGCTGCCTGATGCAGGTGAATACACTTTTCTTAAGTTTGCCTATCGCCTGCGAAAGCCCGATGGTCGTTACGGTCTTCCCTTCTCCGAGGGGGGTCGGCGTTATTGCGGTCACGTCAACATACTTGCCGTTCTTCCTGTCCTTCAAGCCGTCCATTATATCAAGCGAGACTTTCGCCTTGTGCCTGCCGTACAACTCCAGGAATTTTTCGTCTATGCCCGCTTTTTGCGCTATCTCGCCAATCTCCAGCATCTTTGACTTCTGGGCGATCTCAAGGTCGCTGAACATCTATTCCTCCGTTTGTTTACCCTCATATCTCACACAGGGGTGTTCAATCATATTGGGTCTAATGTTATCATATTTCAATGCCTTTGAAAATATTTCACAATCCCGGCGTCAGGATGAAGAATGATTTCTTTGACATGGGAATATTTCCTATATATACTTTAATTCAAACGGTAAAATGCTCACCATTTCCATAATCAATCCATATCCTTTACAAAGGAGCACAAATGCTGCCGAGAAGAGACAAGGAGATTCTGAGAGGGCTCGCTGAAAAAGTCGCCGGAATTGCAGCTCTGGAAGAACAGAATGTTACGGTAGAGAAATGGAAACGCCTCAATGATATGAAATTGGTCAGGCCGATGGTTTATATCTATCAAATTCCGTGGTGGGAGATGATGAACGAGGACAGCGAATTGATTCTTCGCACCGGGGATGAAAAAGCGCGGAAAATGGAAGAAAATCTTCTTCAAACCATATATCTGTGGAACCATATGCGTGCGGATATGGTGGTTGAACCCTATTATACCGTCCCCAGATGCATTATAAACAATACCGGCTTTGGCGTGGCGGTGGAAAGAGAAATAGTTCCTTCCAACGGCGGAAAGGGAGTCCCTTCCTCCCACTACCGCATCCAGATTTCCGGTGAGGCGGATATAGAAAAGATTAAGACACCTGTCGTCTCCTGCGATTATGCCGGGGCTGAAAGAGAATACGAATGGACCAGCGAAATCATGGACGGCATAATGGCTGTGAAAAGAAGCGGTCCGGTGAGTTTCGGATTTGCACCGTGGGATTTGCTCGCCATGCTTTGCGACCCGGGACAGATACTTCTTGACCTTGCAATGCGCCCCGCCTACATCCATAAACTGATTGACCGTCTTGCAACCGCATACTGCGATATGCTTGACCAGATGGTAAATCTGAACCTTTTTTCCCCTGGCAGCGGCAATCACGTTGTCGGCAACGGGGGGCTGGGATTCACCGACCAGCTCCCTCAACCGGACTGCGATCCCCGGCATGTCAGACTCTCTGACCTGTGGAGCGGCGGCATGTCCCAGATATTCTCGGAAGTGTCGCCGGCAATGCACGAGGAATTTGCCCTGCAGTATGAAAAAAGATATCTCAACAGGGCGGGCCTGACTTATTACGGATGCTGCGAGCCGCTGCACCGCAAGGTAGACATTGCGGCCAGACATCTTACGAAACTCAGAAAAATTTCAATGTCCCCATGGGTTGATATAAAAACCGGGGCTGAAGCCATTAACGGACGTTTTATCTTTTCCTTCAAGCCGAATCCCGCCTTTCTGGCTACGGAAAACAAATGGGCGAAGGAGAGCGCAAAGAAACAGATAGAGGAGGTGCTGGATGTCACGAAAGGAGAAAAACTTGAAATCATACTTAAGGATATCAGTACAGTCCGCCATGAACCACGGCGCTTATGGGAATGGACTGAAATGGTGATGGATATGGTAAGAAGATACGAGTAGACCTGCAATCAACTTTTGTATTTCGGGAGACGATGAAAATGAAAAAGGCGGATAATAAGAAAATACGGATAGGATTTATAGGATGCGGTCCGATGGCAAACAACACTCATCTGCCCAGTTTTACTTCTTATGATGATGTTGAAATAGTCGCTCTTTGCGATATGAATGAAAAGGCGCTTGAGGAGACCGGTAAGAGATACGGCATAAAAAACCTCTACACGAACTACCAGAAGATGGTGGAGGAATCATGCCCGGATGCCGTGGTTGCCATAGGACAGCCGGAGATGATGTTCAAGCCCATCCTCTGGTGCCTGGAACAGAAACTCCACGTCTATACGGAAAAACCTCTGGGTATTAACATGCACACCGCGCGCCTTCTTGCAGACGCCGCTGAAAAGAACGGTTGCATCACGCAGGTGAGTTTCCAGAGAAGGGCGTGCCCGCTGCTTGTCAGACTCCGCGAAGAGTGCCTTGCACGAGGTCCGATAACACACGCTGTATGCGAGTTTTACAAGTGCCAGATTGCTCCTTTCAAAATGGTGAGAGACCATATGATGGACGACGGAGTCCATGCAATAGACACGCTTCGCTGGATATGCGGCGGGGAGGTCAAGGAAATCCACAGTGAGATGAAAAGCATTAACGTTCCCGACCGGAACGTCATCATTGCACAGATTATCTTTGACAGCGGAGCAACAGGCATAATGATAAACAGCTGGGCAAGCGGACGGCGGGTATTCAGGGTTGAGATGCACTCTCCGGGAATATGCGCGGAAGGCAACCCCGAAGGAAAGGGATATGTTTACAGGGACGGGGATGTTAAAGGGATAGAATATGATACCGACGAGGTGGCGCAGACAGACAACCCCCTTGTTTCAAGGGGCTTTGAGCGCAAGAACAGGGAATTCATTGACTGCATTAAAGAAAACCGGCTTCCCCAGTCACATTTCGGGGACGCACTGAAAACAACGGAGATTGCCGAAAAAATACTGGCTGCCGATATATTGCGGGAGGATTGAGATGGGGACGAAAAATATTGAATTCACAGTTTTTACGAAACCGTGGAAGATGCCTGTGAAAGAACTTGCCGTATATATAAAGAATTTGGGCTTTGACGGTATTGAACTTCCAGTGAGGGACGGCTACCAGGCAACTGCGGCAGAGATAGAAAAACTGCCTGAGGTAGTAAAAATCCTTGCCGATTACGGGCTGAGCGTTCCGAGCGCAGCCATACAGGTGCCCGTGGACGAAAGGGTTCTCTCCGCCTGTGCGGAAGCGAAGGTGGGCATCATAAGGAGGTGTATCGGAGTTTTCCCTGAACTCGGATACATGCGCTCAATGGAAAAACACTGGAAAGAGTTTGATGAACTTGTTCCTCTGCTGGATAAATATGGAGTGACCATCGGCATACAGAACCACTGCGACCTCAATCTCTGCAATGCGATGGGCATACGGTATCTCATTGAGAGGTACAGCGCCAAGCATTTCTGTGCGGTCTGGGACCCGATGCACTGTGCGCTCAACGGCGAAGACCCCCGGCTTGCAGTTGATATACTCTGGTCTCATCTCGGTATGGTCAATTTGAAAAACTCCTACTGGAGAAGAAAGACCGGAACTGAAGCCAAGTATGTACAGTGGGAGCATTACGAGACCTCGGGAAGACAGGGACTTGCATCATGGCCTCTTGTTGCCGAGGTGCTCAAGCAGCGCGGGTATAAGGGCGTGGTATGCCTCACCGCAGAATACACCGACGCAAGTTCCGTTGACCGGCTTATAAAAGAGGACATTGAATTTGCAAAATCCTTATTCTGAAAAGGAGTGAAGCCATATGTTGCTTCTTGACTTGAAAAAATCTTTGCCCGGAGGGTTGCCTGCAGGATGGAACATCTTTTCTCCCAGGACTTCATTGAAACCAGTATTCAGGGTGGTTACCCGCGGAGGCAAGAAAGCATTGCTGGCAGGTGGTAACGGGAGATATGACTGCGTGGGGCATGTAAGCCGCACAGTTAACCTGAGAACCGGTGAAACGTACAGGTTCTATGTGAAATTCAGCATGACCGAAGGGATAAATCCGAACCGCAATCTTCTTTTCCACTTCCATGCGGAAAGACCGGGAGGGCGATGGTTCATACAGACAGGGATATTTGACTTCCGGAAAATTGCAAAGAATCATGCCGAGGGAGAAGGGATATTTGAGGTTCCTTCCTCAGAGCATATAACCTGGCAGGAAGGCAAGGAGATAACAGGAGAGGTGCGCATATTCTTCAGGTGGAGTGCGCGGGGAAAAGTCTGGATTGAAGAGATGTCCCTGTCAGAGGCAGAACCGCTCAGCCCTCGTCCTGTAAGGGTTGCGTGCGTATCAGGCAAAATAGAGAACAGGGGTCTGAAGGAATGGGCGGAAATTCTGGAAACGGCAGGTAAAGAAAAAGCTGATATTGTATTGCTCCCTGAAACCTTTTACGGTTCCGAACAGGAAGAACTTGACGGTCCTTCAGCAGAATTGCTCAGCGAAAAGG
>Ga0209609_10000948_pt1 | contig 17084 bp, 18 predicted proteins | sample LakKivw325mmetaG_FD_184136 | JGI IMG/M metagenome (GOLD analysis project Ga0209609, IMG submission 184136) | Anoxic lake water microbial communities from Lake Kivu, Rwanda to study Microbial Dark Matter (Phase II) - Lake Kivu water 325m metaG... | ecosystem: Environmental > Aquatic > Freshwater... | reverse complement strand
GAGAAAGAATCCAAGAGTATGGCATGAGGATCTCATCTTTTTATCTTTACAACTCAACACCTCAACCTCTCAACAACTCAACATTTTGGTGTTTTCATCCTCATATGGTGCCACAACGTGGCATGGCGGTCTATTATCCAGATATGGAGGTTTATTCATTTATTTTTTTTCTCTTTTCATTATTCCAGTCTTTCCCCGTAGATTGAGTTTTCAACAATTCTCACATTCTTTCTCGCCAGTTCCTAAATAAAGAACCTGGGATTCCCGGCTATGATACCGAAAGACCGTAATCCCTTTGCAGCGAAGTGCATGGGCGAGGAGATAAACCTGAGCGACCGTTTCTGGTGTTGCCTCTTCAGGAAGATTAATTGTTTTGGATACGGCATTATCAACATATTTTTGAAATGAAGACTGCATGCGTACCTGAAATTCTGGAGGAATCTCCGACGCCGTCAAGAAAAGAGCATGAAGGAGGGGAGGTATTCCTGGTATATCCCGTAGTGATCCCTGTTCCCAAATCATTTTTCGCACATTTTCCGGAATGTGATATGTTTTCAGACTCTCTTCTAACCAAGGATTGATTTCCAGCAATTCGGTATTTTCCAACACATACCGCCTGAAGACGAGAGCAAAATAGGGTTCAATGCCACTCGAACACCCGGCTATAAGACTGATGGAACCAGTGGGAGCGATCGAGGTTACAGTTGCATTCCGTAATCGGTTATTCTCTTGAGAATAGATGCTCTGCGAATAATTGGGGAAAACCCCTCTTCTCTTGGCTAATTCCTGAGATGCGGCTCGTGCTTGTAAGCAAATGAATGACATCAGTTCTTCTGCCACGACTAAAGCGTGATCGGAAAAATAGGATACTCCAATGGCGCTCAGTAGATCGGAAAATCCCATCACCCCCAACCCGATCTTTCGATTTCCCCGTACCATTTGTTCGATAACTGGCAAAGGATAACGATTGATGTCGATCACGTTATCTAAAAAATGAACTGCAGCAAAAACCACGTGTTTTAACTTAGGATAATCGATTTTTCCGTCACGGACCATCCGCGCCAGATTTATCGATCCGAGATTGCATGATTCATAAGCAAGGAGCGGTACTTCACCACATGGGTTGGTTGCTTCAATTCGTCCTAAAGCCGGAGTGGGATTGGTCCGGTTTATTTCGTCCAAAAATATCAAACCTGGTTCCCCGGATTTCCAGGCGCTTTCGACAATCTGTTGGAAAAGTTCCCGAGCATTCATGCGTAAAACGTTTTTTCCAGTATGGGGATTCATTAAATCGATCATTTGTTCTTGACGAACTTTTTCCATTTCTTCGTCGGTAATTGCCACTGATAAATTAAAATTCTCCAAAAGACTGGATTTTTCTTTCACTTGAATAAATTCACGAATATCAGGATGATTGAAACGCAGGATTCCCATGTTGGCACCCCGCCGACGCCCACCCTGCTTGACTACATCGGTCGTCACATCAAAAATCCGCATAAATGAAACCGGCCCTGACGCTCTGCCTCCGGTTGAAGCCACCCGGTCACCTTTGGGACGAAGCTGGGAAAAATTGAAACCGGTTCCACCTCCTGATTTATGAATAAAAGCCATATCTCGTAACGTGTTGAAGATATCCTCAATCGAATCCCCAATAGGGAGAACGAAACACGCGGACAGCTGACCCAAAGGAGTACCGGCATTCATCAGAGTGGGCGAATTGGGGAGAAATTCGAGTTTGGTGAGCATTTGGTAAAAAACTTCAGCACTCCGATCAGCCTCCTCATGGTAGAGGCGATCCGCTTCAGAGACCGTCCGGGCGACTCGCTCCATCATCTGTTTGGGAGTCTCCTGAACTTCTCCTTCCTCATTTTTGATAAGGTAGCGCTCTTTCAAAACCTTTATTGCATTGAGAGTGAGCTTTAAATCATCATGAACCCCAAACACATTCCACTTGGCTTCGCGTATCTCTCTCCGCTTTTCCCGATAAAGAATATAGGCCTTGGCCACTTCGGGAAGCGAATGAGACATAAGGGTCTTTTCGACTGCATCTTGAATTTCTTCGACAGTCGGTACCGGTCCGATACCATCAATGATGAGTCTGGAAATTACCTCTTGTGCCAGATCTTCAGCCCGACCCACTTGATATTGATCCGTCGCTCGAAGTGCTTGTTCGATGGCATGCACGATTTTCACAGTAGAAAAGGGCTCAACCTCGCCATTTCTTTTTTTCACCTGGGCAAAGAAAGTATCAGCCAATCTCATACCTCCTTTTCATCTTCAGCCTCCTTCTTCACAAAGCTCCCTTTGGCTCCACAGCTCGGGCATTTCTGAGGTTTACACCGACTTTCTTTTTCTGAACCGCACGCTTCACACTTCCAAATTGTCATGGGCTATTCCCACCTTTCGCCGACATCCTGGCCGATTTGATATTAATTATTCATAAAAAAGTTTTTATCGATCCAGCATTCTAAATCATCCCAGGTTGAAAAAATAAAATCGGGCGCATCATCGAGGAATACATCCTGATGAATTGAATCCCATTTAACGAGGGCGCCCTGAACTCCAGCACGATGAGCTGATTGAATATCTAATGGAGAATCACCAAAATAAATCACTTCTTCGGGTTTAATCGAAAACAAGTCCAAAATCTTTTGAACTCCATCTGGAAACGGCTTGGGACGTGGAATCTCATCACCACAGACAATGGCATCAAATAAATCGATAACTTTCAACTTTTTTATGGTAATCTCAGCACTTCTTCGACCTTTGGAGGTAAACAGGGCTTGTTTTATTCCTTTTAACCGGAGAGTGCGTATACAATCAAATACTCTGGGAAATGTTTTGACCAAAAGGTCATGATTGTCCTGATAATAAGTATAAAAATCATGTAAAGCCTGGGCTTTTCTTTCAGGACCGACAATTTTTTCAATCACATCGCCTTCAGGAGGCCCATACAAACGAACGATCTCCGCCGGGGTCATTTTCAACCCAGTATACTTTTCCGAAACCATATTAAAAGCATTCCAGAGGAGTTTCGAACTCCCGATCAGTGTATTATCCAAATCCCAAATCATAAGCTTAAACATGGCCACCGGTTTCCTTTTCGATTTCTCTCAGATTTCCGATCACAGTTTCCATATTCGCATCAGTCCCCATCGATATTCGAAGAGAATCGGGCCATTCGGAAAAATATCGGACTAAAATCTTTCTTTGCTTGAGTTGAAGATACACTCGTTCTAAATTTTTACCCGGTCGTTTCACCATAACAAAGTTGGCTTCTGAGGGAAGAACCACATAGCCCAGCTCCAACATCGCCTCCGAAAATACGCTTCGAGTATGTTTGATCTTCTCTGCGTTCTGCTTCATATGTTGGATATCCTGCAGAGCTGCCCAGGCGGCTTTTTGGGAAAACCAGCTGACGTTATAGGAATCCTTTAATTTTAAAAAACCATCAACCAGATTGGGATGAGCGAAAAGAACACCAATGCGCATACCCGCCAGAGAAAAAGACTTGGAGAGGGTTCGCAATATGATGAGTTGGTCAAATTGACCAAGAAGCGGAAGCGCGTTTTCCCGGGCAAAGTCAACATAGGCTTCATCCACCACCACTGGGCACGATGAAGACTTTAAAAGCTTCTCGATGTGGCTGGAAGGTAAAAAAGTTCCAGTAGGTGAATTTGGGTTACAAATCACTTTCATACACGCTGATTTAGTAAATATGCTTTCCGGGAGAGTGTAGTCAGGATTAAACGGAATTTCGTGATAATCAGCTTCCTGAAAAAGAGCGAGGGTTCGATATAAAGTGTAGGTGGGAAAAGGATAAACAACCCGATCGTTCTTCCCCAAAAAAGCCCGAAAAACGATATTCAGAAGTTCATCGGAACCGTTTCCGATTAAAATCCAATCGGGAGGATACCCATAAACCTCAGATACTTTTTCTCTCAGTTCATCACAGAGTGGTGGGGGATAGAGCCCCAAATAACGTGGATTAAGACTTTGTTTCAAAGATTCTATCACCAACGGTGAAGGAGGATAGGGATTTTCATTGGTATTCAGTTTAATAAATTCACCGTCATGAGGTTGCTCACCCGGAACATACCCTTTCATCGTTTCCAGGTGAGGACGAAAATAGCTCATCTCGGACCTCCTTTGCCCATGTGCTTTAATATTTGAGTACTCCTCCCACTCGTGTCATGCAAAGTATACACTTCCAATAAATTCCGATAATCACCTCGAAAGTCAAGACCATAACCAACAACATATATATCGGGAATTTCAAAGCAGGAATAATGCACTGGTACTTCGATAAATCGCCGGTCAGGACAATCTAAAAAAGTACAGGCAACGATGCTGGCGGGGAATCGCTTTTCCATGATGTGCATTAAAAAATTCAAAGTCATGCCGGTATCGATAATATCTTCAACGATGATGACATCTCGATCAGCGACTTCTTCAGTAATGTCTTTTTCGATTTCAACCTTTTTAAAACCGGTTTTAAAGCTCGAGATCGACATAAAATCAAGATCAAATGGAATAGCGAGAGACCGGGTCAGATCAACCGTAAAAAAAATCGCCCCTCTTAAAATGGAGATGATCAGCGGTCTTTTCCCCACATAATCTTGACTGATCGCTGTCGAAATCTGTTTGACACGGGTTTCTATTTCCACTCTTGTAAATACACATTCTCCCAGCTTGGATTCAATCATTGATTATCCTCCACTCCAAACTTGCGTAAAAGATGCATATAATCTCGAGAATATATTACCTTGATTTTTATCTGAGGGTAAAGTTCCCGAAGTCTTCTCACTTTTCGGTTTTTTTTCCTGACTAATTTTTGTCTCTGGGTGGTGAGTTCGATAAACAGATCAAAATCGGGAAGATAGAAATCTGGGGAGAAGGCTTCAATAACATTCCCCTCATTATCCCATTCCAAAGGAAAAGTGCGGGGCTCATAAAGCCATTTTATACGGTAAAAATCAAGAATGCGAGCAAATTCTTCCTCAGAAGGATGAACAAAATCCACCCGGTTCCCTCCAAAATCAAGATTGGGAAAAAGTGGTTGTTGTTCTCCCTTTCCGAGCGATGGCACTCCAATATTTGCCATTGCTTCCAGAATAATGTGACAAGCCCGATCAACCGAATAATAAGCGGTATTCAAAACCAGGTTGTACATCATGGGGTTTTTCCAATCAGCTCCTAATGTTTCTAACAGGAACTTTTCCCTTTTCCGATCCAGTTCGGATAATATATGAGAAGCCGTCACTTCATCCTGATGGTATTTTTCCATGATTCTTTTCAACCGGACTTCCGGCGAAGAGACGATTAACAAGTGAAAAGTACGGACATCATTTTGAAAGATGGTTTGGCCACCCCGACCAAGAAAGATGATAGGTCGCTTTTTTATCTGTTTGTAAACGATCTCACGAACCGCTTTCGCCCAGATGAGAAATTTAACTCGATCAATATTTTCATCCAGATCGTCATGCCCTGATTCATGGAGGAATTGTGCTAATTGGTCACGATCAATGAGTTGATAATTTAAAAGTTGAGAGAGTTTTTCCGCAATCTCATCACCGAGGCTTTCGGTTTCGCGGGAAAGAGTAATAATTGATACCTTTTCCACTGAACGCTCCACCAACCTGTTTTCCCATATTATATACGAATTCCCTGTTTCTTTCTCATCGGGAATTTACGGAATGAATAAATTCGGTTAAAATAATAATCATGAGAAAAATGAATTGGGAATTCGAGCTTATGATTCTTCTGGTCATCATTGTAGGAACGATGATTCTCGGCACCGCTTCTCCAATAGCAGCCTCGGCTTGGCGAGATGCTCCTTCCTTTTATTTATACGACCTCTCCGGACAGGAAATACAATTTACCGTTTCCGATAATATGGTGGTTCTTTTATTCATGTCTCCCGATTGTTTTGCCTGTGATCGGGAATTGTTTATGGCGAATATCCTTCAAAAAAATCTCTCTTTCCAGCTCATACCGGTTTGTATTGGGTGTAACTGGAAAGAGGTGAAACGTATCCAAGAATCACTCAATCTGGAGCTCCCAATCTATATGGGAAAAGTGAATCTCAAGGCGAGCTGGGGAATTTGGGAGTTCCCGACTGCCTTTTTAGTTGATAAAAATATGAAAATCCTTGAAAAATGGCAAGGGAAAATTGCCGTTCAGTCTTTAGAGAAACAGTTAGCCAACAGAGAAATGGTTCAATCGAAAAGAAAAAAAGCGGATGGGGATTCATCCCCATCCGCTTGCAGCGATGTTGTGTGTTATTAGTTCATTTCCCATTCCTGAAGTTCCAGGTACAACGATTTCTGACCTTCCTCAAGTGTATCCGTATCCCTGATTTCAACCACAAAGGGAAGCGGCGACGCTTTGGATAACAGCATCCGAACAATAATCTGATCATTTTTAAGGATCTCAATCCAGTTGGCTTTGGCTCCAAAACGTTCTTCAGAAGAGGTGACTTGAATGGTCATCTTCTCCCCCTCTTCTTTGGTACTCCATTTGAAACCCTCTTTCAATTCTCCCCCCATCAAGGTGACGGGGAGAAGCATGAATTGGACCGCCATAACCGGAGCAATAACCGCCATTGTCATCGGGTTGGCAAAGAAGAGATTATTAAAAACGTTTTGGGAATCATCCTTGGTTGCAGTAAAAGTATTGGAAAACTCATTGTCACCCAATTGAAAATCAACCACTACCTGAAAAACCCCTGCATCCTGAGGAGTCACATCGACAGCGAGATGGCCTTCGATCGTCGCTCCGTCTTTTTCTTCTCGAATCAAGTATTTTTGATGTTTCAGTTTCTCAAATTGAATCACATTCGGTAACTCATCTTGAGCGAATGCAATTACCGATATTGATAGTATTAAAAGTAGTGATAGCCATCCCAACCATTTCCGCATCATGTTTATCTCCTCCATTTTTTTCTGGTATTTTATCATGTCCCCCTGGTATTTACCCACTTTTTGGAGTCATCTATCAAAATATTTTGAAACTCGCCATTAGGCGATGCTATAATAGCATGCAATTCAACAATAAAAGAAGGTGGTTTGTATATCAATTTTTCAACAAACCCTACAGGACCTTTGGGACCGAAAAATTAATCCGGAGGAAGCCGAAAAACGACTCCGACAATTTCCCTATGAAGATATCGGTTTCGCCAAAATCGATCACCATCGTGCCCTCCGCAAGGGTTTCCCTGAAGTTGTTTTTTGTCAAGGAAAAACCAATGAACAAATCGTAGATATCCTTAAGAAAATCAGCCGGGAGCATCCGAATTGCCTCGCCACGCGGGTTCAACCGGATACCTATGACTCGGTAAAAAAAGAATTTCCCGACATCCGTTTTCATCCCAATGCCCGCCTTCTGGTTCTGGAAAGAGAGCCGGTTTCAAAAAAAGGGTCAGTTGCCATCGTCAGCGCCGGTACTGCTGATCTTCCGGTCGCCGAAGAGGCTGCTATCACAGCTGATGTTGCCGGGAGTACGGTGAGCAGAATCTACGACGTGGGAATTGCCGGTCTCCACCGACTTATCTCGCATTTGAACCAACTCTGGCAAGCCAACGTCATTGTGGCAGTGGCTGGTATGGAAGGAGCTCTTCCCGGCGTTATTTCGGGCATGGTTGGACGACCGGTGATCGCCGTCCCAACCAGCATCGGGTATGGTGCCCATTTTCAAGGGTTATCAGCACTCCTAACCATGTTGAATACCTGTTCTCCGGGTATAGGAGTAGTGAATATTGATAACGGCTTTGGCGCCGGATATCTTGCCCACCTTATCAATCGTTTAGCTGAAGGGGATAAATAAAACCATGATTCTCTATTGTGACTGCTTTTCTGGAATCAGTGGGGACATGTTTCTTGGGGGTTTGATTGATTTAGGGTTACCGGTGGATTATTTGAAATCGGAAATCGCCAAAATGAAAATTCCTTTTCAGTTCCATGCCATTACGACCAAAAAGGGATCGATTCAAGCGGTTCAGATTGAAATAGCCGACCCGGAAGAAAGTGAAAGCCATCATGTTGATCATCATCACCGCCCCGTAGCTGAGCTGATACGGATTATTCAGGAGAGTAAGCTCTCTCATTCAATAAGGGAAAAGTCAACCACCATCCTCTGGAAAATTGCACAGGCAGAAGGGAAAATTCACGGACAAAACCCGGAGAATGTCTATCTCCATGAGGTCGGAGGAGTTGATACTTTGATTGATATCACCGGCGTTCTCATCGGTGTTGATTATTTGGCAATCAATAAAATCATGGCCTCAATTATCCCCACCGGGTATGGTTTCATCTCCACCAGTCATGGAACCCTCCCCATTCCCGCACCGGCAACTGCGGAACTCCTCAAAGGGATTCCGGTGACAGCTGGTCATGTTCCAGGAGAACTAACGACTCCAACCGGTGCTGCCCTCATCGGTACCATGGCCGAGCAATTTGGTTCTATTCCCCCAATGATCATTGAACGCATCGGCTATGGTGCCGGCCATCGCGACTATGAATCACCAAATGTATTGCGTCTCTTATTAGGGCGAGATCTCCCCACCTCTCAGCACGAAGAAAATATTCTGATCGAAACCAATATCGATGACATGAGTCCGCAAATCGTCGATTATGTCAGTGAAAAACTCTTTGAGGCTGGAGCATTGGACGTTTATACCACGCCCATCTACATGAAAAAACAACGTCCAGCCTTCATGCTGTCTGTTATTGTCCCGCCCAGCCGCCTTCAGGAATTTAGAGATCTTCTTTTTAAAGAAACCACCACCCTCGGAATCCGAGAAATTTCATTCAAAAAAGTGTCTCTTCCCCGTGAAGATATGGAATTGGAAACTACTTGGGGAAAAACAAAGGTCAAAATATCTCGTTACCGTGATGGAATAAAACTAACGCCCGAATATGAAGAATGCAAAAGTATCGCCCGACAATTTCACCTCCCACTGATTGAAGTTATCCATGCTGTTCGAAACGCAGCGGAAAATAAACTCCGTACCGGTGGAAGGTTCGAATGAAAGGCGATAATCCCTAAGTCTTTTCACATTGACCACCGCATTTTTTTCCACATCTTAAACACGTTAATCCCTGAAGAAGAGTCTCACGTTATTGGGGAGTGAAAAAGCGGTTAATAATTCGTTTATCAAGCAACCATATCTCCATGGGAATATCATTCAGAATGGTGCCTTTTTTGTCATGGTCATCTCTGTTTTTCATGTTATAACCTCCTCTCACTATGAAACCAATGAAACCCAGTTCAAAAAAGGTTAAACCATTTATAAATGAAGAATGGATTGAAAAAGAGAAGCGGAGGGGGGACAAACCTAATCTTCACCTAAATACGCTTTTCGAACTTTTTCATCAAACAGTAACGCTTTCCCTTCGCCACTCGTAGAGATTCTCCCTGTTTCCATTACATAGGCAAAGTCAGAGATTTCTAAAGCACCCCGAGCGTTTTGCTCGATGAGAAGAATAGTTGTTCCTTCTTGATTGATTTTCTCAATAATATGGAAAATTTCTCGAACCAGTAGCGGTGCTAAACCCAACGAAGGTTCATCCATCATCAACAATTGGGGACGTGACATAAGGGCACGACCCACTGCCAGCATTTGTTGCTCTCCACCACTGAGTGTTCCCCCTTTTTGCCAGGTTCTTTCTTTCAGTCGCGGAAATATGGTGAAAACCCAATCCATATCTTTTTTAATTTGATCAAAGTCTTTTCGAATATAGCACCCAAGAATAAGATTTTCCATAACAGTTAAATTAGGAAAAATTCTTCGTCCTTCTGGGACCATGGCAATCCCCATGCCCACAATGAGGTGGGCGGGAAGACCTGCAATAGGATGCCCATTAAATGTAATTGCCCCCTGTCGGGGATGAATAAGCCCGGAAACAGTTCTCAAAGTGGTACTTTTCCCTGCTCCATTGGCACCAATCAGTGATACAATTTTTTTCTTTTCGACATTCAAACTGATTCCCTTCAGGGCATGTATTCCTCCATAATAAACATGAAGATTCTCTATTTTCAGTACGATGTGGTCGTTGTTCATTTAACTTTCCACTCCCAGATAAGCCTCAATAACTTTTGGGTTTTTTCGTATATTACTTGGTGTGCCTTCGGCAATTTTTATCCCGAAATCCATCACCGCCACATTTTCACAGATCCCCATAACCACCTTCATGTCGTGTTCGATAAGAAAAATGGTTAAGTTGAACTCTTCTCGAATCTTTTGAATAAAATTCATAAGATCCATAGTTTCATGGGGGTTCATCCCTGCTGCTGGTTCATCTAACAATAAAAGTTTTGGATGAATTGCCAAGGCACGGGCAATTTCTAATCTTCTCTGTTGACCATAGGGAAGACTCTTGGCTTCCTCTCGAGAGAGTTCTGCCAATCCCACAGCTTCGAGTAATCGATATCCCTCTTCTCTCATAGCTTTTTCCGCTGAGACATAGGCAGGACTTCTCCACATAGCACTGAGAAAAGAATTTTTTAAACCCATATGAAACGAAACCATGACATTGTCCAATACCGAAAGGTTTCCAAACAGACGAATATTTTGAAAGGTTCGGGATATACCGAGCGATGTGATCTCATGGGGAGGAAGACCATTGAGAATGTGGTTCAAAAAAACGACCTTCCCTTTAGATGGAATATATTGCCCGGTAATCATATTAAAAATGGTGGTTTTTCCAGCGCCATTCGGTCCAATCAAACCCGCCAAATCACCGGACTGTAGGGAAAAATTAAAATCATTCACCGCGATCAACCCTCCAAAAATCATGGTAAGTCCGTTTATAGAAAGGAGGGTTTGTGTCTGCTCATTCATTTTGGGGTTTACCTCTTTTGAACAAATTCATAATCAAGTCCCAGGATAATTCTTTCGTACCAAATAGTCCACGACGATAGAATATCATCATTATCACCAACAAAGCTGAAAAAGCCACCATTCTCATTCCGGGAATACCAGGTATGGTAAAGGAACCAATGGTATGAGGAGCTTCGACTTCGCGAAGAATTTCCTGTAAAAAGGCAAAAATAAAAGCCGTGACGACTGAGCCGGTGATGCTCCCCAGACCACCTAAGACAACAATGATCAACAGGTTAAAGGTCATGGAAAAGGTAAATAATGTCGGTGACACGGTACTGATCAGGGTAACAAACAACCCACCAGCAACTCCGGCAAAGAAACCGCTTAAAGTAAAAGCCATCAGTTTCATCCGAAACGGATTGACTCCCATGGCTTGAGCGGCGATCTCGTCTTCACGAATCGCTTTGAGTGCCCGTCCAAAGCTGGAATTCACCAGACTGCAAATAAGGTAGACCGTTAGAAAGGCCAATCCTCCTGTCCACCAGAGATTGGTGTATTCCGGAATCCCCTTAATGCCCAGGGCGCCATTGGTGAGAGGAATGAAATTATTCGCTAAAACGAAGATGATTTCACTGAATCCAAAAGACGCGATTGCCAGATAATCTCCTCGCAATCTGAGGGTGGGTACACCGATGAGAAGAGCACCTCCAGCGGCGATCAAGCCCCCCAGGATTAAGCTCACGATAAACAGGTAGGAAGGAAAAGTAATGACGCTAAAAGGCCAAATAAGCGGGGTTAAGAAATAGACTTGTTGTTTTTGAACCACCGGCAGCATCAACAGTGCCACGGTATATCCGCCCAGAGCCATAAAACCATTGGGACCAAGGGAGAATTGACCGGCAATACCATTTATTAAATTGTAGGCAACAGCGGCGATGACATAAATAAACGCAGTGTTTAAAATTCGAATAATATACGCATTTAAATAATTTTGGGCAATCCACAGTCCAAAAAGCAAAATAACGAAGAGAATGGCAGTCAGTAGGTAATCTCTTTTCCCCATTTTTTTTTATGACTTACACCTTTTCCTTTAGAGTTTCTCCCATTATGCCGTTCGGTTTGATGATAAGAAAGAGAATGAGAAGCCCAAAAACAAATGCATCTCTATAACCGGTAAGTCCGGGAAAGAAAGCAGCAATGAGAATTTCTGCCAGGCCAATAATGAAGCCTCCGATCATCGCACCCACCACATTGCCAATGCCACCGACCACTGCGGCGGTAAATGCTTTCCACCCCGGGAAAATACCCATTAAGGGGTTGATTTGCGGAAATTTAGCAGCCCACATCACCCCTCCCGCGGCAGCCAATGCCGAACCCAGCGCAAAGGTATACAGGATGATTTGATCGATATTGACTCCCATCAAGCGGGTGGTTTCCATATCTCGTGCAACTGCACGCATTGCTATTCCAACTTTGGTTTTATAAACGATATAAAGCAAAACCATTAAAATACATATACTGATGATAGGAACCCAAAAAGTGACCCCCTGTATTTTAGCACCAGCGATGATATAGACATTTTTCATCAAATCTGGTCGGGGAAAACCCTTTGGTCTCGCCCCTAAAACCACCAGACCCAGGTTTTCAATAAAGTAAGAGACTCCAACGGCGGTAATCAATGCCGAAATACGAGGAGCGTTTCGTAGTGGTCGATAGGCGACCCGTTCAATCGTCATCCCCACAATGGCACATAAAACAATACTGATGAGAACCGAAAGCCACCAGGGAAGCATAAAAATCACGATCATAAAAAAGGCAAAATAGGTGCCCAGCATAAATACATCGCTATGAGCAAAATTAATCAAACTGAGAATGCCATAGACCAAAGTATAACCGATGGCGAGCAAAGCATAAAGACTCCCCAGCGAAAATCCATTCATGAGCTGTTGGAAAAACTGAGCAAAACTCATTATTCAACCCTCTTTGTCCAAGATACTGATTCCTACTTTTTCGTTCTATTGTACTCAATAGGTTCAATAAAAAAAAGTGATAAAACAAAAAAGAGGGGACGGGTTAATCCCCCGTCCCCATTTTCATCTTACTTAACAACAACCGTTCCTAAGAGTTTCACTACACCACCCTCGACTTGTTTGACGACGACGGGTTTCTGGGCATCTCCGTTTTCAATGGTGACTTTCCCAGTGGTTACTTCAAGGTCTTTGGTATCTTCTATAGCAGCAGCGATTTTTTCTGGTTCAAAGGAATTCGCGCGTTTAATAGCGTCCATAATAATTAAATAGCAATCGGCGGCTAAGGCTCCAAATACACCAGGTTCCTTATTATACTTCTTTCGGTAGGCATCAAAGTACTTCTGCCCGATTTCAGTCAACGCTTTTTGGGTATCACCATGGGCGGTGAAGTAGAATCCTTCCACTGCATCGCCACCGATAGCAATTAGTTCCGGAGCATCAGAACCATCTCCACCCAGGATCTTTCCTTCAAAACCAAGGTCACGAGCCTGACGGCAAATCAATGCGATTTCGGTATAGTAGTTCGGGAGATACAAAATGTCCGGATTCAAATTTAGAATGGTAGTTAATTGAGCGGAGAAATCCTGGTCACCGGATTTACAATTTTGAACGGTCAGTACTTTCCCTCCCTTTTTCTCATAGGCATCTTTGAAGAAATTTCCCAATGCAACACAATAGTCCTGGGCGATATCAGAAAGAATGGCCACGGTTTTCCCCTGAAGATCTTCATAGGCAAATTGAGCTGCAGCCACCGCTTGGTAGGAATCGATAAACGTCGCTCGGAATGAGTACTTCTTCCCCTGGGTTACCAACGGGTTGGTGGCAGTCGCTGATATCTGCGGAACCTTTCTCTCCTCGCAGATCGGACCGGCGGCCAACATGTTTCCGCTGGTGGCTGAACCGATGATAGCGATTACTTTCTCTTTGTCGATAAGACGGGTAGCCGCATTGGCAGCTTCCACCTTATCGCTCTTGTTGTCAACTACGACATATTCGACTTGCTTTCCTAATACTTCGGTGCCGACTATTTCCCTAATGAGTTCAACACCTTCATTCTCCATTTGACCGTAAGCGGCTACTCCTCCGGTCATTTCCAGGTTGGCTCCGATTTTAACCGTATCTTGTGCATAAACCGGTAAAGACAAAACAAGAAACATCATAAATAAAATTCCCAAACAATAAAATTTCTTCAAAGCCATTTCCCCCTTCATTTCAAAATTTGTATAAAAGTATCACCTCAATGAGATTCTTGTCAAGGATAATGTGTTTAAAAAGAGGCAAGAACCAATAATTTTTCCGTCAACTGAGGATCGACCAATAAACCCTCTCTTGTTTCCCCTGCTGATGAATTGACAGAGTATTCACACAGATTCATAATATGCAAATAAATAGACATTCATGCCCATGGTTATTGCTCCTTGAAAGTAGGTTGAGTTTTCATCTTTCAGATGGTGCCAAGGTGTTTTCCTGGCATGAATGTCTATAAAGTGGTTGAGAAAAGGATAAATTTCATGGAGGATAAAGAATCATGAATTCACTTATCATCTGCATATCTCCTCATCATGGGAATACTGAAAAAATAGCCCGCGCTATGGCCGAAGTTTTGCAATCACCAGTGGTTACTCCCGAGCAGTTCAATATTCAATCTCTCGATCGGTATGATCTGATCGGTTTGGGATCCGGAATTTACTATGGAAAACATCATGATCAACTTTTCTCTTTACTGGAACGCATCCCTCAACTCAACAAAAAAGTCTTCATCTTTTCGACCAGCGGTACCGGTTCTATTCGCAGTCATGACGCCCTTAAAAAGATATTAAAAGAAAAAGGGGGTGAAATTGTAGCCGATTTTGCCTGTAAGGGGTTTGACACCTTTGGGCCTTTCAAGCTTGCAGGTGGGATAAACAAAGGGTGTCCTGATCAAAACGATCTCAACCAGGCACGCTCTTTCGCCCAATCCTTGTTCGGAAAAACATAGGAGAAGGATATATGAACCGCAGGGAAATATTCTCTCTCTTATTCCTGATCTTTCTCGCTTTCTTCGCATCGATTGTTTTTGCCGGCGAGGAAAAAATGAATACCCCGAATACAATTGATCTCGAAAAAGCCCTCAACCAAGCATCGGTTCGTTTCCATGAAGTCCAGAAACTCCTCTCCCTGATGAAAAACATGGAAAATCAACTCTCCCAAACCACCCGATTCCTTTCCAACACCAAGAGTTATTTAAATCAGATAGAAAATACCTTGTGGAATTATCGCCAACATATACTTGACCTGCAAGGAAACGTAACCCAGCTCATCATTTTTTGCAAAGATTCTCCCTCAGAACAAAAATGGTCTTCACTTTCCAATGAAGAGAAAAAGGAACTGCTTGAGGCAATACAAAGAGTGTTTGACACATCCTACGTAACGCTTCAAGAAGGCGATACCCTCCTCTCTCATCTCCCTGATCTCAGTCTGGAAAGGGAGAAAATGCTCATCGATGATATGGGTCCCTCCCAAAAAAACTACCAAAGTCTTTCGAACCGGTCTGTTAATCGGCTTACAGAAATTCAGATACTCCTTTCTCCTTTCTCTTCCTTTTCAGAAACCCACACTTTGTTAAAAAAGAGTCAGGTTCTTCTCCAAGAAATCAAACATTCCACTACCATTTGGAATAATACCTGCTCGAAAAACCAAGATCGGTTCCGGGATATCAAAAAGATGGTGAAAAATATTCGCGACACCATCCAGTATATCCAATTGATGATGACCGATACCGAAAAGAAACTCGATCGACTCAATAATGACTATGGCTCTTGTCTTGAATTCTTATTCAACGATATACATTCAGGGTCTCAAACAAAGTCATGAGATTCGCTATCGGTATATTGGCCTGAATGTTATGAACCGCATTCCACACATAACCGCTCCCCGCACCAAATATACCGATGAACCGTTTCACCTCTTCCCTGATTTCATCGGGTGATCCGAAGGGAAGAGTATGTTGGGTGTTAATACCACCTCCCCAAAAAGTAAACCATTTCCCATACTGTTCTTTCAGCTGAACCGGATCCATATCGAATGCTGATATCTGCACTGGATTGAGAATATCGAATTCTGCTTCATGGAGATCAGGGACCAGACCACGGATCGATCCGCAGGTATGGATAAACGTCTTCCAGGTGGTATGTTCGTGGACCCAGCGATTGACCATGGTATGATAGGGCTTGAAAAGTTCGCGATATAGGTCCTGAGAAATGAAAAGGCCGTGTTGAGACCCGAAATCGGCTGCCGAAATAACTATGATCTGTATCTTTTCGCCGACTGCTTGGTGAAACAGTCGTAAATTTTCCAGCGCGATGTCGGTCATTCGAGCAAATACCTCTTTTAAAAATTCCTTTCGAGTCATCAAAGAGATATACCATTCCTCTACATCTCGAATGCCTTTGGGATCAGGAAGTGCACACCCTGGAATATGAGCAATATCACCCAAGTTGGTTCCGGACACTCCCCGTGAAATGATTCCATAATCAGTTTCTTGATAGAGCCGATTTACTTCCGATTCATAATAAACAAGATGCTCTTCTTTCATAATCGTGTATTCTTCGGTTTGATTGGCAACGGTGAGTTCATCGTCAACAACCTCTTTTTTTCTAATAATGGCATCATGGTAAAAACCGCCGTGCGGCATTCTCGCTGAGGGCTGGAACCGCCGATCTCCCCGTGGATATTGAACAATGTCTCCCCGATCATCTGGTTCCGTATTAAATTTTTGCGGGACCATAACTGGCGTTCCATCAAAAAGTCGCCATGGTTTCCAGTTGGCATTTTCGAAACCAAAAGAATTTCCAGGTGATGACAACGGGATGGTATCAATCTGTAATTTCCGGCGGAGTTGGTTATCCACTTCTCCTAACATCAAAAAAGGGTTGCTTACCTTCACCGGTTTATGGGGGGAGAGAAGACCCAGGGCGACCTTCAAGGCATGAAGGCTGCTCACATGAATTCCGGTTACACTGGTACCGCCCAGATCGAATGGAATTCGATCGACGGGTTTGTGGTTCAATGCCGCTATTAATCGTTCACGCGATGTCATACAGTATTCACCTCATTTATATCATACTGTCTAAAAAGAATGCTAACATGACTCTTTATGCCGCAATCAATATACCATTTCCCGATCCTTTTTTGAAAATTCAACCCCATTTCCTCTTTTTCAAGTATAATAATAAATGAATAATGAGTGCTTT
>Ga0209609_10000947_pt1 | contig 17084 bp, 12 predicted proteins | sample LakKivw325mmetaG_FD_184136 | JGI IMG/M metagenome (GOLD analysis project Ga0209609, IMG submission 184136) | Anoxic lake water microbial communities from Lake Kivu, Rwanda to study Microbial Dark Matter (Phase II) - Lake Kivu water 325m metaG... | ecosystem: Environmental > Aquatic > Freshwater... | reverse complement strand
CAGTTGCTTACAATGCTGAATTCATGCAGCCCCGGAATATGTGTCGTAAATATTGATAACGGATTCGGGGCAGGTTATGCAGCGGGCCTTATAAATAACAGGAAGCAGGAAAAATAAAAAATGGCAAAGAATTTTGTACACCTGCATGTCCACAGCGAATATTCGCTTCTGGACGGGCTCCTTAAAATCGATGATATGATAAAAAAGGCAGTTGACCTTGAAATGCCGGCTGTTGCGCTTACTGACCATGGAAATATGTACGGCACCATTGATTTTTATAAAGCAGCCAGGAAAGCCGGCATAAAGCCGATTATCGGCTGTGAAGTTTACCAGGCCCCTAAGAGCAGATTCGATAAAAAATTCAACAGAGACAAAAAAGAGGACCTCTATAATCACCTTACCCTTCTCGTAAAAGATAAAGAAGGCTATAAGAATTTGTTGAAACTTGTCAGCCTGGGATTTCTGGACGGTTTTTATTATAAACCCAGGATAGATTCGGAACTGCTCCAAAAATACAGCAGCGGACTTATTGCACTCAGCGGCTGCATGAGCGGAAAGGTCCCCAGAAGCATTGAATCAGGCAGGGCAGATCTTGCCCAAAAAGCAGTGGAGGAATATATTGAAATATTCGGCAGGGATAATTTTTACCTTGAACTTACAGATTTCGGAATAAAAAAACAAAAAGAGATAAACGCAATAATGTATGATATTGCGCAGAAGTCCGGTTTAGGGGTTGTATGCACAAATGATGTCCATTACCTTAACAGGGAAGATTTCAAGTACCATTTCCTTCTGCTCTGCGTACAGGCGGGCACCACAATGGGTGATTTCAGGAAATACTGTGATGACCTGGCGCAGGACTCTGACCTTGACAGCAGCATCAGCCATATAATAAAAAAGCTTGCACAGCAGGAAGAGCAGAATAAGGAAATCGATTTTGAAAAAAATGAAAAAAGCGGTTTTTTCCCCCGGACTATGGAATATTATTTTAAGGACATGAGCCAGATGAGCGCCCTTTTTAAAGATTATCCGGAAGCAATTGAAAACACTCTTGAAATTGCATCAAAGTGTGATGTGGAACTTGATTTTAATCTGGGATTAATTCCGCCCTTCAAGGTACCCGAGGGTTTTAATCCCGATGATTATCTTAAAAAACTCTGCAGCGAAAATGCACCGGGTAAATATGCCGTTGTAACAGAAGAGATCGGCAGCAGGCTTGAAAGGGAACTTGCTGTCATTAAGAAAATGGGTTTTGCAGAATATTTTCTTATAGTATGGGACTTTGTAAAGTTTGCAAAAAATAATGGCATCAGGGTAGGGCCGGGCAGGGGTTCTGCAGCAGGAAGCATAGTATCTTACCTGCTTGGCATAACCGATATCGAACCACTGCGGTATGACCTGCTTTTTGAGAGATTTTTAAATGATGAGCGCAAAAAAATGCCCGATATCGATATAGATTTCAGTGATGAAAAACGTAACGAGGTCATCAGGTATGTGACAGAAAAATATGGCGAGAACAGGGTGGCACAGCTGATAACTTTTGGAACCATGGCTGCAAGGCAGGCAATAAGGGATGCGGGCAGGGTCCTTGAAGTAGCGTATGCTGAAGTCGATAGAATAGCAAAGCTTGTACCCATGGAACTTAATATGACCATTGATGCGTCACTGAAAATAGTAGCTGAACTGCAGGAGCTTTATGACAGCGATAAAAAAGTCAGGGAAATAATAGATACCGCAAAATCACTTGAAGGAAAAGCCAGGCAGCATTCAATACATGCGGCAGGTATTGTCATCTCTTCAGAAGAGCTTTATAACTACACTCCTGTACAGAGAGACGAAAAAAGCGGTGACATAAAGACCCAATACAAGATGGAAGACGTACAGGAAATCGGCCTGCTTAAAATGGATTTCCTCGGGCTCAAGACGCTGTCGCTTATTGATAAGACACTGTTCCTTATAAAAAAAGCCAGGGGTGCAGACCTTGATATCAGTAATATAGATCTGGCAGATAAAAAAACATACAGGATGCTCTCAAATGGCGACTGCCTTGGTGTGTTCCAGCTTGAAAGTTCAGGCATGAGAGAACTTGTAATTAATTTGAAGCCAAACCGTTTTGAAGATATTATTGCCACGCTTGCACTTTTCAGGCCCGGCCCCCTTCAAAGCGGCATGGTCAATGATTTTGTTGAAGCAAAAAACAAGAACAGGCAAATTAAATATTTCCATCCCAGCCTTGAGCCAATACTTAAGGAAACATATGGCATAATACTGTACCAGGAACAGATAATGATGATAGTCTCAAGGCTGGCAGGATTTTCCATGTCGGAAGCAGACATACTCAGGGATGCAATAAGCAAGAAAAAAAGGGATGTCATGGAAAAACAAAAGAGCAAGTTCCTTAATGGCGCAAAGAGCGCAGGAATAATAGATGAGCAGACAGCTGATAAACTATTTGAGCTTATAACCCACTTTGCTGAGTATGGCTTCAATAAATCACACAGCACAGCATATGCCATGATTTCTTACCAGACAGCTTTCCTTAAAGCCAATTACCCTGTAGAATTCATGGCTGCCCTGCTGAGCATAAGAATGGGCAGCCAGGAAAAAGTCGCCCAGTACATAAGCGAGGCAAACAGGATGGGCATAAAGGTGCTGCCGCCCGACATAAATGAAAGCTTTGCAGATTTTACAGTTGTCGGCGCATCAATAAGGTTCGGGCTCTCAGCAATTAAGAACGTCGGTTCAAATGTAATTGAGCTAATAGTCCAGGAAAGAAAAGCAAACGGAAAATATAATAATTTCGAAGATTTCTGTGCCAGGGTCGAAAGCAGCGTCCTTAATAAAAAAACAATTGAAAGCCTTGTAAAAGCCGGCGCGTTTGATTCCCTTGGCCTTACCAGAAAGTATCTTCTTGAAAATTATGAAAAAATAACAGATGAAGCTTCAAAAATAAAAAAGAGCAAACAATCCGGCCAGTATTCATTTTTTGATGAAGCAATTTCAGCAGGGATGGATTCTCTTTCAGGTTTCGGGTCAGGGATTGAAAATAATGTTGAGGGCCGTAATAAGCAGGATAAAATAACTGATGAGTTTTCTTCAAGGGAGCTTCTTAACTTCGAGAAGGAAATGCTTGGCCTTTATATATCCGGGCACCCTCTTGCAGAATACCAGGAACTTCTTTCAGGATTTATTTCCATCCAGGACCTGTTTGAAGAGAAAGACAAATCAACACAGACAATTGCAGGAGTAATTTCCCAGATAAAACAGATAATTACAAAAAGCAACCAGCCGATGTATTTTGTGACCCTTGAAGATCTTTCAGACAGTATCGAAGTAATCATTTTCCCTACGGTGCTTGAGAAACACCGCGCAATTCTCGAAACTGACCACATTATAAAGGTAAAAGGCAAACTTGACCGTAAAGAGGACCAGGTAAAAATAATTGCAAATGAGGTCGAAGATATAAAGGGCGATACAATAAAGGGCACCGGAAGAAAGAAAGCAGAAAATACAGCAGTCGATGATACTGAAACTATCAATGACCCTGATGATAATGGCAGGTTCAATGGCGAAGAAGGAAGCGAAAGCTGTGATGCAGCCGGTTATAAGTTAAAAGATGAGCATGGCTTTGTTGTGTCGGAGACTGAAAAGCTGCAGGAAAATGGCAGCCTTGTAATTATACTTGATAAAAATTCCCTTGATAAAAAGTCAGTAAATGAGCTCTATGAAATAATCCGCGGCAACCCGGGAGAAATAACTGTAGAACTTAAAATATCAGTCGGCAGTGATAACAGTATTGAAAAACAATATAAGCTTGCAGCTGATTACAGGGTCAGCTGCGCCGGACCGCTTTTTACACAGCTGAAATCAGGATTCGGTAATAAAATAAAATGGGATATAATACCTGATATAAATTAATGTATAAATTCTCGAAAAAATAATGATAAATTTATATAATACTTTTTTATATTATGAAAATCATTTAATTATAAAGATAAATGTTTAAAGAAAAAGAAGAAAACCTTATTTTAAAACTGCCATTCGGCTTCAGGGACATTCTACCTGTTGAGGCTCATGAGAGAAGGGAAATAGAGGATATGCTCAGGGCCGAGTTTACCGGATGGGGTTATGGAGAGGTAAAAACTCCCGTAATAGAGTATACAAAAAACATCTCTGCAGGTGCCGGTGCCGACTGGAAGGATAAGCTGATAAGCTTTTTTGATAATGACGGCAATATAGTCTCTCTTCGCACAGACATGACCGTACCTATCGCAAGGCTTGCCGGAATGCGGCTCAAAAAGGATATGCTGCCTGCAAGGTTTTTTTATTTTGCCAATTCATTCAGGCAGTCAGATATACAAAAGGGTGCAAAAAGGGTTGTTAACCAGGCGGGACTTGAATTGATAGGGCCTGAAGGAATGCCTTCAGATATTGAGGCCTTAAATATACTGATGAATATTTTAAGCAAGCTGGGAATAAATGATTTCCGTATTGCTGCCGGCAATATGCAGTTTATTGAAGGGACGGCAGGATGGCTCGGGCTTGACAGCCGGGAAGCTGCATCACTAAAGTCGATGCTTTTAAAAAGGGATATGGTGGCAATGGGGCAGCTTTTATCCGGAAAGGATGAAGCTAAAAAAGAGTTGTTTTTTGAGCTTATCAAGCCATCATCAGATATGGAAAAATTAAAGGGACTATGCGAGTTTTCCGGTGATAAAAAAATGATTTCCGGTTTTAATTATATAGCAGAAATTTATAATATCTGTGAATCTGCAGGTTTTAAGGGACAATTGATTATAGACCTGGGAATTGTAAGAAACTTCGGTTACTATTCAGGGCTCATATTTGAAGCCTATGCCCCCGGCATCACAGAACTTCTTGGAAGCGGCGGCAGCTATGACGGACTTGTAAAAAAATTCGGCCTGAATGTCCCGGGCACAGGTTTTGCACTTGATGTGGATATTCTGCACAGGGCACTTAAAAGCTCTGATATATTCAGCAGCAATTTAAAAAAGAAGGCCCTGATTATTGCGGAACCGGCTGAGTGCAGGAATGCATTGCTTCTTGCAGGCAAGCTCAGGAAAACCGGAACAATTGTCGAATTATTATTCGGCAGCTATAAAAGCATTTCAGAGATTTGCAGGCTTAGGAAAGCATCGTCTGCTTATGTTGCAGATTTTAAGAATAATGAAGCTGAAGTTTTTCAGTTCAGCAATGATTACAAAGAAAGCAGTACCAGGAAGGCAAAGCTTTTTGAAAAATAAAATGGAAACTAAAAGCGATATATATAACCTGAGTATAGCAGTGCCAAAGGGTTACCTTTTTAATGTTTGTGCCGGCATGCTTAAAGATTCGGGTTATGATACTTCGCCCCTGGTTGAGGAGTCAAGGAAACTTTTTGTGATTTCCTTAAAAGATGGTTTCAGGTACATAATATCAAGGCCAATGGATGTACCTGTATATGTGGAGCAGGGGGCATGCGATATAGGATTTGCCGGAAAGGATGTACTGGAAGAACTTGAATCAGATGTCGTTGAGCTGGCCGACCTTAAAAATGGCACCTGCAGAGTCGTTGTAGCAACACGAAAAGACAGCATATCAGCAGTCAGGGAGAAATATGAACATTTCGGCTCCATAAAGATTGCAACTAAATATCCGAACATTGCCAAGAAATATTTTGACGGCAAAGGCATGCAGGTGGAAATCATCAAACTATATGGCTCTATTGAACTTGCTCCTGTTCTTGGAATTGCAGATGAGATAGTTGATATAACTGCAACAGGCAGTACACTTAAATCAAATGACCTTGTTGAAATGGAAACTGTGATGGGCTCCACCACCAGGCTTATTGCCAACAGAGTAAGCTACAGGCTCAGATTCAATGAAATAAATGAATTCCTTGATAGATTAAAAAAAAATAAAATAATATAAGAAGGCATAAAAAAATCCACTGACTTGTGAGATTATATGGTTTAAGAAATGCTAAATAATAAAAAATAATAATATTTTATATATTAAAAAAGGAAGCTATGGAAAGAAAAGCAAAAATCAGCAGGAAAACCGCAGAAACTGAAATCAGCCTGGAACTTAACCTGGACGGGACCGGCAAATATGATATAGATACTCCTTTACCATTTTTAAATCATATGCTTTCAAGTTTTGCAAAGCATGGAAATTTTGACCTTTTCATTAAAGCAACCGGAGATACAGAGACCGATCCCCATCACCTGGTTGAGGATACAGGAATCTGCCTTGGTATGGCTATAGCAAAATGCCTTGCTGATAAAAGCGGCATTAACAGGTTTGGATTTTCCATAATCCCGATGGATGAAAGCAGGGTGACTGTTTCACTGGATATCGGAGGAAGGCCATATCTGGCTTATTGCGTTGAGATGCTCAGTGAAAAAATAGGAAACATGCCAACGATACTTATAGAAGATTTTTTTGTTGCGCTTACAACCAATGCTTTAATTAACCTGCATATTGAAAAGAACAGGGGCACAAATTCGCACCACATAATTGAGGCGGCTTTTAAAGCTTTCGGGATAGCTTTGCGTGGAGCAGTTGCAAAGGGGACCGGCAGGCTGGTTCCATCAACCAAAGGTGTGATTTAAACCTTTATCTTGCAGCGTGCTGATTTTTGCAGAAAGAGAAATATAAAACCGGCTGGTTTTTGTTTTAATCCCCAAACCAATTAAAGAGATAAAAAATATTATTTGTGCTCAGGACAGGAATGTATATAGCAATAATAAATTACAATATGGGAAATATAAAAAGCGTTGAAAACGCCTTGAAAAAGGCAGGGGCAAACGTAAAAGTGACATCCAGCCCTTCGGTTATAAAAAATGCTGCTTCAGTAATTCTTCCCGGAGTGGGCGCTTACAGGGATGCAGTAAAAAATCTCAACGAGCTCAATCTTTATGACTGCACTGTAAATGCCATTAAATCCGGAAAACCTTTCCTTGGCATATGCATAGGTCTGCAGCTGATGTTTGAATTCAGCATGGAAGGCGGGAAAAGCCCGGGCCTGGGTATTTTTAAAGGCACTGTCAGGAAAATACCATCCGGTGTCAAAATACCGCACATGGGATGGAACAGACTTTTCATTAAAAAAAAGGACAGCAGGTTGCTGCGAGGAATAAATGATGGTGAAAGTTTTTATTTTGTCCACTCATATTATGCAGACTGCAAACAGGATGAAATAATCAGCAGCACTACAGGATACGGGATAGATATTGTATCAAGTATTGAAAAAGAAAACATTTTCGGCCTGCAGTTCCATCCTGAGAAAAGCAGTATAATGGGATTAAAAATACTGGAAAATTTTAGAAACATTTCAGGATTGTGAACCAGGAGAAATAATAACTGGAGCAAGAAATGGTAATATTACCTGCAATAGATATTATAAAAGGCAATTGCGTAAGGCTGACTAAAGGCGATTTTAAGTCAAGCAAGAAGTATTTTAATGACCCTGTAGCAGTTGCTGAAATGTGGGGTTCCATGGGCGCAAGCTGGCTGCATGTTGTGGATCTTGATGGGGCAAGGACCGGTTTTCCTGAAAACCTGGGGATTGCTGCTAAAATAAAAAACAAAACAGGCCTTAAAGTTGAATTCGGGGGAGGAATAAGGCGCATAAAAGATATGGATGAAGTAATTGCTGCAGGGATGGACAGGGCAATAATAGGGACCGCGGCCCTGGAGGACCGCAATTTTCTTGACAGCGCCATGGAAAAATATAAAGAAAAAATCATAATCAGTGTGGATTTTGACAGCAAAGGAATAATATATACAAGGGGATGGCAGCAGGATACGCCTTACAGCATTGAAGAATTCCTGCCCTTATTGAAACAGTCAGGCATAAATGAAATAATCATTACCAATATTACAAAAGACGGAACGCTTTCGGGCCCTGACACACGGCTCATCAGGAAGGTGCTGGATGTCTCCGGACTCAATATCATAATTGCCGGCGGAATCACCTGTATAGAGGATATAAAAAAACTTAAGAAGCTTGAAAGCAAAGGAGTCACAGGCGTAATAATCGGTAAGGCACTTTATGAAGAGAAAATAAGCCTTATTGAAGCAATTAATGCCGGCAGGTGAAATATAATGATATCAAAAAGGATAATACCGTGCCTTGATGTTAATAAAGGCCGGGTTGTAAAAGGAGTAGGTTTTTTAAACCTGCGGGACGCCGGCGATCCTGTCGAGCTTGCAGAGTTTTATGACCGTGAAGGTGCAGACGAGGTTGTTTTTCTTGATATTACTGCATCACACGAAATGCGCAAAACAGTTGTTGAGCTTGCAAGCAGGACCGCAGAGAAAGTCTTTATCCCATATACTATCGGGGGCGGGATAAGTTCCATTGAAGATATCAGGGAGATACTTCGAAAGGGAGCTGACAAGGTATCAATAAATACTGCTGCTGTAACCAGCCCGGGACTTATAAAAGCGGCTTCATCAATGTTTGGCAGCCAGTGCATAGTTGTTGCCATCGATGCCAGGAAAAACGAGCCGCAATCCTGGGAGGTTTTTATTCATGGCGGAAGGACCCCGACCGGAATAGATGCTCTTGACTGGGCAAAAAAAGTGCAAAGGCTTGGAGCAGGAGAAATACTGCTGACAAGCATGGATAAGGATGGTACTAAGGACGGTTATGATATTGAATTGACAGCAAATATTGTGAGTGCAGTAAATATCCCGGTCATTGCATCCGGCGGAGCCGGCAGATTGGAGCATATCAGGGATGTTTTTATCAAAGCTAATGCAGATGCTGCTCTTGTAGCATCCATATTTCATTATGGAGAGTTCAGCGTAAAACAGGCAAAAGAATATTTAAAATCTTGCGGTATAGATGTGAGGTTATAAAATGGAAAATAAAAACCGGATTTTAATACCGGCAATAGTACAGGATTATAAAAGCGGCCAGGTTTTAATGCTTGCATATATGTCAAAAAAGTCACTTGAAAAGACATTAGAAACAGGCACAACATGGTTTTACAGCAGGAGCAGGAAAAAATTATGGAACAAAGGCGAGACTTCAGGCAACACCCAGGAAGTAAAAGAGATAAGTTTTGACTGTGATTTGGATACACTGCTCATAAAGGTAAAACAGCATGGAAATGCCTGCCATACCGGCAGCATGAGTTGTTTTTTCAATAAAATAGATATGGGGCAGGTAAGTCAACCAGCAGGAGAAATCATTAGCAGGGCTTTTTGCCAGACTTCCGGACAGCCTGATATGGACACGATTAATCAACTTTATGGCGTTATACTTGAAAGGATAGAAAGCGATAATCAAAATTCATATACGGTATCTCTTCATAAAAAGGGCCTGGATGAAATCCTTAAAAAAATGGGAGAAGAAGCAATAGAAGTCATACTGGCCTCAAAGCACCAGTCAAAGAAGCAGGTCATTTATGAAGTTGCCGACCTTATATATCACCTGCTTGTTCTGCTGGCTGAAAAAAAGATTTCAATTGAAGATATATACAGCGAACTTGAATCAAGGCGCAAATAAACAGCAGGGTTCAAGCTAAGATTATTTTCCGGAAAGGATTTTTATGGGTAAAGATATAAAAAAAATCGCAATGATAACAAGCGGCGGCGACGCAAGCGGGATGAATGCTACTATAAGAGCTGTTACAAGATATGCAAGGCACAAATCCCTTGAAGTAATAGGCTTTTATGAAGGCTATAAAGGAATAATAAACAATAATTTTATAGAGCTTAATGTAGACAGTGTGGGCGGAATTATAGATCGCGGAGGAACAATGCTTTATACGGCGAGGTCCGAAGAGTTCAAAACAGAGGAAGGTATGCAGAAGGCTATATCCAACCTTAAAAATAACAATGTGGACGGGCTCATAGTAATAGGAGGAGACGGCTCTTTCCGCGGGGTGCACGACCTTCATGTCAGGGGAGTGCAGGCAGTTGGAATCCCGGGGTCCATCGACAATGATATAGCAGGGACCGATTACAGCATCGGTTTTGATACTGCTTTAAATGTAATAATCAGCCTTGTATCAAAGATACGCGACACAGCCTTTTCACATGACAGGATATTTGTCATAGAAGTAATGGGGCGAAGTTCAGGGCTCATTGCAATAAATTCCGGGGTTGCATGTGCTGCAGACTATATTCTGATACCTGAGGTACAGGTGGATATTGCCAAAATGGCTTCCAATATAAAAAATCACAGGCAGGGCAAAAGGCACACCCTTATAATTGTTGCCGAAGGCGCAGCTAAAGCCAGCGACGTTGCAGCATCAATAAAACTGCTTGTCGGCCATGAGGTCCGCATATCTGTGCTGGGGCACATTCAGAGAGGCGGTTCGCCTTCAGCTATGGACAGGCTGCTGGCTGCAGAATTCGGCAAAAAAGCAGTTGACATGATAATGGACGGCAAGAGCGATGTGATGACCGCTATACAGGGCAAAAATATTGTGGCTGTGCCTATAGAGTATGTCATGAATAATAAAAAAGGGATCGACAGGGAACTGTTCAAGCTTGCGCACGTGCTTTCATAATGGTGCCGAAGGTCGGGGTCGAACCGACACGAGCCTTGCGGCCCACTGGATTTTGAGTCCAGCGCGTCTGCCAGTTCCGCCACTCCGGCACATTTGAAATAATACAATTAATCTTTTTTTATATCAAGGAAAGCAAAAAAACAGGCCTGGATTTTAAATAAAAAGGAACTCGTATAAAAATGGCAAAAAAAAGGAAAATAATACTGGTAGACAGCAACAATATTGCTTACCGTGCCTTTTATGCGCTGCCCCAGACAATAATAACCTCAACAGGCACTATTACTAATGCAGTATACGGGTTTACTGCAATGATACTGAAACTGGCAGAAGAGCAGCGGCCTGATGAAATAATATGTGCATTTGACAGCAAGTGGCCGACTTTCCGTCATGAATTATTTGAAGAATACAAAGCCCGGCGAAAAAAGATGCCGGAAGAACTTTCGGGCCAGATACTGCTTATCAGGGAAGTAATGGAAGCTTTAAATATCAGCTCCCTGGAAATCTCAGGGTTTGAAGCTGATGATATAATAGCAACGCTTGCAAAAAAAGCATTAGACCTTTTTGATGAAATAATAATATTATCCGGCGATAAGGATATCCTGCAGCTTGTATCTGAAAAAGTTAAAGTCATTTCAATGAAAAAAGGCATCACAGACACTATCCTGTATAATACTGATGGTGTAATTGAAAGATTTGGAGTGGAGCCGTCAAAAATAAAGGACCTGCTTGCTTTAATGGGTGATTCTTCTGACAATATCCCGGGGGTACAGGGAATCGGCCCTAAAACTGCCCTTGAGCTGGTTTCAAGGTTCGGCAGCATCGAGTCAATATATGAAAACCTTGGTAACATAAAAAACGAAAAACTCAGGAACCTGCTTTTTTCAAATATTGACACTGCAAACAAAAGCAAAACCCTTACGGAACTGAATGATAATCTTGAGATAGATATTGAAAAGATTACGGGCAAAGCCTTTAAGGATTTTGAATACAATAAAGTTGAAAGCATATTCAACTCTCTGGAATTCAACACCCTTAAAAAAAGGGTTAGGGATATTGCAGCAATTTACGGTAATTTTTCTGTAAAAACCGGTTCATCAAACGGGGCGCAATCTGCGGCTGTAAAAGAAACAGATAAAGAGGCGGCGGGGCCAGTAAAAAATATAGTGGAAGGCTCTACAGCACAAATAGAAAGACTTAAGGGCAAAAATATATTATACCTGTCTGCTCATGCTGTGAGAAAAGACACTCTGCAGCCAGTTGAAGGAAACAGTGAAAGACATGAAGACACAGAGGATTACATAATATTTTGGGACGGTGAAGATTACTTCCTGGTTTTTGACAGCAGAACGCTTTTACAGCATGAAACAGCAAAAGAGCTTTCCGGCATTACCGGCAATCCATCTCTGCAATTGTCAGGATTTGACTTAAAGCATATCTGCAAATTATTTCAGAAATACGGCATTGAACTGGACGCTTCTTTAATTGACCTTAAAATACTCTACCTGCTCTTGAACCCGTCCAAACCGGATGTTGCTTTTGACGAGCTTTATGAAGCAGTAACTTCAGATACAGCTGAAAACATTAAATCGCAATGTGTTTTAAATATAATCGGGCATGAAAATCCAGGTGATAAAAAAGCCGCTGCAGAAGCAGGCAAAAAGCAAAAAGATGAACAAGCAATTGAAATTCAGCCAGTGAATGCAACAAAGCCAGGGCCCTCTACGGACCAGATGTTTTTTTCCTTTGATGACAAAAAACAGGAAAGCCAGGCAAAACTCCCCGGAATAAAAGAATTTGCAGAGAAAAATAAAACAGCATTTTACCGGCTGGCTGCCCTTCCTTTTATAAAACAGGCACTTGAATCAGATATAAGAAAAGAAGGCCTTGAAAACCTGTATCACCAGATCGAGGGCCCGCTTATAAAAGTGCTTGCTTTAATAGAGTTTAAAGGGGTTTATATAGACCTGCCTTATTTAGAAAAGCTTATAAAACAATATGAACAGGATATAAAGGATCTGACAAATGATATTTTCGGCTTATGCGATTCACAGTTCAATATAAACTCAACCCGGCAGCTTGCAGAAATATTATATAAAAAACTTAATCTTGCGGCTACAAAAAAAACCAAGACCGGCTTTTCGACAGACGCTGCAACATTGTATTCGATTTATGATTCTCACCCTGTTATTGCAAAAATCCTTGATTACAGGGAAAAAGTCAAGCTCAAAAACACATACCTGGATGTCCTTCCGACCCTTGTGGATCCTGCAGACGGAAGGGTTCACACTACATATAATCAGCTTGGGACCACTACGGGAAGGATAAGCTCAAATAATCCAAACCTGCAGAACATACCAGTCAGGACGGACCTCGGCCGCCAGATAAGAAAAGCATTTGTTCCAGGCAAAGGGTACGATACCCTTCTTTCAGCAGATTATTCACAGATAGAGTTAAGGATACTTGCCCACCTTTCAGGTGACAGCGACCTTATTGAAGCATTCAATTCCGGACAGGATATCCATACCCGCACGGCATCAGAGATCTTCGGCGTAAAATATGAAGATATCGATGAAAACCTGAGGAGGAAGGCCAAAGCAATTAATTTTGGCATAATCTATGGTATGACCGAATTCGGCCTTAAAAGCAGGCTGTCAATTTCCGAAGATGAAGCCAGGGAATACATAAGGCTGTATTTTGCACGGTACCCGGGCGTCAAACAATATATGAACCAGCTTATTGGATCTGCATACAGTACCGGTTATACAACGACCATGTTTGGAAGGAAAAGATATATAAAGGAACTTGCGAGCACCAATGCAAACCTGAGGAGCCTTGGCGAGAGGCTTGCAGTCAATACCCCTATTCAGGGGAGTGCCGCAGATATTATGAAGCTGGCAACAGTAAACCTTGCAGGAATACTTAGATCCGGGGGACTAGACAGCAATCTGATACTGCATGTACATGATGAAATAGTGCTTGAACTTAAGGAAAAAGATATTGATGAGCTCTGTTCGATAGTTATTGATTCAATGGAAAACTGTGTCAGGCTCAAGGCTTCGCTCAAAGTTGATATCAAAACAGGGAAAAACTGGTACATCTGAAAATTGATATTTTGCAGTTTAATATTTACCGGAAGCTTCCCAATTATCCTTCAAATGCCTGTTTTTGCGGGTCCTTAAGGCTTCCGGCACCAAGCTTTTTAAAAAAGGCAAGGCAAGAATATTTTTTTTGAAATATTGATAAATTATTTTAATAATGATATCCTTTTTTGGTTTTGATTTGAAAAATGGAGGGTGATTTTTTTTATAATGATTAAAAATAACAATTTTAGCAGGCTGACAGACGAAAACTACATGATAAAGAATGATAATGGGGACCTTGTGCCTAACTATGATGTTACCATTATCAGCTTTAATGAAGGTGATATTCTAAAAGGGAAAGTGGTGAAAATCGATAAAGATGAGGTTCTCATTGACGTCGGTTATAAATCAGAAGGTGTCATACCGATGGTCGAACTTTCAATCAGGAATAATGTAAAGCCTGAAGAAATCCTTGCAATCGAAGAAGAGATCGACATTATGGTGCTCCAGAAGGAGGACCAGGAGGGAAGGCTGATACTTTCAAAGAAAAGGGCCGAAGTCGAAAGAAGTTTTGACAGGATAGAAGAAATCTACAGGAACGGAGAGACGGTCGAGGGAGAAGTAATAGAATGCGTAAAAGGCGGCCTCATTCTTGATATAGGGCTGAGGGGCTTTTTACCGGCTTCACTCATAGATGTGCGAAAAACAAAAGAGCTTAACTCATATATTGGTGAAAAGTGCCTCTGCAAGATAATTGAAGTTGACAGGAACCGCAACAATGTGGTTCTTTCAAGAAAAGCAATTATTGAAGATGAAAGAAAAGAGCAGAGAAAAGCAGCGCTTGACAATATAGAGGTAGGACAGATAAAGAATGGTGTAATAACCAGCATTGCTGATTTTGGTGCCTTTGTTGATGTAGACGGCATAGACGGTCTCATACATATATCTGAACTTTCATGGAACCATGTTAAACATCCTTCTGAAGTAGTAAAAATAAATGATGCAGTAAGCGTAGAAGTCCTTGATATAGATAAAGATAAGCAAAGGCTATCTCTTGGTTTAAAGCAGACCCAGAAAGACCCATGGCTCGAGAAAATCAAACAATTCAAGATAAAAGATGTCATCCAGGGTAAAGTTACAAGAATTGTGAAGTTCGGCCTCTTTGTCCTTATCGAGCCGGGCATGGAAGGGCTTGTCCATATTTCAGAACTTTCAGTGGACCCTGTTAAAAGGCCAAGCGATATTGCAAAAATAGGAGACGAATTGTCTGTAAGGATAATAGATATAGATTTTGATAAAAGGCGCATGGCATTCAGCGTAAGGCAGGTCGAGCATCCTGAACTGGGTGAAGAGAAAAAAACCAGGGACGATAGCAGCCAGAAACCTGAAGACCAGCAGGAGTATGCAGCAGAAGAGACTAAAAAACCTGTTAAAGCAAAATCTGTAAAAAACGAGGCATCTGAAACAGATGAAACAAAAGCTGAAGTTGAAGATTTAGTAGACGATAGTGCCGAGCCTGAAAAGGCAGCAGATGAGCCAACTGAAACTGAAGTTGATAAAAACAAGGCCCGGAGCAGTGAAGTCGATGAAAAAAAAGAGACAATAAAAAAGCTCCTGGAAGAAATGAAACACGAAGCAAACCTTGATTAATTCTCTTTTTTGCTGGTAACTGCAGTGCTTTATGCATAAATAGAATACGGTAAAATACTGTTTCCAGGCAGATTATATATAATAAATATATAACTGGTCACCCTATTGCTCCTGCTGAAACATCAGCATCTGCAACTCGTATAAACACAAGCAATAAACCTGATGAACACAGCCTGCTCAGAATAAATACTATTAAAAACTTATTTTTTAAGTTTTATGCTTACCTTGCCTGAAAAATAGTATACAATTATCATTGTCCTTAAAAAGGACGGCGAATGTCTTTATAAGGAAGGTGATAAAAATATTCGTTATTGGAATTGCAGGGAGAACCGGTTCAGGTAAAAGCACCGCAGCTGGTTATCTTCAAAGCTGCCTTAAAGACTCACTTTTAATAGATGCCGATAAAATTGCAAAAGAGATTTATTTTTCTGACAAATCTGCCAGGGAACAGGTAAGTACATGTTTTGGTGATTTTGTGCTAAAAGCTGATGGCCGGATTGATTACAGGAAACTCGGCAAACTGGTGTTTTCTTCAAAAGAAAAGCTCTGCAGCTTAAATGATATTATGCTGCCCAGGATAGAATCCGCTATAAAAGAAAAATTAAGGCTTAACAGCGACAAAAAATATTTAATAATTGATGCAGCAATACTTTTTAATTCCGGAATACATAAAATATGCGATTTTATTATATGGGTCAGAGCCGGCAGAAAAAGAAGGCAGGAAATGCTTGCTGAAAAGTCCGGTTTGACCGCAGATGAAATAATGCTCAGGATAGAAGGGCAGATGGTTAAAAAAATACCATCCAGGATAGATTTTGTGCTGGATAATAATGGCACAATTGAAGAAATGCAGGATAAAATAAAAGGCATTACTGCCATAATAGGCAATGCAGCAAATAAATAATAAATCCACATAAAAGGCGGGCCCTGATCAATAAAAATGGATGCACTTATCAATAAAAAGTTTGAGATAATATCAAATTATAAACCCCAGGGGGATCAGGGCAAAGCCATAAAACAGCTTTCAACCGGCACAAATGAGGGCTACAAGTACCAGACATTGCTTGGGGTTACCGGCTCAGGTAAAACATACACAATGGCAAATGTGATCCGCGATATACAATTGCCCACTCTTGTTCTTGCCCCCAACAAGACACTTGCTGCACAATTATGCAATGAATTCAAAGAGTTTTTCCCCAATAATGCTGTCGAATACTTTGTGAGTTATTATGATTACTATCAGCCCGAGGCCTATATTCCCAGCAAGGATATGTATATAGAAAAGGATACTTCAATAAATGAAGAAATAGAGAAGCTGAGGCTTTCAACCACCAATTCATTGTATATGAGAAATGATGTCATAGTAGTAGCAAGCGTATCGTGCATATATAACCTTGGTTCACCGGTGGAATATGAAAAACAAAGGATATTTTTAAAAAAAAATGAGGAATATCCCAGAGAGAGAATCATAAAAAATCTTGTAGGAATTAAATACGAAAGAAATGACTATGAATTTACGCAGGGTAATTTCAGGGTCAGGGGAGATAATATAGAAATCTATCCTGCATACCAGGACAGGGCGCTCAGGGTCCAGCTTTTTGGTGATGAGATTGAAAGGATAATTGAATTCAACCCCGTTTCAGGTGAAATCTATGCTGAGCTTGAAATGGCAGTTATTTCACCGGCAACCCACTTCCTGGCAACAGCAGAATGGGTAGAGCGGGCACTGAAGACCATTGAAGAGGAGCTTTTAGAAAGGCTTGAATTTTTCAGGAAGGAAGGAAAGCTTCTTGAGGCCCAAAGGCTTGAGTCAAGGACAAGATAT